>ORJL011375561.1_pt1 | contig 11545 bp, 9 predicted proteins | sample 1779941 | NCBI WGS metagenome assembly ORJL01 (sample SAMEA104232317, study PRJEB22302) | groundwater metagenome | biome: forest; feature: aquifer; material: groundwater | place: USA | collected 2011-08-07 | depth 5.8 m | reverse complement strand
TCGCCTCGCACGGCATCCATGTACGGACTAATCGGAACTCCACGGTCGAAGACAGAATTCGCAAAGTAACGTTGGCGCTTCCGCGCTTATATGTTGATTCGTCGCTGACCGAATTCATCCAAGCGATGATACAAAGTCACTATCCGCAGGTGCGGGACAATTCACAAGCAACCAATGTGCGCACATTACCGGTGCATGATGATAGCTCCCACTATCGTACAGCGTTCGAGTACGCGATCGACAATGAGCCGGCAACCGTTCAGATCGTCTCACAATCGGCCGTTTATGACGAGCCTTTTAATGCCTATTCCTTATTTAATTGACTATTTGGGCGATTCAGTTATAATATGAGCGCGTGTTGCCATTGTCAACGTAAACAGTGGGAATTAACCCTGTTCCCAATGGCTGAATACGCAACGCAAGCAAAAGAGGAGGTAGAAGCGCCAGACTACTCAGACAAAGAGATAGCATTTTTAGGTGTTCTCCGCAAAAAACTCACCTCTTCTAAAGTGGCTCGCGATAACACCCATCGTGAGTTCGATGACATGGGGTACATTGCTCATTATAATTCTAATATGGATTATGATTTAGCGTACAATCGCCCGAGACGTAACCGAATAGATGATCGGTTGACGACCGGCTATACCGGCGAGAAGACATTGACGATGTTATCGATTTTATTGCAATATAATTTTACGCCGAATATAACGCCTTATGACATATCATCGGGTACATTCGTCGAGAAGCTGGGGGTGCAGATGGAGAATTTTGTTAAAAAATCACGAGACGATGAGGAACCAGGGTACGATTATAAGAGGGCATTGATATATCAGGAGGCGTTGCGGCAGGGGGACGCGTTCCCTCAAGATACGATTTTCGAGAAATGGGAATTGCGGAAAACCTTTAAAAAGGAGCTGGACTGGTCAGAAGACTTGATGAAGGCAGAGTGGGAGGAAGAGCTAGTACTAGCATGGAAGCGGCTTAACACGCAATTAATATCGGGACTCAACTTTTACCCTGGGAATATTCGCACCTTCTGGATGGATGCACAGCCATATATATTTTGTGCCCGTATCGTTCCTATCGGGGAGGCTGAAGCGATATTTGGCAAGTGGTCGAGATGGAAGAATGTCCCGAAAAGCGGAATAAAGAAATTCGGCGAGACGATGGACGACATATCGCAACCGTACCACGACTGGACGCTACATGAGTTAGAGGAGGGTATGGTAGAGATTATTCAGTATCAGGCCGCAGGCAAGGAGAATTGTTATCAGATACTTGTCAATGGCGTGATGATGTTGCCAATTAATTTCCCTCTTTCCGCACTTACGGGAAAAAACAAATACACGGTTGTCAAACTCTCAATGCAACCGATAAGTGAATACTTCTTTTATTCTAAATCTATTCCAGCGAAAACTAAGGCGGATCAACAGATGCTCGATCAGATGTTGCGCCTGATGCTACTAAAGAACGAACAGAGCGCGACACCTCCGTACCTCAATCTAACAGGGCAATCCGTGGATAGGCGCGTTTTTTATCCGGCCATGATTACAAAGGGAATATCGCGGGATGAGTTCCAGCCACTATTGGATAATCCAGGTGTAACGCAAGCCGAGATAGGCATGTTTGAGATTATGAAAAAGCTGATGGACGAGAAGTCAATTAGTCCTACAATGCAAGGACAGTCCATAAAGGGCAACCAAACGGCAAAAGAGATAATGGAGCTACAAAAGCAATCCATAGTTAAGCTGGGTCTGATAATACTTGGCGTTATCCAATTTGAGAAGGATTTATGTAAATTGAGAATTTTAAATATTATAAAATACTGGACAGAGCCGGACAGCCAGATATTTAATTCGACTACAGGGAAGTTGGAGGGGAAGGGCAGAAGATTCGAGATGGAGGCTACTTTACCGAGTGGCCAAAAGGGACTTAAGATATTCGAGATGGATGATGAACGCGCTAGAATGATGGCAAGTGGAGAGTTGGGGCAGGAACAGATTGATGCAGAGGCGGCTACTATTTCCCGATTGCGTAAAAAAAGCGTTCAGATCGTTATTTTATCGCCTTCCGAACTTCGCGCATTGGATTTACTTTGGGAAGTTGATATTCAGCCGGTAGAGAATGACTCGGACGCGCTCGAAAGGTCGCAATTTTATCAAGGGCTAACGGCGGTTTGGCCGCTTCTCGGACAGGAGTTTAATAGGGAATGGCTCAAAAAAGAGATTGCTAAACATGAGAAATGGGACGCTGACCAAGCGTTCACGGAACAATCTTTACAATTACCGTCTGGAATGCAGGGGACGGCTCCGCCAACAGCCCCAAGGGGGCAGGCTCCGCAACAGCCGAGTATTAATACATTAGTAAGATGAGAAAACTGATCGCAAAATTAGGTGAGTACCTCACAAAAAAGTTTAGTCTTCTTGGCTTATATGACCCGAAAACGCACCGGCCGTTCGCAGTAAGTATAACTGAACAGGAGGTTCTAGCATGGCTAATAAGGCGGCATGGGGACTTTAGTGACGCTATCCTACCTGACCAACTTGACCCTGATTCTCGTAAAAGGTTTTGCCTTGCCATGAGGGAGTTAAGGAGCAATGAGGAATTTTCACGTTTAATCGCGTACTTGACAGGATTGAAAAAAGACTATATACTTGTTGACGCAAGGGAAGAGGAGTTTTTAGAGAAACGTGCTAATCTTAAAGGAGTGCTCGAAGTGAAGTATTTCGCGGAACTCTTCGCCTCCGAGGTTGACCCCGTAGCTCCCGAGTCCTTTGACCCGCACAAATTATTAGATTAAGTTATTGCGAATTACCCACGTAAGGGTTTGCGTATGAAACAACGTAAAGTTCAAATCCGGCGCTACTCCTCCCGTTCACTACTACGGGATTTTTACTTTATAATATTTACCTTATGGATACTGATACACCAGGGGAAGAGACCCTTGAATCCCTCAAAAAGCTTTTAGCTGAAAGGGATGTCACGATTGCCTCAACAAGTGAGGAGCTCGAAACGCTCCGCCAACAAGACCATAACTTTAAAAAAGTCACTAAGAAAATCGAGATGACAGAGCAGGAAAAACAAGAATTGGCCGCTAAGGTCGAGAGTCTAACGGCTTCTGTCGAGGAATTAAAGAATGCCCGTTCCACTGAAAAGACACAATTATTTAGTCAAATACTTAAACAAGCTTCTAAGGGCGATGTAGAAGTTGAGAAAGCTATTCAACACCACTACTCACGGTTTACTAGCGACAATTCCACCGTTGAGGGGATGTTAAGAAACTTACAGGATGCTATTAAACTCTCGGGAGCCAAGACCGAGTACGACCCGTTACGGCAAGCAATGTCCCTCGCCGGTACGCCTATAAACCAGGAGCCGAAGAAAGTCTCTGCTGTCAATACTGAAATGGGACAAGATGTATTAAAGGCTATGGGATATAGAGCGCCGAAAGCGTCCGAATCAAAATAATAATTTTTAACTTTAAATAAATGGAAACAACGAATTTAACAGCCTCCGAGGTTATACGCCTTGAGGAACTGCAAAAAGTGATGAGGGAGAGTGGTAAACCAGGTATCTCAGGGCTAAGCGGCCAAGATCAAAAAGATTATGTGGAGCTTAACCGGAGATCGAAAGAAGTCCCAAAACCTAGCGGGGTGAGCATGCCAAAGCAGGAAAGCTCTACGACTGAGGTGGACAGATCGCTCCTTGAAGAAATCTCACGAGAATTAAAAGAGCTTCGAGCCGAGAAGAGGGCGTATGAAGGGTTTGTGGTAAAAACAATTGTCCCTGGCGTATCGGTAGAGGTACTACCTGAGAAAGCCCCTAAAAAGATGACGTTTTACAGGTGGCGGAACTCCTCGGACGCAGAATATGAGTATATTGTCGGCTCCCAGTGGCTACGTTTCGCTCTTGATAAAAATGACGATACTAAAAAGAATTATTACCTTTTAACTCTGATGACGGAAGGGGGAGAGAAGCGTGCATGGGAAGTGTCAGACGACGAAAGAAAGGACATAATACAGCCTATAAACTCTATTCAGCTTATAATCACTAACTTCCGAAAAAAACAATTTCAGTATGTTGACCCCAATACCCCACAGGTTATGAGAAGAGTATTTAAGGATGCCGCCGCTTCGATCACTAACCCAACGGGAGTTCAGATACAGGAGTTGGGATTTGTCCCGAATTTTATCACTTATGACAAGATATATTGGACGGTAGAACTTCCCGAGGGGAAGGTGAAGTTCGACATCGAGCTTGATCGTGAGAGCAAAAAATTACTTCAAGACACAATTATTATTAACAAATAAATAATGGATCAAAAACAGTTACTTGAACTAAACGAACGCATTGCTAAGGCCATGATGGGTCATACTGTCAAAACACTCGAAGGATTATTCGAGAAAAACGTTAAATTTGAGGATATGGACTTTCTGAAGGGTGAGGTGATAAGGCACGTTGATGCAATCCACACCAAAATCTATACTCCTGTAGTAGTGGGTGAACTGATAGCAGTGCTCGAAAAACATCTTACGGCTTATGCAAAATCCGCTATGGAAGAGTGCCGCGAGAGACTTAAGGCCAACGACGATTCGGAGATAGACGATGGTGTGCGGAAATACCTTCATTCTATCGCCCTCTCTCTGACTAAAAGCCTTTATGAAGAGAAAATCCATATAAAGGATGAGGGGTTTTTATCTGCTTTGATTGGGGATATAATGATAAAGGTGTTTAGGAACCCTTACTTACTTGATGCCGAGGTTCTGTTTAAAATTCTCAAAGATACTGAAACCCGCAACAAGGAAGAGTTGCTTACTGAACTTTATGGCAAGAGGGAATGTGATTTGACTTGGGACGATTGCAATATCGTTTTAAGAAAAAAACGGCAGGAGGAACGGAAGGAAGAAAAGAAAATACCCACTGAATCATGAAATGATTTGACATATTTGCAAAAAGAGCTTACACTTTATGCGTAAGTTATTTTTGCGTCCGTCATCAACGTATAGATGATATTGCGTCCTTCGCTAACGTATAGCGAGCGGTTACAGTCCTAAGTACCGTCAAGGACTAAAGGCAAAAGCCAAAAAGCAATATTATCTAACGTTTTTTAAAATGGCAAAAGTTGTACCTTATCAAGGGAAATGGAACACCGTTTGGGTTCCTAAGGCCGCTTCAACGACTATTACTGCATGGACGTTCGCTACTCCGGATGGGAGTGGTGCGTATATCCCTGCAACTGCAAGTTCTGCTACCGTGGCGGGCATTTTTAAGAAGACAGAAGCCTCTTCAGATGCAACGAACTCGCTGACTCCAATGGCAGTCCCAGCGGAAGAAGGGGCTACATTTAAGGCATCAATCGGCACTGGGACTGGCGCGACTTCTATCGTCGGCCTTTATCGTGACCTAAAAGATGCGGATGAACTCGATGTGAACGCTTCTACTACAGATATTTGGTTCTACCAAGCTTTTGTTTCGACGACAGTTGCAATAGGTCGTATCAACAAACTCTCAGGCAGAGCAGTCTAATTTATTTTTTAACTTAATTTACAATGGCAGATGTTACAAACGTAACGTATTCCGAGTTCGCGGATTTGACCCGCCATATCTGGATAGAGCAACTCCCGAAAGTTGAAACAGGGGTTGCGGCACGGCTTTTCAAACAGGCTGACATCCCAAATGGTACGGGCAATACGAAACGATATGACGAGTACGATACAGAGATGTTTGCGTCCCTCAAACCTGAGAGCGCGAACGCGGTACGAACCCTACCTAATGTTGGGTATAATGTTACTATGACTTTCAGACGCTTTGCGAAAGAGGTTGTGGTATCTTACGAAGCTCGATCAGATAATCGTTATCCTGAAGTCTATCAAGATTTGGTTTCGCTCGCTCATTTCGGGCCACAAAGGTTGGAGCTTGACTTGACGCATATTCTTTCGTTCATCACAGCTACGACATACACAGACCAAGACGGCGATGTCGTAACGCTAACGGGTGGAGATGGATTGGCTATTGCTTCGGCAAGTCATACTTTGAACAATTCAACCGCCACTTGGACGAATATCGTCACAAACAATCCGGTACTAGCTCAGGGGTCGCTTGAAACAGCGGAAAACCTGATGGTGACTGAGATCATGGATAACAACGGGAACAGGAGAGTTCTTAACTTTAATACTTTAGTTGTTGCGGATGACTCTCAAACAAAAAACACAGCGAAACAGATACTACAATCTACCGCTGACGTTGATGCGGTACAGGCGGGCGTACTAAACGTGTATCATAACAAATACGAACTCGTGGTACTTCCTCGCCTCGCTTCTACGGCGACGGGCGCGAATGATTCGACCAAGAGTAAATACTGGTTCTTAATCGCTCGCGGACAGTGGCAAGCGCATCTCGGCATGAGAGAATATCCAAACCTTAAAACTCCTTCGATGGGGAATAATGGGGAGGATCCCCGTAACGATGACTGGACTTTCGGTATGCGTATTCGCTACGGGATTCGTGTCGTATCAGGTAAAGGGGCGATATTCTCCGCTGGGACAGGTTCTTAATTTATTTCTAGTTTTTACGCCTGATAGCCCGAAAGGGAAGAGGTTGGAGGTGGGGCTTAAAAACTTAACCTAACTAAATATGGGAAGAAACGTACATACTAAATTAGATCAGGTAGCTCAATCGCTACCGTTCTCGCCCGCAGGAAAGATATTCCTAGTTGCGGATTCGAGCGCGGAAGGGATTAACGATATTATTCAGAAATTCGGCCACACAATAGGGGCGTATTACTCTACCATTGACACGGCTATTAATGCTTGTCAGGCGGATCGTGGTGATATTATTTACGTCGCCCCAAACTATACTCAAACATTTACAGCGGCGGCTGGTTTCGCACTCGATGTAGCGGGAGTTTCACTTATTGGACTTGGAATCGGGAACAATAGACCAGTCCTTACTTATGCTTCAACGGATAATGCGGCGACAACGACTCAATCAGGTAATAACACACGATTTGAGAATTTCGTACTTGTTACGAATGATGATGGATTGACAAATAACCACGTTGTTTCAGGTAATAACTGTTATGTTAATATTGAACATCAGGATACGTCGTCTTTGATAGAAACCGCTACTGCGGTACGTCTCGATACTGCTGACAATTGTATTCTCAAGATAAAACATCTTGGCTTTACGGGTGGAAGTGGGACTATAGCTCTTGTACGTCTTGATGATTGTGATAATGTTCGTATCGAAATTGATGCATTCGGCCTCGTTGCGGCTACAGGTTGGGTTGAAATGGTTGATGTAGCTTCGACAAACGTTAGAGTAACTGGAACATTTTACACGCAAGCTGTAACCAATCTATCACGAAATGTCGTTGATACTATTACAGGTTCAAGTTGGTCTGTGGAAGGTTTCGATGCTTCTGCTGGTGCGCCTTTCAGCGGAGGCTCTGGTAACGCGGTGGCAGTTGGCGACCTTTCTGCAATTGCTTCTGACGTTTCCGCTATCCTTGTGGATACAGGAACAACACTTGATGCTTTACTTAATGTACCATCTGCGGATGCCACTACTAATACTCGCCTAAGAGATGTAGTTGGGAATAAAACGGACGCGGCTATTGCGGATACCATCGAAGGCTCTGCGGCCACTACCCAATCTCTTGTTGCAGATGTGAAAGCCATCTTACAACGTATCGGTGCTGATAGCGCGAATAACACGGCGGCCACCACCTTGGTTGCTAGAAACGAAGATGGCTCTATATTGGAAAGATTGGAGGATATTATGGCAAATTTAGTCGGGACAGCCGGTGTTGTCGCCTTCCCCGCCGCTGTCGCACCCGCTAATGCGGTTTCTATGGCTGAGGTGCTCCGAGCTACTTACAATCAGGCTTCACGTGGGATAAGCAAAAGTGTCACCTCCCTTGCAACGGGGAATTTGTTCACGGTCGCTGGTGGGATGGCAAAGATAATGAATATCACAGGATATATTACTACCGCAGGACAAGCGCTGGCTAATAACGTAAAGTTAGTTTATACGCCAACAGGGGGTACTGCTACTGATGTTTGCGCCGTATTAGACTTAAACGCCGCAGGACAGTACGGGATACTTAATATCACTGGTACATTTGCGAATGCCCTACAACTGACCGCCACCGCTGGTATCAAGGCGGGCATTCAGGCCGCACCATTTCTGGTTTCGCCAGGAGTTCTTAGTATGAACTGCTCTGCTTCAACCACTGGAGCGATTGATTGGTATATTGAATATATGCCTATGGACTTAGATGCGACCGTCGTAGCGGCTTAATACTAAAATAAAAACTTTAAAGGTTTGAATTGGTGGCGGAGCAGAGAGGGTTCCGCCACATTCTCAAGACTTTAAAAAAGGTCACGATATATCTAGTAACCTTATAATATATGACAAATTATGTCACGCGACCAGGCGGGAAAGCTATCAGTAATCAATTGCCACTACAGGTGGACGATGTTTCACAGGCGAATGACCGTATAGCTGTGGCCGCCGAGACGGTCACTTTTAATAGTGCGGGGGCGGCAAGTTCTACAGGAAGAAATGCGCTAGACAAAGCTCCTATTATGAATTTAGTAGGGGACAAAGTGGGTTCTTTTTGGGGCGAGGCAAAGAATAAAGTAATGGAATTTACCAATACCGGTAAATTCGGGACATTGACGGAAACGGCGACTTTGGCCTCAATAGTCATTACTGATTTAGTCAATAATTTGGAGATACTATTCGAGACCACTACTGGTAGTCGTAGATACATTTTACGAGCAGAGGACGCGCAAGGGGACGTACTGTATGGCTGGATTGGAAACGTCACAGTTTCAGGGAATGATTATACTATCCCCGTTCATAACGCAATCACAAGCGGGGCGCAAAGCTGGATAGGCACTCTGGCGAATTTTGAGACGGTACAAAGAGTAGGAATTTACGCTTATGAGAGTTCTTTTGTATGGGGTACGGGAACGGTTTTAACGGAAGAAGTAGGATTTGATGAAGAGGCCGTATTTGAAGCGGCCGGATTAAAACGATACTTTGATTCCTTATCAACAGGTCAATATGGACTAAACTATCGTACCGGCGCAATCTATTTTAAGAAAGCAACTACAGGAACGAGTGACACGGCTACTTATAATTCGACAGCATCGGCCTCGGTAAGTATTTCTAGTTCTGGCGGTTCTGCGACTAAAGTTGATGATGCGGCCTTTACCGTGGCTACAGATGATGTTACTCCGATAGGCATGCTCGCGGATGACGCGGCAACGGATTCGGTTGACGAAGGGGATGTGGGTGTTCCGCGTATGTCGCTTGATAGACGGGCGCTCTCGGACGCTAACCTACAAATTGCAAATGCTGACGTATCAAATACTAACGGAGTACACACTACAACCGAAGATGTGTCAAATGGCAATTCAACGGCGCTTGTAGCCTCTTTGGTTATCAAGGCTTCAGCGGGGAAAGCATTTGAGATTAGGGGAGTCAATACCGGCGCGGCACAATTTATCCAAATACATGATGCGGCCTCTTTACCGGCAGATACGGCTATACCAGAGGACGTGCTTTATGTGGGAGCTAACCAGAATTTTAGCATTGTATATGAAAGAGGGAAATCGTTTGCAACGGGTATCGTGGTTTGCAATTCCTCGACTAGTGCTACTAAAACAATTGGCGCGACTAACTGTTGGTTCAGTGCAGAATATGAATAATATTTTTTAATATTTAAAAATGATTACACCTAGAAGTATCCTAAGCGGCCCTTTGGTATCCATAGACAACGGTGTACTTAGATGGGACGGGGTAGATGGCGCAACGATACAGGGGTATACGTCAAATACGCCCACTATTTCCGATACGGGAGTGGTAGCGTTCAGTAACGGAGGCTCAATGACGGGCACATGGACAGACCTTGGTTCTGTCACAACTATTGACATCAACGGTGGTACGATAGATGGAGCTACTATCGGCGGTTCGGTAGCGGGTGCGGGTACGTTTACAGCCCTCGTTGCAACTTCACTTGATTTGAACGGCGCTCTTGACCTTGATGTAGCTGGACTTGGGGCTACAATTACTAATTTAACAGACGGAGCAAGCGTTCAAGTTGCTATTTTTGAAGGAGATCGTGCGACAATGGTTGATAATGATGAAGCATATCTTACGTTTCGATTATCAAATGATGCGGGAACACAGACGGAGGTCGCACGTTTGACATGGGTTGCCACCGACGTTAATGCGGCAACCAGTGTAGATGGTAGATTAGATTTTGCCGTAATGACAGCAGGGGCTCTTGCAGATGAACTGCAACTTGACGGGACGGCCCTCTCGCCTTCAGCAGACGGCGGCCTTGCCCTTGGAACAACGGCATTGGGATATAGCGGTGTCTTTCTGAATACAGGCGCGGTAATCAACTTTGAGGGCGGTGATGTTACATGGACGCACAGTGCGGGACGAATGACATTCTCCGGCGAGTTGGCGGGTACGAACGCCGCTTCAGGCCTCTTCTCAGGCGAAGCCGCGGCTTCTGCAACCGTTCCAACATTCTCACCGAACAAAACAGATACAAATACGGGTATTGGTTCGGCGGGCGCAGAGCAAGTTTCGCTCATTGGAGGTGGTTATGAAATCATGCGATTGACGCAAGGACTCGCGGGGGTTACAGCCGTTACGATTACTCAACAGGCTGGGACTTCTGGTGCGCCAACAGCTTTGAAGATTGCGGGTGGAGCGCATACGGCAATTACGGCGGCGACAGAAGATATTGGAATTAATTTTGATTTTTCAGCTACAAAAACATGGGCGGCGGGAGCTGGCCCACTCGCAACACAACGTGAGTTTGTTTTCCTAGCACCTACTTATAACGGGGATGTCGCGGGGGCATTAACAATGACAAACGCCGCAACGGTTTACATTTCTGGTGCGCCAGTACAGGGAACAAACATTACCCTCTCAAACACTCACGCTTTGTGGGTTGACGCGGGAAATGTCCGTTTTGACGGAACCCTTAACTCGACCGGTGGAGGCGCTTTAACAGGTACATGGACAGACCTTGGTTCTGTTACGACCGTTGACATAAACGGCGGTACAATTGATGGAGCTACGATTGGAGGTGCGGTTGCGGGAGCAGGTACATTTACTGGACTTACTATAAATAAAGCAACGGCAGGAGTGGCATTGGCGGCCAACGTTACCGCGACTACTTATACCTCAAATGCCGCTATTATTGATATATACCGAACAGGGGCTTTAACAGGGGTGAATACCGAGAGAATCATTGATTTTAATGAAGCACCCGCATTCACATTAACCCAGCCAGCCGCAGGTTCAGTGACATTCATCGGAGCCAATATAGATTTGGCAGACCTCTTGGTCACAGCAGGAGCAGGGGACTCGGACATCTATGCAATGCGTCTCTTTGCTTGTTCCGATGCCGACTCAAAAACGAATGTGGCCTTACTGGTCGATCAGGGTAAAGTGACGTTGAACGGCGGAGGCACGAATAGGCAAATATCCGCTGGCGGCGGACTCCTTGAGATGG
>ORJL011297351.1_pt1 | contig 11546 bp, 11 predicted proteins | sample 1779941 | NCBI WGS metagenome assembly ORJL01 (sample SAMEA104232317, study PRJEB22302) | groundwater metagenome | biome: forest; feature: aquifer; material: groundwater | place: USA | collected 2011-08-07 | depth 5.8 m | reverse complement strand
CAGACCAAGCCACCCTACCTCCCTATCCCAAACATCCAACTCCTCAGGTTTCGTAACTATGTCATTGACAGCAACGTCGGCACCTTCACGGGCGAGGCGTAAGGCGACAGCACGCATAATCCCTTTTTTACGAGCCGCTCCCGTGACCAAAGCAACTTTACCCTTGATTGAATCATACATCTCTCTCCCTCCTGCTCCACTTTGCTTTTGACGCCGGGTAGAAAAGACAGTGCCAAATACCAGGTGAACGGTTCTTACGAATGCTAAGCCTCATTTTTCCCGTGAGTGACTTTTCGAACGATACTGGCTATTTTCTCAGGCTCACACTCGGTTTATACGATAACACAATCTCCCAGTGTTGTCAAAATAGCTGAATCGCAAAAACAATCCCATAAAGACATACCTTGACCTTCTGTGAAAAAGACCTGTCCATCACTAAATGGTCAAGGTGTCTTATCAACCTTGAAATGAAGCTGACTTAGAAGTAAAGGCGGCAGTTATATTTATTTTGGCGATGTTCCCCTTGACACACGTAACTATTTGTGCTATACTGAGGCTAGATAGATAAAAAAAGAGGTCTCGCCCATGAAGAAGTATAGCACAAAAGACTTTGAAAAAGATTTCCCGAATGATGATGCTTGTTTAGAGTGGCTATTCAATGCTCGCTATCCGCAAGGAGTAATCTGCCCTAAGTGTGGTAAGGTCACTAAGCACTACCGGATTCAGGGTCGCCCTTGCTATTCTTGTGAGACTTGTGGTAGTCATGTCTACCCGATGGCAGGCACAATCTTTGAGGATACTAAATTTGACCATCTAAAGATGTGGTTTAAGGCTGTAGCGTATATGTCTGTGACACGCTGTGGAATATCATCAAGACAACTAAGCCGTGATATAGGTGTTACAGTTAAGACAGGCTATCGCATGTGGAAACAGATTAGGACTGTGTTGGCAGAGGGAAACGATATTAAGTTTGTTGGTAAAGTTGAAGTTGACGAAACCTACATCGGTGGCAGGAAACAAGGTAAGCGTGGCAGGGGTTCTGAAAACAAAACTGTAGTCTTAGGTATAGTGGAACGTAAGGGTAGAGCTAGGGCTATTGTAATCCCCGATGTAAAAGCTAAGACACTGCTTCCAGCAGTTGAAGCAAACGTCACAAAAAACTCTACAGTCTATACCGATGATTTAATGAGCTATGATAGGTTGGCTAGTCTTGGGTTTGACCACAAGACGGTCGCACACTCACAGAAGATTTATGTGACTGGCAATGATATTCACACGAATAGCGTTGAGGGATTTTGGAGCCAACTAAAGAGAAGTATTGACGGAACTTACCACCATGTAACGCCAGAGCATTTACAGGAATATGCTGACGAATATAGCTTCCGTTATAGCCATAGAAACGATGAGCAACCGATGTTTGCTACGATGTTGGCGCAGGTGGTTCGGCATGCTTCCGAGAAGGCTTTGGTGAAATAGCTACCTTCTTCAAGGCTGACAATACTTGAGTTCGGGTAGCTCCTGGTTCATAATCCTCTATTTTCTTTGGAGGTATTTTTACATTAGCCATATTTCATTCCTTAGATTAGTTGGGGGGGCAATGCGGTTTTTAGAGGCAACAAATCAAACCACATAGCCCTCCTAGCCTTATTTCTATCCTTATCCGAAAACAGGTTAAAATGGTTGTATTTGTAAAAATCAATAACATCTTGATATGAATCAACAGTAATAAACCGACACCCAGTTCGGTTTTCTGTTATGAACAACATCTTTACCAGATTCAGGGCATTTGTTCCTACATGCTTCCCCTGCAATTCTGCCTTGACTCCAAACCGAGTAAGCTTTACAGCAGGAAATGAATGATACGGAATTTTTGGATTGATATTAGGAGGAGTCTGAAATTTCTCCATTCTTATAGAGTCATTACAGAAATCTAATAAGGCCAAAATTAGGTTGGGTTCACTATCCTTGTAGAGTTTATACGTTTGAGTCATCAACTCTCCTCTGTGCCACTTAACATCCTGATGAAAATATTCATTCAGGTCGTCTTTACCACAATCAAACGTATCACATACTGTTAGGTCGTCTATGTTTTCAAGTACCCAACCATTGTTAACGAATGTGTTTCTGCCCATTCGCACTAAGTTTCTTTATCAGTTCTTCGGCCTCTGCTAATTTCGGAGTGGGTATTAAACCGACTGGTTTTTTGGCATCTCTGCATATTCGATTAAGAAATCTAGTGGCATCCCGTCCTTTAAGGATAGGAGTAGCACTAATTGGTTGCGCCATAGCCCACCTCCTTACTATTGATAGCCATACTAAATATTAGGGCTAAGGTAAATACAACTGTATTACTTCTGGTATTACCTATAAGTAAGCTTAACCCTAAGTTGTGCACTTTGTCAATAGGGGTGCACAACGTTGTCACAATAATGTTATAATTCTGAAAGTAGCTAACCATTTTTTGCACGTGCCTCTAAGGGAACATCGCCTTTATTTTTCCCCATGTTTGGCGGGTTTCTACTTGTGTTTGGCGGTATCAAGATAGTATCCGATGAGCGCATTGGTCGGTGGCGCCGGAAGGCCAATATCTACCGAGGGACTGACAGCAACCAACGATGGCACGCGGGTAATCATTAAAGTGGTATAGGTATCAGTAGTAATTTTGATAATCTCGTCTGCCATCTGCTTTCTCTTGGCGGCGTCTGGCTCAAGCAAGGCGGCGTCGAGTAGTTTATCCAGCTCAGGAAAAGCTCGACCAAGATTAGCCGTCGAGCCTGACGAGCCAAAGACGTTATAGGCACGCTCTGCCACGAACGGGCCGTGGCTATATTGGGATGTATAAGCCGCTCCAATCCAGTCAGGTACCTTCAAGGTGTTGCGGTTAGTCCGGAATACCGCGTATTCCACCGGCATTACTTCAGCTTTGACCCCTATCTTTCCCCAATAGCCTTGTATAATCTCAGCAAGCTTGTTCGCGTAAGCCTGCCCGGGGCGCATCACGGCAAACAATTTGATGCTAAAGCCATCTGCATAACCGGCTTCCTTCAGCAGCCGTTTCGCCTCCTCAGGGTCATAACGGTAAGCTTTCGCGGCATAGTCCATCCAATAAGGAATATCAATATCAGCCGAGTTAGCGTGAACGGGGAGGGGGCCTACCGGAAGAGCCTTACCATAAAAAACGAACTTAATTATCTCGTCTCTATTTATGGCGAACGCGAGTGCCTGGCGCACCTTTAATGCGGAGACAGGAAACTTGGCCCCTTCAGGCTGATAAACACCCGGTAGCATGATTGCGACCTGCTCGGTTACGGTAGGTGCTACTCGGAAGCCCTCCGCCTCCATTCCGAGAGAAGAATCGGCTGAGACTTCAGTGATGTCTATCTCGTTGGTCCTCATCAGCGCTATTCTGGTAGACTCTTCCGGTATTTTAATAATAACGAGTTTTTTGAAACCGGGAGTCTGCCGCCAGTGCCTGTCCACTGCTTCATATTCGTACATATCCCCGGCGACATAACGAACATATTTGAAGGAGCCACTGCCCACCGGGTGACGCTCGAAGTATGCCATGCCGCGCTGCTCGATATAGTTCTTCGGCATCACCACCTGGATGGTGCTGAGGGGAGCGATAATATAAGGATAGAAAGGCTGGCGACCCTTGGTATAAACCCGGACGGTGTAATCATCCACCTTCTCGACGCGGTCTACCATAAGTCTTGTTTCGGTATTGATGGCTTCCTTCGAAGCATAGCGTTCGATGGTGAACTTGATATCATTAGCAGTCAGGTCTTCGCCGTTATGGAACTTTATTCCCTTGCGGACATAGAAAAGCCACGATAATCCATCGGGAGCCAGTTCCCATTTCTCCACAACCCCCGGTGTTATCTTTGGGCCTTCTGACCTAAGCATCGCGTCAAGTACCGGAATCATACACGAGTACACTCCGGTCGCCCCTTGTGTGATAGGGTCAAATCTCTCATCGCCCAAAGTACTAAATCCTACTCTTAGCTCCCCATAGGGTCCGGCTGGCGTAACTGCTCCGGTTGGCGTTGGTGCTGGTGACGGTGCGGGTACCGGTGTTGGAACTGGCGCGGGTGCGGGAGATGGCGACGGTGTTGGGACTAGTGAAGGGGTTTGCTTGGCACAACCTACCAGGGATAAGATAAGAACTAATCCTAGTGCAGCCAGTAACTTGCTTCGCTTTAAGTTCTTCATCCGCTTTACCCTCCTTCTCGCTTGGTTCAAGCTCCTCCGCCTTTACCCCTGATTCAATCCATTCCGCTACTTTTCCCTCACCTCCTTCACAACTTATTCTAGAAATAAAAAGGACACCGAACTGCCGTTGGTCAGCAATTCCGGTGTCCTTCCTTCATCGTCCACTCCTCACAACCGGTGCTAAATCATTTAGATGGTCCTACATACCAAGTACTCCCTTTGGCTCCATGCTTTACAGTAGCACAAGCGTTTTTCGCTTGTCAAGGCTTGAAGTTGTCTGGTGCAGCAGCACGAGACAAGCCACTTAATGCATCATCATCATGCCACCGCTCACGTTTATCGCCTGTCCCGTCATCCAATCGGCCTGGTCGGAAAGGAGGAAGACCACCAGGTTGACTACGTCTTCCACCCTGCCTATCCGTCCCAGGGGTGACCAGTCAGAAGGGGGATAGACCTCGGCAATGGCTGCCTCTTCACTCATTCCTCGTTTCATCCGTTCGTAAATATCCTTACCGCGTGAACCCCAGGACAAAATGGGTCCGGGGCAGACGGCATTTACATATATATGATACTGGGCCATTTCCAGAGCCAGGGCTTGGGTCAGGTTTATGACACCCGCCTTGGAGGCGCCGTAAGGTGAGTTTTCTGCCTGGGGCATCTTGCCCTGTCGCGATGAGATATTGACTATCTTCCCTCCCTGCCCCTGCTTAATCATCTGCTTCCCCACCGCCTGGCAGGTCAAGAAATCCCCGGTAAGGTTAATTGCTATAGACTTGTTCCAGATTTCTACGGCGCGGTCTACTACGGCTGCCCGGCCAATGTCCCTTTCCATCACCGCCGCACCGTTGACGAGAATATCTATCCTGCCCAACTTCTCGACTACCTTGCCCACCATAGCACTGACCTGCCCGGGATTGCTTACGTCCGCGGGGACGGCTAAAGAACGACGCCCCAGAGTTTTAATTTCGGCGGCGAGGCTCTCCAGGCCACGCCATCCTTCCTCTCTGTCCCAAACGTCCAGCGCCTCAGTGGTACTGATAATGTCATTGACAGCGACATCGGCGCCCTCTCTGGCCAGACGCAAGGCAATCGCACGCGGAATCCCCCTCTTACGTGCTGCTCCGGTAACCAAAGCTACTTTGCCCTTTATGGAATCGTACATCTCCCTACCTCCTTTATATCAGCCTTTTTTCCGGTCTCCGTTATTAGGCTAATTTACCCACAGTCGAACTCCAGGTTACTCATCCTCTTCTTCCTCTTCCTCCTCACAAGTTACAGGCTTAGTCTCGAGACTGGGATAGGATAACCTTGCTTCCGCTTTCTGCCGCTTTCGTGGAAACGGAAAATCCGTTTGGTCAATTACGCGGCGTAACTCCGTCAACTTGCCGGCAGGCGACCCGGTGCCAACTTCTACGACGATGGCATCGACGCCCCCTTGCCACAAAGCCTTAAGCTCGGCAGCAGTCACATTTGATGATACGCGGGCTAATAACGGTTTGGCCAAAAGCGCGGCAAAGCGCTGAAATAGCATGAGATGCTGCCAAGTAAGCAGATAATCCCCCTTATCTTCGTGATTGATAAGAACGGCATCTACCGGTAACTCATTGGCTGTTCTCAACAAAACGTCGGAGACCGACGCCTCTAGCTCTAGTATCTTGCCGGCTTTGTTATTTTCAAAGAGTTTCAAAGGGGTAGTCATGGCCGGAAAAACGACAAAATCGCAGTTAATCTTGGCCATTTCTTCTGCGCTCAACTCACGGCTATCTGGCAGCCACAAGCCAAATGGAACCTCTGGCATGAGTTGGGACATCTTATTTATGGCTTCTGCGCCGGAACTGAATTTACTGGCTGGTAAGAATAACGCATCGGCCCCAGCTAGAGCATCACCCGGTAGCGCTTGGCTCTCCTCAGCCAGGGCAACTACAAGCTGTATTTTCGCTTTGACAAAAGCCGATTGTCTTGCCATGAAACCCATCGGTTGTGGGGTTACACGTACCAACCGATTTAGCTTATCAATAAACTTACTCATTTAACCTCCGTCGTAGTTCTACAAATCCCACCTGGTTCAACTCAGCCCAAACTATAGCATAATGCCTGCCTACGGTTGCGTCAAGTAACCAGACAGCGCGACCTCCGAGTTTGCCTAGACTAAGATACTCTGATAAGATATAAATATGAAGCTGGGTGCTTTCGAGTTAGGCGAGTCGCTTCCTGAGTTGAAGGAGCCTCACGCCCTGGTTATGCTACAACCCTGGGTTGATGTAGGCAGTGTGGGTACGCTGACGCTTTCCTGGCTTGAAGCGTTATTCCAGGCTCAGGAAGTAGCTAAACTGGCAAGACCGGGGGACTTCTTCGATTTCACTCGTTACCGCCCCACTATTTATATTAAGGAAGGACAACGCCATGTCGCTATCCCAAACACTTATGTTACTTATGGCAAACAGGAAAATGGTAAAGATTTTCTCTTTTTCCATCTTCTTGAGCCTCACAGCCATAGCGAGGTATATATTGAATCGATATTACGTCTCCTGGCAAAGTTCAAGGTAAAAAGGTATTGTACCATCGGTAGCATGTATGATTTCGTGCCCCATACGCGACCCCTACTGGTGACAGGAAGAGCCTCTGGAGAAATGGCGGAACACGAACTCGCCAACCTGGGCATTGAAGCCAGCGACTACCAGGGCCCGACGGCGATTACCACTCTGATAGTGCAGCGTGCCCCCAGCCTGGGGAGTGAAACTATGAGCCTTATGGTACACCTGCCCCAGTATACCCAGATGGAGAATGACTACATGGGAGCTTCCCGCATGATGGAAGTACTGGGTTTCATTTATGGATTCCCCCCGGAAAAGACCTATTTAAACATGGCTGAGCAACAGCTAAAGGAAATCGGTACGGCGTTAGAGAAGAATTCACAGCTTAAGACCGTGGTTGAACAGCTGGAAGCTCGCTACGATACACAAGCCAGGGAGAAGATAATCGGCGAAACGCCTCAGCTATCTCCTGAAGTGGAAAGGTTCCTTACCGAAATCGAAAAACGCTTTAAAGAAGGTTAACCCACATCTCTGAAGCGCTGTATCCTCTCTCTAACTTCGATAGCTTACCCATATTGTTATATCGGCATTTGATTATTAACAGAACTAGGATAGTCTGAGCTTAGGAAAGCTACTCTGTGCCAAGGAGTGTATAAGGGGCGGAAAGCCCCTTATTCTTTTTCTAACTATGTCTTTCCTGAAAATTAGCGATAACTTTGCGCAGCAAGCCTTGTTTTTCCACAGGTTAATGATTAGAATAGTGGTGAAAGATGCAGGGAAGGGATTAAGCGTTGGGAATAAAGCTTTATAAAGAGCCAAAGCTGCAGCAGGTAGACTTGATTGCTAGCTGGCCTGGCATCGGCAATATTGGGGTTATTGCTGTTGACACCTTACGGAGTCAGATTGAAGCTGAAGAATTTGCGGAGATAGAACCGTGGGTTTTCTTTTACCCGAAGAAGGTAGTTATTAAAGGCGGTGTGCTGGAAGATTTAGTTTTCCCCGGGAATAAGTTCTATTTCAAGAAGCTGGCGCATAAAGATTTGATAATCTTCATTGGGGAAGAACAGCCGGCAGCTACCGGAAAACCCTATGCCGAGGGCAGGAAGGCCTACGAAATGGCCGGTTTGGTTCTGGATGTGGCCGCACGTTTTGGCTGCCGTAGAGTTTATACCTCAGGCGCTGCCGTTGCTCTCACGCACCACAGCACCAAACCAAGAGTCTGGGCGGTAGCCAGCAACGACGAATTGGTCAAAGAATTGAAAGCTTATGACAACACTATCTTGATGAGCGAGGTTGAGGGGAGAGATGACCGTGGTAGTATTACCGGTCTGAACGGATTGCTGCTGGGAGTGGCCAAGCGAAGGGGCTTTGAAGCCATGTGTCTGATGGGCGAAGTGCCGGATTATCTATCGGGTGCCTCGTTCCCTTACCCCAAGGCCTCAAAGGCAGTGCTCGAGGTTCTCACCAAACTCCTTGGCGTCGAGATTGACTACAAAGCTTTCGACGGAATGGCGGCTCAGGTAGACGGGATTATTGAAGGTATCTACGGCAAACTACCCGCCGAGGTAAGAGAGCGTATTGACCAAAGGAAGCTTGTCGTCACACACAAGGGAGGAGTGATAACGGAAGAGGACGAGAAATGGATTAAAGAACACGTGGATGAACTCTTCCGCAAGAGAGGTAAAGGCGATGAAAGAGCCGCTTAAGTTTTCCTGGCAGCCCGAGCTTAAGCAACCTTCCCTCGTCGTCGGCTGGAATATGGACGCCAGCTTACTAGGCGCAAAAGTAACCGACTACCTGAACCAGAAACTCTGTGGACAAAGTTTCTGTGAGATTGAGCCGGTTGATTTCTTCCCCTTTGGCGGAGTAGCCATCGAAGATGACCTCGCTCAGTTCCCGGAGAGCCGATTTTACGCTTGCCCCGAGCACGACCTATTGATTTTTAAAAGCGACCCGCCCAGCAATGAATACCTAAAATTTCTGAATCTAATTCTTGATGTCGCCGAGCATTACTGCCATATAAAGGAAATATACTCCATCGGGGGAATGGTGTCATCAGGCGCTCACACCGCGCCACGCCAGTTAGTGGCCACCTTCAATTTGATGGAATATAAAGAGACCTTTAGCCAATACGACATTGCTGCCGGGATAGATTATGAAACCCCACCGGGGCATAGACCTACTCTGAACTCTTTCCTTCTCTGGGCAGCAAAAAAGCGAAATATCAGGGGAGTTAACCTGTGGGTACCTATTCCCTTTTATCTGGTATCAGTGGACGATGCGAAAGCACGCAAAAGGCTCATTGATTTCTTCAATCAAAGACTAAACCTGGGCATTGACATTAGTGACGTGAACCAGGACATCAAAAACCAGAATGAAAAGCTGGCTCAGATGAGGTATACCTTCCCTGATATTGATGCCTCTTTCCGCAAGCTGGAAAGCAATCTGAGACTATCTACAGAGGAAAACCAGAGGCTGGTCAAAGAGATAGAAAACCTTCTTAGCGAGAACGACTAATCCTACTCGCTTATTTCCCCGCACTATCCTCAGTGCCAGCAGTGAACCAAGGAAACTTACAGCCAGCGAAGAGAGTCGAACTCTTGACCGACGGTTTACGAAACCGCTGCTCTACCACTGAGCTACGCTGGCATGCCTAAAGTATAGCACAAAGTTGAACAGGCCTGAAGCATTTGAGGACGAAGATTTACCCGAATTAAGAAGCCCGTAAAATCCAACGGTTGGCGGCTGCGGTTGACCCCAAATTGGCATTATGCTACTATTAAATCCCATATGGGAAACAATCGCTGGAATCTGGCGGCAGCTTAGCTTTGGACACGGGCAAAACGGTGATACCGGTTGAGGCGGAATTAGCTGAACTAGCGCCTGAAAAAGATACCCTGGTAACTATCGGCGTTTTCGATGGGGTACACCTCGGTCATAAACACCTGATTTCTAAGCTCAGAGAACAAGCCCGGCAACATGGTTTGCTTAGCGTGGTGGTAACCTTCCGGCAGCACCCCCAGGAATTGCTATCTCCACAAACCAGACTACCCTACCTGACCAGTCTCACCAAGAAAGTAGAACTACTTAAAGCAGAAGGCATTGACGCTGTGGTCACTCTGTCATTTACCCCGGAACTTGCCCGGGTCAGCGCCCATCAATTCGCCGGTCTACTAAAGAAGCATCTTCGGATACGAGGTTTGGTGCTCGGGCCTGATTTTGTCTGCGGCCGGAATAGAGAAGGAGATATTGCTACATTCCGCAAGTTCGGGCAGGAGATGGATTTCAGTGTCACCGTAGTACCACCACTAAAAGTGAATGGAGAGGTAGTCAGCAGCACGGCTATCCGGCAAGCCCTGGCGGAGGGTGATATGAAGCGAGTGGCTCGCCTCATCGGACGCTTTTTTCGCCTTCAAGGAAAGGTAGTGAAAGGCACTGGACGTGGCACCACACTGGGCTTTCCTACCACTAACCTGGAGGTGGATGCCAAACAGGCTCTCCCCGCTGAAGGTGTTTATGCCACCTGGACTTATGTTGATGGTAAGACCTGGGAATCAATGACCAACATCGGCCGGTGTCCCACTTTTGCCGGCCATGAGCGCACCGTAGAGACGTATATCCTTGCCTACCAGGGCGATTTATATGGACGGGAACTGGAAATCAGTTTCGTCGAGAGGCTCCGCGCCGAGAAGTGTTTTGCAACCGTAGAGGAACTTAAAAAACAGATAGCGGAAGATATTAAACAGGGAAGAGCCATACTGGCCTCCCGGAGAGATAAACATGAATATTAATCAAGATATGAGTTATTTGCTCACGCGGGGAGTAGCCGAGGTAATCGTAAAAGAAGAGCTTATCGAGCTGCTCCGCTCGGGGAAAAAGCTAAGGTTGAAGGAAGGATTCGACCCCAGTTTCCCTGATATTCATCTGGGTCATACCGTCGCCCTCCGCAAGCTGCGCCAGTTTCAAGAGCTGGGTCACCAGGTTGTTCTTATCGTGGGTGACTGGACGGCACAAATTGGCGACCCCAGCGGCGTTTCCGTGACCCGCCCGATGCTATCGGCGGAACAAGTCAAAGCAAACGCCCTGACTTACATGGAGCAGTTCTTCAAGGTGGTTGATAAAAACAAGACCGAGGTGAGGTGGCAGAGTGAGTGGTTCGGCAAGTTCACCCTTAGTGATATTATCCGCCTCACCAGCAAGTTCACCGTAGCCCAGTTCCTCGCCCGTGATGATTTCAACGCAAGATACAACGCCGGACGTCCTATCGCCCTGGCAGAACTACTCTATCCCTTACTTCAAGCCTACGACTCGGTAGCCGTGCAAGCTGACGTGGAGTTTGGCGGGACCGACCAGAAGTTCAACTTCCTGGTAGGCAGGGAAATGCAATGCATGATTGGACAGCTGCCTCAGCAATGCTTGATGACGCCCCTTCTCGTGGGCACCGACGGCGTGCACAAGATGAGCAAGAGCCTGGGCAACTACATCGGCATCGCCGAACCTCCCCACAATATATACGGTAAGGTTATGTCTATCGCGGATAGCCTTATTCTAAACTACTTCGAGCTACTGACGGACGTTCCTGACAAAGAATTAGAAGAAGTCAAACAAGCGCTAAATAGCGGTTCGATAAACCCGATACTCATGGAGAAACGTCTGGCCCAGGAGATTGTAACCCACCTGTATGACCAGAAAGCAGCGAGCTGAGCCGAGGAGCAATTTGAAAAGGTGCATCAGAGGATAGAGTTACCTAAAGAAATAGAGGAAAAGCATATTTCGGTTAAGGAACTAACGTATCCCGAT
>ORJL011648144.1_pt1 | contig 11547 bp, 6 predicted proteins | sample 1779941 | NCBI WGS metagenome assembly ORJL01 (sample SAMEA104232317, study PRJEB22302) | groundwater metagenome | biome: forest; feature: aquifer; material: groundwater | place: USA | collected 2011-08-07 | depth 5.8 m | reverse complement strand
GACTGACAGCCGCAAGGCTGTCAGTCGTGGTCCTAACGCCCTTGCGGGCGTTAGTCCACAGCGCGCTTGCGCGCGCTACTCCAAGGCTCGCTGAATTGCAGTTGCAGGTCATCCCGGAAGACTTTGTGCGAGCTACTTAGCGCACCAGGCGAGCACCGAGCCCGCGAAGCGGGCGGCAGAGCGCCACGGCAACAGTCATGCACGAGGATCTGCCGATCGGGCGGAATGGGGACGCTCCACGAGTACCTTCGGCCGCCTGCGAAGTCCTCGACCTGAAACTCCAGGTTCCCATCCGTGCTCCCCACCGGGACCTCCAAGATGACCTCGCATGGGACGGGCGAGTCCACTCTGGTCGGGTCCGAGAAGGAGCGCCTCCCGGAGGGCTCCAGGTTCAGGGAGAGGGGCTGACTCCCCCCGAGACTGGCAGTGATCTGGAATTCACGCCGCCAGCCCTTGCCCGTCCACGCGGCATCCAGGCCTCCAATCGTGAAGGTCCCGCGCACACGATCCCAGTTCCCGCTCTTGGCATCTCGCCAGACACGGGTCTTCGCAACCGCCAACGGAGGCGGTGCTGGTGAAAGCGCAGCCGAGGTGAGAGTCGCGACCCTCCACTTCCCCACGATGCCCCAGACATCGTCCCTCTCTGCCCTAAGCGCGACACCTAGCTCGTGCGTCCTTCCGTCCAGTCCCTTGACTGAGACGAGCGCGCTGCCAAATGTCCCTAAGGTTGCAGACTCCCACTCGACACCCGAGACGGTCCAGTCCTGGCTGTTGAAAATGTGCGGGTTTCGCGCCAGGAGCCTCTCGATCCCCGGGGGGGTCAGGGGACCATCGGCCACCTCGCATACCGCGCGGCCGGGGTCGTGGTCCCGCAGCGCGCGAATGAACCTCCCTACGACCGCATCGGGATCCCCGGGCGGTCCCAGATGTGTCGTGATGAGAATGACTGCGCCTGAAGTCAGGGCCGAGCCCAGCGAGGCTCCGGCGCGGAAGGGGTCAGTGCGCTTGGTCGCTGCCGGCGCAGTGCGCCGACGGCGCACCCTACCGCGTCGCGATCGCCGCCCCCTGGAGCGCGTAGGGCTGAATCGACAAAATCCGACTGTCCGCTGGAATTCACACGTGAAACGTGATCGTCCTTCCCGCGGGAGTCGCCGGGGCGGCCACCGAAACATACTGCGTCTGCCCGGAACTCCCGCTGAAGACGACCGCGAGCGATCCCAGGCCCGCAAACGCCTGCGCGCCGGAGCTCGAGAGGCCCACGACCATCCCGCCCGACGGCCTCCAGCCCTGTGTCCCCGCCTCGAAGTTGTACTGCCCCGTGTCGCGGGTGATCACGATCGTCGCCGCGCCCGCGCGAGGACCCCCTCGACGTTCATCGGCGTCAGCCACACGGGCGGTCCTTGGCTGGCCCCGGAAAGCGGAAGGGGTCGTCGGCAGGGAGCGCCGTGGCCACGCTCGTCCGCTCCGCCCGCGGGTCCGCGTTCGCGATTGCCCATGAGGACCTCCGCCCCCCGTACGTCGCTAGCAGCGAACTGTCCGACCCGAATTCGCGGAATCACGCGCCGCACCCCCTTCCGGCGGAATCCGCCGGCGCCGGCAACTGCCTCCACCTCTGATCCGGTTCGCGGAAGTCCGCATCCTCGAGTCGCCCCGCCGGTTCCAGTGAGTCCGCGCCCTGGCCTTCCCTTCAAGGAGAGGTCGCCTCGGGCCCGGCACTCCTCGAGGAAGCGGTGGACCTGGGCATGGAAGAGGAGGCGCCAGCACTCGAGCAGGAGCTTCTCGCGCGGCTCGTCGCGGAGCTCGGGGCGGACGAGGAGGATGACGGTGCCTGTGAGCTGGCGGCCGGGGTCGATGCCGAGTTGGCAGAGCCAGCTTGCTGGCTCCTCGGGGGTGGAGAGGCGGAGGAGGGTATCGGCGGCGACGAGGTAGGTCTTGCGGTGCGGGACCTGGAGGGGGAGGCCGAAGAAGCCGCGGTCGTGGCGGATGACCCGGCGCAGGACGGCGGAGGGGTCGACGGCGGCCGACAACTCCTCCGCGGTCAAGCTGGGGACGACATCGTTTTCCCTGACGGCCCCCCATGGGGGCGGCGCGCACGACCGACGCATGCTAGCTGCGCGCCCTCGCGGCGTCAAGGCGGGGGACGGCGCGGTGACGGCCCATGGTCGGGCGGGTCCCGCCGCCACCACACGGAAGCAGGTCGCTGTGGATCGGACCGGTGGCTACGAGGACGGCGTACCCAGGTAGTCCTGCAAGACGATGACTCTCAGCTCCTGGATGGCCCTCAGCCGGACGTCGTTCGTCATGAAGCAAGGCGCTCCCGCCTCGAGCGACGCTGCCACCTGGAAGGCATCGGGCAGTCGAAGCCCGTACTTTGCGCGCAACGCGGCGGCACGCTCTGCCGTCCCCCTGGATAGATCCATGAGCGTAAGGTGAGGCCCCTTCGTGAGGAGATTTCGATACGAGTCCACCAGGTCGGTGCGCCCCAGGGCGATCGGCTTGATGAGCACCTCAGCGAGCGAGATGATCGAGGTGACGATGGGATTCGCGCCGACATCGACGCGTTGGGAAAAGAAGGGAAGAACGACGGGTCCGAAGATCGAGTGCTGCTCGATCATGTAGATGATCGGAGCCGTGTCGACCCCGACGAGCGTGCCCGGGGGGATGTCATCGAGGAGGGTCACTTTCCCCACTCGTCGCGCAACCGGTTAACGTAGTCCTGCGCGTCCTCGTTGGACCAGATTTCTCTTCCGAGTCCATACGATCTCGCCCACGAGACCGGCGTCCCGCCGTTGCCCGAGGTGGCGATGATCACGATGACCTCAGCGGGCCCAGGGGGCATTCCGCTTGGGATCTCGAGGCGGATCTTCCCATCGGCTCCTACCTCTGTCGTCACGCGCACCGTTTCCATACAGGCATGCCCTTCCTTGACCTGGACATCGTATCGCGCGCAGCGATGCTACCGCAAGTCCGACGTCGGACGCTCATCCATGGGCTCTTCGGTCAGGCTCACCTCGCAGCGGATCCACCCTCGTGCAAGTGCGGTCACGAGATACCGAACGCTGTTCCGCTCGCAAACGCACGCCCCTGCCACTCGCCAGCCTGAGGCTGGCGTGATAGAGATCTGCACCGGCTCCGAGACTCTGCGAAGACCACGGAGCCGCAGTTCTCGATGGACGAGGAGACGAAGCCGGAGTGCATCCAACAGGAGCACGCTGGCGGCAACTCCAATCCCAACGATGCCCCAACCCATGTACGCACCTCGGCGCAGGGTCACGGGAGCGAAGTCCCTTCGGGTCGACGCCTCCATGTCGCGGGACGTGCAACCTGGAGCGTGCGGCACCTGATCGGGAGCGCGACGACGACGAAGCCGATCACCTCACCCTCATCGGCGCGAACGGGTCCTCGCCAAACCGCTGGCGAATGGCGTCGACGACAACCGCCTCCGCCGGCACGGCGAACGGGTTCGGCAGCCTGGACAGTTCGAACGGCGACTGCTCGCGAATCTCCTTCCCCCACTCGAGCGCGGCACGCGCGTGCCTGGCCAGCAGGGGGTCGTCTCCCGTCGCAATCCGGTCCAGTCGCGCGATCGCCTTGTCGTCGTCTCCGGACGCGACCAGGCGCGCGCACGCCACGAACTCGCGATCGCCCGACTTCGCCATGCGTTCGAGCAGCACGGTGCGGTCCTGCGCCTCGAGGAACTTCAACGCGGCCGCGCCCGGCTCGTTGACGAAACGCATCGGCCCGAGGATGCGCGTCGCCAGCGCCATCATCCCCGCGATCGCCGTCGTCGCTGTCTCCGGCTTCGGGCGGAAGTTGTCGATCCACCTGACCAGCAGCAGCGGGATCTCCCTCGGATGGGCGCCGGAGATCAGCCTCCACGCCGCGGCCTCGGGAAGCATGGCGGAGAGGCGTGGCAGCGTCTCCCCGAGCATGATGCCCACCGGGTCCTTCGGCGCCTCGAGCTCCGGCACGACCGTCTCCATGGCGCCAAGGTACCCCGCGTGGATCGAGCCGTCGTCGTTCAGCTCGACCCCGGTCGTGTCCGGACGAACGAGGAAGCGGCGGCCGGTGTCCGTCGCAAGCCAGCCGCGCAGGGCCTCGGCGGCCTCCGGGGAGCCGTCGTGGGCGAGCGCCACGAAGGCGAGGTCGCGATGGACCCCCTCCGAGCCGTCCAGGTCGGCACGCCAGGCGACCACCAGCCGCTCGTCGTGGCGCTGCGCCGCCCCGAGCGCGAGGAGGAGGGCGACCTGCGGGTCGCGCGCGTCGGCGATCGCCGATCGCACGAGCTCCACATCTCCCCTGAGTCCCAGGTTCTGCAGGTCTCCCTTCCAGGTGTCCGAGGTCTGTCCGTCGTGCGTCTTCAGGCTGGCGGCCATCTCGAAGACCGCGGCCGCGTTCTGCATCGGCTGCGTGAGGTCCGAGGCGCACGCAAGCGTACAGCACGTCGCCGCATCGGCCTCCGCGCCCTTGTGGACGGCCTCCAGCGCGGCCGCCACGGCTTCGTGGACGCCGGGGTCGACCCAGCGGCGCAAGAGCGCGGCCCTGGGCACGAGGAATGCCGGGTCGCGCTGCGCGATCTCCCGCAGCGCGGGCAGCGCGGCCACGAGGCCGAGCCGCGAGGCGACGCCGAGCGTGCAGGCCATGTGGTCGCCCAGGTGGCCGACGATCAGGTCCGGACGCGTCGCGAAGACGCCGTCCCAGCGGCAATCGTCGACGTGGCGCAGGAGGCACTCCGCGATGCGCGCGCGCACCTCCGGAGCCGCATCGGTCGCGAAGGCCTCGAGCCACGGCCGGGAGGGATCCCAGTCGCCCTGGAGAGCCGCACCCAGCAGCGCGGCGCGCGCGGCGGGGGGCAGCGCGGCCACGCGTGCGATGACGTCGCCGTGGTCGGGCGTCTCGCTCTCCCGGATCAGGCGCTCGAGGACGAGCGATGGCGCCCCCGGCGCCAGCTCCAGCCAGCGATCGCCGATCCACGCCTTCACGGTCGGGTCGTCCCAGACGAGGTTGGAGCCCAGCTCGGCCAGGCCGTCGGCCGCCGCCACGGGATCGAGCGTGGCGAATCGCGCGTGCAGGTCCCCTCTCAGCTTCAGCCATGCGGGTTCAACCGTGCCGCCGTTGTCGCGCGCCCGCGCGATCACGCCGTTCATCCAGCCGAACGCCGCGACGCGAACGCCGGTCAAGGACGCATCCCCCTGCTCGTGGGCGTCGTTCCACCGCGAGAGGAGCGCGACGAGTCGGTCGACATCGGCGCGCCACTCCTCCGGGCTGCCCCAACTGCGAGAAGGACTCGAGGTGAACCAGTTCACGACGAACAGGTCGAGGACGGCGTCCTGGGTTCCACCCTCGACCCCCGCCATCGCCTCCATGGGCATGCGCGGGCTTCCCCCGTCGCTCGCCCACGCCTGGACCTGGCAGGCCCAGAGCTCGCGGTCGCCTTCCGCAATCGAACGCCGGGCGAGGGCCTCGTTCATGGGACCGAGCCCCCAGCTCTTGGTTCCCTCGTAGAGCGCCGCCCTGTCCTCGCAGGCGACGGCGGCCCGAACGGCGGCCTCGCGGAAGGCCTCCCAGTCGGCCTCCCCCGCGTGCTCCTTCACCTTGCCATAGGCCCATTCGCACACCGTCAGCGCCTCCGCGCCGAACCCGGCGCGTTCCGCGGCGCGAAGCCCCAGCCACTCGGCCAGCAGCGCCTTGAAACGTCCGTCGTTCCGCTTCCTTCCGTCGCCGAGGTACGAACTCCGGCCCCAGAAGATGTCGCCCTGCATGTTCTCGGCGAACCAGCGGACGAACTCGCCCAGGCAGCGGCCGCGAAGACGAGGGCCCGCCTCCTCCATCGCGTCGAGGACGGCATCCGGCTCCCCCGTCTCCTGCTGGATGCGTCCGAGGATCGCCCAGGCCCGCTCCGACCTCCGCTGCACGGCCGCGCGTGCGAGCTCGGTCTCGAAGGGGAACCAGGTTTCCGTAGTCGAGAGGGCCCCGTTTGGCTCCGTTCCCTCCAGCTCGAGCAGCAGGTCGACGTCGCGCGGGTCGTCCGCCCGCGCGATGCGCAGGAGTCCGTCGATCACGGTCGGGCCGACGAACTCCCAGGGTTCCCCGTCGCGCTGGACCGTGCGCGCCAGGGCGCGCAACTCCGACCGCTCCGCGTCCGGCAGGTCGAGGTCGATCCGACGCCACGCGGACCAGGTCTCCGCGTCGAGGTCCTTCTTCTCCCGCCATGCCGATTGCAGCTCGGCGAGCTCGGGGACGTGGACCCCCGACGCGCCGGGCGGGGCCTCGGGGGCCACGACCAGCACGCGGGAGGGCGAGAACGCCTGCTGGGACTCGTCGTACATGGCGAACGCGCGCGCGGCCGGCCACACGACCCGGCCCGGCGTGTCGAAGCGCACCGCGAGCCGCACGAGCGTCCCCTCGCGTGCGTTCCGAACGAACGCGGTCGTCGCCCGATCGCGCCACTCCACGTAGGCCCCCGAGCTCGCGTCGAAGCCGCTGAGGGACCGGACCGGGACCAGGCCGGCGGGGCGTGGGTCGTCGATGGCCAGGTATCCCACGGAGCCGCCGATCCGATAGCGGATCTCGTACACCGGCCCGACCGCGACCGCGTCGTTCTCGCCGACCTCGGCCCAGGCGTCCTCCCGCTCCGGTTCGCCCCCCGGCAGGAGGCGCCAAAGCCCGCGAGTCCACGCGACGCCGACGGCCGGCGGCAGGTGCTCGTCGCGGACCCAATCCTGCCCGCGCACCCAGAGGATCATGGGATCCTTGCCCGCGTTCTCGAGCTCCAGCGTGAGGGCGTCCTGCGCACCGACCCCCCAATGGGTCGCCGGGTCGCCCTTCTCGGCGGCCTCGGGCGCGACGTCCTTCCCGCCGACCCTCACCCGGAGGTCGGTGGAGGCGAATCGGCCGCCGCGTCCTGCGAGTTCACGCGCGCAGGCGAGCGTGGCACAGGCGTTCGCGATCGTCGAGCCATACGCCGCGCCGGAGCGGTTCTCGTCGAGCCAGCGAAGACCGGACTGCGCGGCGGGGGCCTCCACCCCGGCCTCGAGCAGCGCCTCGATCGCCAGCGACGTGGCGACGGGGGAGTAGGCGAAGAAGCCGTTCCGCCCTGCCCACCGGAGCTTCCCCTCCTGGGAGGCGTCGGCCGAGTCGACGAGGAGCCGGCCCAGCCGGGCGGCCTCGGTCGCGTCGCCGGCGCGGTGGGCCTCACGGAGCGTGCAGGCGATCTCGATCGCGGAGGAGCCCGGCCCCGGCCGCGCCTCCGCGCCTTCCGGCGTCCGCCCCGCGACGACGAGGACCCAGCGGGCGAACGCCCGCGTCTCCGGGTCGGTGCAGGTCCGCTCGAGCCCGGCCAGGCAATCGACTCCCCTCGTGAGGGCCGCGTCGTCGACCTCCACGCGGTGGGCCTTCGCGAGCAGCAGGCCGTGGACCACGTAGGCCGTCATGAACGGGTCCGTCTCGTCCCCGGTCCACCACCCCCAGCCGCCGTCCTCGTGCTGGAAGCCCTGCAGGCGGCCGACGCCCGCCTGGCTCACCGCGGCCGCCTGGAGCGCGAGGGAGGGCGGACAGACGCCGAGGCCCTCGAGCGTCTCTCGCACGACGATCGCAGGCAGGAAGCCGGACATGGTCTGCTCGGCGCAGCCGTAGGGGTAGTGGAGCAGCTCGTCGAGCGGCGCGAGCAGGCGCTCGAGGTCCTCCGGCGCGGCGCTCAGTTCGATGCGCCTGTGCCCGGGGTCGGGCGGCTGGGGGCAATTCCAGATCGCGTGGCCGGTCGCGCCAACGCGGAGCGATGCCGTGATCGGAACGCGCGTCAGGGCCGGCAGCACCGGCAGTGTCTTCTCCACCGCATCGCCTGCGTCCCCGAGGCGCACCGCAGCGCGGAGTCGCGCGGTCGCCGCGTCCTGGTTGGCGGTCAGGCGCCACCGGCAGACGACGGACCCGCCCGCCGGCAGGCTCACCTCGCGGGGCGTGTTCGCGTCCGCGGCCGTCAGCCCCTCGATCTCGAGCGACACCGTGCCCGTGCGGGAGGCGTCGCCGTGGTTCCGGACCAGCACGCCGACCTCGACCTCGTCTCCGCTGTGCACCAGGGAGGGCGCATCCAGGCGCAATGTCACCGGCAGGAGCGTGCGCGCCTCGCCGCGCGCCTCGCCGCTCGTTCCGTTCGCCGCGAACGCCCGCGCCGTGGCGCGCCAGGGGGTCAGCGAATCGGAGAAGCGCGCCTTCACGGTGACCTCGCCGGAAGGCCCGGTGCGAAGCGAGGGGAACCAGCCGGCGAGGTCGTGGAAGTCCTTGCGGACGACCGGTTCATACGGCGGCATCGCATCTCCGGTCGATTCCTCCGACAGGCAGAAGGCAGCCGTGGTGCCGCTCGTGGAACCGTCGGACACTTCGTTCACCGTGAACTTCGATCGCTCGTGGACCACGCGGTACCGCTTGGGCAGAGGCGCGAAGCGACGCAGCAGCGAGGGCGCGGGGTCTTCCTGCAGGGCGTACACGCGCGAGTCCACCACGGCGAGGGAGACCTCGGCGTCGACCGGCTGGCCGGCCGCGTCATGCACGCGGACTGTCCAGGACGCCTCCGACCCCGGAGGCGCGGTCGGTGGATCGGCGGTCACCTCGACGGCGAGCGGGGCGCCGCCCGCGTCGACGAACCGGTCCAGCGATGCCTCCTGGCGCATTCCGTCCTTCCATGCGCTCACCACGAGACGCACGTTGGGCGCGGCCTCGGGCGGCAGCAGGAGGGCGATCTCCGCCGCGCCGTCCGTCACCGGGACGCAGCGCACCGCGATCAGGCGGTCGTTCTCGAGCGTCGCCAGCACGGCCCGCACGCCCTGGGGCACGATGGCTCGTGCGGTCAGCGTCTCCCCGGGCCGATAGACCTCGCGATCGCCCCGCAGCGTCAGTTGCTCGGAGGCCATCTCGCCGCCGTCCCCGCGGACCCACGCCCACTCGCGCGCGCTCACGACATGGCCGTCCACCTCGGCACGCGCCTCCACGCGATACGTCCCTCCGGGGAGGCCGTCGATGGAGATGGCCCCGTCGCCGGGGGACAGGTCGCGCCTCGCGACCTCATGGCCGTCCCCCGCCAGCACGGTCACGCGCACGGGCACGTTCACGGGGCGGTCCATCGGGTCGAGCACCCGCGCGTTCCCGGCGATCCGCGGGGCATGCCAGTCCCAGTCGAGCGAGAGCTTCACACGTGCGGCATCTCGCACGAGTCGGAACGAGGCGGAGCCATGGGCGCTTCGCCCCTGCGGATCCGCGCCCTCGGCCAGGGCGTTCACGAGGTAGAGCTCCTCGCCCCTGAGCCGACGAAGCGGGAGATCGATCACGGCACGCCCGTCCGCGTCGGTGACGAAGTGGCGCGCCCGGTCCGGGATGCGGAGGTCCACCTGATCGCCGTCATACGCGTCGAACGACTCCTCCTCGGGCGGGGGGAGGAGGAAGGGGAGGCCTGCGAGCGGATCGGGCTCGGGCCAGGACGAGCTGCGGGCTGAGAGCTGCAGGGAGCCTTCGAACCCCGCGACCGGCCCACCTTCGGCGGCCTCCACGCGCACGGTCACGCGCGCGGAGCCGGGCGTGACGTACCAGGGGCGGTCCGGCTCGACGCTCACGGTCACGTCGGGAAGTCGGTACTCCTCAACGCGACAGAGGAACTGCGAGAAGGCCTCCATCTGGTCGTCCCACTCCTTCCACTGCGGGTCTCGGATGCGCCGACCCGCGTCCTGGCACTCCACGTGGGCCTTCACGGGCCCCAGCGCGGCGGAGTCCGGCACGGTGGCGTGGGAGGTCGCGGTGCCGAACTCGGACAGGGCGAGGACCTCGTTGTGGAAGACGTTGCCGTTGCCGTCCTCGAGGCTGACGCTGAAGCGCGCGCCGGTGGGGACGGTCATCGCGCCGCGCGTCGAGGGTTCTCGGGCCACCAGGCGGAAGTCGATCGTGTCTCCCGGCCGGACCATCGGTCTGGCGGCGAACAGCGCGACACGCACGCCGTCGGCGGAGCGGTCGGCCCCGTACAGCGTCGTCTCGAGGTCGGCGCCTCCCTCGGTGTGGCACGCCCTGGCGGCCACCCGGATCGTCTCTCCGGCACGCGCGGGCGGATCGAGGGGAATCCGCGCGATCCCCTCCGCGTCCGCATCGACCGAGAAGGGCACCAGGGTCGGACGCTGATCGCCAGGAGGGCTTCGGCGGAGGGCGCCCAGGAACCGTGCGCCGGTGCGGGGCGCGCCATTGCGGGCGTCGCAGGCATGGAGGACCAGCCCGTTCGCGTCCAGTCGTGCCTCCACCGCGGTTGACGTGATCTCGTAGATCTGGCTCTCGTAGGTTCCGCGCATCACGGACAGCGCGAGGTATCGGGCGGGTGGCCGGTCGTCGAGGAGGGTGGAGGGCGCATCCCCCGTCCAGCGCGCGACGATTTCCGGCGCGTCCTGCTCGCCGTCGTACACCTCTCCCGAGAGGTCCTCCTCGAGGCGCCGCGGGGGGGAGAGGCGGATCAGCATGCCGTGGACGGGACCGCTCTGGGCCATCGAGGAGAGACGGTGGGGGACCTTGCCCGGGAGGTCGCAGTACGTGTCGGCCACGCCATCGGCGCGCATGCAATCGACCAGGCGGGAGGTGAGCAGGGCGCGGGCCTCCCGACCGTCGCCGGGCAGCGAGGAGAGTCCCTGCTCGAGCTCGAAGATGAGGTCGCGCTGGCGCAGGTCCCAGGCCCGGCCCGTCGCCTCGGCCACGGCCAGCGGGGCGTACGCGCTCTCGGGGAGTTTCTCCTCGACCTCGAGGAAGATCCGGAGCTGCTCCTTGGGTTCGGGCACGAGGAATCCGAGACCGTACAAGCCGTGGGCGCGGGCGTCGGCGGGGAGGGAGGGATCGGCCAGGGCGGCGCGAAGCCGGGCGACGGCCGCCGGGGCCCGCGTCTCGTCGAACGCGAGCAGGCGCGCTCCGAGGAGGGCGGCCTCGACACGCAGCCACGGGGAGCCGGCCAGGGCGCGGTCGGCGGAGTCGAACAGGTCGGCGATGCGGGCGATCTCGCCGCGCAGGTCGCGGTGGGCGAGGCGCTCGGCGAGCATGACGGCGATTCCAGGGTCTTTCGCGCGCGCGGCGTCGAGGTCGGCCTCGGACATTCCCGCGGTGCGCGTTCGCAGTTCGCTCAGGGGGTCCTCGGGGGGAGGCGCAGCGAACCCGCGCAGGAGGAAAAGCGCGCCCATGGAGAGGACGACGGCGACGAGGACGGAGCGTGCCGCGCACGAACGACGGATCATGTCGTACCCCCTTGAGGAAGTCCCGCCGGTAGGATGGGCATGCGCGAGCACCCCCTCCCCTGGCAGGAAATCGGGCATGGTTCAGATCGGGGTCACAGATTCTCCCCGTTCGTACTCGTAGTCGTAATCGTAGTCGTAATCGTTCAGGCCAAAACGATTACGACTAAGTAGCCCGCACTAAGTTTTCCTGGATGCCAATCTTCACGGATCCTGGAGTCGCGCCCGCAAGGGCGCAATGGACTGACAGCCGCAAGGCTGTCAGCCCGCGTCCTAACGCCCTTGCGGGCGTTAGTCCACAGCG
>ORJL011853437.1_pt1 | contig 11550 bp, 12 predicted proteins | sample 1779941 | NCBI WGS metagenome assembly ORJL01 (sample SAMEA104232317, study PRJEB22302) | groundwater metagenome | biome: forest; feature: aquifer; material: groundwater | place: USA | collected 2011-08-07 | depth 5.8 m | reverse complement strand
CGGTAATAAACGCCCTCTCCGACCTGGAGCACCCCTGCCAGGCATTGGCCGACCTGCTTACTATCTACGAGAAGAAGGGAGAGCTGGAAGGCTTGACTTTAGCCTATGTCGGCGATGGCAACAACGTGGCCCACAGCCTGATGCTAGCGGCAGCACTAACCGGGATAGATTTCCGCATCGCCTCCCCGAAGGGCTATTATGTTCAGGATAAGATTTTGCACCTGGCGCAGGGCTATGCCGCCGAGAATGTCAGCAAGATTATTTGTACCGAGGAACCGCGGCAGGCCGTCTCCGGTGCCGATGTGGTTTATACCGACGTATGGACGAGTATGGGTCAGGAAGCGGAGACCGAGGAGCGCCGCCGGGTATTTGCTAATTATCAGGTGAATACCGAGCTTATGTCCCTGGCTAAAGAGGACGCCATTTTCATGCACCCCTTACCGGCCCACCGCGGCGAAGAGGTAACAGAAGAGGTTCTGGAGAGCACGAACTCGGTGGTGTTCGACCAGGCGGAAAACCGGCTGCACGCCCAAAAGTCCTTATTGCTACAGATGCTGGGCGGTGGGGGAAGACCCATGGTGTGCTACCGGTAACAAGCCCACCCCCAACCTCTCTTCTCTATCCTGTGTCATTCTGAGAAGCACATTCGCTTTGCTCAGTGTAAACGCAGCGACGAAGAATCTCGGGGTGGGGCTGATGGTTAGCCAGTAATTCTCGCCAGAGAGAAGTTCGCGGTATGAAGACGTTAGCTATCGTCCAAATCATCCTGGGCGCACTTGTGGTAGGTTCTCTTTTGGTGTTTGTTATCTGGATTGAGCCTGGTTTTTACCACATCCGGCTTCCGGTAGATGATAGTGGCCTCGTTAAGGAGGTATTTCTCAACCCGGGGCGAAATATACCGATGAGAACTTGGGAGACTGTTTCTTTTCTGCTAGGATTAGCGGTACTTGGTTGTGGCATTGCCCAGTTTGTAAAAGCAAGGGGGAAAGGTTAGTATGTCATTGCGGGGGTGAAGCCCGGGGCAATCTCGGAGTGGGGGTTCGGACATTTTCCGGATGGAATACAATACATAACTGTCATTCTGGCGTAGGCCAGAATCCAGAAGAGCAAATGAATAACACATATTATGTTTACATCTTAGCAAGCAGACGTAATGGAACCCTCTACATCGGCGTGACAAATGATTTGGTCAGAAGAGTGTACGAACATAAGAATGATTTGACTCCGGGATTTACCAAGAGATATGCTGTACATGATCTTGTGTATTACGAAGCGTGTGATGATATGTATTCTGCTCTACAAAGGGAAAAACGCCTGAAGTTTTGGCACAGAAATTGGAAAATTAGACAAATTGAGCAAACAAATCCCGAGTGGAAGGACTTGTCCCAGGAGATAGAACCTGGATTCCAGCCGGAGTTTACCCCGTTCACGGTGAACCGTTCACTTCGTGGTGACTCAGTGGAACCAGGGTGAACCCGTACTTGATACGGGGCTGGAATGACATATCACTTATATTATTGTCATTCCGTACTTGGCACGGAATCCAGGCGGGATGGTGTGACTAGAGAGGCCGTCTAATAACCTCATAAGGGGATAGGATATTATTTATGACAAAACCAATCGTGGCCATTATCGGCCGCCAAAATGTAGGAAAATCTACGCTCTTAAACCGGCTGGCGGGTAAGCCCGTTGCCATTGTGGCTGATTTGCCCGGTACCACCCGCGACCGTGTTATCGCTGATGTTTCATGGCAGGGGAAAGAGTTCACCCTGGTTGACACCGGCGGGCTGGAACAGAAACCCCAATCTGCCGTAGCCGAGCACGTCAAAGAGCACGTAGGGTTAGCCATCGCTGAAGCTGACGTTATTATTTTTCTTGTTGATGCCCGAGACAGAGTAACCGCTCTTGATGGTGAGATTGCCGATATGCTACGGCGGGCAAGCAAACCCATCGTCTTGGTGGTGAATAAAGCAGATAACGCCAGCCTCGAGGCCGGTGCCGCCGAGTTTTATGAGCTGGGGCTGGGCGAACCTTTGGCCATTTCTGCCTACCATGGCCGGAGCACCGCCGAATTGCTGGACAAAATTACGGCTTTGCTGCCGGAACCTGCCACCGCTCCAACCAAGCCAGAGCTAATAAAGGTGGCAATTGTAGGCCGTCCCAATGTAGGCAAGTCCATGCTATTGAATGCCCTGCTCGGTAAAGAGCAGGCTATCGTTGATGATACTCCAGGCACAACACGCGACGCCATTGACACCCCTCTTGACTTTCAGGGGCAAAATGTGCTATTAATTGATACTGCTGGAATAAGGCGGCGGGGACGGTTAGGGGAAGGGGTGGAGAAATACAGTGTTCTCCGTGCCCGGCGGGCTATTGACCGGGCGGACATCGCCTTACTGGTTATTGACGCCACCGAGCCTTTTACCGCCCAGGATATGCATGTCGCAGGCTATATTCAACAAGCGGTAAAAGGCATTATCGTAGTTGTTAATAAATGGGACCTTATCGAAGATAAAAGTTTGACAAGATGGAATACTCTTATCAGGAGTCAACTTAAGTTTATGCCTTATGCACCGACACTGTATGCCTCGGCTAGGTTCGGGCAAGGGATAGACAAAATTATGCCCTTAGCATGTCAGGTCTATCAAGAAAGACTCAAACGAATACCTACGGCGGCAGTTAACACCGTTGTGCAACAGGCAATCGCCAACCACGGCCTGCCACGAGTCGGTGCGAAACAGCTTAAAATCCGCTACGCCACACAGGCGGAAACCAATCCACCGACCTTTGTTTTTTTTGTCAATGATGCCAAGCTACTCCATTTTTCCTATCAACGCTACCTGGAGAACAAGCTGCGTGAGGCATTTGGTTTTGTGGGCACTCCTATCCGTCTAGTTTTCAAAACCGGGGGTGAATAGTGTCAATTTTAATTATTAAATTCCTTGCGGTCATAATTATCGGGTATCTCGTAGGTTCGATTCCCTTTGGCGTACTGATTGGCCGGCGATTTGCCAAGGTTGATGTAAGGCAGTACGGCAGCGGCAAGATAGGGATGACCAATGTGTTGCGCGTGGCTGGCAAAAAAGCTGCCGCAATGGTCGGCCTGCTTGACATCGTCAAGGGAGCACTGGCGGTAGTAGCTGCTTGGTTGCTCTTTTCCGGCCAGTACTGGGTGGTATACGGCTCGCTCACCTGGTGGCTGGTAAGAAGCGCCCCGGCCGCGGCCGCACTGGCAGCGATGGTCGGGCACATCTGGCCGATATTCCTTAAGTTTCATGGCGGTAGAGGCGTAGCCACATTTTTCGGTGGGCTGGTAGCCTTATCTCCGGCAGCAGCCTTGTTTGGTGGCGAAATCGTCGTCATTGCCGCGGGACTCACCCGCTTCGCCTCGATAGGCTCTCTGGCCGGGTCGGTGGCAGCTTATACCATATTGGTGCCGCTAACCCTCTTCAACGGCTTCCCGGTGGAGTATTTGCTTTATGCCTCAATCGGGGCAGTGATAATTATCCTCAAGCACTGGGACAATATCATACGCCTGGTACGCGGCAAGGAACGTAAGCTGGGTGAAAAAGCTGAGAAAATAGCCTCGAACTCCACGTGAAAGGGTAACAATGCCCAAGATTGCCGTCATTGGTACGACGAGTTGGGGAACTACCCTTAGCGTGGTCTTAGCCCGTAAGGGATTAACGGTTGGGCTGTGGGCTCGCACCGAGCCAGAAGCCACAGAACTCAAAAGCAGAGGACCTGACCCAGCCCTGTTACCCGGGGTTAAGTTCCCTTCTAAATTGTCCATCACCAGCTCTCTGAACGAAGCCCTGACCGGAGCCGAGGCCGTGCTTTTGGTAGTGCCTTCCCAGAGCATGCGTCAGAACATCCGGCTCATCGCCAAGTATCTCAATGACAACATCCTGATGATAAGTGCCGCCAAGGGCTTGGAAATAGGCACGAGCAAGCGTATGTCCGAGGTAATCGCTGACGAGATTCCACCTCGTCTGCGGGGCAATATCTGCGTCGTTTCCGGACCAAACCTCTCCCCGGAGATTCTCGGTGACCTGCCGGCCGCCACGGTAGCCGCGGCCACCAACGAAAATATCGCTAAAAAAGCCCAGAAACTGCTGAACTGCCCCAATCTGTGCGTGTACACCAATACCGATGTGATTGGCGTCGAACTGGGCGGAGCGTTGAAGAATATCATTGCTCTCGGCGCCGGTATGGTTGATGGACTAGGCTATGGCGACAATACCAAGGCAGCTTTCATTACCCGTGGTCTGACCGAGATGACCGCCCTCGGCGTTTCCCTGGGCGCAAATCCCCTCACCTTTTCCGGGCTAGCCGGCCTGGGTGACTTAATCGCTACCTGTGCCAGCCCGTTGAGTCGCAACCACTATGTTGGGATGGAGATGGCTAAAGGACGGGGGTTAAAAGAGATAACCAACTCAATGTCCGGTGTGGCGGAGGGAGTTAGCACTACTTTGGTAGTCTGGAATCTGGCACACAGAATGGGACTGGATATGCCCATTACCGAGACAATCTATCGCGTCCTTTATAGCGGCGCTAACGTTAAGCAAGAAGCAGCAAGACTGATGGCAGCCGGGGCAGCCCACGAACTGGCCGGGCGCAAGTGGCGGCTGTTCTCCTTTCTCCGCGACCAAACACACTCCTGAGACTAAGCCAAAACCCGACCCTATTTATACCCATTAGAGAAGTTCTCCCCGAAGAGGGATGGGGTTACTTCGTCTTCTGGTCCGCCCCCAGCGTTTTCGCTAGCTCCTGGAAGAGCTGGCGCTGCTTATCCGATAGGCTTTCCGGGGTAATTATCCGCAGCGTCACCAGTTGGTCGCCACGCCCTCTGGCATTAAGATGGGGGATGCCTCTGTTTTTGAGTAACAGAACGTGCCCCGTCTGGCTACCGGCAGGGAACTTAAGCTTGATTTTCCCTTCGAGTGTCGGCACTTCTACCTCGGCGCCGAGAGCGGCCTGGGCGAAGTTGACGGGTAGCTCGTAAAGAATATTATCGCCGTCCCGCTGGAAAACTTCGTGTTTTTTGACAGATATAAAAAGATAAAGATTACCGGAAGGGCCACCCCTGACGCCGGAATCACCTTCACCGCTGAGACGTATCTGAGTACCATCCTCGATACCTGCCGGAATCTTGACCAGAATGCTGCGCTGGTGTTTCTCTTTACCGGCACCCCGGCATTGCATGCAGGGTTGGGTAATAATCTGGCCTTCGCCATGGCACTGGGGACAGGTAGCTACATTGGTAAAACGGCCGAAGATGCTTTGCTGCACCCGGCGCACCTGCCCGCTGCCGTTACAATTGGGACAACGGCCGGGTTGCGTGCCTGCGGCACAGCGACTGCCCTGGCAAAGGGAACAATTCTCGCTGCGCAAGATACTGATTTCCCTCTCCAGGCCAAAGGCAGCTTCCTCGAGAGTGAGAGTAATATCGCTGCGGAGGTCGGCACCACGCTGCGCCGATTGACGGTTGGCGGTGGCCTCCCCGAAGAAAGCATCGAAAATATTGCCAAAGCCGCCAAAATCAAAACCCTCAAAGCCCTGGCTAAAGATTGCCTGGTTATCCGCATGCCCAAACCGGTCATAGGTAGCTCGCTTTTCCCGGTCGGAGAGTACCTCGTAAGCCTCGTTTATTTCCTTGAACTTCTCCTCGGCACCAGGCTCATGGTTACAGTCCGGATGATACTTAAAGGCTAACTCACGAAAAGCCTTCTTTATTTTCTCGTCGGTGGCATCCCGTTCCACGCCAAGGATATCGTAATAATCCCGTTTTATAGCCATGTTCCTAAATCCTAAACCCCTGTCTTCTGGGAAGAATATGTCACTCCTTAGATATTCTAATAGAAAAGGGGGGCTTTCTCAACTACTTAAACCAGCTTTAAAGAGCAAAAAAACAAGAGGGGGGCTTGCGCCCCCCTCTGAAAATCACCCGCTACTGGCTGTTACACCTCGCGGAATTCTCCTTCTACCGTACCCTCTTCAGGTCCTTTCCCAGGAGGAGTCTCACCGCCTGGCGGCGGAGGTGGCGGCGGTTGCTGTTGTTGCTGCTGTTGCTGCTGGTAGATAGAGGCTCCTACCTTCTGCATCGTGTCGTTCAGCTCTTGCGATGCCCGGCGGACCGCTTCAATGTCAGTCCCCTGTAACGCTGAGCGTAGTGTCTGAATCTTACCTTCTACTTCCTGGTTCAAGTCAGCCGGTATCTTGTCTTTTTGCTCGCGCAGTGTCTTTTCCGTAGTGTACACCAGGTTATCGGCATTATTACGCGTTTCGGCCTCATCGCGGCGCTTGGTATCCTCAGCGGCGTGCATATCAGCCTCCCGCCGCATTCGCTCTACCTCTTCCTTCGAGAGGCCGCTGGTAACGGTGATGGTAATTTTCTGCTCTTTACCGGTACCTTTATCACGCGCCTTCACGCTTAATATGCCGTTGGCGTCAATATCGAAGGTGACCTCAACCTGGGGTAGACCACGCGGTGACGGCAGGATACCATCAAGGATGAACCGTCCCAGGGTACGGTTATCCGGGGCCATTGGCCTCTCTCCTTGCAGGACGTGAATTTCCACACTGGGCTGATTATCCGCCGCCGTCGTAAAAATCTGGCTCTTCGAGGTAGGGACGGTAGTATTGCGCGGGATAAGTGGCGTCATCACCGAACCCAGGGTTTCGATACCCAGGGTAAGCGGGATAACATCCAGTAACAAGACATCTTTCACCTCCCCCTTGAGCACACCACCCTGGATAGCCGCGCCAACAGCGACGACTTCATCCGGGTTAACTCCCTTATTCGGTTCCCTGCCGAAAAACTGCTTGACCTTTTGCTGTACCAGTGGCATTCTGGTCTGTCCACCCACCAACACTACCTCATTAATCTGGGCATTAGTCTTGCCGGCATCAGCCAAAGCCTGGCGGCATGGTTCCATAGTCTTGTCTACCAAATCCATAACCAGTTGCTCCAGCTTGGACCTTGTAATGGTGTAACTGAGGTGCTTCGGGCCGCTGGCGTCAGCCGTAATAAAGGGAAGATTAACCTCGGTCTGCTGCACCGTAGATAGCTCAACTTTGGCTTTCTCCGCCGCCTCCCTGATGCGCTGGAGAGCCATTCTATCCTTCCTCAGGTCAATACCCTGGTCTTTCTTAAACTCATCGCAAAGCCAGTCCATCACCCTCTGGTCGAAGTCATCTCCACCCAGGTGGGTATCGCCAGCGGTAGATTTCACCTGGAAGGTGCCCTCGCCAATCTCAAGGACGGATATATCGAAGGTGCCACCACCGAGGTCGTAGACCGCAATAGTCTCCTCTTTCTTTTTATCCAATCCGTATGCCAGGGCGGCAGCGGTAGGCTCATTGATGATGCGCAGCACGTTAAGCCCGGCGATAGCGCCGGCATCTTTGGTTGCCTGGCGCTGGGCGTCATTAAAATAGGCCGGCACTGTGATTACAGCTTCGGTCACCTTTTCACCCAAATAAGCCTCGGCATCCGTCTTCAGCTTCTGTAAAATCATGGCGGAAATTTCAGGGGGGCTGTACTCTTTTCCCCCCATAAGCACGCGCACTTCATTATTGGGTCCCTTGGTGACCTTATAGGTCTTGCGGTGGGCATCTTCTTCTACCGGTAACTCACGCCCCGGTGGCTCTCCCCACTTGCGCCCCATGAAACGTTTTATACTATAAATAGTGTTATCCGGGTTAATAACCGATTGGCGCCGGGCTAGCTGCCCCACCAGACGCTCCCCATTCTTATTAACGGCAACCACAGACGGCACGAGAGTACTACCCTCTGCCGAGGGAATAACCTTCGGTTCGCCCCCTTCCATTACCGCTATCTCACTAAATGTTGTTCCTAAATCAATGCCGACAACCTTTGCCATAATTAGTCCTCCTTCTTAATTGCTAATTGTACAAACTAAATTGAGTTCTATCTCCTCTCCGCCTTTTCTCCGTTGCCCACCACCACCTTGCTTGGCCGGATAACTTTATCACGAAACTTGTATCCTGTTTGTGCTTCCTCAATGACCAGGCCTTCTTTCCCCTTGCCTTCCTTTATAGCTTCGTGCAGCCGGGGGTCGAACACTTCGCCGATAGCCTTAATCGGCGTTAATCCTTGCGCCTCCAGGGTCGACTTAAGCTTACGCGCGATTAAGCTGAACCCGGTGGCCCAGTCGGCCTTGGCCAGGTCGGCAGGTAAGAGATTGAAGGCTCGCTCCAGGTCATCCAGGACGGGCAAGATATTAAGGATGAGTGAGGCGTGAGCCAGTTCGGTAACCTCCTGTTTCTCCTGTTCGCTACGCCTCTTATAGTTTATGAAATCAGCCTGTGCCCTTTGCCAGTTAACCAGATAAGTTTCTGCTGTCTGCTTTTCCTGGGCTAAGGCCTTGGTTAGTTCTTCTATTTTATTTTCTGCTGGCGTACATTCTGTCTCATTAGCCTCGGACTCGGCTTCGCCGGTTAATTCTTCCTCTGCCATTATTATCCTCTCTACGAAGCAGTATTTGTGTTCAAGTCGTCCGGGACTTCCCGGCCATAAAGCCTCGCCACCAGTGTGGTCAGCAACAACGATAGATAATCCACGGTAGCGATAGTCCGGTCATAAGGCATCCGGGTGGGGCCGATGACGCCGATAGTGCCCACGGCCTCTTCGGGCAAACCGTACCTTCCGATGGCTACGCTATAGTCGTGGATTGCCTCTGACTTGTTCTCTTTCCCGATGATTACCTGCACCCCGTGACTGCCCACTTCCGGCGGCAAGATGTTCTTCAGCAGGTTTCGCTGCTCGATTAATTCCATCAGTGTCAGCGCCATACCACGGTTACGGGCAAGCTCTGGCTGGCTGAGCGTCAGATATAAACCGTCGAGGTAAGGCTCCTCATATTCCTTTTTATCCTCGTCCTCCATTATCTTCACCATCCAGTCACTCATTTGCTTCTCTGCTGGGGTTAGCGCCAATTTCTTCGCGACAATCTGTGAACGAGTCAAACCGGAATAGGTTGAGCTTAGTTTATTAGCTATAGTCGTGAGTTCCGCTTGCGTGATAGCCTGGTCGAATGTTCCCAGCCATTCTCTCACCTTAGCCCCCATCAGGACGAGGACAATCAGGGCAGCGCAATCCTGCAGGCTGACCAGCTCCAGATGCTTGAAACGACAGGTACACGCTTTAGGCAAGGTAACTACCGCGGCATTCTGCGTCATTTGAGCGACAAGAGTGGCTGTCAAGCTGAGCCACTCATCCAGTTCCTTCTCTACCTGATGGAAAACATGGCTGATGAGGCGTTTTTCATCAGGGGTTAGCTTGACATCACCGAGCGAATCTACATAGTGACGGTAACCGAGGTCGGAAGGTATGCTTCCGGCGGAAGAATGAGCACGAGTAATATACCCCTCTTGTTCCAGGTGTACCATGTCATTACGAATAGTAGCCGGGCTCATACCCAGTTCACAAGCACCGGTGACCGCTTGCGACGGCACCGGCTTGGCTTTGACGATATAAATTCTGACTATTGATTCAAGTATCTTGTCTTCTCTTACGGAGAGCATATTCCACCTCTCATTAGCAACCTGAGGCTTAGACTGCTAATTACTTTTTATCATTTTTGCATACTAGTTGTCAAGGGAAAGTTATACCGGTATCGTTCGTCTTTGGTTGATATTACTAAAATATGTCATTGCAAGGAATCCGCCTCTGGCGGATGACGTGGCAATCTCCCTTTAATGTCATTCCAGCGAAAGCTGGAATCCAGGGGTGGTGGGATTCTCAATTTCCCAACCCGGATTGCTTCGCCTCCTGCCCGCCGCACAAGGCTTTGGTAGGCTAGCCCCAACTTCCTCGGAAGGTCTCGCAAATAATAATTCCAGCCATTTGCAAACAGAACAATATGCCCTTCCCTGAGCGTGCTACGGTAGAATTATGCCGGTAGCTATTTCGCTCTTTTCAGAAAGACCGTCAGGCTCTCTATCTGGCCTACCCCCTTCAGCGAGGAGGACATGGCAAGGAGGACATTGGTGATAAACTCCTTGGGGAAAGCACTCAAGACTATCGGCACACCATTAACATAAAGAGAAAGCCGCTCCCGTTGTGGTTTAATGAAACCCTCCTCAAGCAAGTCAGCCAGAGCCTTGACATCGTCAAAAGAGAATTGCCTGGGCGGCTTAGTCTCGCTTCCAGGCTCATCGCTAACTACCGCGATAAGCTTCTTAATGTCCACAAGCGGTGCCCCTATCCCCCGCCGCCGGACTTCTATCTTGGGAGCGTCATCTTGCTTGAAACCCTCGGTGAGGATAATATCGAATTCTTCGCCGAAAAGGGGAACGATGTCGTTGAGGGTAACATCCGGAGGCGTCGGTTTCACCAGAACGATTCGCCCCGGGGAACTGACCACCGTGGCGCCGCTGCCCGCCTGGAGGTGACGCCAGCTATCCTTACCCGTGTCCGAGATTATTTCTTGGCCGGCGTGCTTGATGGTGCCCACTTTGTAACCCCGCGCTTTCAATTCCCCCAGCAGCTTTTCGATAAGCGTAGTCTTGCCTGAGTTCGAATAACCTACAATGGAAACAATGGGAGGCATATTATTCTTCCCCCTTCTCTTTTAATCCGTTCCTTGCACCGAATATCCTGGTACCAATCCTGACCATATTCGCTCCTTCCTCAATCGCCACTTTATAAGAATTAGACATCCCCATAGAAAGATGCTTCATCTCTACGTTGGGGATATTCAGCTTCCTTATCTCTTCAAATATGCGCCTCGTTTCAGCAAAGTAAGGTCGGGAATTCTCCGGGTCGCTGAAATAAGGTTCTATAGTCATCAGGCCAAGCACCCTGATGTTTGTTAAACCAGCCATATCCTTGACCAGTTTCGCCACATCTCCCGGTAGCACCCCGGTCTTTTGCCTTTCCCGGCCGCTATTAACTTCAATCAACACCGGCATTATTTTGCCAATCTCGGCACATCTTTTGTCAATCTCCCGGGCGATGTCAATAGAATCAACTGTTTCTATCATATCAAATATTCTCACCGCTTTCTTCACCTTGTTTCTCTGCAAGTGCCCGGTAAGATGCCACTTTACCCTATCGCCAACCACCTTATAGGCTCTTTCCGCTTCTTGAAGATAGTTTTCCCCGATAATTTTGGCTCCGGCCTCGATTGCTTCCAGAATTTCCGCCGCCTGTTTATTCTTGGCCATAGCCACCAATTCTACCCCAGCGGGCAGCTCACTCAATATTTGTGTAACCTTCTGTTTAATCACATCCAGCAAAGCCATTGCCCGTTACAGGGGGAAAGATATATTCTAACTCACTATTCTAGCAGTAACCAGGAGTGATTTCCACGCCCGCGGTGCGATACCGCTTGCGGAATAGTAAAATATATGCTGAAACCTACCTTGACTATTGCCTCAGAATATATGAGAATAAAGCAGTAAAAGAAGCCATCAAAATCGTCGCGGGTAGTCTCGATTCGGTTATGGTTTCTCTTTTACGTAGTTCCGGGGCGTAGCGCAGTCTGGTAGCGCACCTGCATGGGGTGCAGGGGGTCGACGGTT
>ORJL011433508.1_pt1 | contig 11552 bp, 5 predicted proteins | sample 1779941 | NCBI WGS metagenome assembly ORJL01 (sample SAMEA104232317, study PRJEB22302) | groundwater metagenome | biome: forest; feature: aquifer; material: groundwater | place: USA | collected 2011-08-07 | depth 5.8 m | reverse complement strand
GAGCAGGAGCAACTCTTCGCCAAACTCAACCTAAGCCGCTACCAGCGCGCTTAGGTCATACAGCGCCGAAAACCATCCCAGCCCCACTCCACGACCCTTTCCACGCGTTTTCCCCATCCTATCTTGTAAAGTCCCGCTAGAGTGGGGGTATGACGCAGTTGAACTGGCCCGTAGCGTGCAGCGCCACGTCGTGCAACGGATCGCCCGGCACGTCCTTATGGGAATGAACCCTGGCAAAACCGCCATCATTGTTTTGGGATCACCGAATGACGAGAACGGGACTCTTTCGAGCATTGCCAAGGAGCAATGCGCGCTGAGAGTTCAGAAACCTTCCGCGGGCGCGAACGAGAGACTCTCGTCCAGCCAGGTATCGGCTTGCAGCACGGCTTGCCTGGCTTTTGAGGCCTGGATCTGCGCCCGCGCTTGAGCGAGGGTGAAACCACCCTGGGCCAGCTTCCGCCAACCGGCCAACCTGCCTGCGGCAGCGCGGCGTAGAACCCCGCGCACAGCGCCCGGCAGGTAGCGTCGGGCGATCTCATCTTCCAGGCTGAGAAAGGCCTGAGCGCTGCCGGGATCACCCTGTCGTCCCGCGCGGCCAAAGAGCTGCCGATCCACTCGCCCTGATTCGTGGCGCTCCGTAGCCACCACGTGAAGACCACCAAGAGCGGCCACGCCCCGACCAAGCTTAATATCCGTTCCTCTTCCGGCCATATTCGTCGCAATGGTGATACGACCGCTCTCCCCGGCGAGCGCAATAATGGATGCTTCATCCCGGTGACGCACGGCGTTGAGGATGTTGGCGTCCAAGCCACGTTCCTTGAGCAAGAGGGCCAGTTTCTCGCTGGCGTCCACGCTGCGGGTACCCACCAGAATCGGTCGAGTGGTGGCATGCAAGCTTTCAACCGACTGGACGACCACCTGCCACTTGGCCGGCTCGTCCGGTAGCATCTGGTCCGGCCACTGTTCCCGGAGGCAAGGCCGGTTGGTGGGGATGGTGAGGACAGGCAGCCGGTAGATGTGCCAGAACTCCGATGCAGCTTCAATCGCCGTGCCGGTCATCCCGGAAAGCCGATGGAAGCACCTGAAGAACCGCTGAAAACTCAGACGCGCCACCGTCTCCGCGGGATCGGATTGAGCCAAGCCCTCTTTGGCTTCGATCGCCTGGTGGAGGCCTTGCCTCCAGGTGCGTTGAGCCATTTGTCGTCCGGTGAACTCATCGACGATCACCACTTTGCCTTCGGAGACGATGTACTGTTTATCGCGGAGAAAGTACTCCCGGGCGCTCAGTGCCTGGCGCACCAGTTCATCCCGACGCTCGCTGCCGCGCCAGATCCCGGGAAGGTCACCGCAGAGGGCTTCCAGCCTCGCCCGTCCCGCCGGACTCAGTTCGACCTCCCGATACCGATGGTTCAGATGGTAGTCAACCCCCACATCGAGGGAGTCGGCGATTCTTTGGGCGACGCTAATGGCCCCTTCCAGAAGCGGGTTCTTGTGCGGCATAGAAATGATGAGCGGGGTGACGGCTTCATCGATAAGCACGCTGTCCGCTTCATCCACAATGGCCGAATGCAGACCTCGCATCACCAGACCGTCGTCGCTTGCGGCGGCGCGCGGCCGGATGAGGTCGCGGAGGAGCTTGCGTGATGGGTCGGACAGGGCGCCCAAGCGGAGACGGTCGCGGAGGAAATCAGCGAGCAATTCCTTGCTCGTCACATAGGTGACATCCGCATCATAGCTCTTGCGGCGTTCCGCCGGCGCCATGGCCGCCGTAACCCAACCTGCGCGCACGCCGCAGAATTGGTAGAGCGGGCGCATCCAATCGGCGTCACGTTCCACCAGGTAATCGTTTACGGTGACGATATGGCAGGGCCGCCGGGTCCAGCCGGAGAGGACAGCGGCCAAGCCCGCCGTGAGTGTCTTGCCCTCACCTGTAGCCATCTCCGCCAGATAGCCCCGGTGCAACGCAAGCGTCCCTGCCAACTGCACCAGGAATGGCCGCAGCCCCAGCTTGCGGTCGGCTGCTTCCCGAATCCCCGCGAGCGCTGGAATCACGAATGAGTCCGCCTGTTTTCCCCCGCGGCGGAACTTCTCCCGGAGTTCCATGAGCCGCTCATGGAGGTGGTAGTCGTCCAGGCTGAGCCACTCGCCCGCCAGCCGATCGATTTCCGCCGCCTGATCCATCAGCCCCGCCAGCACGGCGGCGCGCCTCCGGTAAAGCCCGCCCAGACGGTTGACGTTCGCATCCAGGCCCTTCAGCAGCGGAGGGGGCTGGCGAAATGCCAACCGCTGGTAAACATGGGCGGGAAAGTTCATCGCTCTAGCCAGGCGTCAAAGCTGATAGCGCTTCTGCAGCAATTGTTCGAGCCGGCGCAACCAGCGCGGCAGCAGTGGCTCAGGCTCGAGCTCGAACCGGATCGTACCGGACCTGCCGTGAATGAGGGGAACCTCGGGCGCGGGATGAAGGTCGGCATGGACCTCAAAAAACGGTTCTCTAGATTTCTCAGGCTCGTTGGACGAAACGGGAACTTCGCCACCCGCCGCCCAACCGAGAGCGGGTGACGGAAGCGTCTGCTTCCCGCCCGGCACCACCCTCCAAGGTCCAATATCCAGGCTCGTGTCGGATTGGCCCCGAAGCCGGACCTCTCCGCCCCGTGGCCGGCGCGCAAAGGCGGCATCCGCATCGGTTTGGGCGACCGTGGCGACAAACTCGAAACCGCCGGGATCTACCAGCAGGCCCAGCGGCGAGCCGCGCTCGACCCGCCGCCCCACCGAGTCGTGAATGCGCGGCGCTACCCAGATCCCGTCGTGCTTGGCGCGCACGAGGAGGGATTCCTGGTCTGCCTTGAGCTTAGCCAAACGCTTGCTCACCGATTCAAGCCGGCTACTGAGCGGTTTGAGATCGGCGTTGGTCCGGATCAGGGCCTCGCGGTAACCTGCCTCCGCCTCCCGGTAGAGCCCCTGGGCGGCGACCAAGTCCAGCTCCAGTTCCCGGTTGGTCAACAGGAGGAGAGTCTCTCCTGCCAAAACCCGTTTCCCGGGCTGGGCGACTATCTTCACCACAACACCAGCGATATCGTTCACAATTCCAGTTCGTCTCTGTGCTTGGACTACTCCGGGCGCGCGGAAATGGCTGGGAAGCGGCACGACGGCCAGCAGGACCAGCAGGAGCGCCACCACCAGAGCCGTCACCGTCACGGCCCGCCATCGCACCCGGTGCAGGCGCGGGCTGCTGGCGAGATAAACCAGGAACTTTCCCGTTGGCACGGTGACCCAGGAAACCGCGCAAACGCCAGCCATGACGAGCCCGAGCAGCAGGAACCGGTCCGCCACCAGCAACAGCACGCCGCTGAACACGATCACGCGGTAAATGCCGCTGGCGATCCCGAAGACCACCAGCCAGGCGGCCTCGCTTCGTGTCATTGCCGGACTGGAGGATCCCTTCACGCCAAAGATGTAGTGCTCCCAGAGGTGGCGCAACTGCTGGCTGGCCCGCTGGGCCAGGTTCGGGATCTCCAACAAATCCGACAAGATATAGTAGCCGTCGAAACGGAGCAGCGGGTTGGCGTTGAAAACGACGGTCGAAACCGAGGCGACGAACATCAGGTCATAGGCGAGGCTATGGATAGTGCCGTCACTGGTTCTGGACCAGATCAACGCCGCCAGCGAAGCAACGAAGAGCTCGACGATCATCCCCGCCGCGCCGACCAGCGCGCGTCTCCATCGACTCCGCAGACCCCAGCTTGAGGAGGCATCCACGTAGGGAACGGGGGTGAAAATCATCAACATCACGCCCATCACATGAACCTCGCCTCCGAACCGACGGCAAAAATACGCATGCCCGAACTCGTGGAGGGTCTTGAGGAGAACCAGCCCGGCATAAAGCAGCGGAAGGTTCCCTGGGGCGAGTATCCCTTGGCTCTGCACCCGTAGCGCCGGCCAGTGGTCAGCGACCGTCTTGAGTCCGATAGCGACAACGGCCAGCCAGAGCAGCGCCCCCCACCCACTGATCAGCCTGCCCACCAGCGGCAAGGTGCGAACCAGGAACCGGTCGGGGTCCAGCAGCGGGAACCTCATGAACATCAGATTCAGGAGCTTCGAAGAGATCTCACGTTGGCGGCGCTGCTGGTAGCGGGCGAAGAGCTGCGCGCTGTCGGTGGCTTTTTCGTAGTGCAGGAGATTCGCGTGATAGAGCTGGGAAAGCAACTGCAGGACTGCTTCCTGTCCCGGCGAGTCGTCAGGGAACCGGTTGACACACTCCTGCCATACCTCCTGCACTGTCCGATCTGGGCGCAGCCGGCCCACGAACTCGTAAGCGCCGGGGCGCAGCCGGAAATACTGGTTGCTGAAAGGATGTTGCAGGACAATCCAGCGCTCCCCGCGGAATCTCTGCCGCCGGGCGGTGACCCCAGGACGGAGATAGACCTTCTGCCCCGCGATGCGGTACCACGATTCGCTAAATGTCCCGAGCGGCTCAGACATGGCTCATGCTTGAAGGCTGTCGGCTTTCACCACCACAGCTTGAGCCTCAGGAAGTCCACCGTCCGGTGGGTCAGGATCCAGATCAGCGTGCGCCGCTCGACATCGAACTTGCAGACCCCGCTCATGCCAGGCCGCCACCACGGTTCCGGGTTGCGGCCGAGCGCGCATCGGACGAGGAAGACGTTGGCTTCGCTCTTGGGAACGGCGGCCTGCTCTACCGCGGTAATCCGGACAGGGAACTTATTCTTTGGGCGGCTGACAAAAGCGATCTGCCCATCGGACTTGCCCAGGATCTCATGCACATCCCGTTCGTTAACCTCGGCCTCGGCGTAGAGCGTATCGATGCGCGCCACCTTGAAGAGCATCTCCGCCGTTTTCACCGGTGATCCGAGGCGCTCCCGCAGGTCCCCTTCGACTACCACCCCGGCAAAAGGGCTCCTGATCACAGCATGTTCAATCCGGTACCGGATGGTTTCCAGTCGGGCGCGCGCCTGGTCAACCATGGCTTCCGCAATGCGCATGTCCGCCAGCGCCCTGGCTGCCCGCGCTTTCTCGGCCTCCCTTTGAAACCGGTTCAAATCGGCCAGAGCAAAAGACTCATCAAGCTCGAGTTCCGCGGTCTTAAGCTTGAGCAGCGGGGCTCCGACCGCAACGGCATCGCCCGGCCGGACCATCACCTGGTCGATGAACGCCTCAAACGGAGAGGTTAGATAAACCAGCTCGTCGCTGCGGAGAGTGAAGCTTCCCTCCACACGATAAGGGACACGGAGGAAGACAAGGAGGGCCAGCACCACCACGACGAGCAGCGCTCCCAGCTTCGCCCAGGTATGCTCCGGACCGAGCCACGAACCGCAGTGATCGCGGAACCGGGCTGCCCATCTGGCCCCGAACCAAAGATCATGCCGGTGCAGATCGGCCAAACGGGGCGCCGCCAGGTCGCATGCCAGCCGAAGCTGCTGCAACTCGGTTTCAGTAAAGACCCCAGCTTGACGCTCACAAACGACCACCGCCACCGGAGCCTTGGCAACTCTCACCGGCAGCGAGCAGAGGTTGGCTACCTTCTGGTCCTGGGAGAATCGCTCGTGATCGCGGCTGACCACCGATTGGCCAGTTGGCGGGGGCCAGACGACTTCATCGTCCTGGTCCAAGGTCTCCTCCATGGCGAGTTCGAGCGCTTGCGCCGCTGCCATCTGGCGGTCGAAATGTTCGGTGTGACTGATCGCCCGGAGGCGAACATACCCTCGCTCCAGCCATCCCAGGCTCACGCGGTCGCACCGGAAACGGTTGGCCACCTCGTTGCATAGCGCCAACGCGGTGGCCAAAAAGCGGCTGTCCGAATTGACGCTGACCGCCAGGCTCAGCACCCCGGAAAGCTTCTCCACGTCCTTGGACGCAGCGCGCACCGCGAGCCGGGCCTGGTAGAACTCGGGGGCTTGAACAGCCAGGCACAGCCTCACCAGGGCCTCTCGGGCGGCGACCTCGCTGACCTCCGACAGGAGCAACGTCAGCACGCACTCCTGTTGGGCGTCGAGTTCCACGCGGCTGCCGACCAGGAATGTCCGGGAGGCGGGCGGAGCCTTGCCGTCCAACGGCGCCACCGTCCCTCCGACCGCGGCGGCTTTGCCGGCAAATTCCTCGAGTTGGCTGAAGAAAGCGCTGAGCATCCGCGATGGCGAAGACTCGGACGGCCATTCCATCAGCCGTTGCCAGGGTTGACCTTCCCGGCGCGCCAGCAGGACCAGCTTATCGCCCCCGGTCAACGCCTGCAGCCCCGCTAGAAAGCGGGGCCAGAACTCCCCGGCAGGCCCGGCAAACTGCCGCAGTTGCCCGAGTTCGGCCAGAGCAGCGTCCGTTCCCGGCATTGCTTGTGGGTGATTCGCCATAGCGCTCTATTCGCAGAACATTTTTCCCATCAGGCCGGGGCGGACTTTCCCGTCCGCGTTTTCGAACAGTGCCTTGACCTTTTGGAGCCCGCTGGCCGGATCAACGACCGGGGAAATGAAAACGATCCTGGCCTCCACCCGGAGAGAAGAACTGCCGTCTTCGAGCTCGAGGCGCACGGGTTGCTTGACCTTGAGACCGGATGAAATTCGCGCCTCGACATTGCTGATGAAGTAGCACCGCCGGGCGTCCACCACCCGGACCACCGGCTCATAAGCGGCGCAAGCCTCGCCGACATGCAGCTTCACCTCGGCCACCACCCCTTCCCCCGGGGACAGAAGGTGCCGACGGCGAAGCTGTTCCTGCGCGGTCTCATATTCGGTCAGGGCAACCTTGTACTCGGCTTCTCTCTTGAGCAGCTCGTCCCGACTGACGGAGGAGCTCTTTTCAGACACAGTGCGGGTACTCTCCCAGTCGGCTTTGCGGTTCTCCATCACCAGCTTCCGGCGCTCGACCTCGAGTTCTTCCAGGCGGTTGTCCAGGGCCAGGATGACCTCGTTGGTGTGGACAAGAGCCCCTTCCTTTACGGGCTGCGTCAGGATGATCCCCGGCACCGGCATGCTCAAGGTCACATCGAACACCGCCTCGGTGATGCCAGTGCCGCACGAAGACTCCGCCATGGCTGTCGCGGCCATCGCGCACGCTGCCGCCAGCGATACCCCGACGATAGAGGTCAGCCACCGGCGGGTTCGAACGTTCGTTTCTCGATCCATAATGAAAACACTTCCAACAGGGGTTCACTTCGAACGGTCCACCAGCTCGGCCGGCGGCCCCATTCCGTTAATCTTCTGGCGGAGCGCCGGGGCGCGAGTCGTGTCCGCCGGGTCAACAGGGCCCGCAGCCTTGTCGCGAGCCTGATCGGCGCTTCGGAGCCCTTCGAAGATAGTAGGCTCTCCGCCGTAGCGATGTAGGCGCAACCCCTTGGTAGCAGACCGCAGCTCGGCCTGGGTAAGTTCCAGATGCCGCCGCTGAAGCAGCGCCCCCTGGATCATTTCGAGTTCCAGAGCCGCCAACTGGTAGCGGACCAGCGACTCCGCCACGGAAAGGCGCGATTCAAAGAGATCCGCCTCGATCTCGAGCACTTTACGGCTCTCCAGCTTGCCCGCCTCCAGCCGGGCCAGCGCGGAGTCCAGCAGGCTCCGGTTATATCGCACGGAAGCCTGATAATTGCTCACGCTCGCTTGCGTGCTCTGCAGCTTGTGCCAGGCCGTGTCCATACCGTTGACAATCTCGGTATGTAATCCGCGCAGAGACAATTCGGCAGAATCCAAATCCAACCGGGCCGCAGCCAGCTCGTGCCGGCTCCGGATGCCACCGCCGAGCGGGATTCGGAATTCGGCGCCGACATACCAGGATGGCTCATTCTGATGCTCGATATCCGTCCAGGCATCCCCCGGGGTCCTGCCCAAGCCGTTCAATCCGTAGCTGCCTTTGAGATCCAGCTCGGGCAGTCGCTGGTTTCGGGCGTAGCCCAAGCGGACCATGCCCTGCCGAATCCTGGCCTCGGCGGCCAGGTAATCCGGATTCAGCTTGAAGGCATCCTCGCGCAAGAGGCGATAGTCTGGCAACTCCTGGCTCAACGCGGGCGTATCGGCCGCCCGCACCAACCCGCGTCCGGGGGAAACCTCCTCGGCATACAGCGAGACCACGCGGTTGGCGGCTTCGAGCACTTTTTGGCGAGCCTCACCCAACTTGGCACGGCGAAGTTCCAGTCCAGCCTCGCTTTCCATCACTTCGAGTTCGGCCCCCTTGCCCGCCTCGAGCCGGGTACGATTGTCCTTCAGGATCGTCTCGGCGGTCTTCACAGATTCCTCAAAGAAACGCATCTGCTCCTGAGCGAGAAAGAGGTTCCAATAGGTCCCCTCCGCCGCTGAAACTACTGCCATCAGCCCCCGTCGGTACTCCTGGAAAGCGATGTGGTTTGAAATGGCCGACAGCCGGATCGCTGCCATGGTCGCCGCATGGCCGAAGTTTTTCAGCAGCGGCTGAGAGGCGGAAAACCCAAAGAAGCTCTGGAATTCGCTATTGGTGACACCCCGGAGCGGCTGCAGATTGTTCTGCAGGTCGCGCAGATTGTAGCCAAGGCGCAGCCGTGCCCCGGTGGGAATCAGCCCGTCTAAACCACTTTCGTAAACGTTGTTGGTCTCATGGAAGGAAGGCGTCAACAGCGATGTCTGCTGCTCGGCGGTATTCTTCCGGTTGTTCACCTCGCGCCCGACCGAGGCGGTAAGCTCGGGCTCGAACACCCCCCACTCGCCGCGGGAGCGCCGCCGATGCGCCTCAAAATCGAGGACCTTGCTCTGGATCGTCTCATTCCTCTCCAGCACGCGGCTGACCAGCCCGCTCAGAGTCAGATCCACCGGGGTAGCCGGAGTGAGCCCCGGCGGATCCGCCGTGTACCCCGATGCCACCCCTAAAAAACACACCAACACCCTTAACAAGATAGTTTTCCGTCTCACTTCTGATTACGACGCCGCACGGAACCCATCGTCGAGTCCGCCGGCCGCCAATAGATTCTCCCTGCCAACCAACGCATACAGCCGACTTCCGTGCTGACCGTCCATGCCTGAAGTGCAGGCCGCAGGCTCGCCCCAACCCAAGTATGCGCTCAGAAGGGAGTGCACGGGAAAATACTCCAGAAGCCGCCTCTGTCCACACAATAATCCTTCAACCTGGAGCGGACTGACGTCCGCCGCTACGATGAAGGTGGCGTCCGGGGTGAGCCGGATCGTCCTTTGCTGCCTCAGTCGAACGTCCAGTTCCGGGGAGGAAGCCAACGAAAACTACTGGGCGACCCGGTAGAATCCCTGGCCTCCCAGGATGCGAACCCGGAATGGGCTCACCGCGTTTGAAACGGTGATCCAGGGCCCCGGGAGCTTTGCCGCCTGCTGCAAGGTGCCGCCTCCGTTCCAATTCAAGGTCAGATTCGTGCCGCCGCTCTGAGAGATCCCCACTGTGGTGGGACTGGTGCCGCATTTGACTGTCACGCTGAAAGTGCAGGTCTCGCTGACTCCGTTCGGACTGGTCGCAGTGGTGACCACTTTGGTCAGGCCGCTTGGGAAGAGGCTTCCCGAAGGTGGCAGGCTAGTCACAGTATAGCTCGGGTCGCATACACCCACCTGGTAAAAGACATACTGACCGCCGCTTGGAGCACAATTCGTCACGATATCCGGCGGGCACTGGAGCCCGGCGCCGCCGCCAGGAATGACGGTCAAAACGGTGGAACAGATCTGCCGCTGGCCGAACGGGTCTATCACAGTAGTCTTGACCGTGTAAATGCCAGGGCTGACGGAAGTGCCTGAGGGCGGTTCCTGGGTGATGAGCACCGCCTGCTCCGCATTCCCTACCAGTTTGGTCAGATCGGGGACAACCCCCATGCACCCGGCTCCAGCCCGGACAGTCATTTCCCCCGGCGGACAGATGAACCGAGGCGGCTTTGACTGCTCCGCTCCACAGGTTGAACCCGAGTAGCCATAGGCATCAAAACCGGACCAGCCATAGGCCACTACCGCGAACTTGGCGCCGCTGGAGGTGAGGACCGAATGAGGGCCGGTCCCGACCAGCACGGAACCGCCCGAGTAGCCACTGGCTCCAACCGCCGTGAACAAGGAGGACGAGAGCGTGACCCCGTCCAGAACGATCTGACTCACCGAGGCGTTCGGCACGACAAGGTTCAAGTAATTCGCGGTGAACCCCGCCGCCGGGGACTCGAGTACGTAGCCGGACGAATAGAGCGACGTGGGCTGAAGCACGACCATCAGGGGGTCGGAATTCGGATTGCGATCGTAATCCGAGCTGTTGGCAAACTGGGTCGCCAGCACGGGCTTGTCCGAGGAGACTCGCGAGGCCGAGGAGAGTTGGAACTCGTAAACCTGGCCCTGATTCAGCGAGCCGGGCAGCGCAACCCCATTGACCGCCACCGTGGTATTGTTGAGCAGCGCCAGCACCCGGAAGGTGTCGCCGTTCGAACGAGTGGCGAGGGGAACTGTAATGAAGTCATAGCCCCACATCTCCGTGGGTGGCAATTGCTCCACGAGGTAATCACAGAACATCATGCTGGAATTCGGGACTGCGGCGCACTGGTGCCCGCCGAAGACCGAAACCGGCTGGTCCGCCACAATGATCGAGCCGGTAAGGTCCGCGGGGGCATCGTTGGTACAGCGCAATTGGTAAGTCTGCCCCCTCATCAGAGACACCATAAAGGGCACCCCGGCGGGATGCGATCCGACAGGCGCCGAAGGCACCACAAACACGGTCGTATTGTCCTGACCGGCCGCGATGGCGAACTGCGAGCCGTTCAGTTCCGGCACTCCGGTGAACAGGTTTCGGTAGGCCATGACGATATAAGTTCTGCCTATCGCCCTAGTGGACAAGCCGAGGTAGGCGTCGCTAGTGTAGCTGACATGGTTCAGCCCATACGCCGCCACAGGCCGGGAGGCCACGATGTGGACCCCGTTGGTCTGAACCTGGTCGTTGGCATCACCGAGGTCCGTCGCTCGCGGCAAGTTGATGGTGGCAACACCACCCACCGGAATGGAGAAAGGCGCGACGAAAGGAGGCGCCAGCCCCGGGACGATTACCGCGCCCACGGTCCCCACCGCGCCGGCAAGAAAGACCTGTGGCTGCGGCTGGTTTGTTGGATCGGGGGCATAATTGCCCGGGAAGGTCAGCCAGAATTCCCGCCCCGAGCTGCCTCGGGTGCAGGGATCCTCCCGGCATTCAAAGGGCATCCGGAATGAGCGCAAAGCGCGGCCGCAGATGTCCTGCACCCCACTGATCAGGAGGATGCACCCCCCGCTGATGGGCTCGGAAGTGTAGAGCCAGACGATCCGCGGGTCATCGGTGAGCACTGCCTGAAGCACGGGCATGATGCTCTGACCGCAGACAACCGCGTAGTGGTTCGTGCTGGTGGCGCTGAGGGCCGACACCGGTTTGTCGAACGCCACCACCGCGACTCGGTCGCCACAGGCCACATCCACCGAAACCACTTGGGGAGGTGTCCGGTCGTTGCCATAAAGCCAAGTGTCGCCCAGCCAATCCTTGGTTGTCCGGGTGCCACCGAAGAGCACAGTGTTCCCGCGGTCACTGTCATGGGCTATTGCCAATTGGCCGCGGCCGGTTGGCAACTTGGT
>ORJL010327120.1_pt1 | contig 11553 bp, 4 predicted proteins | sample 1779941 | NCBI WGS metagenome assembly ORJL01 (sample SAMEA104232317, study PRJEB22302) | groundwater metagenome | biome: forest; feature: aquifer; material: groundwater | place: USA | collected 2011-08-07 | depth 5.8 m | reverse complement strand
TAATGATGATGCGGATGCGAAGGACGACATACGCAGCAATACTGATGTGTGGAGTGAGCATGCTTGTTGCTCGCGCATTGTCGCAAATAACGATCGTGTTGCCGCACGAAGGAAGAGTCAGTGCGTTTAGTAATCAGTCAATCGTTGGTCAATCGATACCAGGCATGCCTGTACAATTAGAAGTGAACGGCGTGACGGCGCGAATACATACGCTGCCGCTCCGATGAGGGCGAACGAAATCGCACCGAGAAGAAGTTTCTTCATGATATGACTGCTTATGTTGGTGGGGAATGGTGAGTTAACGCTGCCATTGTACGGGCGGCGGTGAAACGTATTCTGAATTGGATCATTCCATGATGGAAGCAATACGAAGGAGGTTCGAGGTTGGATTGCGTGAGGAGAAGGCCGCGCAACGCATGAATCCGAAACGTCTCCGTTTATGTAATTTTCTTATTGCGGGGGGATTATGGATTCGAACCTGTTGTATGTAGGATTGACATTTGGCATATTCTGTCAGTCAACAATTCATTTTTCTGGGAACGGGTCATCGGTACAGATGACCCTTTTTTGTTTTGGTAGATTCTCCTTCGTGTCGAAATCATCCCTTTATCCACTCCTTCTCCGCCTGCCATCAATTGATTCGTAACGATAACATTCAACGTTCGGAAGAAAATATCGGCGCCGATGAATGCTTCCGATTAATGCTGAACCCTTCTGGCTCAACCCGCTGGTTAATTTTGGCCAGTTGGCTCTCATCCGCCTCCACCATCTCGATAATTACTCTCATCGGACACAAGAAACCGTCTCAGATTGCATTTTTCTTGGCATGAGTTTGGGCTTATGATTGCTGCTATTTGTCCAAAGTGATTCTGGTGTGGAATGCCTTCGGATTATTATGCCCATCGGGAGAGGTGAGTTCAGAATATCAAATCATTCTATGAAAAACTTCTTACCAAAATTTCTTTATGGTTCTACCCCTCTCTCTTTGCTGATGAGATTTACCATTTCTATACTTTTCCTGTTTGCCTTTACCTCATCGCATGCCGCAACTAAAACATGGAGCGGTGCAACAAATAACAATTGGAATACCGGAAGTAATTGGGGAGGAACAGCACCTGCTGCTGGTGATATTGCCAATATTCCCGGAGGCCTCACAAACTATCCGGTCATCAATAATACAGTAACCATCACTACGGTTAACATCAATAACACAGGAAGCGGTGCTTCAATAACAGTTACTACAGGCGGATCATTCACAGTCTCAGGTCTTCTTACTGTGAATGCTAACGGAACATTTAGCGTGAATGGCGGTACAGCCACACTTGCAGGTATTACTGCGGCAGGTTCTGTATCTGTTTCAGGGGGGACAATAACTTCTACTGTGAATATTACATTGAACAGCGGCGCTACACTCACACAATCTGGCGGACTTATTCATTTGGCTGTTAATACATCAACCAATCCAACTGATAACATTGTTATAGCAAGTGGAGCAACTGTTACTCAATCCGGAGGTACACTTCATATTAAAGATTATCGTGCGAGCGCAGGCACTTTCAATCAGACTGGCAGTAGCGCTGTTTTCAAAGTATTTCATGACTGGAAACCCGGGACAGGGAGCGTTTTCAATTCAACAGCAGGAACAGTAGAGTTTGCTGGCAGTGGGGGTGGAGGTCCGGATTTTTCTACAGGAACAAGACAGTTTACAAATATTATCGTTGATTCCGGTATCGATCCTGGCTTCGATAACACGGCCGCAAGCACAATAAGCGTTGCAGGTGATTACACGAACAACAACTCAGTTCTTGCACTTACTGCGGGGGCGACGTTCACGTTTAATGGTTCTGGCAGCCAAACCATTACCACAGCCTCGGCGTCAGCTACGTTTGGAAACGTCGTCATCAACAAATCATCGGGGACACTTTCACTCGCATCAAACATTACGGTCGCCGGCGACTGGACGAACAACGGCGGAACGTTCAGCGGCGGGGCGTACACGGTTACCTTCAGTGGGACGGCCAATACCATCGGGGGCAGCGCGAGCACATCATTCGCCGGGCTTGCGCTCGCTGATCTCGCTGTCATTACCATGAGCAACAATAATTCTTGTACATCTCTTACGCTCCCGGCGGGGGCAAACTCGACCTCGCTGACTCATTCGGGTACAGCGTCACTGACTGTGAACGGTAACGTAACGGTCAATCAGCCGACTGCTTCGAAAATTATCGCATGGAATATCAATGGAGGCAGCGCGATAGTGAGCGGGAACGTGTCAGTCGGTGGCTCCAACACATCAACGGCAAGGATCGCCAAGATTGTTCTCACGAGCGGGACGCTCACGATCGCAGGAGACCTCCTCTACAACTCTGCATCATCGACGCCCATGACTGCGGTTGTCGACATGTCGGGCGGATCCGGCACCATGAATATCGCCGGAAACATGACGCTGACGAACACGAGCGGCACGCTAACGCCTGGGACTTCGAGTACGGTTGTTTACAACGGTACCGGCGCACAAACAATTATTGATGGCAGCTCAATCAGTTACAATCATCTTACAATCAATAAAGCCTCAGGTACTGCCTCGCTTGGGACTGCAACGTCCATAGATGGAGACATGACGATTTCTGCAGGAACGTTGAGCACTGGTGCGGAGAATTACGGACTAACGGTGGGAGGAAACTGGACAAACAATGGCGGTACATTTAGCGGCGGCACGAGCACGGTAACGCTCAGCGGTGCATCACAGACCATTGGCGGTTCGAACAGCACGACATTTCCGAATCTCACAATTGCTGCAGGCGCGAACTATGTAATGAACACCGATAACCCTTGTTCATCATTGACATTTGCCGCAAGCTCGACGGCGTCCTCGTTAACTCACGGCAGCACAACAACACTCACTATCAATGGTGCGGTAACGATCAATCAACCGATTGCATCCGTTACGACAGCGTGGAACATCAATGGGGGTACAGCAACTGTCTCAGGTGTAATAAGCTTCGCGGGGACGAATACAACTGCGGCTCGCGTAGGGAAGATTACGATAACGACGGGAACGTTGAACGCCAACGGCGGTATTACTTTCGCAGCTTCTGCGTCCGCTACAAAGGTGATTGACATGTCAGGAGGCGCGGGAACGTTAAATCTAAAAGGGGCGCTGACTGTGCCCGCCAACTCCTCGACGCTCACCGCCGGAACGAGTGGCAGTATTTTCAATTACGCGGACGTCGCAGCACAGACGGTAAATTTTTTCAGTGCCGGTGCGTATCATAATCTTCACATCAATAACACGCATGGGAGTGGAGCGACACTTTCCGCCGCCATTACCACAGCGAACGTAACCGGAAATCTCGGCGTCCAAACCGGATTGTTCAGCAACGATGGTTTCGCAATCGCAGGCAATGCCGGGAAGACTTTTGAAGTTACTAACGGTGCTACGGTTGCACTCAGCGGAACCAGCACAATGCCGAGCGGATTCGGGACCAAAACATTTGGAGCCACAAGCACGGTGAATTACGCGGGCACGACGCAAACAGCGACCGGAGAAACGTACGGCAATCTGACAATTAGCGGCTCGGCAACCAAAACGTTATCGGGAACTGCAACTGTGAATGGTACTCTCACACTAACTGCCGGCACGCTTTCTATTGGAGCGAACACCCTGACACTCAACGGCGCAGTTTCTACATCGAGCGGCACTCTGACAGGAGGAACTACATCCAATATGACGATTGGAGGATCGGGGGCAAGCACAACGTTGCCTGCGGTTACTTTGAATAACTTTACGATGAACCGTACCAACGGCATAACCCTGGGCGGTAATGTTACGGTGGGCGGAACATTTACACTTACGGACGGGAAGGTCACGACATCAACGAATACACTCTACATCAACTCTACAGGTAGTGTCACGCGGACGAGCGGGCATGTGGTAGGGAACTTTAAGAAGTATATCACCACAGGAGCGACAAACAAAACATTCGAAGTAGGCGGTCCGACGAACTACACGCCTATTGTCGTAGCCTTTGCGAGTGTGACAACCGGGGGAGATCTTACTGCCGGCGCTACTTCCGGTGATCATGCAAACATCGGAAGCTCAAGCATCGATGCGTCAAAGAGTGCAAACAGAACCTGGACGTTGACGAATAGCGGCATCCTGTTCACGACGTACAGCGCGACGTTTACGTTTGTTTCAGGAGACCTTGACGCCGGAGCGAACACGAATTCCTTTATCGTTGGGAGATACGCAGCATCAGCGTGGAGCTACCCGACGGTTGGAACAAAAACGTCGACGAGCACACAGGCAACAGGACTTGCGGCATTCGGCGATTTTCAACTGGGACAGACGAGCGGCAAAACGTGGGATGGAGGAGCCTTGACAAACAACTGGGGAGATGCTGCGAATTGGAATCCGGATGGCGTGCCTTCACCCACCGATAACATCGATCTGCTGGGCGCTAATACGATCAACATCAATGTTGCAGCAACAGCGGACAATCTAACGTTGAACAACGCCAGTCTCATGCTGACTGTTCAAACTGGGTTCTCATTGACTCTCAGCGGCAACTTGATATTCACCACCGGTACGTTGAATACGCAGGCGTCATTCCCGGCAGTAGGCTCGACTGTTTCGTTGAACGGCGGAACAGTCGGCTATACAGCGGCAAGCGGAAGCCAGACGGTGGCGGCGCAAGGTTATGTGAATTTGACGGTCAGTGGCGGCGGAACAAAAACCCTTGCTGCAACCATCACTCCCTCGGGCGACATTACAATTTCCGGGGGAACATTCGATCTTTCGAACTACACGTGCGATCGTTCTTCTGCCGGAGGAACATTGACTGTTTCAAACGGAGCGACATTAAAGATCGGAGGAACGAATTCTCTTCCGTCGAATTACTCGGCGCATTCAATCGGTGCGACAAGCACGATTGAATACTCCGGTTCCAACCAGAGCATTGCGGTGCCGAACAGCTCGCAGAGTTACGGTCATCTGACACTCTCCGGTTCAGGAACAAAAACTGCCGCAGGAGCTTTGACGATTGCAGGGAGCTTCACAATAAACTCGGGACCAACGTTTGCTGCCGGATCGTACACACATACAATGCAAGGAGCCTTTTCGAATGGCGGAACATTCACTGCCGGCACATCGACAGTTCAATTTACGGGCGGCAGCGATGTTACGTTAACAGGGGCGACGACGTTCAACAATCTCACTGTTAACAAATCTGCAAGCACCAATACCATCACACTTGGCAATAATATCTCCGTTGCAACATTGACGATGACACAAGGAAAGATTTTGACGGACTCGAATGTTCTGACGGTAACTTCAGATAGAACCGGGAACGGGCTCATCATCGGAACGTTAACGCGGACGCATACATTCAACGCGAGCACCGCGTACGCGTTTGAAGGTCCGTACAACACGCTCACGTTTGCAAGCGGCGGCACGCTGCCGACTTCTGTTACGGTTACCACGACTCTGAGCAACCCCGGCGCGAACGGTTCAATGGAGCCGATTGACCGCTACTACGCAATATCTCAAACGGGGGGTTCAGGATTCTCCTACACACTCCGATTACACTATGAGGACAGCGAAGTGAGCAGCCCGAATTCGGAGACGAGTCCCCCGCTGAAAATTTGGCGTCGCACATCAACTGGTCCTGACCTGTGGACGAGAGAAGGGGCAACATCGAACAACACGACCAACAATTGGGTTGAGCAAACTGGCGTGACGAACGTTGGAACTTTTTCGCTTTCGAGCAGAACTGTTGCAGATATTGTGCCTACGCTTTCTCAAAACGCAACGAATCCATCTCCCGGACAGCAAGTGACATATACGTTGTCGTACTCGAACGGCGGCGATGGAGCTTCGACAAACACAGTTGTGACGGCGGCGGCGCCGACGAACACGTCCTACGTTTCCGGAACAACGGCTGTCAACGGCGTCACGAAGACCGACGCCGCAGATGCCGATGAGGTAACTGTATCCGGCTCGACAATTACGATCAATTTGGGAACAGTTGCAGTCGGAGGCTCGGGAACAATTACGTACAGAATTGTGGTGAATTGATGTTGTAGAGCGACACTCCAGTGTCGCTCATAAGGTGCAAACTTGCGATTCTGGAGAATCGCTCTACGAAACAAAAGAGGAGCAACAATGAAAAAGCTAATTCTTCTCGCAGCAATTGTGGTGGTCGTAGCGAGCGGCATTGCAGCACAAAAGCGCAACAGCGTAAGTGTGAAGTACAAAAATTTCTCGCTCTCGTTCGTGCAAGAGCCGTTGGAGGCGGACGGGAAGCTTCTTCCGTTCATTGACGGCGCGGTCGCTTCGGGAACCAAGGAACGCTTCGGCGTGTATTTCGGCACCACGCTGCCAACAACTCCATGCGTCGAGATTCTCGATGCGCAGAACAATGTACTTCAGACTCTTTCAGTGAACGACATACTCGGAAAAGGAGTATCAAAGGAGGAAAAGCTTCTCCCCAGTAATGCACATGCAAAGCCGAGAAGAGCTGAGAACATCTACACGGTACGTCTCCCCAAAGGTGAGGCACAGGTCATAGTAAAAGCGATTGCAACAGAAGACGATGGAAACCCCGATCAGCAACTTGTCGTAACGTTCGCCTTGAAGACCGATGTGACGATGGATTGCGCTCTGCGCGTGAAGCTGCCGCTTACTGGAAACGCTGAAGCTGCAAATGGCGGAGTAGTGTTTACGCCGAAGTCGGGAAGCGTCGCGTTAGCTGCGTCCATCTATCCTTTGACAAAAAAGCTCACCGTGGAAAAGAGCAGAATCGTAGTTGCAAGTGCGTCGCAAACAATGCAAGCATCAGAGGAAATGGCGTTGTTGTGGTTCGTCATCAAAGGTGTTAGTTCATCATCGTCCACTGATGCTAAGACACAGGCGCAACGCGTGATCAAAGACAATACAACCGGCAATGACGAGCCGCGACTCGTCGTTGTGACCGCAGTCGACAAAGAAAAGCTCTTGCAAGCCGACACTGCTTCATACACGCTCGTCTGCGCGAACATTGGCGTGGGCGAAGCGGTGAACGTCGTGCTCGGTAATCCTGTGCCGAAGGGTGCGCGATATATCGAAGGAAGCGCGACAACTGCCGGCATGGTTTTCAGTGTTGAGGCAACGAATGCGGCGCAATCGGGTGAAGGGCAAAGTTTGAAATGGACTTCACCGACCGCGCTAAAGCCGGGCGAAGAGCGGATTGTCAGTTTCAAAGTCGTACTCCAGTGATAGCAAAAATCTGAGAGTTTGTACAAACCACCGTCACATTTTTGCAACGCAAGACTGGAAGGGAGGAAATCGGCTTATCCATGATTGTGGCGCAACTTCTCGCGCAAGAAAAATGGCATTCTTTTCGCATGAGAGGTTGTACTACAACAAAAAAGGGTGTACTACAATGCCATGAGGTTATTGGGGGGGAATAAATTCGTCCATGAACAACGGTCGTTGGCTGGCGCATTTCTGTTGCTTGCTGCAACGTTGTTGTTTTCAAGTTCCCTCACATTCGCAGCAGGCACGCCGGCGGGTACAACGATTTGTAATCAGGCGCACGCGACGTATCCGCAGCGAATGGTCAGCAGATGCCGCCGATTTCATCCAACGCAGTGTGCGTTACCGTTCAGCAACTTGGCGCTGTCAACATTACTCCTTTCTCAGCGACCCGCACTTCGCAAATCAACACAAGCGTCGATTACGCTTCGACCGTAACAAACTCTGGAAACGGAACCGACAACATACTCTTGACGGCATCGTCATCGCATGGCTTCGCCGCAGCGATGTATCACGATGCAAACGGCAACGGCGTTTTAGACCCCGCTGAACTTGCGGCCGGAACAATTTCGCAAACAGGAAATCTTTCGGCAGATAGTTCAGCAAAAATTATCACTCGAGTTACAATTCCGAACAACATCGCGCTCAATGGCCAGACTGATGTTCTTACCGTAACAGGAACTTCTGCGTTTGAGCCAACGGCGCACGGCGTTGCAAGCTATTCAACGATCATCGCGAGCGCGACGTTAGCATTTACAAAATCAGTGAGCAACACCGTTCCCCGCGGCGGCGACAGAGTGACGTACACAATCGGATATACGAACTCAGGCAATTCCGCCGGATCGAATGTTGTCGTCACCGACATCCTCAACAACAATCTCAATTACGTGATCGCTTCCGGATCGCCCGCGCCCTTCAGCGTTTCCGGAAGAACCATTACGTGGAATCTTGGAACAGTAGCAGCGAACTCCACTGGCGCAATCACGTTTCAAGTTGATCTCATCAACAACGCGATTCCGGGAACGGAGATTCACAACATTGCTCAGGTTCAGTACGATGATGGACCGAACGTCATCAACATCGCAAGCACAGAAACGAATTTCATCACCGTCCAGAGCGGAGGCGTTGTTACGGTTGACTTCAGCCCGAGTAGAACAGGCGCCGGCGAGCCGGGCGATTCGATTGAATACGCGTTCACGATTACCAACAACGGCGTGCTCGCGGAGTCGTTCACGCTCTCGTACACATCGAACCAAAATCTTTCATGGACATACTATCACGACGCGAATGGAAACGGACGAATTGATTCAAGCGAAACAATCACAACTGCAACGGGCTCGCTTGCAGGAAACGGCGGCCAGTATCATGTCATTGCCCGAACAATTCTCGCGGTTGTTCCAGCCAACGGTACGATTGACGTCTCATCGTTCAAAGTTACGTCCACCGCGAATGCGAGCAATTTCAAAACGACGACAGGCACGACGACAATCTACATTGCCGTCATGAGTTTGACGAAGATTGCAGATTCGCCGGAGCCGAAGCCGGGACGGGAGATTCGCTATCAGATTACCTATAGCAATGCTGGCAATGGTCATGCGATTCAGTTTGCAGTGACAGATTCCATTCCGGCACACACAACGTACGTTGCACAAAGTGTACGACATAATAATGTTCCAAAGACGGATGAAGTAGACGGTGATGAAGTGACGGTGAGCGGTGGAATGATAACGGTTAATGTGGGTACGGTGAATCCGTCGGCTTCGGGCATCATCGAATTTCGCGTGCGCATAAACTGATCGGACAATGGAGAATACTGAAACAAAGAGAACTAACATGAACATCAATCACAACATCAAACAAGGAGGAACAGTCATGAAACTACGAGTTGTAATGCTCACTCTGAGCATTCTGGTGGGGCTCGGTATAGCTTCGCAGTCTGCGCGGGCAAGCGGGACGACGGCGGGTACCGCGATCTCGAATCAAGCCAGCGTCAGTTACAACGCTGGGTCTGCGTCGCGCAGCGCTAGTTCAAATACCGTCACCCTATACGTCGCACACAAAGTTGTCGGTTCCTATTCACCAGCTTCACGGACTGACGCTGGTGTGGACAACCGAACACTATATTATGCAGCTGATTTTGTCAATCAGGGAAACCGCGCAGACAATTTCAACATCTCGTTCAACTCAAATACCGGTTACACGGTATCCATGATTGACGACCTCAATGGCAACGGCGTGTTCGACGCTGGCGAGCCTGCAATCACAGCGACTGGTTCATTGGCAGCCGATGCGACGAAGCACATGCTTGTGAAAGTTGTAATTGCGGCAAGCAGGCCTGATGCGGAAAACGTTACCATCACTTCAACGCTAACTTCGACGGCGGCAGACGATCCGGCGAACAACATCGTTGTTGCAAACCCGGGCGCTACGTTTACGTTTAGCATCAGCTATACAGTCCAACGACCTGTTATCGTTTTCACTGCAACGCAGAGCAGTGTAACGACGAACGCGAGCCGCATTCCGGGTGCGAACGTTACGTACACGATGACGTCGGATAACACCGGAACCGGGACCGTGAGCGGCGCTTCGACCGTTACCTACGTTCTCGATTCGCACTTCAGATATGTCAGCTCGACGCACAGCGGTTCGCTCTCTGGCTCGGATGTCAATGGCAACGGCGGTACGGTGACATGGTCAATTGCTGCCTCTGAGTTGGCTCCCGCGCAGGCAGCGTTCACGTTTGACGTTGTTGTCACGCCGGAACAGGTAACCAACAACGGAACAGGCGTTGCTTCGGGTACAACTGTCTATGCGATGACGACCGGGCAAAGCACGCAAACGAAAATTCAGTATAACGATGGCGTGAATACGTACAATCAGGATAACGCGAACAGTTTCAACTTTAATGTTGGAACGGCATCAGGTGCGTTGCTAACGCAAGTGACCGCAAACAGCTCAGGCAACGTTGGCGACGTGGTTGAATATCAATATACGCTGAAGAATATGGGGAACCATTCTGATGGATATGATCTCACACAGGCAAACGATGCGACAGGTGATCTTGATGTTGCACACGTCTTCGCGGCATCATCAGGCGGCTCGTCCATCACGCAAGTAACGGGCCTAGCGCAGGGCGCAACGACGACTTTGTACATCCGAGTAACAATTCCCAATGCCGCAACCGATGGACAAACAATCAAGCGCAATCTTACGGGGACGACGCAAACTGCGACTCCGACGCCGCCAACAGGTGGCGCGACAAGTTCAACGGATAATCTGACGACAACCGTTACTGCTCCGACCGTTTCTGTTGTCACTGCAGGCGGGCAATCGGATATCATCTCCGGCGGGTTGAACGGGAACGTCGTGCCGGGAACGGTAATGCGCTGGACTGTCACGATTACGAACGCAGGGAGTGGGACGGCGACAAATATCAGCTCTTCCAACGTCAACGCGCATCTCACATCAAACACGGTTGTTGCAAATTCGTTTGATATCGATGCAGATGGCGACGGTACATTTGAATTAACGGGCAAGGGCGATGGCTACAACACGGGCGGCATTACGATTACAGTAAACTCCGGTACCGGAATTGCCACTGTTACATTTACATCAATCCCGGCAAGCTCGTTCCGCAAGTACCGTTACAATGTGCAAGTGCAGTAGCACCGGAAGAATATGATCAGCAACAGACAGCAATGGGCACGACGCGTGTGCTCATTGTTGTCTCTGTTTTTGTACGTGAGTGAAGATTTGTTTCAAAACAACCGATGAATGGTACGTGGTGTCTCCCGAAAAAGAAAAACTGAAGATAACGCCATGCCCGACGACTGACGATTCGACTCCTCGAGCAGGCAGGCAGTCTCTTCTTGCGATCGCGATGATTGCTGGAGCGGCGGTCTACGCGCTCGTCAGCATTGCGCGTCCGCCGCAAGGCACGACGATCACGAATGAAGCAATCTCTTCCTACTTGTTCAAGACAGGTCAACGAATCGTTTCTCGATCCAACATGGCAGAAACGATTGTGCAGAACGCATCAATAGCGACGATTCTTGAGCTTACACTTTCCACGGAAACATTGGTCGGCAATGGTGTTGACAGTTGTTTCGTGAAGGCGATGATCTATGATGCGGCAGGCAATCCTGTACCTGACGGTCAGCCCGTTGGGTTCACAACGTCGAGTGGAAAATTTTCTAACGGAAGAGACACGACGTACACATTAACAACGCAAGGCAAGGCAACTGCGTGGCTGAAGAGCG
>ORJL011152779.1_pt1 | contig 11555 bp, 15 predicted proteins | sample 1779941 | NCBI WGS metagenome assembly ORJL01 (sample SAMEA104232317, study PRJEB22302) | groundwater metagenome | biome: forest; feature: aquifer; material: groundwater | place: USA | collected 2011-08-07 | depth 5.8 m | reverse complement strand
TCTGGGTAGTTTTCTGGGTAGTTTTCTGGGTAGTTTTCTCCACAGTTTGAGGCGTGCGCGGCCTTTTGAATATTACAGTAAAAAAACTGGAGAGCTCAAATTTGGGCGCTGGCAAGCCAGCTTGTTTCATGGCTTTTCTCATCCTGGAGATTCCAGAGCCGACTTTCTCAACCATGCTTGCGCTTTTGAATAAGCTGAATAAAAGCGGATTTCTTGAAATGCTTTTCTTTCCAAAATCTTCTTTTTTAATGGCTGAAACAAGCCCTCCAGGATTGCTTATTTCAACGCGGTCATCAAAAATATCAATCTGGATATTTGCCCCTTTTTCATTGTAATCTCTGTGCGACAGGGCATTTACTACAGCCTCTCTTAGCGCATCCTCTGGAATTTCTAAAACCTCCTTTCTTGGCCCGGCTGTTTCAATCTTGTATTCTAACCTCAGGTTACGGAATAAAAAAGCCATTGCATTGCTGTAGTTTGATATCGCGTCTTCTGTAAAATCTTTTTTGTCTATTATTTTGTATTTGTCTGTTCCCTTATACAAAACGCAGGTAATTATTGCATGCCTGTAAAATCTTTCAATGTTATTGCAGAAAAATAAAACTCCCGCATTCTTGAATTTTCCATTCTCATTTAAAACGCCTAAATTTTGCAAAATGTCTTCATCCGGAATAACCCTGCTAATTTTGGCTTTTTGCAGAAAATAATCAAACTTGGATTTGTCAAAACCGTTATTGAAATTGAAATCATTATTGATAGACTCGTCAAATAATATCTTACCTTCTTGATTAAAGAAATCCCTTATTTCTTCTGTTGATAATTTTTGGGAATTGCTCCCTTGCCTTAAAAAGAATCCTGTAGAACACCTGTAAGGCTTTTTTAATCCCTCTTCAACATTTATGATAAGAACACTATCAATTGTTTCAAGTCCAATATGTATCTGTGGGTCACAATTTCTTGCCATGTCTTGTATTTCAGATTTCAGCTTGTTTGTTATTTTAATTCCTTTAACCTCGCCTGTGTCGGTGATGCCAATAAAAATTCTCCCTCCTTCTGTATTGGCAAAGGCAACTAGCTCTTTGCAGAAGCTCTTGGAGTCAAAATTCTCTTTAAATTCTAACTTCAACCCTTCTCCCTGTTTCAACAAAAAATCAAACTCTTTTTTGTTCATTTTTATTTCCCTTCACCGTCTTTGTGCCTTATTCCTTGAAAGTCTGGAAACATATCAATTCTTAATTTTGCCATCCTGCCATCAGGATGATGAAAAACTATGCCTTCTGGCTTTTGGTCTATGCCCCTTTTCTTCATAAGCAAAGAGAATATGCCGCCTTCTTCAATCGGCTTCATAAACCAGTCCCGTATGTTTTCGTAAGTTTTTGGGTATTTGCGCCATGATTTGTAAGCCATATGTTTTTTAACATACGTTTCAAATGGCAGCCATTCATGTTCCTGTAACTTATACTCATTTTTTTGTATTCTCGGGCCGATTAATTCTCCCCATTGAATGCCATCTTTCATAATAAATTTTTCTTTAGCAAATGCATTATTCACTCCTTCAGCAAGCGCTTTGCTCAATGTTCCGCCTATAAAATTAATGCGATTAGTTCTGTTCCAAAGAGACACTACAACTCCATTCTCAATTACTACAGCACAGCAGGTTCCATGAATTTTCTCTGTCGCCAGAACATTCTCATCTGCAAATACCCAGTCCATGCCTTCTGCTATTTTACCAGTTACCACGTATTCACCTTTTTCATTAAACTCTCTTGCAAACGGGCTTTCAAGCTTTGGAAAATCTATAATTTTGATCATAACTACCACAATTTTACCTGCGTCTGTGAGCTCGTAGCCGCCTCCATCTTGGTTTCTTGACCATGTATTGCCGTTCTTTTAGCAGGACAAACTTCCCGCCAGCTTTGCATCCGTATACTTTGCCTTCGCAAAGAACATCATTATAGATGTGCTCGAATTTCCTAAATGCAGACAGGATCTCTTTGTCTATCTTGTTCAGCTTAAGGGTTCTCCATGTTTCTTTTTCAAGCATGAATTGTAAGTCAAATAAAGCTGCTAGTTCATTTTTTGTTAATGCCACTTCTACTATGCCTTTATTGCCTTCTGCTACAAGTTTTACTTTCATTCTTCCACTTCCTGCTCCCAAATATAAGGCGTTTCATGCGGATAGTTGTCTATTTTTTTCGGGTCTTTGCAGCTGAGTTTTTTTACCATATCAGTCCACATATCGTCTAAATGTTTGTCGTCTTTTGCGAATCTTTTTGCCGTTGCTAGCAATTCCAAACGCACCTTATTCCAAGCCTTAAAGGCGCCTGCATGTGTTCTGTGTAGGCTTATTACATCATTATGTTCAGGACCGTGATGTCCTACAACGTAAACTATTATATTCTTTTTTGGCATGTTAATCATCCTATTTACCACAAGTCATAATAGTTTGCTTAGAGCATCTGTGAAACGCTTGGCGCGCTTTAGTGAAGTTTCCGCCTTGACACGCTTGAGCGGCTCTGTCATTTCATACTGAAATATTGATCTTTTTTCCTTTTCTTCTTCAAAGCTTTTTATCAAAACTTCTGTTTCTGTCCGTGCTATGTCTTCTGCTTCCTTTAGCGCTTCTGCATAATCTTCTAGGAGTTTTTTCTCCAGCTTATTCTTTACAAACACCACAAGCGCATGGTATGTAATTGTATGTGAAATCTTTCTTCCTACTTTATAGCCATTTTTATAAAGCACAGCATTGGCTATGTAATACATTGAATAATAAGAACAGACAATTACATACCAGGCGATTTGTTGTTTGATAGAAGGAAGTTTGCTGTTTCTAAGCTTTCATCTGAGTTTTTTACCAGAGTACTGAGCATATTTTTATCTAATTCTTTTACTTTGGCAATCATGCCTTCGTTTAGGTAATGTCTTATATTTTCTTCAGATTTTTTATTGTCCAACATCTTTAATCAGCCTGTAGTAGTCTTCTATGCCTGTAAGTATTATCCTGTTCTTCATTGCTTCTGAGCCTACGGTGAATTCTTTGCTGTTTGCCATCTGCAGGAACTCTTCGTATGTAAATGTTAGCAAATGTATGTCAAGCGAGAGTAGCGAAACTTTGCTCTCGACTTCTTTTTCGCGCATCTTCTCGCAAACAACCATAATATCTATATCCGAATGCTTGGTGGCTGTGCCTTTTGCATAAGAGCCGAATACAAGCGCTATAAAAGGCGTCTTTACATCTTCAAGCCTTCTATGCAGCAGCATGAAGTCGCTTTTTTTCAGTAGCTCCTGACGCATTTCCATTTCAGCTTCAAACACTTCCTGTGTAAATTTTGGTATAAAGCGCACTTCCGTGGAATTTCCTACTGTTCTTGCTTCAACAACGCTTTTTTTCAGGAGTTGCTGCACAGCAGTGTGTATTATCTTGTAGTCAGCGCCTGTTTGCCGCGATAGTTCCTTTATTGTACAGCTTTTCATGCCTTTTATTAAACACTTCAGCACCTTGATTTCAGTCTTCATTGCTCCACCTATGTAGCTATATACATAGTATTATGTACATAAATACACTACAACCTCGCTATCTTCCCTGCATCTGTAAGCCTGTAGCCGTATTTTATCGTGCAGATGCCCTGTATTTTTTATCTTACCAATCTTTTTAACCTACTTTTCTTTGGCTTCTTTGACTTCTTTCTCTTTTGCTTTCTTTTTGTCTGCTTCTTCCGCAGCTTCTTCCATCAAGTCTGTGACCTGCTTGAACATGACATAAGCGCCTGACGCAAACATGGCTTCAGCGGCCTCGTGCTTTGACATGCTTTTTATGTTGTCACGCTCCTTCTTCCATATTTTATCAAAAGTTTCCTTGGCAATACTCATCATTGCGTCCTCCATTATCTCGTCTGTTGAAGCATCCACATGAATATTTTCTATTTCTTCCTCTGTTAATTTCTCATTGTCCTGCAAATCCCTAAAGCATTCATAGCATGAATGTTTCTTGGCATCAAGCATGTCTGGCGGGCATTCTATTTCTTTTTTGCAAAAATCACAATTTAGTTTCACTGGTTTTGTTTCTTCCATTTAATCACCTTCCAGTATCCGCCCTTGTCTGGACCGACCCTTTTCAGGAGGCCTTTTTTCTTCAGCTTCTCAATATTTGCGTAAATGTTCTTTTCAGCAATCCCCACTTTCTCAGAAAGTTCTTTGTAGGTGACTTGAGAATTTTTCTGTACGAGTTGCAGGATATTTTTCTCATTTACACCTACCTTTTCTCCTACTTTTTCTCCTACCTTGGCAGGCGCACTTTCCAGACCAAAACGCGCCTGATAGCTGTTTTTCTGCATATCAGGCCTGTTGAATACTACCCTGAACCAAACGCCGTCATATTCAAACAAAGGCTCTTTGAGCTTGTATTTCTCCATGGATTCTTTTATTCTTCCAATGCCAGAGCCAACTTTTTCGACCAGATCAGCTCTCTGCATCATTGAGAAAAGAAAGTTGTTTTTTGGGTGGCTGCCTTTCATCATATCATCTATTGTTATTTTCTGTGGAAATTTTGCAGGATTTATTATCTCAACGCTGTTTTTGAAAATGTTAACCTGTGTATGCGCGCTTGAGAAATAGTCCCGATGAGCAATGGCGTTCAGAATTGATTCTCTTAGCGCATTTTCAGGCAGTTCAAGAAATTCTTTTCTGTACAATCTAATAAAATACTCTGTATTAAGCTTCGCTTTCAGGTACTCAACCGCCCTTTCGTAATTGGTTACCAAATCAAAAGAATATTCCTGCTTGTCAAGTATGACTGCCTTAGTGTCTCCCTGAAAGAGGGCGCAGGTAATATTTGCATTCAAAAAGAACTTTGAGGTATCCTTGCAGAAAAATAATACTCCTGCGTTATTCATCTTCTGTTCTTTTATAAAACCCATGTTTTCCAGAAGCTTGTTTGAAGGAAGTTTTGTTTTTATTCCCGCCCTTTCGAGGAAAGTCTGGTATGCACGCTTATTGAAATTTTTGTTTATATCAAATTCATTATTCTTTTTTTCATCAAATACAACAAGCCCTTCGCTCTGGAAGAGTTCCTTTATTTCATCCCTGTTTAGTTGTTGTGAATTAGACCCCATCCTCAAATAAAAATGCCCATGCACAGAATATGGTTTATTGTTTCCCTCTGGAACATTGATTACTGTAATATTCCCAATTTGCTCTGCTTCGACATGGAAAGAGGGGCTCATATTCCGCGCTATATCAATGACTTGCGACTTCTCCTTATTTTTTAAGATATGCCCTATTATTCTGCTGTCATCTGCTACCCCAATAATAATTCTTCCGCCTGATGCATTTGCAAAAGCGCAAATATGCTTCCCTAAATCAGAAGGCAGGCTTTCTTTGAATTCTAGCGCATATCCTTCCCCGATTCTGATTAATTCAAGAAGTTCTTCTTTTTTCATAAAAACCCTCCAGAAATAGCATTAAAAAAAGGAAGCCCAGCATTCCTTCCGAAGAAGTCATACTGGGGACTTGAATATACAATATTCTTGATGAAACATGTATAAGCCTTTATTTTTTCATACATCATACACTACAACCTCACTTTTCTCATACAATCCCTGAAGATTATGACTTCTTGCAGGTCTTCGTCTGAATCTGTCATCTTCTCTTGGTATCAATTCCCACACGTTTGGCAGCAGGTTAGTTATCATTTTCATACACCTTTTACTGATGTTAAGAAATTTATGAGGTCTGTTTCAAAATTTGGTATTTCAGGATCGAGTACTACTAATCCATCTATTAATTTTGTTTTGAGTGCAAGATTTTGTAGTTTTTCATATTCTTCTTTTGCTTCTTTTTTTGCCGTTTTTCTAACCGATAATGAAAATACAAAAAATTTGTTATGACTAGAAACCATTGACTCCAAAACTGCAGCACCTAATGAATTAAATTCCAGCCATGTTTTAATTTCAACGGCAATTTTTTTGTCTTTTAAAAATATATCAATGCTTTTTTTATAATCATTATTTTTATAGTTCTTTTCTGCATCTTTTCCTAAAAATGATTTTAATAAATCTTCTACTCTACCTGAAATTATTTTCCGATTTCCGCTTTTGGGTTTATTTTTGCTTTTTATATGTTTTTCAGAATTATGAATATCAATAACAAGATTTCTTATTGATTCATAAAGTTGTTTTGCTTGTGTTAAAATTTCATCTGAATTATTTTTTTCTTTAATTTTTATAGAAGCTTTGTTCCAACATTCCAAAGAACTAAAAATTTTATAATACACACATATAGAACATTTCCCTGCGCCTCCATCTTCATACCATTCACACCCACAACAGTTTTCTATCATTTCTCACACCCTCTTCTACAACCTCGCGATCTTTCCCGCATCGGTCAGTTTGAAGCCCTGACTGTCCTTGCTTTCTATGAATCCCCTGTCCTGCAGGTCTTTGATATTGCGGTAGAGCATGGCCTTGCTTGTCTCTACCTCGCTGGCAAGGGCTGCTGCAGTGTCTATCTTTTCTATGTTGTCCAGGACTTCTTTCTGAGTTTCTGTTATATCGAAAGAAAGGATTGGTAGAGTTATCATATCCTTTGAACCTTCGGGCACGTAGAAAATCTTCTTTACAAACTTTGGCCTTGCATAGCAGCCGAAAAGCACGCCTATGGCCTGGGTCTTTTTGCCTGGCGTCACATTAATGTAAAGTTCATCTTTTCTGGAGATATCATCTATAAGGTCTACCATGGTTTTTGCTACAGAAATAAAGTCATAGAGTTCTATTTTCTTTTCCTTTATCTCTATCACAGAGCCGAAGGTCTTGTTTATGGTATCTATTGCATGGCTCTGGGTATCATCGGGCTTCTTGTCTATCAGCAAATAAACACGATCAACAGATAGTTTTGTTATGGCCAGTATTATCGAGTCTGAAGAATATGTAGTAGTGACCAACACCCTTGACATAGTCTCTTCTTGTTCGGTGTGCTCTAAAAAGGTTTCTTGTATATATTCTTCCATATTATTCTACTTTATAGTATAACTATAAATATATGTGTATACATAGTAGAAGTGTTGATTTGAATGAAAATCGGGGAAGCGCTTGCATTAATAAAAGCCAAGAAAGGCTACATTGCCAGCCAGTACGAGCTGCTCAACGAGCAGATGCATTATGAGGTAGGCAAGAAGCCTGATTTTGACGCGCATGAAATTATAGATAATATTGAAAAAACTGAGCGCGAGCTCAGGCAGCTCAAGCTCTCTGTTGCCATAGCAAACATGGAAAAGAAACTTGACAATGAAATGAGCCTTGCTGAGGCAATAATATATATAGGAGATTTGAGAAGTAAGATAGGCCAGATGTCAAAGGCTGCAAAAAATCCGCACAGGGGCAGGCTTTACTATGATGTTGACGAAAAGCGCATAGAGTATGTTCCGCAGATTCATCCTAAAGAAATAGATAACAGGGTCAGGGAACTTGAGGCTGAAAAAAGAAAGTTAGATGCAGAGCTTCAGAAAGCAAACTGGAAGCTGGAAGTTTAGGAGAAAGCAGAAAAGTCATGGCAGGCAGTATGTGTCTCTAGAACCGGCTGATAACCGTCAATTGTGTTGTGATGTGACGCTTCAAAGCTTATTGTATTTGGTCATGCTTTATTGGTCACAGGTCAGGGCTCACTTTACCATGTACATGCTTGTGTGCTTTGCTTCGGCAACGCGCAACAGCGCTTTTCTGCCTCTAAATTATAGCAAACCAAATAAAGAATCAGGTATTATAGTTTGGGTTGCTATATGTGACCAACTTAGGTTATATAACGAATAGAGGGTTTTGAATAATATACCTTTTGTTCAAACCCTTATTGTGAACTTTGACAAATTAGGGGTTAATCAAAGTTCTCAATATTAAGTTGGTCAGCTATAACGCACAGTTTTCTGTGCTGGCGCTAGGTTCGGGGCAGAATACAAAAAGTTCACCCGACCGGATGATTGCAACATGAGTCAGGCGGGTTATATTGAAGAAGGTGATTATTATGAAAAATTTCAGCAAAGAGGGGAAAATAAAAAATGAGATTAGATTTGTTTTTGCAATGTATGCATTTCTCATAGCTTTTATGGTAATTGCACTTTACCATGTTGGTATAAATATTGCTTTTGAATTGAGCTTTATTGTTGCTCCTCTTGCTATTATTTTCCTTGCAATTATTACAGAAGTTTTTACTTCGCATGCAATTGAAAAAATCAAGAGGCGAAGCTGATGATTAATCCGAAATCTGAATTTGTAAAGAATAATTTAAACAATCTGTTATTCAATTGCCAATCCTGTTGGGTATGTGTATGGGGATTTGAAAGAGGAGAGAACTAACCCGGATTTTGTGATTTTGTATATTTTATCAGCGCCGGCATCTGCTATCCACAGGTAATCGCCTTCGACTGCTATCCCTGTCGGCATAGTTGAAGGGGATGCAAAGCTTTTGACAACAGTTCCTGTAAGTGTTGTTTTGTAGATTTTATTGCTGTAATCGCCTGTTATCCACAGATAACCATTATCATATTCTATCCCTCTTGAAGTGATGTCTGGCGCTGTTATAATCGAAAGTATGGTTCCTGTTGTTGATATTTTGTATATTTTCTTTGCAGATGAGTCAACAGTCCACAAATATGTTCCGTCATATGAAATATCCCGCAGATTGGTATTAGGAGCATTGAAGCTGGAAAGTACAACTCCATTTACATTGACTTTGTAAATTTTGTCTGTGCCAGAATCTGACACCCATAAATTAGTTCCATCGAATGCAATGCCAATTGTATTTCCAGATGGAGCTGCAAAACTTTTCATTACAGTGCCTTGTGTATTTATTTTGTATATCTTATCTGAGTTAGAGTCGGCATTCCATAAATATCTCTGTACTGTGCAAACATTTTCATCTGTTTGCCCGTTGCAATTATCGTCTACACTGTTACATGTTTCTGCTATCGGTTCTATATTTCCTCCACATGCACCCCATATGCCTGACATGCATGCCTGGTTTCCGTACTGGCATGCACCAATATCTGTAGTGCCGCACTGCCTTACAAGAAATTCGTCTGTGTAGCTGTCACAGTCATTGTCTACATTGTCACAAACTTCCTGTGAAGGAGCAGGGCCTGAACATATTTCAGATCCGCTTGTGCATGAAGTCTGACCGCTGCATGCACCTGTACTGCATGTATGTTTCACATACTGGTCATCAATTATTCCGTTGCAGTTGTTGTCAATGCCATTGCAAACAGCGTCTGCAGCGCCTGGATTAACAGAAGAATCATTGTCGTTGCAGTCATTTGTAGAATAGCCGTCATTGTCTGCGTCTACTTGTACAGTGCATTCGGCTTCTGTATACTTGTATTCATTATTTATTATGCACAATGGCATTTTATTGTATGTGTGGTCAAAAACATTGTAAAATGCACTTACCCAAATTCCTGAGTTTATGAATTCTCCGCTTCTTCTCTCCATTGCTTGTATGTAAGTGCTGGACTTTGTTGGTGAAAACATTTCTACAGCTATAATTTCTGCATCCTGCAGGAATTCTTTTGCTTTAATATCTATCTTATTTATCACAAAATCTGCAAAATTCCTGCTGTAAAGGCGCTCTCGTATTGAAGAAAATATTCTTTGTTCAACAGTAGAATCTCCGAATTTTCTGGCTGTTGCAATGTACATTGCCAATTCATTTTCTCCCTCTGTTCCTGCCCATATATTTGAATCAATTTTATACAACGTGTTTACTCTTGATTCAAAATTAAAACGATTGAGATACATTAATATTGCATTTTTGTATTCTGCGTCATTTGTATACTTGAAGTATGAAACATCTGTCAGTACATCTGCAAAAAATGTTTCCATGTATCTTCCATTCGGCACTTCAATATGCTGAAAAACTGACGCATGTGTTACCTCATGCTCTAAAACATGATCTTTCATCACAATTTTCCATTCATTTGTCACAAAATTAGCTGGTTTTGCCAAGAACAAATCAATTTCTTTGTAGCCAGTTCCATATCTGCCTAAAACAGGATTTGTTGAACTTTTAAACAAATTTATCCTGGACACATATGCAGGCGAAACTTGCATAGCAACTATTGTATTTTGAGCTTTCTGCCATGCATTTCCAGAATTGAAAATAAGTTCTGCAAAGACAGCATCTTCTTCTGTTATAATTAACACATCTTTTATTTCATCACCGAGCTCTCTCTTAAAATCTCCAACATAGAATTTCGTATTTCCTATTTTTGGTATGTTAAATCCTGTTGCACGTATATTTCCGCCAGATGTGTAATAAACTTCTGTTACTTTTATACCACCATCAACATTCATTACTACTCTGGCGCTTTGAGGTTTTTCCCATTTTATTATATTTTTTGCTTTTGTTGACATTCTAGTTATGTATCTTGAAACAGAATCTACTATTGCATTATTTCTTATTTTATCAACATTTTTACCTAGAGTAAATTCCAGATCTGCCGTCATAAGGCTGCATGAAAGAACTGTTACATCTATAGAAGCAGGGCATGCTGCTGCTATAGGAGGTATAACACATGAAAAACTAGCCAAGCCGCCCAACACACAACCTGCAACTGTTCCGCCCCAAAAAATGCCTACTGCTTCACCCACCGATTCTCCAAATTCCAGTCCTTTGTTTACAGCTTGCGCTTCTTTAACTTCTATGCACTCTTTTGTTAGTGTTCCATAATCAGGACATGATTGTGATGGAATAGGGTTGGTTTCTAAATAATAATAAAGTTCTTTTGGCAATGTAATTTTGTAAGGTACAACATAAATTAATGGTGTATTTATTTTTTCAACATTATCAACAAAAACTTTGAAAAAATATTCTGGATCGCCTATTTGGTCATATTGCCATTTTGCTTTCCATGAACCTGTTAATTTGTTGCCTGATACAGCAGGATATATTGTAGCTTCAAAATCTGTGCCAAAAGGCGAATCATCTTCCAATAACTCAAATCTGATATTTTTTCCAGTACAATACCCATTTGTTGTTGCTGACATTTGCACTGTTTGGTTATCAGTTGTCTGGTTTGTGCTCCAGCCGGCTGATAATATTTCACATTGCTGCACTATCGGCGATGTGTAAACGACAACGCCAAAGTCCTTTGAAGAGCTTATTGTTGAAAGGCATGATGAATCATAGCACATGACACCATAATCTACAGTGCTGTCCAATGTTGAAATCTTGTTTGCAGCATACTCTGTACTCCATGACGGACAGTTTGGACATTTTGCAACTATTGTATATTTGCCTGGCTGCAGATTGCTTGATGAGAGGGAGGATGTTACCCAGTTGTATGGGTAATCATTGTTGCGCGTGTTTGTTTGCGACGAATAGATATATCCTGTTGCTATCAACATTCCTGTCGGCCCGTCTTTTCTTAATTCGTATCTGTTTAGCTCCCTCTAAGGAAGCTTACCAGCGTGCTGAACAAATTTAATCCATTAAGCTTCCAAGTAGCAAAACAACTCATTATGACTTCGTGCACTCTTGCGCCTGATTGACTTCTCAAGCCTCCAATTATTTTT
>ORJL010298114.1_pt1 | contig 11556 bp, 9 predicted proteins | sample 1779941 | NCBI WGS metagenome assembly ORJL01 (sample SAMEA104232317, study PRJEB22302) | groundwater metagenome | biome: forest; feature: aquifer; material: groundwater | place: USA | collected 2011-08-07 | depth 5.8 m | reverse complement strand
GACGCTGCCCACTCGCGCCGATGTGTTCGACATTGTGCGCTCCCCCGGCCTGCCCCGAGGCCACCTCATCGGCTCCGGCCCCGAACTGTCGCACGACGTCGTCATGCTCATCAGCACCGGCGACCTGCCGCCCAATCCCCAGCCCGCGGCCCTCAAAGAAAACCCGCCGCCGCGCTACTACTGGCGCAGCACCACCTACGACCGCTACACCGGGCGCGGCTGGCTGGCCAGCGGCGCGCTGACGCCGGTGGACTATCGCGCCGGCGACAACGTTCAACCCATCGAGGCCGTTGCCTACCGGGCCGTAGAACAACAGGTGACTGCCGTGCAAGACCTGGGCACGCTGCTCTACGCCACCGGCACGCTGCTCACCGCCGACCACGACTACCGCGTGGCTTGGCGCTCGCCCGAAGACCCGTTTGGCGCAACACTCGAAGCCCCCGCCTATCGCGCCGTGTCGTGGCTGCCAGTGTTCACCGAATCCGGCTTGCGCCAGGCAGGCAGCGACTACCCCGACTGGGTCAAGACCCGCTATCTGGCTCTGCCCGACGAAGTGCCTCTGCGCGTGCGCGAACTGGCTTACGACCTCACCGTCACCGCGCCCACGCCCTACGACCGCGCCCGCGCCATCGAATCTTACCTGCGCCTATTCCGCTACACGTTGGACTTGCCCGCCCCGCCCCCCGACCGCGACATCGCCGACTACTTCCTCTTCGGCCTCAAACGCGGCTACTGCGACTACTACGCCACTTCGATGGTGGTGCTGGCCCGCGCCGCCGGCCTGCCTGCCCGCATCGTGGTAGGCTACGCCTCCGGCACGTACGATGCCGCCAACGCCCGCTACATCGTCACCGAGGCCGACGCGCATTCGTGGCCCGAAATTTATTTTCCGGGCTATGGCTGGGTGCAGTTTGAACCGACCGCCGGCCAGCCTGCCATTGAACGGCCCGGCGAAGCCGCGCTGCCGGTCATTCCCGATTCGACTGCGGCACTGGACGCCGCCGCCGCGTGGCGAGCCGGGCGCTGGCGTGCTGCATGGCGCTGGCTGACGGGGGCCGCCGGGGTGCTGGCCTTGGGCGCACTCGCAGCCTTTGCCATCGACCGCTGGCGGCTGGCGCGGCTGGCGCCGGCGGCGGCCATTGACCATGCCTATCACCGTTTGCAGGGGCACGCGCGGCGGCTGGCCGGCACAAGCCAACCCGGCGACACTCCGTACGAATTCGCCGCTCACCTGCGCCACCGCCTCATCGAACTCTCGCGGATCGTCGGCTTCGATGTGAGCACCAACGCCGGCGAAGACGTGCGCCAACTCGTCGAGCTATACGTCCGCGCCTTCTATAGCCCCGCCTCGCCCGGCCTTGCCGAGCGCGCGCAAGCCGTTACCCTGTGGCGGCGGCTTCGCCAAAGGCTATGGCTGGCGGGGGCGCTCCCCCGCGTGTGGCAGTTCACCGGCCTCGCCAACGCCGACCCGCAAACCGGCCTGCCTCGGTCGGCAAAAACGTAATTCCTCGGGCGGCTTATCCCCACCGGACTTCACGCCGTTTCCGTTACATCCGGCACTGTGCGTTTTTAGCCAAAATTAGCATGATCTAATTATGGGGCATACGCTCCACCGTGCCCGGAAAGGAACTTGCAATGTTTAGCAAAATCCTGGTGCCGTTAGATGGTTCCAAGTTGGCCGAACGCGCTTTGGCGCCCGCTTTTACCCTGGGGCAACACACCGAAAGTGAAATGATCCTGGCGCGTGTGCTCGTCGCCGAAAAAATACTGGTGCCGGATATGTACCTGTACGGCGGCTACGGCGTGCAGTGGCCCGACCAGGCTTTGGAAGAAGCCCGCGCCGAGGCGACGGAATATCTCCAGAACATCCAGGCAGCCCGCGGCAAGTCGCGGCTGGTCATCACCACCCAAGTCCTCGAAGGCGACGTGGCCGATGCCATTGTGACCCTGGCCGTCAAGGACAAAGTCGATCTGATTGTCATGTCGTCGCACGGCTATTCGGGCCTGCCGCGCTGGATGCTGGGCAGTGTGGCCGAGCGCGTGCTGAGCATTGCCCCTTGCCCGGTGCTCGTCATCCGTTCCACCGCAACGCTGTCGAGCGTCCTCGTGGCCCTCGACGGCTCCGAGCTTTCGGAACGCGCGCTGGCCCCGGCGCTGGAAGTGGCGCGCGGGTTCAACAGCCAGGTGACGCTGCTGCGCGCCGTGCCCGAAGTAACCCCCAGGGATGCGCAGACTCTCGATGAGATTGAGCGCGGGCTGGGCATGCGACTACAGGAAGAAATCCACGAAGACGCCGCGGCCTACCTCAACCGGCTGGCCGCCGCCGCGCGCGACACCGGGCTGGACGTTTCGACCATAGTGCTGCATGATTCCGCCGCCACGGGCATCCTCAATCACATCGACAACCATCCCGTCGATATGATCGCCATGTCCACTCACGGACGCAGCGGCCTGCAACATTGGATCTACGGCAGCATCACTGAAAAAGTGCTGCGCAACACCACCCGCTCCATGCTGGTGGTGCGCCCCGGCAAGCTGCCCGCTTAGGACTGAGCAACCCAACGGAGAACGCCGCCATGGCCAACCAAACCTTCAGCTCCCTGCCCGACCTGCGCACCATCCCGACCAACGCCTCAGACGAGGAGCGCATGCGCGCGCTCATCGAGGTGCTGAGCAGCTACATCGAGCACTTTCACGGCGGCGCGGTTGAAATGCTCTCGTTCGACGGGCGCACACTCAAAGTGAAAATGACCGGCGCGTGCGTCAACTGCCCGCTCTCGCCGGTCACGCTGCACGGCTGGATCGAGGGCACCGTCAAGCCGTTCTTTCCCGATCTAAAAAAGGTGGAAGCCGCCTAAGAACGTGTCATATTGTGCGCTCCCCAAGGGGGCGCGAAGCATTTCAAGTATCTTCTCAAAATGGTGGGGGCGAACCTGCCATAGGCGGCCTGTGTGCCATGTGTTCGCCCAGGGCAGACACACAGGTCTGCCCCCACCCCCATTTATTGAGATGATGCCATTTCAACCTGCTTACGGAGTGAGATCGCCTTATGAGCAAAAACAAACGACAAGTGGCGGCACCCAAACGACGCATGCCGCGCGGCCCGCTGCTGTTGACGCTCGGCGGCCTGCTGCTGGTGGCCATTGCCGCCGCGGCCGTGTGGCGCATCACGGCGGCCCCGGCCTTTACGCCGGAGATAACCGGCGCAGCCAAACTCAAAGTCGACCGCGACACGGTGGACCTGGGCAATGTGCCGCTCGGCCAAACCGTGCAAGTGAAGTTTGAAGTATCCAACGTGGGCGACCGGCAGTTGCGCTTCACCGACGTGCCATACGTTGAAGTCGTCGCCGGGTGTTGACCGCCCAAACCGGTCATCGGTTCGATGACCCTCGACCCCGGCGAGCGCACCACCATTTCTCTTGAGTTCATGATGCACGGCGACATGGGCGGCCTGCACAACTTCCGCGTGCACTTGCCCACCAACGACCCCGCCCAGCCCGATCACGCGCTCACGGTGCTCTCTAACTGGGTGCCCTAAACCAGCCGTTTCCTCCTCTCCTTTAGGGGCGCGCGATCGTGCGCCCCACCTTATCAAAATCGGGCGGCAAAAAACTCGGAGGTTTTCTCGCGGACTGTTGAAGAACGCGAGACGCGCATCCTTGATCCGATATTTGAGAACACGCCGAGTCCGTTTGAGGTGCAAAGTTGGGGAATTGCCTCAAGGCCCTATCTGTTTGAGTTGCGCACTGGCTTGCCTGGCCCAGTCGCTTTGCGGCGCCAATAGTAGAACCTGCTCGAAGGCAACCTTCGCCTGCGCTGTTTCGCCTCGCCGCGCACGCACGAGGCCAAGATTGTAATAGGCCTCAACCGCATCAGGCTCAAGTTGGATGACGATCTCTAATTCGGCGGCGGCTTTCTCGAAGTCGCCTTGTTTGGCATAAGCCGCGCTCAAATTCAGATGAGCCGCGGCGAGCGCCGGGTTCAGCGTGGTCGCTTTCAAGTAGGCGTTTATGGCATTGTCGGTGCGGCCCAGGTCAATGTAAACTGCGCCTAGGTTGTTGTAGGCTAGGGCAAACTCAGGGCGGGTGGCAATGGCTGCCTGATAGGCCGCGACTGCCTTGTCAGCCTTACCTTGTGACTGATAAATCGCGCCTAGGTTGTAATAGGCTTCGGCCAGCCCCGGATCAAGCGCAATGGACTTTTGGTATTCGCCCACGGCTTCATCCGGTCGGCCCAATTGGGTTAGCGTGAGAGCGAGGCTGTTGTGCCAATTGGCATTATCGGGCACAAGGGCGATGGCAGCCTGAAAGTGGGTGAGCGCGGTTGTGAAATCGCCGGACTGATACGCCGTGAGGCCGGCCGAATAAAGTTCCTCGGCGCGACTCTTCGCCTGAGCCAGCCATTGGACGGTGGCGGTGGCGTTCGGCGTCCCCGTGGGCGGCGGGGTCGGCGTCGTCACGGCCAGTTGGCCGAAGGCCAATAGGCTGATGGCGACCGGCAAAACGAGATAGAGGGCGAGACCGGCGAGTAGTCGCGAAGTAAGGCGCATTGGGATCACATCCTGCAAGGGGGACTCTTCGGTTAAGACCTGCCCTGTTGTAAGCGAGCGAATTCTGCATAGCGCCCGCCGCGTTGTATCAGTTCGGCGTGCCGGCCCTGTTCGATGATTCGGCCCCCTTCAAACACCAGGACAATGTCGGCATTTTGGATGGTGGAGAGGCGGTGGGCAATGATAAAGGCCGTGCGCCCCTGTATCAACCGTTCGAGCGCGCCCATCACGTCACGCTCGGAAGCGGCGTCGAGCGCTGCCGTAGGCTCATCAAGAATCAAAATCGGTGCGTCGTGCAGAATGGCCCGAGCGATGGCAATTCGCTGGCGTTGCCCGCCTGAAAGAGTGATGCCGCGTTCGCCGATGACGGTATCGTAACCGCGTGGCATTTGGCAAATAAAGTCGTGCGCATTGGTGGCGCGGGCAGCGGCCACAATCTCGGCCAAGTTGGCCTGAGGCCGTCCATAAGCGATATTATCGCGAATCGAAGCGGCGAATAGGATCGGCTCCTGTGGCACGAGGGCAAACTGCCGCCGCAAATCGGCTAAGCGAATCCTCCGCACGTCCACACCGTCTAACGATATTCGCCCTCCAGTCACATCGTAAAAACGCATGAGCAAATTAGCGATGGTTGTCTTGCCCGCGCCTGTTGCTCCGACCAGGGCGACGGTCTGACCGGGTTGGGCCGTAAATGAAATGTCTTGTAGCGCCGTTTGCTTGCCATTGTAGGCAAAAGTCACATGTTTATAGTCCACTTGCCCTTTGGAGCGCCCAAGGCCGACTGCATTCGGGGCATCGCGCATGATCTGTTTGCTGTCGAATAAATCGGTCAGACGGTCAGCGCTGACTGCGGCCTTCTGCAGTGAACCGGCAAGTTTGCTGAATTTTTTGAGCGGGCTGTAGAACGTTGCCAAATAGGCCAGGAAGATAAGCAATTCACCGACAGTTAACTGCCCGACTAAAATTTGAGCCGTGCCATACCACACGATCGCGGCGACCCCTGCGGCTTTGATCACATCTACGACCGGCTCGAAGGACGCTTCCCAGCGCGCGGTAAGCAACCCGGCTCGCACCAGTGCCGCGCCATGTTGCTCAAAACGGCGTTGCTCATCGGCCTCGCGCCCAAAAGCTTTAACGACACGGATAGCGGCCACTGCCTCGTGAGTGAGGGCGATCATCTCACCTTCCTCGGCGCGGGCCGCCTCAGCAGAGGCTTTGATGTTGCGACGGAAGGCGCTGAAGAGAAATAGTAGAAGCGGCGCATAGGCCAGAGCGATAATCGAGAAGCGCCAGTTGACGAATAGCATCACCCCGGCAATGCCGATGAAATTAAGCGTGTTGATGATGATCTCGCTGGTGGTGCCTACCAGGGCCTCCATCACTCGTCCGGCGTCGGTCGTAACTCTATTGATGATTTCACCAGCACGACTCTGGTCATGGAATTGAAGTGACAGATTTTGCAAATGCGCAAACGCCTCACTGCGCAGCCGGAAGGTGGTGCGTTCCTGGATGGCGCCCTGCAAGTATTCGTAAGTGAAAGAGAAAAGCCCGCTGAGTGCAGCTAGAACAATAATCGTCAGGCCGAATAATGCAGTCAACACACGGGGGTCGCTGCCGATAAGCGACACGACTTGTTGGCTGATTGGATCGGTGAACGGCCGCCCCCCGATCACATTATCCACAATATACTTGACCGGCCAGGGCGAGGCGATATCGAGTATAGCCACCCCGAGCATCGTCCCTAAGGCCAGGATAAGGTGAAGACTATAAGGCCACAGGTAACGGAAATAGCGCGGGCTAAGGCCAAAGAGAGAAAGTTTTTTCATGACGAGGTCGTCAATAAAATTAAATCATTACAGACATTAAATAGCTTGCCGAAACAATGCTCAAACTGGGGCCGCTGAAGGGTGACATGCATCAGCCTGAATAATGTGGCGGCTTCATAAAAGGCCAGACGAGAATAGAACTCCGGTGAGACCTGGCGCCGCCGGGCATATTCTTCGATAAACAAGGAGGCCATCTCGTCCAGGCCGTGTGGGTCGGATAATCGTTGCAACGCCAAGAAGCGCAGATGGGCGGCGAAATTGGCCACATCGATTGCCGGGTCGGCCAGCGTAAACATGTCCAGGTCAATCAGGGTCATACGCCGGTCGGCGAAGAGTATTTGGCTGTAGTAAAAGTCGCGGTGCGTCGGCGCAAAATTAGCGGGGAGTAATTTGGCTGCGGCCTCGCGCAATCCGGCGAGTTGCCGCACGAACGCCTGTGCACAGTCAGGCCGCCATAAGATGAGATCGTCGGCCCAATGGTCGAGATTATTCAACTCCGCTGTGAGCGTATATTCCGCCGTCGGCTGAACGTGACAACTATGCAGTTTGGCAATGGCGGCGGCGCTCAAACATACGCGGTCGACGAAATCCGGCATGTCTAAGCAACTATCCAGTGTCAGCCCTGGTGCGAATTCCTGTACAAACATCCGCATCTCAGGAATATAAGCCAGTGGTTCAGCCACGGTGATGCCGTCTCTCGACTCCAAACCGAAGCGGTTATTCCATAACGCTTGCTGAAGCTCGAATAATCGCGCGCCGCGTTCGTCACGGAAGACCTTACCAATGATGCGGCGGCTCATCCCGGGATCGGTCGAGGTTAGTTCATAGGCGATGACGCAACGGCGGCGCGGTTTGTACTTTAATACTTTGAGATTCGCAATGACGGGCAAACCCGCAGGTTCATTGGTAGGCGTCAAATATGCGGCGAGCAGTCGTTCGGCCACGTCGGCCCGGGTGGCGGAATAAAGTCGGCGGCGAAGTTTGTCGTCGAAGATAGGCCCCTCCCCCTTTGCCCTCTGTTCCAAAATGCCCGACTCGCTGTTTCTTGATGATGGAAATAACCAGTTGATAATTTGCCGGGCATTACCTTGCCAGGTATGCTGGCGCAGAACGTGAGCGGCGCCTTGCCAGCCCAGGCGTTTGCGGAGGTTCGTGTCGGCGGCAAGTGTGGCCAGGCCTTCTGCCAGTGCGGCGGCATTGCCAGGGGGATAGAGCAAGCTGGTGACGCCATCGTCGACGATTTCAGCGACCGGTGGCACAGCCGCGGCGACAGTTGCCAGACCGCAGGCTAAGTATTCAAATAGCTTGAGCGGCGAGAAGTAGAAATCGGCCAGCGGCGGGTGAGGCGAAACCGCTACATCCATTGCGGCGATATAAGACGGCACTTGTTCATGCGAGACCGGCCCCACAATCGTGGCGGCCGAAGACAGACCCTGTTGTGCGATTGACGCTCGCACCGGGTCGGGGATGTCGCCGACAAGCAATAAATGGTGGTCGTTTCCCATCTTATCGGTGGATGAGGGCGCGGCGCATAGTTGCGCGATGGCAGCAATCAACGTGTCGAGGTCATGCCAGGGCTTCACGGTGCCGACGAAGCCGACGACGAATTTATCAGTCAGATTCAGGCCGAGGCGAATCAAGTTGCCATCGACGGCAGGATGGAAGAGCCGCTCGTCTACGGCGTTGGGCAAAACGTGAACATACTCGGCCCGCACTCCTTGTGCGACAACATAGTCGCGCAACGGACCGGAGACGACAGCGATGGAGGCCGCCGCTGTAAACAGGTTTTTTTCAATCTCGGCGGCTTGCTCGGCGTCAACCTCAGATAGGGCACGATAACGCGCCGCTTCCAGGCGCAACGGTGCGTTGACTTCGACCACGAGCGGCACCCCCATTTCATGAGACAACCGTGCTCCGGTATCACTCCAAAGCGAATAGCGTTCATAGATGAAATCGAAGTAGGAGTGCGCCAGGAGTTCCCGCCCCTTCCAATATATAGCTTCGGCGACTGCCAAGGCTTGACGTGCAGTCTCCGAAATCCCCAGCTTCGCCCAACGAAGGGGGACTTTGGGCTTCCGGTAACTAGAAGACGCGACTTCGATGAGACGCGCATTTGGAGTTGGCCCATCGGCCGGACCGGGCCGGGGAGTGACGAGAGTTACTTGATGGCCAAACGCAGAGAAAGCATCGGTGAGCGCGCGAACATGAACTGACGCGCCTTTGTGCCCACGAATAGGAATACCAGGATCAGCGCAGAGATAGAGAATGTTCATGGGACGGCTGACGGACGATTATTGATTTCCGATCGGAGATTGCGATGATCAGGCCTGCGAGATAAATCAGCCGTCGGCATATTGTGCGTACCATCGGTCGGCGATGTCAGCCATTGGCGCAGCACGGCGACATTCTGGTGCAAGTCAAAATTGCCAACAACCTTGGCGCGAGCGGCCCAGCCCATTTCTTCGCGCCGCGTTGGGTTCGTCAGCAGCCCGGTAAGGGCGGCAGCCAATGCGGTTGGATCGTTCTGCGGCACCATCAAGCCGGTAATTCCATCGTCTACGATTTCAGGCACACCGGTGAGACCGGTGGATACAACCGGGAGGCGCATGGCCATTGCTTCCAGCATCACCGTCGGTAAGCCGTCGCGGTTGCCATCCGCCCCCACAATGCACGGGAGGGCAAATACAGCGGCGCGGCGGCAGGCCTCCACAATCTCATCTTGCGGTCTGGGGCCCACGAGTCGGACACGGTCAGTTAAATTGAGTTCAGCAATCAGGGTGCGCAGCGCATTTTCCTGCGGCCCCTTGCCGACAATCTCGCAATGGAAGTCGGTGCCTTGATCGCGCAACAGGGCGCAGGCATGCGCCAGCACATCAAAGCCTTTCTTTTCCACCAACCGGCCAACGGCGAGGATTAACCGGTCACGGCTTGCTTGCGGGAGGGCGTCGGGGCCGGGGTTGAACTGGCTCAGGTCAATGCCGTTATATAGTCGGCGGATGTGTCCAGGCGGGATGGTCAGGCGGTCGGCTGACAATAACCCCTGGAGATGGGTCGTCCCCTCTTCGCTACTTAACTGGGTGAGATAGGTGCGGTTAAACTCGCTGACCGCGACGACAAAACGCGCCGCGCGCATTTTATCGCGCAGCAGATCCCTGTCGACTGTATTCAGAAAAATGTCTTTGGCGTGCGCGGTGAAACTAAAGGGAATGCCAGTGAGCAAGTGAGCGAACATCGCCACGCGAGTGGCGCTGCTGGCAAAGTGCGCGTGTAAATGATCGACGGGCTGTGTCCGCAAGTGCTCGGCTAACACACCGGCTTGAAAGAAGCGTTTGAGAGTATGGAGGTTAGCCCGGGTCAGTGTATAAAATAGCACACGCATATAATGGCGTGGCTGCGCTTTTGCCAGGGTCCGGTGTGCGGCGAATACGCGTCCGGCCTCGGGCGGCAGGTATTCTGGCAGATAGATAACGGGCGCGCGCACACGGGACAGGTTGGCATGAAATCGCCCGTCATCTGGCTTGTGGAGCGAGTAAATGCGCACGTCGATCCCTTGCCGTTCTACCTCAAGGATTTCGTTGAGGACGAATGTCTCGGAAAAGCGTGGATACATTTTAAGAACATAGGCGATGGTCATGCGCTGCTCCTTCGGGTTCACCTTTCTAGAAGTTCGGCAATGGCGCTGCTGACGCGCTCCAGGCCGCGAAAATCCAAAGATACCCGGGGCCGGGGTAATGCCAGCGATGCCTCAACTTCAGCCACTAGCCGGGCCGGGGTCAGTTCATCTGGCAGCAACATACGGGCCAAGCCGCGCTCGGCCAGGCGTTCTGCGCGCAGGCGTTGTTCGGCGCGGGGGCGCACCCTGGGGATGAGTAATAAAGGCGCGCCTAACGACAGAACCTCCCGAACCGTGTTGTAGCCGGCCATGCTCACCACCAGATCGGCTGCGGCAAGATAACTTACCAGGTCTGGTGTAAATTCGAGTATGGTTACGTGATTGAGGCGCGTGATGCTCCGCAGAAATTCGCGCTTGTGGCGCGCCATAAGCGGCCCGGTAACGACGAGACTGTGGACGTGGCTAAGGGCGCCCGTGGCTACGGCCTCAAGATAGGTTTTGGGCAGGTCAAAGCCGTCCCCGCCGCCGCCCACCGTAACGACAATCAGCGGCCGCCCGTCAGCGTCGAGTTCGTGCCGCACACTTTCGCGCAAGCGTGTCGGAACGGCGCCGCCAAGGTAGCCGCATGGCGTTAATTTAGCGGCGGCTGCGGGAGACATCCCATATTCACATACGGGATCGAAAACTTCGCGTTGGCCGTAGAGCAGCAGGCGGTCGTACACGTCCTCGTGTAGCCGTTGCACACCGTTCGCCTCCCATTCGGCGCAAGTGGTTGCGGCATCATCTTCGATGTCGCGCATCCCCAGCACCAGACGAGTTTCGGGGCGCCATGTTTTCAGGTGACGCAGCGTAGGCAATAGCTCTCCTTGCACTCCAGCCGGCGTCTTGTCTACCAGCACCAAGTCGGGCTGGAAGGCAACGGCGGCCTGCAAGATCATTTGCTCGCGCCAAGCGATGATTTGAGATAGTGAGAGGGGCAGGGCACGAGCCTTGTAGCGCCCGTTGCTATGCTTGCTAAGCGCAGGGAGTTTGATCAAGTCGAGGTGTGGAGGCAGGCCGAATGCTCCCGCTACCATCGAGCCGGTAATGAGTAGTTGGCTCACCTGCGGCAGGTCACGCGCTAGTTGTGTGGCGATGGCGAGTGTTCGGCGCAAGTGGCCGAGACCATAGGTGTCGTGCGAATACAGCATAATTCGCGGATGGTTAAGGGACATGGGGATCTATCCCGGCGGGAACCTGGAGCGATAACCCGATCCTGCCCATTGTACCTGGGGTGTGTTTGCGAACGGATTTAAGACTTTAGCGTCCTCTAAGGTTCGGGCGTATCCGGCGGCTCAAATGATTCTGACGGTTCGGGTGTCTGTGATGGTTCGGAGGTATTCGACAGTTGGGGTGTCTCCGACGGTTCCACTGTATCCGAAGGCTGAGGCGTATTCGATGGGTGCGGAGTCTCCGATGGTTGAGCGGTGTTTGAAGTCTGGGAAGTAGCCGTGGGTCGAGGCGTGTTCGATGGGTGCGGAGTCTCCGATGGTTGAGCGGTGTTTGAAGTCTGGGAAGTAGCCGTGGGT
>ORJL010235042.1_pt1 | contig 11557 bp, 10 predicted proteins | sample 1779941 | NCBI WGS metagenome assembly ORJL01 (sample SAMEA104232317, study PRJEB22302) | groundwater metagenome | biome: forest; feature: aquifer; material: groundwater | place: USA | collected 2011-08-07 | depth 5.8 m | reverse complement strand
CGCTCGCCGGGTGCGCGGGCGAGCCCGACGGTCCGCGGGAGGCGGTGGCCGGCACGCCGGCCAGGCCCGCTCACGGCGACGTGTTCGTCGAGCCGATTCTCGGCAACATCTCCGGCCTGATTCCCCAGCTGACGACCGACATCATCTCGTCGCAGGTGTCGAGCCTCATCTACAACGGGCTCATCGGCCTCGACAACCACTCGCAGTTCGTGCCCGAGCTCGCCGAGTCGTGGGACTTCGGCGCGGACTGCCGCAGCCTCACGTTCCGCCTGCGGAAGAACGTGCGGTGGCACGACGGGCACCCCTTCACGGCGGCCGACGTGCTGTTCACCCACGCCGCGCTCGTGCATCCGAAGACGCCGACGGCGCGCCGCGACGACTTCGTCGCCGTCGAGTCGATCGAGGCGCCCGATCCCCACACGGTGCACGTCCGTTATGCGAAGCCGTACGCGCGCGCCCTCATGAGCTGGGGCACGGCGATTCTTCCGGCGCACCTGCTCCGGCCGTGGGTCGAGCAGGGAAAGCTGCGCGAGTCGCCGCAGAACTGGACGCAGCCGATCGGGACCGGGCCGTACACGTTCGAGGCGATCAAGTCGGGCGAGAAGGTCGCACTGAAGGCGAATCGAGACTACTTCGACGGCCGCCCGTACCTGTCGCGCGTGGTGTATCGCGTCATCCCGAGCCAGGCCACGGTCTTCCTCGAGCTGAAGGCGCGCGGTCTCGATTCCGCCGGGCTGATTCGCGGCCTGACGGCGTTGCAGTACACGCGGCAGACGGAGTACCCCGCGTTCCGCAAGGCCTACGCGAAATATCGCTACCCCGCGAGCCAGTACACGTACCTCGGACTCAACCTGAAGGATCCGCGGTTCGCCGACCGGCGCGTGCGCCACGCGTTCGCGCACGCGATCAACAAGCAGGAGCTCATCGACGGCGTGCTGCTCGGGCTCGGCCGTGACGCGACCGGCCCGTACAAGCCGGGCAGCTGGGTGCATTCACCGGACGTCGCGAAATTTCCGTACGACCTCGCGAAGGCCCGTGCGCTGCTCGCCGAGGCCGGGTGGAAGCAGAAGAACGAGGAAGGCCTGCTGGTCAAGGACGGCAAGCCGTTCACGTTCGAGCTCCTGACCAACCAGGGCAACGAAGAGCGCAAGAAGGTCGCCGAGATCCTGCAGGCCTCGCTCCGTGAGCTCGGTGTCGGCGTCGAGATCCGGGTGCTGGAATGGGCGTCGTTCATCAAGGAGTACGTGAAAAAGCGGCGCTTCGAGGCGCTCGTCCTCGGCTGGGCGATCGGGGAGGACCCCGACCAGTACGCGATCTGGCATTCGTCGAAGACCGGGCCGGACGACCTGAATCACGTGTCGTTCCAGAACCCCGAGGCCGACGAGCTCCTCGAGCGCGGCCGCATGGCGTGCCGGCGGGAAGACCGCGTGAAGTACTACCACCGGCTCCAGGAAATCCTCGCGGCCGAGCAGGCCTACGTCTTCCTGTTCTTCCGCGACGCGCTGCCCGTCGTGGCACGGCGCATCCACGGCGTCCAAATCGGCCCGAACGGCCTCACCTACGATTTCCCGCGGTGGTACGTGCCGCGCGGCGAGCAGCGCTACACGGCCGACTGACGCGACCGCCGCGCTAGAATAGCCGGCCATGCTCCTGTACGCCCTGCGGCGACTGCTGCTGGCCCTGCCGCTCCTCCTCGGCATCACGTTCGTCTCGTTCCTCGTGATCCACCTGGCGCCCGGCGATCCGGTCGAGCTCCAGACGGGCGATCCGTCGATCGAATCGAGCGCGCAGGCGCAGAAGATGCTGCGGGAGCTGTACGGCCTCGACCAGCCGCTGCACACGCAGTACTGGAACTGGCTCACGCGGATCGCGCGGCTCGACTTCGGGCGGTCCTTCGCCCCCGACGGCCGTCCGGTGATCCAGAAGATCAGCGAGCGGCTGCCCGTCACGCTGCTCCTGAACGTCATCGAGCTGCTGATCATCATCGCGCTCGCCGTTCCCATCGGCGTCCTCTCCGCGACCCGGCAGCACTCGCTCTTCGACAAGATCACCACGATCTTCGTGTTCGTCGGGTTCGCCACGCCGGATTTCTGGCTCGCCCTGCTGCTCATGATGCTGTTCGGCGTACAGCTCGGCTGGCTGCCGATCTCCGGACTCCGCTCGCTGAACTGGGAGTACCTGTCGTTCTGGAAGCAGCACGTCGATTTCATCGCGCACCTGCTGCTGCCCGTCGTCGTCGCGACGTTCGGCGGGCTGGCCGGGCTGTCGCGCTACATGCGGCAGTCGATGCTCGAGGTGGTGCGGCAGGACTACATCCAGTCGGCGCGCGCGAAGGGGCTCGCCGAGGCCGTCGTCATTCGCAAGCACGCGCTCCGCAACGCGCTGCTGCCCATCGTCACGATCCTCGCGCTCTCGCTCCCCGGGCTGATCGGCGGCAGCGTGATCGTGGAGTCGATCTTCGCGATCCCGGGCATGGGCCAGCTCATGGTGCAGGCCGTGTTCGCGCGGGACTACCCGGTGATCATGGGGAACCTGGTGATCGTCGCGACGCTCACGCTGCTCGCCAACCTCGTGGCCGACCTCTCGTACGGTCTCGTGGACCCGCGCATCCGCCTGGCGGGACGTCGCAGCCGCTGACGTGACGGCGTTCTGGCGGACGTTCCGCAAGAACCGGCTGGCGGTGGCCGGCGGCATCGTCGTCGTGCTGCTGGTCGTCGTCGCGGTCCTGGCGCCCGTGCTCGCGCCGTGGGACCCGCACCGGCCGGACGTCAAGCGCATGCTCGAGGATCCGTCCAGGCGCCACCTGCTCGGCACCGACCAGCTCGGCCGCGACGTGCTCTCCCGGATGATCCATGGAGCCCGCGTCTCGCTCGCCGTCGGCTTCGTCTCCGTCGGCATCGCGACGCTGATCGGCATGATCCTCGGCGCCGTCGCGGGCTACAACGGCGGATCGACCGATGCGGCGATCATGCGGCTGGTGGACCTGATGCTGGTCTTTCCGAGCTTCTTCCTGCTCCTCGCCGTGCTCGCGTTCCTGCGGCCGTCGATCTGGACGATCATGGCCGTCATCGGTCTGACGAGCTGGATGCGTGTCGCGCGCCTCGTGCGCGCGGAGTTCCTCACGCTCCGGGAACGGGAGTTCGTGGTGTGGTCGCACGCGATCGGCGCGAGCGGCTTTCGCATCGTGTGGCGGCACATCCTGCCGAACGCGATGGCGCCGGTGCTCGTGGCCATGACGCTCGGCATCCCGGCCGCGATCCTGACGGAGTCCGGGCTGTCGTTCCTGGGCCTCGGCGTGCAGCCACCGTACGCGACGTGGGGCAACATCCTGAACGAAGGCAAGGACGCGATCGAGATCGCGTGGTGGCTGTCGTTCTATCCGGGCCTCGCGATCCTCGTGACCGTGCTCGCGTACAACCTGTTCGGCGAAGGCATCCGCGATGCGCTCGATCCGCGGCTCCGGCAGGCGATGGGACGCGGACGATGATCCCCGAGGGTTGCCGGTCAAAAGTCACGACGATATACTGACTTCTCGTTCACGGGCCGAAGTGGCGGAACTGGCAGACGCGCACGTTTGAGGGGCGTGTGGGGCAACCCGTGGGGGTTCGAGTCCCCCCTTCGGCACCACTGAACGACTTCCGCAGATTCCCGCGACATCCCGCAGCAGTGGCCGGCGCCTCTGTCCCGATCGACGCGGTGATTCACGTGCGTCAGGGCCGCCGGTGGCGGTGCGGGGCCGCGCATCCGTGTGGCATAATGACGCGGTTGGCGTCGCCAACAAGTGCGCGTGGATATGTCACTTCCTGTCATCCAGCCGGGCGCTGAAGCCGCTCGTCCGCTCGGGCGCAAGCCTGAGTGGCTGAAGGTTCGCGCGCCGGGCGGACCGAACTACATGCGCCTGCGCCGGCTCATGCGGCAGTGGAACCTGCACTCGGTCTGCGAGGAAGCGCACTGCCCGAACATCGGCGAATGCTGGGAAGACGCGACGGCGACGTTCATGATCCTCGGCGACGTCTGCACGCGGAACTGCGGATACTGCGCCGTCGAGCACGGCCGCCCCGTGTGGGAGGACCGTGAGGAGCCCGAGCGCATCGGCCGGGCGGTCGCCGACCTCGGCCTCGAGTACGTCGTGATCACGTCGGTGAACCGCGACGACCTCGCCGACGGCGGTGCCGCGCACTGGGCGGCGACGATCCGCGCGGTGCGACAGCACGCGCCGGTCTGTCGCGTCGAGGCGCTCATCCCCGATTTCCAGGGCCTCGCGTCGTCGCTCCAGACGGTCATCGACGCCGCCCCCGCGATCCTGAACCACAACACCGAAACGGTGCCGCGCCTGTACACGCTCGCGCGGCACGGCGGACGCTACGACCGGACGCTGGAGCTGTTCCGGCGCGCGCGCGCCGCGGCGCCGTCGCTCGTCACGAAGTCCGGAATCATCCTCGGGCTCGGCGAGACGCTCGACGAGCTGGTGGCGACGATGCGCGACCTGCGCGGCGTCGACGTGAACCTCCTCACGCTGGGGCAGTACCTGCGACCGTCGGCCGCGCATCTGCCCGTCGTGAAATACTACGGACCCGACGAGTTCGCGACGCTCGGCGAGATCGGCCGCTCGCTCGGCTTCGCGCACGTCGAATCCGGACCGCTGGTGCGCAGCTCATACCATGCGAAGCGCCAGGCCGACGGCGTACGCGAGGCGAGCTAGAGACGCATGGAATACCTGCCGATCCTGATGGTGTTCGGATTCGCGGCCGTCGTCGGCGCCGCGCTGATCGGCCTGCCGTCGGTGCTCGCGCCGCGCAAGCGCCTGACGCCGGTGAAAGAGCAGCCGTTCGAGTGCGGCAAGGATCCGCTCGGCGTCTCGGAGGGGCAGCTCGCGATCAAGTTCTCGACGATCGCGATCTTCTTCATCCTCATCGACATCGAGCTGCTGTTCATCTGGCCGTGGGCCATGCTCTACCGGCGCCTCGGCTGGTTCGGTCTCGCAGAGATGCTCGTCTTCCTCGGCATCCTCATGCTGGGGTTCCTCTATATCTGGCAGAAGGGTGGGCTCGAATGGGAGTAGGGAGCTTCTTCACCTCGAAGCTCGACGAGGCGCTCGGATGGGCGCGGAAGTATTCCATCTTCCAGTACCCGTTCGTGACGGCGTGCTGCGGCATGGAGTACATGGCGACGGCGTGCTCGCATTACGACATCGACCGGTTCGGCGCGGGCCTGCCGCGGTTTTCGCCCCGGCAGGCGGACGTGCTGTTCGTCGTCGGCACCATCAGCCACAAGATGGCGCCGGTACTGAAGCGGATCTACGACCAGATGACGGAGCCGAAGTGGGTCGTCGCGTTCGGCGTCTGCACGTGCACGGGCGGGTTCTACGACAACTACGCCACCGTGCAGGGCATCGACACCATCATCCCCGTCGACGTGTACATCCCGGGATGTCCGCCGCGGCCGGAGTCGGTGATCGACGGCCTCATGAAGCTCCAGGACAAGATCGCCGTCTCGGCCCAGAGGTACTAGTGAGCGGGGCGGAGCTCCTCAGCGACCTGCGCACGCGCTTCGCGTCCGCCATCGTCGAGACCCACGAGCATCGCGGTGACACGACCGTCGTCCTGACGCGGGAGCGGCTGCGCGACGTGCTGGGGACGTGTCGTGACGAGCCGGCGCTCGGGTTCGACGTCCTGATGGACCTCACCGCGGTCGACTACTCGAAGTATCCGGGCCGCGAGGACGGGCCGCGGTTCGAGGTGGTCTATCACCTCTACTCGCTCGCGCACGGTCACCGGCTGCGCCTGAAGGTCCGGGTGGAGCAGGACGACGCCGTCGTGCCGAGCGCGGTGCCGCTGTGGCCGATCGCCGACTGGTTCGAGCGCGAGGTGTGGGACATGTTCGGCGTGCGGTTCGACGGCCATCCGGATTTGCGCCGGCTGCTGCTCTACGAAGAGTTCGTCGGGCATCCGCTCCGCAAGGACTACCCGATCAACCGGCGTCAGCCGCTCATCGGGCCGAAGGCGTAACCGTGGCCGACACCGTCCGGCGCGAATTCATGCTCGGCGAGGGTGCGGGCACCGGCAGCGGCGGCCAGGAGATGATGCACCTCGGTGTCGGGCCGCAGCACCCGGCGATGCACGGCATCATCCGGATCATCACCGAGCTCGACGGCGAGGTCATCCGGAAGGCCGACGTCGAGATCGGGTATCTCCATCGCGCGTTCGAGAAGGACTGCGAGGTCGGCGGCTACAACAACGCGATCCCGTACACGGACCGGCTGAACTACGTCTCGCCGCTGATCAACAACTTCGCGTACGCCTCCGCGGTCGAGAAGCTGCTCGGCATCGACGTGACGGAGCGGTGCAAGTACATCCGCACGATCATGTCGGAGATCTCGCGCGTCTGCGACCACCTGACGTGCGTCGGCGCCAGCGCGATGGAGCTCGGCGCGTTCACGGTGTTCCTCTACATGATCAAGGCGCGCGAGTTCCTGTGGGAGCTCGTCGAGGACGTGACCGGCGCGCGCCTGACGATTTCCTACGGACGCGTCGGCGGCGTGAAGGCGGACCTGCCGGACGGCTTCGCCGCCAAGGCGACGAAGGCGTTCGCGGACGTCCGCGACGTCCTGGCCGAGGTGCACCGGCTGCTGACCGGCAACCGGATCTTCATGGACCGCATGGTCGGCGTCGGCGTGCTGTCGCGCGACGAGACGATCGCGTACGCGATCACCGGGCCGCTGCTCCGCGCCGCCGGCGTGGGCCACGACCTGCGCCGCGCGGAGCCGCACTGGGCGTACGACCGCGTGGACTTCGAGGTCGCCGTGCAGAAGGACGGCGACAACTACGCGCGTTACCTCGTGCGCATGACCGAGATGGAGCAGTCGATGCGCATCGCCGAGCAGGCGCTCGCCGCGATGCCCTCCGGTCCCATCCAGGTCGACTGGGAAGGCCGCGCCGTCGAGCCGCCGGCGTACGTCGACCAGGGCAAACAGGGGAAGACCGACGGCCTGCTGCTGGTTCCGCTCCGTCTGTCGCCGAACCTGCAGGGGCAGGAGCGCGCGAAGCACGCCGAGGTCAACGCGCACGACAAGCGTGTCGTGCTGCCGCCGAAGGAACACACGTACGGCTCGATCGAGGGCCTGATGAACCACTTCATGCTGATCATGGAGGGGTACGGGCTCCGCCCGCCGCTCGGCGAAGCGTACTTCGCGACCGAAGGCGCCAACGGCGAGCTCGGGTTCTACGTCGTGTCCGACGGTACGGACCGGCCGTACCGGGTGCGGTGCCGGCCGCCGTGCCTTCCGCCGCTCGCGGCGATGCCGCGCATGATCGAAGGCGAGATGATCGCCGACCTGATTCCCACCTTCGGATCGGTCAACATGATCGGCGGGGAGCTCGACCGATGACGTCACATGCCGCGGCACCCGTGTCCGGTCCGATCGCGTTTTCGGCGGAGCAGCTCGCCGAGGTCCGGCGCCTGCAGGCGCTGTATCCCGACAAGCGTGGCGCGCTGCTGCCCGTGCTGCACATGGCCCAGGACGCCTTCGGCTACGTCTCGCTCGAGGTGCAGGCCTACGTCGCGGGCCTCTTCGATCTCTCGCCCGCGCACGTGCACGAGGTCGTGACGTTCTACACGATGTATTTCCAGGCGCCGAAGGGCCGGCACGTCGTCTCCGTGTGCCACAACCTCTCCTGCCACCTCGCGGGGGCGCGGAGCATCATCGAGCACGTGAAGCAGCGGCTCGGCGTCGAGCCCGGTGAAACGACCGACGACGGGCGCATCACGTTCGTGACCGTCGAATGCCTCTGTGCCTGCGAAGCCGCGCCGATGATGCAGGTCGACGACCGGTACGAGATGAACCTGACGCCGGAGAAGGTCGACCGCATCCTCGGGGACCTCCGGTGAGCGAAAAGATCCTGTCCCGGAACTTCGACCGCGCGAATGCGTGGACGCTCGCCGGCTACCGTGAGTCCGGCGGCTACACCGCCTGGGAGAAGGCGCGCGCGATGGACGCCGGCGCGCTCGTCGACCTCGTCAAGAAGTCGAACCTGCGCGGCCTCGGTGGCGCGGGCTTTCCGACGGGCATGAAGTGGTCGTTCATTCCGAAAGACCACACGGGCCCGGTGTACCTCGTCGTGAACGCGGACGAAGGAGAGCCGGGGACGTTCAAGGACCGGTACATCCTCGAGCGCGACCCGCATGCGCTCATCGAGGGCATGCTCATCGCGGCGCGCGCCATCCGCTGCAGGACCGGATTCGTCTACATCCGCGGCGAGTACGTGTCGCCGTGGCGGATCTTCTCCGGCGCGGTCCGTGAAGCGCGCGAGGCCGGGCTGCTCGGCGAGCATTTCGACATCGTCGTGCACCGCGGCGCCGGCGCGTACATCTGCGGCGAGGAGACGGGCCTGATCAGCTCGCTCGAGGGCAAGAAGGGCTGGCCGAAGGTGAAGCCGCCGTTCCCCGCGATCAAGGGCGCGTTCGGCATGCCGACGATCGTGAACAACGTCGAGACGCTCGCGTGCGTACCGCACATCGTCAACCGCGGCGCCGAATGGTTCGCCGGCCTCGGCAGCAAGACGCAGGGCGGGACGCGGCTCTACTCGGTGTCCGGGCGCGTGAACCGGCCGGCGGTCTACGAGGCGCCGGTGTCCGTGACGCTGCGTCAGCTCATCTACGACTATGCCGGCGGCGTCAGCCACACCGGCCGGCTCAAGGCCGTGGTGCCCGGCGGCTCGTCGGCGCCGCTGCTGACCGCCGAGCAGATCGACGTGACGATGGACGTCGACGGCCTCCGCGGCGCGGGATCGATGATCGGCTCCGCCGGCGTGGTCGTCTTCGACGAGAGCGTCTCGATCCCCGACGCCCTCATGGTGGTCGCGCGCTTCTACGCGCACGAGAGCTGCGGGCAGTGCACGCCGTGCCGGGAATCGACGGGCTGGATCTACAAGATGACGAAGCGGATCGTCGACGGGAACGGCCGCAAGGACGATCTCGACACGATCCTCGACGTCGCCAGGCGGGGCGCAGGCACGACGATCTGCGCGTTCTACGACGGCGCCGTCGGTCCGTACATCTCCTACATCGAAAAGTTCCGCGCCGAGTTCGAGGCGCTGATCCCGAAATAGGGAACATGCCGAAACTGACGATCAACGGCAAAGAGGTCGAGGTTCCTCCGGGGACCAACCTGATCGAGGCGGCGCGGCAGGTCGGCGTCGAGATCCCGCACTACTGCTACCACCCCGGGCTGACGATCGCCGGGCAGTGCCGGCTCTGCATGGTCGACATCGAGAAGGCGCCGCGGCCGACGATCGCGTGCAACACGCAGGCGGCGGACGGCATGGTCGTGAACACCGAGACCGACCGCGTGCGCGACACGCGGCGGTCGATCATGGAATTCCACCTGATCAACCATCCGCTCGACTGTCCCGTGTGCGACCAGGCGGGCGAGTGCTGGCTGCAGATCTACTACATGAAGCACGGCCTCTACGACCCGCGCATGAAGGACGCCAAGGTCCACAAGCCGAAGGCCGTGCCGCTCGGTCCGCACGTCATGCTGGACGCCGAGCGCTGCATCCTCTGCTCGCGATGCGTGCGGTTCTGCGACGAGATCACCAGGACCGGCGAGCTCGGCATCTTCAACCGCGGCGACCACTCCGAGATCGGGCTCTTCCCGGGGCAGGACCTCGACAACAGGTACTCGGCGAACGTCGTCGACATCTGCCCGGTCGGCGCGCTCACCGATCGCGACTTCCGGTTCCAGGTGCGCGTCTGGTACCTCGACGCGGCGAAGTCGGTGTGTCCGGGCTGCGCGCGCGGCTGCAACATCGACGTGCACGTCAACCGGCGCCGCCCGCACCACGCCGAGGGGCGCCGCGTGGCGCGTCTCAAGCCGCGCTTCAACGCCGACGTGAACAAGTGGTGGATCTGCGACGAAGGCCGCTACGGGTACACGTTCGTCGACGATCCCGATCGCGTGAAGTTCCCGACGCGGCGCGACGGCGACAGCCTCGTGGAGCTCGGATGGGAGGAGGCCGTCGCCGACGTCGCGGCCGCGCTCTCGCGGTATCGGCCGGAGGAGATCGCCGTCATCGCGTCGCCGAGGATGTCGAACGAAGATCTGTTCGCGCTCAAGCGCGTGCTCGGCGGGCGCGCCGCCCACATCGGGTTTCGTGTGCCGCCGCTCGAGCGCGGCGACGAGGACGACCTGCTGCTCCGCGCGGATCGCAACCCGAACACGCACGGCGCCGAGCTCATCGGGCTCGATGGCGACGCGGCCGGCATCCTGGACGCCGCGCGCGCGGGACGCGTGAAGTGCCTCTGGGTCTTCCACCACGATCTCTTCGCGAGCGCCTGGCCCGCGGCCGACGTGACGGCCGCGCTGCGCGCGGTGCCGACGCTCATCTGGAGCGGGACGAACGCGAACCGGACGAGCGCGCTCGCGCACCTGGTGCTGCCGTCCGCCGCGTGGGTCGAGCGGGACGGGACCTTCACGAACTTCCAGGGACGCGTGCAGCGGTTCCGCGCGGCGTTGGACCCGCTCGGTGAGTCGCTCGCCGACTGGGACGTGCTCGGCCGTCTCGGCGCGGCGCTGGGTGTCGCGACACCGGCTCCGGCCGACGGCACGACGCGCGCCGAGTACTGGTTCCGCGATCTGGCAGCCACCGTCCCGGCCTTCGGCGGGATGAGCTACCGGACCGTGGGCGACGCCGGGCAGATGGCCGCCGCGGCCGAGGTCGCGCAGCGGTGAGCCTCCTCACGGACCTGGGCATCGCCTTCGGACGTGTCATGTTCGTCATGATGTTCGTCCTGAACGCGAGCGCGCTGCTCGGCTGGGTCGAGCGGAAGCAGTCGGCGATCATGCAGGACCGCATCGGGGCCAACCGCGCGTCGATCTTCGGCTTCACCGTCCTCGGCCTGTTCCATCCGATCGCGGACGCGCTGAAGATGCTCGCGAAGGAAGACTTCCGGCCGGCGCACGCCGACCGGCTCCTGTTCACGCTGGCGCCGTTCGTCTCCGTCTTCTTCGCGATCGTGGCGTTCGCGTCGATCCCGTTCGGTCCCGTGATCGACGTCGACGGCCGGCAGATCCCGCTCCAGGCCGTCACGCTGAACGTCGGAGTGCTCTACGTGTTCGCGATGCTCTCACTCGGCGTGTACGGCGTGATGATGGCCGGCTGGTCGTCCGGCAACAACTTCGCGCTCCTCGGCGGCCAGCGGGCCGCGGCGCTCATGATCTCCGCGGAGATCGCGATCGGCGCGTCGATCATCGGCGTCATCATGGTCTACGGCTCGCTCAACATGATGGACATCGCGGTCGGGCAGGGCGAGCTGCTCTTCGGCTGGATCCCCAAGTGGGGCGTGCTGACGCAGCCGCTCGGGTTCGTGCTCTTCCTGACGGCCGGCATCGCGGCGACCAAGCGCATTCCGTTCGACACGCCGGAAGGCGAGTCCGAGATCATCGGCTACAACGTCGAATACAGCGGCATGAAGTTCGGCATGTTCCTCATGACGGACATGCTCGAGACCGTCGTGATCGCGGGCATGACGACGGCGCTGTTCCTCGGCGGCTGGCAGG
>ORJL011858045.1_pt1 | contig 11562 bp, 7 predicted proteins | sample 1779941 | NCBI WGS metagenome assembly ORJL01 (sample SAMEA104232317, study PRJEB22302) | groundwater metagenome | biome: forest; feature: aquifer; material: groundwater | place: USA | collected 2011-08-07 | depth 5.8 m | reverse complement strand
CCGCGCCGACCCCCGCCTCGCCGACAATGGCCGCCTTGACGTCTCCGCCCTTGGTCACGCGGAGTTGCATCGCCTGATTGGTTCGCGAGCAGGTCATATGGATGGTCGTTTCCGGCATGTCCAGTGTGTGTGACTGTTTGCAGGCCGGGCAGGTAAATCGAACCATCATCGCTAGAATCCCTTTCGATCGGCTGAAATACGTCGTTACGCGACGGCACGAGCATCTTCGGCGAATGTCGCGGGCATGCAAGGGGGTGTCCGCCGTAGTACGTCTAGTCGGAAGTCGAACCATCCGTCCCCCACCCTCGCTGGAGCGAGGATGGGGCACCCCGCACAGCGGACCCTACGGAATCCACTGGTGGGCAAGCCACCAGTGGCACCCAGTCCATGATACTCCGCGTCACACGAACAAGATCGAGATCAAGATGAACACGGGGATGAGGATTGCGCCGCTGTAGGCCATGTACCCGAAGAAGCTCGGCATCTTGACGCCGGATTGCTCGGCGATGCTTCGCACCATGAAATTCGGTCCGTTTCCGATGTAGGTGTTTGCGCCCATGAACACGGCACCGAGCGAGACGGCGGTCAGTGATTCCGCGAGTACGCGGCTGCCGTCCGCTAGTGTGACGGTGTGTACCGCGTCGGTTGGGGTCATGGACGCCGCGGTCTGCAGGAAGACCACGTAGGTGGGCGCGTTGTCGAGTGCGCTGGATAACATTCCGGTCGCCCAAAAGAAATGGTCCGGGGACGCGAGGTACGGTTGGAGGGCGGCCCCGCTGGATTTCAGGATCTCGATGGGTGTCTGCATACAGATGAAGATGCCGACGAAGAGTGCGGCCACCTCCAGGATGGCGTGATAGGTGAAGCGATTGTCTTCGCGGATCCTTCGCGGCGTGGTCGGCACGGACACCGCGGTGAAGATCAGCATCAACAGCTCGCGACAATAGGGAAATGCGCGGAACCCGAACACGGGAACGGGCTCGCCCGGCTTGATGAGCGCGGCGGTGAGGACGATGGCAAACAACCAGGCGATGTTCCGCTTTCCGTTCAACGTGAGCGGAGTTCGCTGCGACTCGTCCCGCGCGATGTCGCGGATGGTTTCTTTTTTGTGGGCGATGCAATCCCAAACGAAATAGATCACCAGCAAGATGAAGCACGCGAACGCCCACTCCTTCCACAGCGACAGCGTCCAGAGAAAGGGAACGCCCCGGAGATAGCCGAGGAACAGCGGCGGATCGCCGGTCGGCAAGAGGCATCCGCCGACATTGCTGACCAGGAAGATGAAGAAGATCACCGTGTGCCGCACGTGCCGCCGCTCCGAGTTCGTTTGCAGAAGCGGTCGGATGAGCAACATGCTCGCCCCGGTTGTTCCGATGACGCTGGCGATCGCCGCTCCGATGGCGAGGAACGCGGTGTTGGTGATGGGATGGGCGGCGAGATCCCCTTGCAACGAGATGCCCCCGCTGATGACGTACAGGCTGAAAAGCAGAACGATGAAGGGGATGTACTCCTGCATGAGGGCGTGGTCGAGAACGGCGAGGACTTTCTCGCCGCCGGCGGTCGCCAGGTAGTACACGACCGTCGCCGCCCCGAACCCGAGCGAAACGAGGAGTCGGTTCCGGTTGCTTTCCCACCAATGCGCCACGCCGGGGATCACAGGGAAGACGGCGATGGCGAGCAGCAACCCTACGAACGGGAAAACCGACCACAGGCCCGGCGCGGCGAGCGGTGCGGTTGCGGTCGGATGATTCGCTCCCGAGGAACGCAGGAGGAGCCACACGAAGAGACCCGCGGCAGCGGCGATGGCGAACCAATGTGCTCCGGTGAGTGAAGATGCAACGGGCGAAGCGTTCCGTTTTGAGGGGGCGGCGGCGTGAACTTTCGATGGCTGCATTCTCAGGGTCTCGTGCTCGCGGAACGCATCATCGTGGAACGTCGGTCGCGTCGCCAGCGCGCGGGGTCGTGGGGCAGGGATTTCCAATTTCCACGCACGACCTCCAAAGACCACTGGTGGACAAGCCACCAATGGCGCCCAGTGTGCCGCACCACGCCGACCACGCGCTCGCGCTTGTGGCTCGTTTGCCGACGGCGCACCTGGCCATGGAAAGCACCCCGAGGCGTGTCGCAATTGTCACAGCCGTGCCCCGTTTGGGGGCCAAAGATCAGAGGGTTCGCGGTTGGTGCATCTAAAGTACCAGCGGATCGAACGACACGACCGGCGGGAGCTTCGGAGGTTTGGGGCGTGTGGATAGGGGCTTGCTGTGTTGGCGTTGGGAATCGTCGAAGCGCCGTCTTGGGGATTGAGGCGGATGAGGAACATGCTTTCCACCTCGGATGCGGCGGTCTCCCGGTCATTCGAAGTCGGTGCGCGGCGGGGCGACGTTGACAGCGCACGTGGTTTGGGCAACGATTTCCGGTTCGGTCGTCCGATCAAAGAACGGCGCAGTCTTGGCGCGGCATGCGTCGCGAGCCTGACGACCCTGCCCGGGCGAATGGGATCGACAGAGTTCGGACGAGCCGATTTTGGCGTTCCCGGTGCAGGTCTCGGCGTAATGAGGTGAGATGGAAAAGCTTCGTCGCTTTCTTAATGGTATTGTGGCCGTTGCGATCCTCCTCACCGGGGGCGGGGTTTTCTTCTGGCTGGTGCGAACCGCCCCGCAAGCGCCTCGGCATGAGCGCGCCGAGTTGGTCCACGAAGTCGCGGCCGTCGCCGTCGCTCCCCGCGTGGAGCGGACCCCCATCCTCGGACATGGCACGGTCCGAGCCAAGAAGGAACTCGATATCGTTCCCCTCGTTCCGGGCAAGATCGTCGACATTCACCGCAACCTGGAGCCCGGCAAGACGATCCCCAAGGGCGAGCTGCTCTTTCAAGTTGATCCCACGGTCTACGACGCCCGGGTTCGGCAGGCGGACGCGGAGATTCGCGGGTTTGAGGCCGAGCTTGCTCGGCATGGGGAGGAGATCATCACTCTCCAGGACCGCCTTTCGACGGCGAAGGAGATGCTCGGCGTCCAGGAGCGGGACTACCTGGGAACCAAGCGACTGCTGGAAGTGGAAAAGGTCGGCACGCAGCGCGATCTTGATCTCGTCTACGCGAAATACCTTCAACAGCGGGATGCGACCTCGGAGATCGAGAGTCGCTTGCGGATGCTGCCGCACTTGAAGACGGAGATTGAGGCCAAGCTCGACGCGGCGCGAAGCACGCTCACTCAAGCGAAACATGATCTGGAGGGCACAAAGATTTTCGCGCCGTTCAAGGCGCGGGTCGAGGCTGTGTTGGCGAACCGGTCGCAGTTCGTGACGGCGCCGTTCACTATTGCCAAACTCACGGATATGGAAGCGTTCGAGGTTTCCGTCGGGGTGGATCCGCGGGAGCTTCGGTGGTTGGCGGCGAACGTTCAACCGGCGTTGTTGCAGGGCGATGTGCGATCCGGCGAACCGAACGTCCGTGTCCGATGGACGATGCAGGGTCAAGAGGCGGCGTGGCAGGGTCGCGTCACGCGGTTTGAGCGAATGGACGTGATGACGCGGACGGCGCAGATGGTGGTGGAGGTCCGCGACGTCGACATGCAGGCGGTCGTCGAACGAGGCGACGCGGATGCGCGGCCCGAATTGTCGATCGGCATGTACGTGGCGACGGAGCTTCCGGCGGAACCGCTGATCGACGCGCTGCTCGTTCCCAGGCATGCGATCCACGACAACCGCTACGTGTATGTGTTCGAGCCGGACGCTTCCGCGAGTCCTACCGCAGATGCATCGAGGGGCGCCGCCGCGAGCGCTGCCGGGACGGGATATCTTCGCCGCCGCGAGATCCCCATGTTGCGGTCGGTGGGCGATGAGGTTCTCGTCGACTATCGCGGGCGTGACGGTACGGCCGTGTGCGAGCTTCGCGCCGGGGAGCAGGTCGTCGTTTCCCCGCTTCTGAAACCGATCGAGGGAATGCGCATCCGGCTGCGGGGCGAGGAGCGGAGCGCCGCTGCCGATTGGACTTCTTCGGGATCGCAACTCGCTTCCCGGGAGCGCGATGTGACCGCAACCCTCATAGCGACGATCGCCACGTTCCCCGCGCGAGAGCCCGGCTGAGATGCTCAGATCGTTGATCGCGGCCGGGGTGCGCAACCCGGTGTTCGCCAATCTCCTGATGCTGTTTTTCCTGGTTGCGGGGTGGTTTTCCTCGCAGCACATGGTTCGTGAAGCCTTCCCCGAATTCTCGCTCGACCACATCGCCATCGAAGTCGTTTATCCCGGCGCTTCCACCGAGGACGTGGAGCAGGCGATCTGCACGCCCATTGAGGAAGCGCTGCGCGGAGTCTCCGGCGTTCGAGAGATCTCCGCCGCCGCGAACGAACATTTCGGCACCGTCTGGGTCGGGCTGTTGAGCAATGTGCGAGACTCGGGCGCGGTGCTGAAGGAAGTAAAGGACCGCGTCGACCAGATCACGAATTGGCCGAAGGAGGCGAAGAAGCCCATCGTCCGCGAGACGTCGCTGCGGAGCGAAGTCATCAACGTGGCGATCTACGGCGACGCGCCGGAGCGGACGCTGAAGGGGATCGCCCGCGACGTATCCAACGACCTGGAAACATTTCCGGAGATTTCGCAGATTCGATTGCTGGGCGTGCGCGAGGACGAGATTCACATTTCGGTCTCCGAGCAAGCGCTCGCCGCGTACGATCTCTCGCTCGATCACATTATGGGGGTCGTGGCCAAGAGCAGTCTCAACGTGCCCGCGGGGTCCATCCGGACGTCCGACGAGGAAGTGACCGTCCGTGTCACTGGGCAGCGTTACCGCGCCCAGGATTATGAAGACCTGGTGGTGTTGAACCAGGGTAACGCGACGGTTCGACTCGGCGATCTCGCCACCGTGCGAGAGACGTTCGAAGACACGGCCGTACACGGTCGGTTCAACGGCGCCCCCGCGGTCCTTGTGGCGATCTACAAGACGCCGGAAGAGGACACGACCAAGATCGCGGAGGTCGTGCGGAAATACGTCGCTGAGAAGAACGCGGCGCTGCCGGAACGACTGAAAATGTCGGTCTGGGGCGACAGTTCGGTGGACGTTGAGAACCGGATCGGGCAGTTGGTCAGCAGCGGCTTGCAGGGGTTGGTGATTCTCTTTCTGACGATCTGGGTGTTCCTGGAATTCAAACTCGCGTTCTGGGTTGCGGCGGGGATTCCGATCTCGTTCGCCGGGTCGCTTCTGGCCATGGACTATTTCGGGCAGACGATCAACACGATGAGTCTGTTCGCGCTCATCATGGTGTCGGGCATCATCGTCGACGACTCGATCGTGATCGCGGAGATGTTCCACGCTCGACGACGTGCGGGGGATCCGCCCAAGCTCGCGGCGATCGAGGGCACGTCGCGCATCGCGCTTCCGGTGATGGGCGCCACGCTCACCACGATGATCGCGTTCATACCGCTGCTCTACGTCTCCGGCGTGATGGGGCGGTTTGTGTACGTGATCCCCATCGCGGTGTTGGGCGCTATGGTGGCGTCGACGATCGAGGGATTCTTGATTCAGCCCGCGCACATGGCCCACGGCGATCCGTCGACGGGACATGTTGCGAAGGCGCCGAACCGGTTTCGCGTGTTCGTTGACGGCTGCGTCGAGACGGTGATTACGCGCGGATACCGGCGGGTTTCGGACTGGGCGATCACGCATCGCGGGATCACGGTGTCGATCGCGCTCGCGGTTTTGATGGGAGGCGTCGGAGTCTTCGTCAGCGGGCGAATGCCGTTTGTTCTCTTTCCGAAGGAAGATGGGACGATCCTCCGCGCTCGGGTTCGCTTCCCGGAAGGAACGCCCGCGAGCGTGGCGCAGAAGACGATCGAACGATTGGAGACGGCTGCCCGCGCGCTGAACAGCGATCCCGATGTGAAACCGGAAACACCTGGGGATCTTGTTCGACAGGTGTCATCCGTGTCGGGCGAGTTCGCCGACTTTCTCCCGGTTCGCGGAAACAACCTTTGCGAGGTCCGCGTGGAGCTGATGCCGCCGGGCGATCGGCGAGTGCGCGACGATCGGATCATCGAGGCCTGGCGCAAGCACGTCGGCACCATTCCGGATGCAACCGAGTTTCGCATCACGCAGCAGCAACTGGGGCCGACCGATCGCCCGATCGAAATACGCCTGCTTGGGCACGACTTGGACGTTCTCGCCGATGCCTCGGTTCAGTTGCAGAGCAGGCTGCGGCAATTCGACGGCGTGCTCGACGTTCACGACGATCTCATACCGGGCAAACGGCAGATTCGCGTCGATCTGAAACCGGCGGCGCTGGCGCACGGGCTTACGCTCGAAGACGTCGCCCGTCAGTTGCGTGAGGGGTTCTACGGAGGCGAGGCCGTCAAGCTCTACCGCGGCAACGATCAACTGACCGTTCGGATTCGCTATCCCGAGGAAGAGCGGCGATCGATCGTCGATCTCGAGAACCTGCGGATCAAGACGCCGCGCGGCGATGAAGTTCCGTTTCTCGAAGTCGCCACGGTCGACTGGGGGCGCGGCTACGCGATGGTCATGCACCAGGATGGTCGTCGCCGCGTTCGCGTGCTGGCGGACATCGACGAGCGGTTCGCCAACGCGGAGCAGATCGTGAAAACGCTTCAAGCGGGCGTGCTCGATGAAGTGGTTCGCGCGTATCCGGACGTGACGTACACGTTCGGCGGCGATCGCGCTCGGGCGGATGAGTCCTTCGGCAGTTTGGGACGCGGGTTCTTGCTCGCGCTCATCGCCAACTTTGCGATTTTGGTCGCGGTGATGCGCTCCTTCGCGAAACCGTTCATCGTGATCGCGGCGCTGCCCTTTGGGTTCCTCGGCGTTCTCTTCGGGCATCTCCTGTTCGGGTACGATCTCACCATGATGAGCTTGTTCGGCCTCGTCGGTGTTGCGGGCATCGCGGGGGACGAGGCGATCGTGCTCTTCGACTTCATCAGCCATTCCGTTCGGGAAGAAGGGAAGAGCGTCGAACAAGCCGTGCGCGAGTCCGGTCCGTCCCGGTTCCGCCCCATCGTGCTCACCGCGATCACCGACCTCGCGGGCATGCTTCCGCTTCTGCTCAACAAGAGCGGGGCGACGCAGTCGGTGCAGCCGATGGCGATTTCCCTGTCCTTTGGGCTTATGATGTCCACGGTCATGAGCTTGCTCGTGATGCCGTCTTTGTTCTTGGTGATCAACGACGCGCGCCGTTCGATCCACTGGCTGCGATTCGGGGGGACGTTCCCCACGCGCGAAGCCGTGGAGTTGGACCCGGCGGAACCTGTTGCTGCTCTCGTTTAAGTCGGAATCTCGGTGAATCAACGCCCCCAATGTTTTCGGCTGGATCGCCGCCCTCGCAGCGCACTGACAAGGGTGTGGCACCGGCTTCCAGCCGGTGATCGCACCGGCAAGATGCCGGTGCCACGCCGCTGCGCGTTCGCGTCCGTGTGCGTGCCCTGCATGTTCGGCGTGGTGCTCTTCGCCGGCGGCGCGTGCCATCGATCAGAATCGAGCATGAGTACGGCGATCGGAGAGCATCGGCGAGCGCGGGCGGCGGATGCTTCGCATGTTTCACCGGCCTCGCGGGAATCCTCAGCGGGCGCGGACGAAGGTGAGTCCGTCGCAGCGCCGTCTTCGCCTTCGGCAGAGGCGATGCTGCCTCAAGACATCCTCCCTCTCGATGCGGCGAGGAGCATCGCGCTTCTTGCGAACCCGGACGTTCACTCCGCCCGAGCGCGCCTCGAAGCGGCGGGTGCTCGCATCGAGGAAGCGCAGTCGCGCTATTACCCGACGATCACCTTCAATCACACCAGCGCCCGCACGTTCCAAACTCCGGTGACGCGCAACCGACTGGCGACACTCTTGCAACCGACGGCGGCCGTTCCCGTGGACGCCGGGCCGCAGACGTTCGTCCTTACGGCGTTGCTCGATGCCATTCGCCGACCGCTCTTCAGCGGCGCTAGCGGAAGCTCGAACCCGTTCAGCGAACACACGAGTTCGCTGACCGCAACGTGGACGCTCTTCGACGGGTTCATCCGCGAGGCGCAGGTGCTGTCGACGAAGTACGTTCACGCGGCGTCGAAGCTGTCACAGCGGGACGTGGCGCGATTGGTCGTGCATGCCGTCGACACGGCCTATTTCCAGGCCCAATTGGGCGAAGAGCAGATTCGGATCGCCCGCGCGGACCAGGTGTTCAGCGAGGAACAGCTTTCGGCGACGCAGAAGCTGATGCAGGCCGGTCACGCATCCCAGGCGGACGTGGACAACTTTCGGATTCGCGGAATCGCGGCGCGCGCCGCTGTGACCGCGTCGATCGGCGCACGGGACACGGCGCGTGTCGTACTTGCGGAACTTCTGGCGTTGGACTCGGGCGAGCTTCCTTCGCAGCTTCGGTTGTCGACGCTCGCGGAAGAGAGCGCATCGGAGATGACGGCGCCCGATCCGGCGGACTGCTTAGAGACGGCGATGCGTGATCGCCCGGACCTGCACCAGTTGGAGAAGTTGGTCGCTGCTTCGTTGCAAGACGTACGCGCGGCGAAGGGGTTTTACAGTCCGTCCGTTCTGCTGAACGGCTCGTGGGGGTACGACCGCGCGTCGAATGTGCATTACAGCGAAGACGATCAGTCGTCGGCGGGCGCGCTCGAAGTCCGCTGGGAATTGTTCACCGGCGGGGCGCGGGAGGCGCGGGTGCGCGGCGCGGAAGCGCAGCACGTCGGAGCGGCGGCGAACCTGACCCGCCTGCGACTCAAGGTTCAATCCGACGTTCGATCGGCCGCCATTTCCCTACGGGACGCGCAGGAACAGATCACGCTGCACCGCGAGACGCTGAGCACGGCGATCGAAACGCGGCGGATCATCCAGGCTGCCTACGTCGCGGGAAAGGAATCGCTCACCCGATTGAACGAAGCCCAGCGTGACGTCATCACCGCCGACGCGAACCTCGCGCTCGCGCGTATTCGACTTCGACAAGCCTGGAGCGACCTGGATGCGGCGACGGCGCGGCGGCCGGAAGGCGAAGTGTCCGTTGATTCTTCCGCGGCAGCGCGACCCTGAAACCTCGGTGCGCAAGCGGAGCGGTCTCTGGTCTTCGCCCGGAGGGCGCGTGAAGGTTGCCAGGGACTCGAAGCCCCTGGCAACGTCCGTGCGCCCTCCGGTCGGAATCCGAATCAGGCGAGCACGCGTTCGAGTTCTTCCAGCGACGTCGACATCCGATCCGATTCGCCTCCGCTTGGCGCAACGGCATTCTGGTAGATTCCGCCGGGGCGGTTCAGTTCAAGCGTTCGCCATCCGAACTTGCGCGGCGCGATGAAGTCCTTCTGAGGATTGTCGGCCACGTAGGCACATTCCGAATGCTGAACGTGCAAACGTTCGACCATTTGCTCGAACGCACGGGGATGCGGTTTGGCGAAACCGAGGCCGAGATCGTCCGTGGCGATGATCGCGTCGAATCGGTCGCGCAGTCGCAAAGCGTCGATCTTCGCCCACTGCATGACGGAGGGTCCGTCGGTGATCAGGCCGAGTTTGTGGGTCTTGCGAAGTCGTGTCAGTGCGGCGTCCGCATCGGGGAATAGCGTGATCCGTGGCGCGTGGGCTCGATAGGCCGCCACCATCATCTGGATCCGCTGCGGTGTCGCGGCGATTCCCTTTTCGGCGAGAAGAGCGTCGAACACTCGGTGACGCTGGTCCGTGTCGAACAGCTCGCGCATTCGTGCCGCGGCGCGTTCTTTCGGACCGAGCATGTCCTCGAATTTCACCGCGACGGCATCGAAACCGGAGAACGCGTACTGCCGCTCCGCGTAGAGCGTGTCGTCGAGATCGAACACCACGGCCTTGATCGCGGACATGGTTTAACTCGCGGAAGCACGATCGGGGAGGTCTAGACGACGCGCGGCGCCGGGCATGAACACCGATTGGTCATACCGCAGCATGGCGACATTGTCCCGAAATGCCGACTCGCCGATTCGCACCTTCCGCCCCAGATGTTCGGCCATTAACCACCGCGGGAAATCGGCGCCTGCGTGAATGGCGAGCGGAGCGCCACCGCCGAAGCGGGGATTGATTTCGATGACGCGAATGCGACCGCCCGGCGCGACCATGCATTGTACGGTGACCACGCCTCGGCACTCTCCCAGTGCGATGACAACTCGCCGACCGATGTCCATGAGGGCGGCGTCTTTCACGACCAGACTCTTGCTGACCTCGCCCGTGCGCACTTCCAATCGTCGCCGAGGTACGACGCAGCGTGGAACTCCGTCGAAACCCGTGTAGATATCGAGGGTGTGTTCCACGCCGTCGACGAACTCTTGCACGATGGGATCCTCGACCCGGCGACCGAAGACGCGCAGCTCGTCGAGATCGTGGATGACGAAGTTCCCCTGCGCGGCGCTGCCCGCTCGCGGCTTCATGTAGTACGGAAAACGGTGCGTCACGCGGCGGAGCACTTCGTCCCACGTCCACGTTTCGGGCACGTCGAGTCCGGCCTTTTTCAGGACGCGATGCGTGGCGATCTTGTCGCGACAGGTCTGCACCACCTTGGGCGACGAAATCACCGCGCGACATCCGCTCGCTTCGAGGCGGTACGCTTCGGTGGAGAGAGTCATCAGTTCAAGGTCGTTGAGAGGAATGACGAGGTCGATCCGCTGCTTCCGCACCAACGCCGCGAGCACGTCGATGTAATCCGGCGAAGACACCGCAGGGAGGACGTGGCTGCGATCCACGTGATGCATGGCCGGAGCGAGACGGCTTGCGTCCGCGCCGTGAACGGCGAGGTCGATCCGCAGTTTCTCTGCCGCGCGGCGGAACGCCTGCACCAGCTCCACGCGCCGACCGATGCAGGTGAGCAGGACGCGGAGTTCGCTGCGTCGCGGACGGACTTTGCTTCGCCGTGTTTTCAAGAACGGATTCCGTGTCGACCGACGCGAACGGTTACGGGATCATCTTGGCGTAAGAGCCAGATAGACAGTTCTGTGGGACCGACTTTCCCGTCGGTCTCCTCGTCAGATGGTACCGAGGAATGACCGACGGGAAAGTCGGTCCCACACAGGAGTGTCATCCGGTCATCCGGTCGCGACGGGCGCTCGTACGCCGCGTGCTTCTTGGGAGGACGCGAGTGCCGGCGCCAGTTCTCGTCGGTGTCGGAGCCATTCGCGGAGTTTCGCGGCGGGGACGGGTTGGTTGCCGAGGTTCGAGGCCTCGATCGCCGCCGCCGCGTTTCCTAAATACGCGGCTGACATCAGCTCCGCGCCCGATGCAAGGGCGAGCGTGGACGCGGCGAGGAGCGCGTCGCCGCAACCGAGCAAGTCGACGGGGTGATCCACGAAGCTCGGCAGTTGTTCGCTGGTCAGTCGCGCGGACCATTCGGGCGTGTCACGCTTCTGGCTTCGGCGGTCGAAGACCACCATGCCGCGCTTTTCGAGCGTGACAAAGATGTGTTTCGCCTGCGTTTGCTGTAACACGTTCCACGCGATCGCCGAGAGGCCGGAGTCGTAATCGTTCAGCGTCGCCCGCACCTCGCGCTCCGTCGGACAGAGGAGATCGACGTTGCGGAAATCGAGCAGGCTCGTGCGCCCGCCGCCCACGTCGGCGGTGAT
>ORJL010652563.1_pt1 | contig 11569 bp, 11 predicted proteins | sample 1779941 | NCBI WGS metagenome assembly ORJL01 (sample SAMEA104232317, study PRJEB22302) | groundwater metagenome | biome: forest; feature: aquifer; material: groundwater | place: USA | collected 2011-08-07 | depth 5.8 m | reverse complement strand
CGCCGGGGGGGGCGTAGGGCCGCCGCGCCCGCGGCGAAGGAGCCGCAGCACGCGCTCGGCGATCAACTGCATCCCGGCATCAAGCTTGAACGACTCCCAATCGCGGCCGGAGCCGCGTCCGGGCACGTCGATCACCGCCTTGATCCGGCCGGGCCGCCGCGTCATCACCAGCACGCGATCAGCGAGGAACACAGCCTCGTCCACGCTATGGGTGATGAAGAACACCGTCTTCCGGGTCGCGGCACAAAGTCTCGCCAATTCTTCCTGCAGCGTAAGCCGCGTCATGGCATCTACCGCCGCGAACGGCTCGTCCATCAGGATCACATCCGGATCGGCGGCCCAAGTGCGCGCCACCGCGACGCGCTGCTTCATCCCCCCGGAAAGCTCGTGCGGATAGCGATCCTCGAAGCCGGCCAGCCCGGTCAGCTCGATCAGGCGGCTGACTTTCTGGTCGCGCTCGGCGCGCGGCACGCCCATGATCTCGAGCCCGTGGCCGATGTTCCGGCGCACCGTGCGCCACGGCAGGATCGCCAGCTCCTGGAACACCACGCCGCGATCACGCCCCGGCTCCGCCACCCGTTTGCCGTCGCAATGAATCGTGCCTTCAGTCGGGCGGATGAAACCGGCGATGGCTTTGAGCAGAGTGGTCTTGCCGCAGCCGCTCGGACCCACCAGCGTCACGAATTCGCCGGGCCGGATGCACAGGTCAAGGAAGTCGGTCGCCTGCACCGGCCCGTCGGCGGTGTCGAAGAAATGCCGGAAGCCGGTGACAACGATTTTATCTTCCGGCGATGGCGCCGCGGCTTGCATGACGCTCCAGTTACTCAGGCATCATGCCCGGAACCGCTTGGCCAAGACGGCGGAAAGCGCTCGATCGCCTTCATCAGATCAATTCAGCTTGCCTTTGCACTCCGCCAGCGTCTTGGGCAACGGCGGTAAGTCGGCGAACAACTGCGGGTGCTTCCCAACGATGCGCTTAAATACGGTGTCGTCATAAAAGTCGCCCGGCTGGAACGGCTTGTCCATCTTGATCGAGCCGGTCTTGATCATGTCGTTGCCGGTTAGCACGAGTCCCTCATAGGTGCACACCGACACGCGCGGGTCCCAGTCGACAAACTTCAGGCCCTCGGTCGCATCGGCGACGTTGAGCCCGTCGAGGAAGCGCGTTGCGATCTCAGCCGCTTGCTTCGGGTTCTTGCGGATGAAGGCCGCCGCTTCCATCAGCCCGACCGAGAACTTCTCCAGCAGATCGTAGTTCTTCTTGATGTAATCCTCATGCGCGACCACGCCGATCGCATCCGCGACCAGGCTCGCCTCGCCGCGGCTGACGACAGCGGCGTTCGCGCCAAGCTCGCGAACGATCTGCGCCGTATACGGCTCCCACGGCACGACGGCGTCGACCAGACCCTGCCGGATCGTGATCGGCATGTTCTCGACCGGCACGCTGACGAGTTCCGATTTTCTGATGTCGAGGCCATGCTTGCGAAACCACGCGCGCAGGTAGAATTCATTGGTGGAGCCGGCGAGATGCGCGATTTTCTTGCCTTCCATCGTTTTCGGATTGGCCGGGTCGATGCCGCGATCCCTGCGCCCGATGATGGCGCGGCCGCCGGCCTTCGCAATATGGTCGGCGGCGTTGTAATAGGCGACCACGCCCTTGAGCATGTTACCGCTGGCACGCGCGGACGCGGTGGTCGTGGACAGCGCGGCGTGGCCGAACTGGGCTTCGCCAGCCTGCAACGCCTGAGTCACGGCGCGGCCGCTCGAGGTCAGCTTGACCACGACGTTGAGCCCCGCCTTCGCCCAGTAGCCGTTTTCCGACGCGACATAGGCCGGCGTGCTGAACAGGTTGTTGACGACGATATAGGTAACCGTCTGCATCGGCTGGGCATGGACTGAGCCACCCCATGCAAGTCCCAGGCAGCCGACAGCCGCCGCCGCCACGCATCCCCGCCACGCTCTCCTGATTGAAGCCATGCAAACCTCCTTGTTTATGCCGGCGCTTTCCCGGCCCGATCGCATTTGATAATGCCCCGCGTTGCCCGCAGCATACGCCTCCCGCTATCCCTAGACCAGGAACTGCACCACCGCGCGTTCGGCCACGATGGGAGCGACATAGGTCTTGAAAAACGCCTGGTGCGTGGCGCATTCGGCGTACTGGCGGTAATCCGCCTCGCTGTCAAAGTCGAACATGAGGCCGACATCGTAGTTGGGCGAATAACCGCCCTTGATCACGTGCGATTCGCCGCCGCCCCCGGCGTTGGGCCCCATGGTCCACGCCTTGATTTGCGGAATGCTGGTGGCCATTTGGGGAAAGTTGTCGAGAAAGGCGCGTTTGGCCTCGGGGGAGGCATCGGATTTGAATTTCAGCATGGCCATATGTCGGAACATCGTGGGTTCTCCTCTGGTGGTGAAGGCCGTTGTTATCACGCACCCGCTACCGCATTGGCGATCCGGCTGCCCTTATCGATCCACACCGTTTCCGCCGCATCGGTATTGCCTACGCCGATATAGCAGAAAATGAGTCCCGCTTCCTCGGTGGCCGAGGCATTGGAGATGACGTGGATCGCGCCGCTGGGAATGTAGACGAAGTCGCCGCCTTCGAGGATCACTTCCTTGCGATCGCTGCCGTCGCTGCGCGAAAACCAGGCGCGGATTTTTCCGTGCAGGATGTACCAGCACACGTCGTTCGCCGTGTGATAATGGGTCGCGTTGGGTTCCGCGCCCGGCACCAGGATGGTGCGGCCCATCGTCGCGTTGGAACCCACCACCGTCTGATCGTTGATACCGAAGCCGATGCGCAGCGGCGGTTCGTAAGTGGTGTCGGTGCCGATCTGACTCGGCCTGATCACCGTTGGCATCTGGCGATTGAATGGAACCATGGAATATCCTCCTTGTTTATAGACCCGCCGCCTGCCTTTGATCCGCCGCACCCGCCCCCGGCCACCATCGACCGGCTCGCATGGCATGAGGCCTGTTTGCGCACGGCATCAATCCGTGTAAGTGCTGTACCCCTTCAGATCCCGGTCCAGCGCGGTTCCTGTTTGGCGAGGAACGCCTCTACGCCGGTGCGAAAATCCGCGCTGCCGTAGGCTTGTGCGATCAAATCCTCACCGTCCGGCATACCGGCATGCAGCAGGCGCCGGATCGCTTCCTTGGTCACGCGCAATGTGATCGGCGCGCCGCCGGCCAGCCGCGCGGTGAGCGCAGCGATACGCGCTTCGAGTGCTTCCGGCGCAACGATCTCGGCGAGAAACCCGGCGGCCAGCGCTTCGTCAGCCGGCAGGTTCTCTGCCAGCAGCAGCATTTTTTTCGCGCGCGATACGCCAAGGGCGGCCACGAGCCGCGCGTAATTCGCCACCGACAGGCAATTGCCCAACGTGCGCGCAATCGGCACGCCGAAGCGCGTGCCCGGCGTGGCGATCCGCAGATCGCACGCCGCGGCAATGGCCAGCCCGCCGCCGATCGCCCACCCTTCGACCACCGCCAGCGTCGGCATCGGCAGCGCCTCGATCGCCGCGAGGTACGGTTCCATTTTACGTTCATACTCGATCCCGTCGGCCGCGCACTTGAAGGAACGGAACTGGCCGATGTCGGTGCCGGCGATGAAGGCCTTGCCGCCGACACCCCGCATCACCACGGCGCGCAATTCGCGGTCGGCTGCAGCACGGACACAGGCTTCCGCCAACTGCTCGTACATCGTCCATGTCATCGCGTTGCGCGCCTCCGGCCGGTCAAATAAAATCCATCCGACGACCCCGTCTCGCCGATAACGTACCGCACCTTCGCTCATCAGTTCACCCCTCCTGTCCGGGCACCACGCAGCGTCTGCTGCAAGTCTGCCTCCCGCATATAGCGCAGCACGCCGGGATGGATCAGGTCCCGGGTCGGCGCGGCGGCCAGCGTATTGGCCAACGTTGATTCGCGCGCCTGTTCCAGACGCTCACCGAACACCTTTTGTGCGCGATGCAGCGCGCGGGCGAGGCGGTAGGCGACGTCATCCGGCAGCGAGGCCCGCGCCATCACGAAAGGCCACGACCCGACCGAGTTAAGCGGAGCGCTCTGCCCGGGATAGCTGCCCGCCGGCATGGTCATACCTTTGAGAAAAGCGTGCCGGGCCTGGATGCGTTTGATTTCATCGGCGCCCGGACTGATAAAGCGTGCCCCTTTTGGATTGCCGGCGATCGCCGTGAAGGGCGGCCAGCCGACGCCGCCGCCCCACATCGCCGCGGCGCTGCCATCTATCACTTTGGGCGGGCCGTCACCGGCCTTCTCCAGCAGAATCGCATCGAAATGTTGCTGGTAGTCGTAACCGAGCCCATCCATCACATAACGCGCCAGCACGATGAATCCCGAACTGGCCGCGCCCCAGACCACCGGCTTCCCAGCCAGGTCCGCGATGCGCTGGTACGGAGTGTCCGCGCGCACCATGAACATGCCGGCCTGCGAGTAAGTCGCGTTGATGATGCGTATCCCGTTCGCCTTGGGGCGGCCCAGCCCGTTGATGGCCTCGTAGGTCACTTCGCCGGTCACCAGGCCGAGGTCGAGCTTGCCTGCGTCGAGCAGCACGACGTTCTCGTTGCTGCCCTTGGTGTTGCGCGTCTCGAGGGCGAGCGTGTCGTCCATCTCGTTCATAATCTGTGCGTAAGGATCGCCATACGCCGGGAAGCCGCCACCCGGAGTGGCCGTACCAAGAACGATGCGTGTCTTCTCTGCCATGAGTCGCCTTCCCTTCTATTGATTAGCTTTTTATTCCCACCATTTTCTTGAGCAGATCGAGGTTCGAAGGGTCCATCTTGATTTCGCCCACGTTGATCCGCCGGTCGATCTCGACCACGGCATCGTTGAAGAGCGTGGGAATGCCCAACTCCCTGCCCTTGCGCGACACGACGCCGGGGATGTACTCCATCTCGCTCTTGCGGCCCTTGAGGTGATCGTGGATGGGCGCAGTGCGCGCGCGGGAGCCGACCTGTTTCATCAGCGTATCCATGATCGTGACCACCACGTCCTGCTTGTCGTCCCAGAACTCGTCAGCACGCAACCCGAACACCGGTTCGATCTGTATGCCCATCGCACTGCCCACCGCCTGCGACTCCTTGCCAAGCCGCACCGAGATTTCGCGCATGCCCGGCAGCGGCATCGCATCGAAGTTCTTCAGGCCCAGCAGCCCGTACGGCCCCATCGTCATGGTGTTGCCGATCAGCTTCGACCACTTCGCGCCGAAGATATTACCGGTCACGTCGCACTTGCCCACGATCTTCAGGATGGACTCGATTTCTTTCACGCGCGGCGTGTAGGAACCGTCGAGCTCGCCCACTCCAAACCAGGTATCCTTGCGCGAAGTGTTACGCTGGACCAGCCCGGGCGTAAAGATTTCCCCCGACAATTCCATGGCGCAGCCTAGCGTGCGCTCGCGGCCGATGATGGAGGCGATCGAATCGTCGTTAAACCCGTTCTGGGTGCCGACCAGTACGCCGTCGCTTTTCAGGTACGGCTTGATGAGTTCGGTCATCCAGCGGTGGTCGTTGCTTTTGACCGCCAGGAACACGATATCGAACATGAGATTGGCGGAAGCCAGATCGCACAGATGCAGGGCCTTCACCTTGATCCGCAGGTCTTCGTCCTTCAACTGGATGCGCAGGCCGTTCGCCTTCATCGCCTTCACCTGCGCCGGCCACTGGTCGATGACCGTGATATCCAGACCTGCCTTGGTCAGGTCGGCGCTGATCATGCTGCCGATGGCCCCGGCTCCCAATACGGCGATTCTCTTGCTCATGCCCGTTATTCCTTTCGATTGGTATTGATGCGCTGCATCTTGCGCTGTCACCGCCTACTCGGCCTGCAGGCCGGCTTCCCTGGCGATCCTGGCCCATTTTGCCATGTCGATCGGTATCATCCTGCGCAGTTCTTCGGGCGTACGGATGTCCACTTCGGCGCCTATGCTTTCGAATCGTTTCAAGGTGTCCGGCGACTTGAGGTAGCCCGCCACCTCTGCGTTGAGCCGGGCGACGATCGCCGGAGGTGTCCCGGCCGCGCACGCCAGCGCAAACCAGCTGTTCGCATCGTATCCGGGCACGCCGGCTTCGGCGATGGTCGGCAGATCCGGAAGAGCCGCGGCCCGCTTGGCTCCGCCGGTGGCCAGCGCGGTAACCTTGCCGCCACGGATATGCGGAAGCCACACCGACATGGCGCCGACCGTCATGTGCGCCCGCCCGCCCATTACATCAAGCAGCGCAAGCGCGCCGCCCTTGTACACCACGATGGTGAAATCGAGGCCCGACAGACTCTTGAAAAGCGCTGAGCCGAAGTGCTGAAATCCGCCCCCGGAAGCCATGATGATCTCGCCCGGTTTGGCTTTGGCAACGGCAAGCACCTCCTTTACCGAAGTCACCGGCAGACCCGGACCAACCGCGAGTACTGTGGGTCCGGTGCCCAGCATCGCGACCCAGTCAAATGCCGTATGCGGATCGAAAGGCAGCTTGCGCACCGCAGCGTTGGTCGTATAGGCGGCCGAAACCATCAGCAGGGTGTAGCCGTCGGGTGCCGAGCGCGCCACGATTTCGGTGCCGATGATGCCGTCCGCACCCGCGCGATTGTCGACCACGACGGGCCGGCCCAGGCGCTCCGTCAAATAGTTCGCGACGCTGCGGGCCATCAAGTCATTGGCGCCGCCCGGCGCCTGCGGGACGACCAGGCGGATCGGTTTGGCGGGAAAATTCTGGTCCGCGGCAGCGGCTGCCGGCCGTTCGGCCGCAGGGACGCAGACGGCGGCAAACAGCACGACGCAGCACATTGCTCGTTTCGAACTCATCAGCTCCTCCGGGACTCGAGTCTTTGATTCTCTCTGTTACTCGGCGCGTATGCCAACATCCTTGATCAATTTTCCCATCGCGGCCAAGGACAGGCGCCATCCCGCGTTCGACGATGCTGCCCAGTCCGAGTATTCCCCAGCGCAGTGTCATTCCGCAGCCTGGCTCATTGCGCGGCAGGCGCCCTACTCGATCTTGATGCCTCCATCCCTGATCACTTTGCTTACCTTTTCGACTTCGGCCCGCACGAACCTGTCGAACTCCTCGGGCGTGGAGGGCTTCGGCACCGAGCCGCGAGAAGTTATGCGCTCCCTGATCTCGGCAAGCCCGAGCACGCGCGCCGCTTCAGCGGAGAGCTGATTCACGATCGGACGCGGTGTCTTCGCGGGCGCGAACATGCCGTACCACTGGTCCCAGTCGAGGCCCGGGACTGCGCTCTCGGCGAGGGAAGGCACGTCGGGCAGCGCCGGGGCGCGCGCCGCAGTGCTCACCGCGAGCGGGACCAGTCTGCCGTCCTTGATCAATGCCAGCGTGTTGCCGATAGGCGCGAAGGACGTGTGCACGCGACCGGTCGCGGTGTCGGCGAGAACTTCGGGAACGCCTTTGTACGGAATGTGCGCGACCTTGATATCCGCGGCGAGCCTGAACTGCTCGAGCGTCATGTGCGTGCCGCTGCCGATACCGGCCGAACCGAAGTTGATTCCGCCGGGCTTCTGCCTGGCGAGCGCGATCAGTTCCTTCACCGACTTGATGCCCGCCGTGGGTGCGACGACCAGCACGTTGGGCGCGCTGGTCAGTTGCGAAACGCCCGCGAAATCGCGCAGCGTGTCGAACGGAAGCTTCCCGTAGAGCGCCTGGACCCCTGCGTGCGAGACCGAATTGACGAGCAGTGTGTAGCCGTCGGGCGCCGCGGCCGCGACGAAAGCGGCAGCCAGAGTGCCTCCTGCACCGGTGCGATTCTCGACTATGAATTGCTGGCCCAGGCCCTCTCCCATCTTCTGGGTGACCAGCCGGCCGATGACGTCGAGTTCGCTGCCCGCCGAGAACCCGATGACGACGCGGATCGGCTTGGTGGGGTACGGCTGCTGCGATTGAGCGATAAAAGGTGCGGTTATAAGCCCCAGTGCCGCAATGACTCTGATTCGCGCGAATTTCATGTTGGCTGTCTCCTGTAATGTCGTTTCATAATGCCAAACGGAATCTTGGATTGTCAAAACTCTACTTGACCATGCCCAGTTCCGCCAGCAGCGACTTGATCGGGCCGTCGAGGTCATCGAGATACTTGCGGGAATCGCGGCTGCGGCGAAACTGCCGCTCCACCACGTGCTTCTCGCCTTCCGCGTGCCAGCGCTCATCCTGATCGATGACCCAGAAAACATTCTCCCAAAAAGCAACCTGGGCCTCGCTGAGGTCCTTGGGCGCGGCGATGCCGCGGTAGCTGGAAAACCACGCGTCGGCACCCTGCTCTTTCCACGTCGGCGCCTGCGCGTAGACGCCACCGACGCGCTGCGGCGCCGTGATACCGAGCACGCGCACCGTGCCGGCCTCGAGCTGCGCCACCGCGCTCGACAGGCTGGACGCGGAGATGTCCACATGTCCGCCCAGCATGGCGATGATGCCCTTGCTGGCGGCATCGAACACGACGATGCGCAGTTTCTTCACGTCGACGCCCGCCGCCCGCAGGACCATTGCGACACCAAGATGAGTGGCGCTCCCCAGCGCGGACGACAGCCCTATGCTCAATGACGCGGGGTCCGCCTTGAGGCGCGCGACGAGGTCGCGGCCGTTCCTGATCGAAGAGTCGCTGTTCACCATGATGGTCACGTATTCGTCGAACAGCATGCAAATGGGGGTGAAATCCCGGTAGCCGAGACGGGTCCTGCCGGTGAGGTGCCCGACCGAGAGGCTGAGCGTAGCGGTAAGCAGAAAATGCCCGTCGCCCGGCTTCTGCGCTACGTAGTGGTAGGCGATCGCATTGCCAGCGCCGACTTTGTTCACCACGCTCACCGGCGTCGTCACCAGGCGCTTTTCCTGCATGAGCACCTGGGTCAGACGCGCCATGCGGTCGGCGCCGCCGCCAGTCGTGCCGCTGACGATCTCGACCGCGCGCTCGGGTTTCCAGGCGGTCTGACCCATGGCAGGGGACGCAAATGTCCACGCTGCGGCAACGCCAATTGTGGCAACGATCATTGTGTGAATCATCGGCGCTCCTTTCCTAGTGAGGAGTCCGCGAAAACCCCGCCACCGCTTCCGCGATCCGCAGCTTCGCCACCGCGACGCTGTCTCCGGAATGCAGGAACACTCTCGCGTCGCGGACGTATTTCGGCAGCGGCATGTCCAGCATTACACCCATGGCGCCGAAGCATTCGGCGGCATCCTCCGTGACCTTGCACATCGCCTCCGAGGTGTAGACCTGCGCAATGGTATCGACGGGCAGGTCAGGCCCGCCCTGCCCGCCGCCTGACTGGAGCTGATCCCGCACGCGGGCAGCGTGCCATATCATATTGCGCGCGACCTCGAGCCGTACCGCAATGTCGGCGAGGATCGTGCCTATGGCCTGGTGCTGGATGATGAGCCGGGCGCCCTGCACGCGCAGCTTGGCGTATTCGACCGCGGCTTCAAACGCGGCGCGCCCGACGCCGAGAGCGATCGCCTGAAATTGCGGGCTGCCTGGGGCGATCGACGCGGCCGAAAGCTGCGCCCCCGCGTCCGCGCGCAGCACGTTGTTCGCCGGAACACGGCAATCCTTCAGCGAAATTTCTCCGGCTGAACCGTGATACCACTTGATCGTCGCGCCGTCATCGTCAGTGCTGCCCTGCACCTGCGCGTCGCGGACTGAACAGCCAGCGCTGTCGCGATGAATCAGCAACGTGATCGACGATTCAGCGTCCACCCCCGCTTGCGCCTGCACCGCGATCAGCTTGGCGATCGGAGCATTGGGGACCAGGTCCGTCACGCCGTTCACGATCCAGTCGCCGTTGCCCTGCCGTACCGCGTTTATACGGCACGCGGATTCAGCCTGCACTTCACGATGGTAGCTCCATCCGAGATCGGGATCGGGCTGATGCGCCGCGAAGGCCAGGTGATACGCGTCATCCTCCATGAACTGCGGCAGAAACTGCGCACGCTGCTCTTTTGACATGGCACGGTCGAACAGGAGTGGCGCCAGCATGGACGTGTAAGCGAGCGGGAAAGCGATGTCGACGTCGCCGGCGCCCAGTTCCTCCATCACGACGCATGAAGTCAGCGTGTCCGCGCCCGCGCCGCCCGAGACTTCCGACAACGCCAGGGTGCGCAGACCCAGGGCGGAGGCCTTGCCCAGCATGGCGCCGGGAAACGGGCGGGAAAAATCCTCCAGGCGCTGCGGATTCAGCGCGAACGGCTTGACTTCCTGCGTCACGAAGTCCCGCACCGTATCGCGGAATTCGGCCTGATCCGCAGTCAAACGAATGTCATGCATGCTTGTCTCCCTGGTGGTTCATCCGTATCCCTGTGCGAAGCCGGCTGCGCGTTCAGTGCTTGCGCACGGCCTTCATGCGCTGCACCGAATCCCCGGCGAGATGCGTCCATATCAGCGCATCGCGCACGAGCTTGTCGGCCCGGGCGTCCATTCTTCGCACGCCGGCGCCGCCGTGGATCTCCATGTTGAGCGCGGTCACGCGCTGTATCGCGTCGGTGGCAAAATTCTGCAGCAGGATCGCGTTGTTCGCATATTGGCCGGCCTTCGCGTTGCCTTCCGCGGCAACCCGCATCACGAAGGACCGCAGCGCCTCGGTCAGCATGTTCATTTCGGACAGCTTGAGCTGGATCGCCTGGTTGTTGCGGAAGTAGCGCGCGTCCTGCCAGCGGGTCTGCGCGTGCCGCATCGCCATTTCGACGGCCGCATCGCAGATGCCCAAAGCATTCGCACCCAGCTCGAAGTCCCCGAACTGGCGCGCGGGCCCGCTGCGCACGGCCTGCCCGCCGTTGACTTCGCCGACGACGTTGGCATGCGGCACCCGCGCGTTGTCGAAAATCAGCTCGGCGTTCTGGTAGAACCGCCAGCCGCTCTTGTTGAACACTTTCCCGACGCGCAGGCCGGGCGTGTCGAGCGGCACGAGAAACACCGTGCCGCCCTCCTTCTGCGGCACATTCGGATTGGTCCGCGTGCTGACCAGGAACAGCCTCGCCACACCGCCGTTCGCGATAAAGCATTTCTCCCCATTCAGAATCCACTCGTCCCCGCGGCGCTCGGCCCTGAGCTTCCAGCCCGCCCTGGGGTCCTCCTCGGGCGGCATGCGGTGATCCGAACCGGTATTCGGCTCGGTTCCCGCCTGGCCCAGCAGGAAAGTGTCGTCGGCCACGAACGGCCTGAGGAAGCGCTCCTTCTGCTCCGGCGTGCAGGCGCCCGCGATCAAATGGCTCCACTTCCAGCACTGGCTGAAGGTCTTGGCCATCGGGCCATCGCCGCGGGCGAGTTCCGCGATCACCAGCGCCTGGGTCACCATGTCGATGCCGTGCCCGCCGAATTCCTTGGCGACGACCGCCGTGCGGAAACCGAGTTGCGAGCCTTTCCTGACAAGGTCCCAATCGAAGGTCGCGCGCGGATCGGAAATCTGGTCCCGCTCGAGCGCGACCGGCCGCAGTTCGTCCTCGGCGAAACGCCGCGCCTTCTGCTGCCACGCGCGTTGCTCCTCGGTGAGTGTCACGTCCATGTCTGAGTTCCTTCAGATCATTCCGCTTTGATGCCCGCGGCCTTGATGACCCGCGCCCACTTCTCG
>ORJL010915575.1_pt1 | contig 11570 bp, 12 predicted proteins | sample 1779941 | NCBI WGS metagenome assembly ORJL01 (sample SAMEA104232317, study PRJEB22302) | groundwater metagenome | biome: forest; feature: aquifer; material: groundwater | place: USA | collected 2011-08-07 | depth 5.8 m | reverse complement strand
GCGGCGCTCTCCGGCGCCGCGCGATCGGTACCGGCCCGATGCCGGGCCCGATGCAGCAAAACCTACTTCTTGCCCTTTTTCACCAAACCAAGCGCCTTTTTGATGTTCTGCACGCTCGGCAGTGAGATTCCCACCGATTTGGCGATCTCGGATCCTGTCTTTCCCTCTCCCACCAGTTTTTTCACTTCTGCCCGCGTCTCGTCCGTGATCGTCGCACGCGGGCGGCGGGCCTTTTTGGCGGGCGCTCTTGCGGCTCCCGGCTTACGGCCGCGCCGGCGGCCACCGGCGGCCCGCACGGCGGCAAGGAATTGATTCACGTCTTCGAAACCATATCGGGCGTGGAGCGTAGCCAGCTCTTTGCTCTGCTCTGCTGCAATCGACTGCTCAAGGCTAGCAATGCGGGTTCTCAGTGTGTGGACCTCTTTGATCTTGTCGGATGTACTCATGATGAATTGCCAAGCATCTTGCTGCTCTCTGCCATGTTACAAGCCCAATACTGAGTTTAGATTCTGACCGGCAGTTGCGCCCGCGTCTGGCGAGGCCATCAACTTACTCGAACAAATCCAAGACCGATACGCGAAGAGCGTCGGCGAATGCCTTGAGTTCGTAGTCGAGGACGTATCGTTTGCGGTTCTCGATTCGGCCGATCGCCGACCGGTCTATTAGGACGCCGCGGTTGGCAAGCCGACCGGCCAGGTCCTCGAGCGAAACCGGCGGCTTTTGGCCCAGCCGAATCTCACGCAAGCGCGTGCCGACGAGGTTTCGCCCTCGAAGAGTCGCCGTTTTCTTCATGCCGAATGGGTGAACTTCACCCATTGACTTTATCCCCCGATCGCTCACGTTGTGGGTGGACTTCACCCATCCTCATGAACGCCTACACTCCTGTCTTTCTGAACCGCCTGGGCCCCGACCCTCACGCGAGCGGCGCAAAGACATCTTCAGGCTCAGGCTGCCCCGACATCGTTGCACTCGCAGACGGCGACTTCGCCGTTATCGGCGTGGACATCACGGAAGTCTCGCAAGGCAGACTGCCCGCTACCGTTTCCTGCGGGCCAGACGAGAGAATCGTCCGGATCCCACGTGCCACGCTCGTCTCGGCAAAGCCGGATATTCCTGGTCAGTAGGGGGGATTTGGTTCCGGAAGTCCTCCACTAGCGCAACAAACCGGCGGTCGTGGAGGTGCTTCACCCTTTCCCATGCTGCAGAGACCGCAGGATGGGTGAAAATTTCTCGCCAGTCTTCCTCCACGTGTTCGGGTAACACGTGAATTCTGGCTCTATTCGCGCCGTACGATGCGCGCAAGTGCAGAAAAAGGAAGTTAGCGAAACGGCGTTCGGCATCCGTTAGCGGACGTTCGCGCAAATCGCGTTTTGTATCGAACAGCCCGACGAGTTCCGGATGCTCGTCGAAGTAAATCCAGAGTTCGCGGTGCTGCTTCGTGATCTCGATCAATGTCTGCGCTCGTCGTACTCGGGCGTCGATGTGGAGCGCGATGCCGGTGAAAAGCAGGGCCCCCATGGTGCCGCCGATTTCGAATAGTCGTTCCCACCGATCTATGTTCCACAACGCCTCAAGCATGACACTATTCTATCATCGCAAGCGTTCAACTTCCACGTGATAGACAGACACCCAAGAGCACCCCCATTGGGCGTCTCCTTGAGCGTATCCTGCGGCGGCGTTGCGCTTATTCGACGCGGCTTGCGTGCACCTCGAGTTGCCGGTGTTCTCTGATTTGCCCAATGCGTCGAGACGCTACAGACAGGCAACCGTCGGAGACACTCGCATAACCAATTGGACCAAATCCCCCTCCTTCACACAGTCGTAGATAGGAAGAACCAAGTGCGGAAGGCCTTTGACTAGAGAATTGCACCCGTAAGACTTCGTGTCAATCTTCCCGCCGGTATAAAAGTCATCTAAAACGATATGCCGAGATGCTTTAAGAGCTCTATAATCTCCATCGATTGTACCGACACTATGCCCGCCATCTATATAGGTAAAATCGAACGCCAACGATTTTCCATGAAGCGTATTGCTGGTCAAGCCCTTTATAAGCTCAAAAGTAAATCCGCTATGATTTGATGCAGTTTCGGCAAGCAACCTATACACAGTTTCCATAGCGCATCTAGTCTTACCGTTTAGCTCCGCATCATCCAACTCATCATTGCCGTCTTCGAACACATCAAATCCTACATAGTGAACGGAATCCACGTACTTGAGAGCTGTCACACACATCTCCTTTGCGCGGCAGCCGCTCCAGGTTCCTACCTCACAGATAGTCATCGGCTTAAACACCTCGATAAGGTCGAGAATCTGCTCATATCTCCGGGGCTGCGCCACTATAGCGTTAAGCGCATCGAGCCTGATCGCTGCGGTCGCGCTCTGATTTCGCCTACCCGGTGAAGTGCCCATGTTGCGATAAGGTATGATAACAATGCTACAATATTACACCGCATTAACCGTATTAGCAACCACTACCGCTTCTAATGCGGTGCAACGGAGGATCAAAAACTTCCATTGTACGCACTGTCTGGCACCCGCGCCGAGCACCATGAACGCTATTGATGGAGCGGCCTTATCGATAACCGCAGCGACTTGTCCGGAACGATTTACACGAATGATAGCAATGTCATCCTCTACTCCTATCAATCCATTTGACAGCGGAAAGCACAGTCGTGAGGGAACAAGCGTGTCTATGTTAATTCGCAACGGTTCGGTCTCTAATCCGGTGGGACAGTACCAAATGACGTTCGATTTCCTCGGAAACCGCACGACTATCGCCCCCGCCGAGCTCCTGGCAACTACTTGTAGTAGATATCCTCCTGAGTTGCTCAGTTGCCAAGAAACGAAAGGCTCTTCGCCGACAACTTCAATGTCGATTGGCGGTACAGACAGATCCGCGATCGGTTCCAAAGCACTTTCAAATTGTATTAAACTGCCGCTGGAGAACAGTCGAAGTTGCGCCTTCAACTGCTGAGCCGCTTGTAAGGCCTGCTCGGCGGCATATGAGCCATACATAACCTCTTCCGGTAAAGGTCTCCACCCAAGTGGATCACTGGATTCAGCGATGATCTGTTGTCGCCAAAGAGGTTCAAGCTTCTCGGCCACACCAGTAGCGTCTATCCCGGGGAGCTTTTCAAGTGCCACCTCGCACGTGCGAAGAGCCAGGCGACTTCTCCACGCTAGTCCCAAATTGCCGTTGCTGTTTTGCCACGGCATAGACTGATTGCCCATCCATGTAAACCCCCCCGCACTCCTTTCTGTGTTCCAACTCCCCTCGATAACAACGGGAAAGTCGGCGAGTCTCGTCGCTTGCTGGAAAGACGCAAACTCTCCTATATGAGTAAATGCGTATCCCTTCTCCGCGATCATGCTGAGATTTCGTAAGTTATAACGCATCCAGTCCGTGTTACACTCGAACACATCCTCGTCCGGTGCAGTCGGACTTGCGAAATGATGCCCGCTACCCATGTGATACCAATACCAAGAGAGCCCGTCTCGAGTGCCTTTGCGGGCATTTGTGCATACGCCACTGAGCGCATCTTTTCTTTCCTCCAAACGTCGGCGCGTAAAGCCCCACAGCCCAGACGCTCTTTTGTTTGCCATATCACCTGACAATTGCTCTGCAATGTCGTTCATCAAGTGGTTGGAGCCGACGAGCACTGTCAGCGGTCCAATCTTGTACGCTGGGTTGACGTTTGTATTACCGTGGTAGAATGCTACATACTCATCTTTACACAATGCGATGGAGAACTTGTTCGCTATCTTTTTTAAACCCGACCCGAAGAACGACTCTTGGGCAAAGAAAATATCGGCATTTTGGAGTCCAAGTTGTGACAAGACTCGCTGATTGTGATCGATGGACTTTAAAAGGTCGCGTCCAGGGAACGCGATCCACAAGGTTGGGGCGTATGTAGAAGAAATCAGCTCGATCTGGCGCTTTTCAATAAGATCATGCAGAAGCGCAATATAGCTAGCATAGTGTCGGGCCAAAAACTCAAGCCCACTGCCCGACATCTCGAAAGACACTCGCAGTGTTGGATGTTCAGCTATCTGCTCCAAGAACGGCAAAACGGCCTCTGTGCAATATCGGTGGTACAGACGAAGATTACCAGCCACATACTGCACATTAAAGTGAAATAGGCCTAAAGCAACCTTTCGTGTCATGGGATTTGAAATCAACAACTTGATCGGCCGGCCTGGCGCAATAATCTACTTCCTTCCAGCAGATGCCGGAAAAGTCTATCATGGCCCTCTATCCATCCAGCCCAAGTCCGGGAAGTCACGTGCGCACGAAGTTCGGCGCGTTTTTGCAAAAGATTCCCTAATACTCCTCGCAACGACTCAACGTCACCAACCTTATAAGGTATATGAGGAAACTCGTTAACCCAACCAACATCAGGGGCAATCACCTCTTTGCCACACGCAAGCGCCTCAATTACACACATAGGTCCACCTTCATATAACGACGGCACTAAAATATAATCAACGCCGTTATAAAACCTAGGCATAAGCTCGTCAGGTATAAACGTCGGCTTACTTAGCCAACCGTAGCCGGCAAACGCCCACTGTATGCCTGGTAAGCCGATTACCGCACTGAGTAGCGCCTCACCCTTCCTGCCAGAGGGGTAACGCCGACCGACTATGCCGATGCGAATCAATGGTTTGAAGAGGTCGATGTCGACGCCTGGTGATATGACCACTACATTTGATATCCCGTTATTAACAAGAAGATCGGCATACCGTCTCGACTGTGATACGCAATAATCTACAGTTCGTGCCGCCGTCCAAAAGAGTTCGCGTAACTCTATGTCGCTTTCGACATGTGTACAATATGCAATTTGTATCGGCGCTGCATCCGCTATAAACGTCCGATATGGGACAAAGTAGACTAGCGACGCATTCTTCGCAGATGTCTCAGAATATTGAACGTAGTCGAGAGCACTCACGAGGCGCTGCGCGAGTTTCTCCATAATCCAGCCTCTAGAGGGAATTATAATGTGGACCTTCTTCATCTGCTGGCCTAGCTGTCATGTGACGCGATGAATGTCCTGTTGCGCTCACACCACGCCACCGTGGGTGGAACGTGTGGCAATGGTCTGCCATTCGAAGGCCTGACCTCAAGGCTTGGACATTCACCTAACATATCCCGAGGGCGATCTACATTGATGCTCGGACTGAAATCATTTCGACTCAGCTCGGCATATCGAGCTTGATTCCGCGTGGCCGCAGTCTCACTGAACTGCCGACAGTTCGGACGGCTGTCATTTTCTACCAATTACCGCTTGTTTCTGTGTTTCTTCTTTTGCCTTCATGTACGCACGGATCGGTGCGGTCGCACAGAATTTGATGAATGTCACTCTCTGCTTTTTAAACACAACTAATAGTGCGTCGTAACAGTCGGGTACTCCGGGCGCGCGGAAGTTCCAATATACGCAAACATCCTCATCGAGAACGGCATCAGGAGCACCAGCCGCTATGTGGACCTCCGCTCGGGTCATGCCGACCGCAACGCGACGCAGTGTGCCTCCGAGCAAGCGAACATATTCGTCGGAACGGGACAGATCAGCGCCTGTGATCGATCCCTGTAGTGACAATAGGATTGCCGTCGTGGCAACGAGGAGACGCGTCTTCATAGTGGAAATGACGCAGACACGCGTATTTGTCTTATTGGGTTCTCGCAGCAACGCACGGCATGCTACTATAAACCGATTTGAAGCCATCACGCCTGTATAATAGCGTACAGTTGTGGTAATGCTGTGACAGCATTTGGCCGATATTGCCTCTCAATCTTCGGGGATTTGCTCATCGCTGCGGTCAGGTGCGTACATACGGTGCCTTACAGTTGGTCAACGCACGGGATTGATCGCGCCCGTTCATGAGTTTGCGTCTTCATGCACTTTCGTCGACACGAGAACTCGCAACGTAACGACCGCGCTTACGCCGATTTCGACGCGGTTGGAGAAGTGGTTTGAGCATGATCATAATCCACAACTAAAATGAGCGGCTATTAATACAGCAGAGCTTTATGCATCGCAACCTCACTGATATGAAACACGTGTAAGGTGCATGAAACGACGAGTTGCTGTATTCAACGCGGAGGGGTCTTAATGACATTATTCCGCAGCTTGTCTGCTATCTGTTGGATTGTGATAGGCCATTGCTCGCGTTTCCACCCACTCTCTGTACGACGCATAAACATAGATTGAACTTTGGTATTTCCATTCTCGTCATATAGGCGAACTTGAATCTCTTCACTATCCGGAGTGAACTGGGCACGTTTTACGATCTCAAATCCCCCAATCGCTTGCAGATCATTCTGATGCATCAGCGCGAGGAGGCGCTCTGGTGTCTTTACTTCCTGCCGCCAGGGTTCCGGCACGTTCGCGAACATTCCCGATACTGTTTGCTCGGAAGGCAGGCCCTTGGCGCTTAGCCACCTCCACGCTATTAGGTCGGCGCAAGCATCAGTTTGTCCGTTTACCGTTGCCCATAGGAAAGTTTCAACAGCGGCAACGGCAGATTTGTTTCCACGATTGCCGAGTTCACTCGCGAGTTTGAACTCTGAGGCCAACGAAGTTTCATTCATGCCGACTGCTTGCGGCGGAGGACGATTTTCACGGGTTTTCTCTGTCGAAAAGCGAGAGAGATCGGCTATATTGTCCGGGACAGAAGTTGTAACGGCCGTGCGTTTCCGGAATGAATTCGGCATTTCAGCGCGTTGTTGAAGTGATGGCTGATTTCGCTGTGTTAACGCACGGCCATTAGCGATCACGAGAAAGCCGTAGTACAAGACGGCAAGCAGTACAGCGACCCCTGAAAACAGCATGAATATCCGTGCCACTTCAGCTCTGAGACGCTGTTCCCACACAGAGGTTTCATGGGTCTGGTCTTGCAGATGCCTTGCAGCACGCATTTCTAGCAGAATGTTGAAAAAGTCAGCGTGACCACCAAATCGAGTTTTTTAGGGGGATACCAAGACATGGTCGGAAGCGAGATTTTCGTTTTGAGACGGGTTTCGCGGCGAGATTTTCTCAAGCGAGTTTTTCAACACCTGCCTAGGGGGCGAAATCCTCATCTCCAGCACGTAATTCCAGCACTTACATGCGTCAGCCCCATAGATCTTTATGGATTCGGCGCTGCCACTACGTCACGTCTCTTGACAACAGTATTATCCTTGTCGTCAGGAGCCCCGTCCTTTACCCGGCTCTTCTCTATCTGCTCAATTAGCATGGATAAGCCGGAAATGGTCACACTCGCGGGATTGACAGCGATCCCGTCAATGAAAATGGTGGGTGTGGAAGTTATGCCTGCATCGATGGTCTTCTTGCGAAAGGAAATGACGGCCGACTTAACTGTTTGAAGTCTCTCGTTGAGACGGTCTGTGTCTATACCTAGCTCCTTAAACAATATAGTTACATCTGACAGTTTCATACCCGAAGGCTTCTGGCGATCCAGTTGAAGCTTCCACATTTCGTAGTACTTCCCGTTTGCTTTCGCGAGCTCCAGCGCTTGCCCTTGTAATAATGATCTCTCCCACAACAGCCTGGGTATAATGTAGACTGAAACTCGGTCCTGCTGCGCTGAGGCCAGACCCTCCAATATAGCGAACGTATGCTTGCAAGAAACACAATTCGGCTCTAAGAACGCAATCAATGAGACGCCATTTGCTGACTTAAGCGGCGGCGTGCTTGGATTCACCCAGTCTCTCTGTTTGATTGGTGGAATCGCACGGTTAAAACCTGGCGCGCGGCGGTCGACATCCGCTAATTGAGCTTGAACTCCGGCTACCACGGCTTGCAACTGGCGAAGACCGGCCCCTTTATCGAGTCGCCTGATGCCAACTTCGTCGACAAATAACAATAACAAAAGAAGTGCTCCCGCTGAGATAAAGCCGACGGTCGACATGAAGCCGATGTCGGCCATGCGTTCGTCAGCTGTGGAGAGAACAGGGTAACTTCGTCGCCGAAGCCAAATGTGGAGGATCGCTAATGTTATCACCAAGAGTGAAACAATCAAACAAAGCGCACATACGGCGTGTGCAACGAACAATTGGAAAAACGGGAGGAAGACTGCTAGCGGCAAAGCCGTCAACGCGATGACCACCGATATGCGTTGACAGTGCCTGGTCATACTAGGCCGGAATGCGGCCGTACCAAGGGAAAGCCCGCCGATTACAAGAAAATAGCCATATGCTAAAGACGGCAGCGGAAGTCCGAATGAATCCCCCATCTCGCGCAATTTGCTGTCGTTACATCCCCCGCGAGGAAGCGCTCCTTCACTACTGATGCCCCAGCATCCTTGATCAAAATTACGTGCTTTCTGTACGCACAGATGTGCCGTAACGACCATGCCGATTACGGCTAGTACAAATATCGTTCGATTCAATGTCGTGTAACCCATGTGAGACCGTGCGACCAAAGGAGCGATAAAGACCGAAGGTCATAAGCGAAAGCGCCTGAGGCGATTGCCAATAAGCGCTTTCGCTGCGAGCGAACTAGCAACAGGGGGGTGGACCATTTACACACGATACATATTCTGGAATACAGACGTGCTCTACGCAGTAATCCCAGCAACCTTGCGGATTCGGGTCTTCCCAACAGCCTGTAGCACAATCTTGTTCGCAATCTCCGCGCTGATCATTGCACACAGTGCAGAGTGTTGCATAGGCTGCTAGTGGTAGTGCCATACCGGCGGCTAGAGCAGCTGCCGGTAAAACATGCTTCATAGGCAGTTTGTGTTTTTTGATGTCTTGATTTTTCATGGGCTTTTGTTCACGACCTAGGGTCGAAAAAACTACATGCGATATAGATATACGATATAACGTAGCCTCACTCAATAGATGGTGCTAATCGAAAAGGAGGCGTTAACATTGCACCTTCGCGGTACTCGATGCAGATATCGTCCTACGCGCCGCGACTTGAGTCTTCAGTGACGCTGTCGTCAACAGCAGATTGGTATTATCTTCGCGTAAATTTACGCAACGCATAACGTCGTTGACTCCACTTGCAGGTCCGGATCCACAGCCCGCAATGTTGGTTGTCTGACTGCCCAGGTTGAAGAAGGCGGCAGAAGAGAACGAGATAGACCAGGTCAAGACCAGCGCCCTAGGAGAGGTGATTATCATGAGAGATTGCACGATGAGGACTGGCCTCAGGCATTTGGGGGTGTCGGGTAATACGCTGTAGCCATGTTTCGTAGCTTCTCGGCCGAATTTGGATGCCGTGGGGAATGCTGTAACCATGGGCGATGGCAAAAGTCATGAGCTGTGGCGTTCCATTAACGCCTAGTTTCTTCATCAATAGGCTCCTGTGCCCTTGGACAGTGCGCGGCGAGATATGGACTCTAGTGCTTATTTCCGAGTCTGAAAGGCCGCTTCCGATCAGTGACAGCATCATCGCCTCCCAAGCTGTCAGTAATGATTTCAGCGCCAATATATCGCGGTCGCGCTTCGCTTTTGCGACCCGAAAGCCACGGGAAAAGTAAGTGCGCCCGCGCGCAATCTCAGCGAGCGCGTCACCGATGCAGCTCAACGAGCTGACCCCTTTGTCGACGAATCCGAATATAAGGTTGTGGTCGACATGCGTGAACGTATAGTCGTCGCAGTAGCACGACACTATAAGAACCTTCGGAGGATTACGTTCAGTTTCGAGTCTTGAGACGAGCCAAAATCCATCTTGGTCCTCAAGGCCCAGGTCCAAGATTAGTACGTCGGGTTCAAAACGCGTGCACAGATCGTAGCCGGTTTCCGCGCCGTCGGTTTCTCCAACTATCTCATGACCAAACTCACGGCACGCTTTGGCGACGGCCTCACGGAATATCGCGTGGTCCTCCACAATCAAAAGACGCATTCGAAATGGGAATCCTACTCAACATGATTTCGCCGAAGGAATCGAGCCAGAGAATCGCGTATTTTTGCGCTGAGGTGAATCCCGGCGCTTTGTTAGTGTGATATACCCAGAAATATCGCCGTGCGGACAAGTCGCGCTCTGATGGCGAGTCGAGCATGGACCGGCTCACTTACAGTAAGGTTTTTTTAACAGTGGTGCGCAGTCAGTTGTGCATGACCTCGCTAATTGATGGGAAGCAGGGCGGTTTTGATCTCGGTAAATAAAGGAATGAGTCGCCGGCCCATCGATTATCTCGATCCGCACCCGGACCGATGACGCCGGGTTGAACGGCGAGGCCGGAAACTTGAAGCCCCCACGGAGGGTTGCTCCGCAGGGGTTCAATCTTCCCGAGTGTTGGTGTGAACAAAACCTTCGGGGAAAAACTTGTTTCGGACGAACAGTCGCGGTCGGCCTTGTGGCCGGTGCTGACTAAAATCGATGCGGATCTGGCGGCGCAAGCCTGCGCGCAGGGCTGCGCCTGCGGCGGTGCGCTCCATCGGGCGGACTATCCGCGCAAGGTCCGCGGCGTGAACGTCGAGGCGCGACGGGATAGTTTTTGCTGCGCGGAGGAAGGCTGTCGTCGCCGGGTGACGCCCGGTTCGGTGCGCTTCCTGGGCCGCCGGATCTACGCCGGATTTATCGTGGTATTGCTGACCGCGTTGCGGCACGGCCTGACGGCGGAACGCGTGGCGGCGCTCCAAGAACACTTGGGCGTGGACGGGCGCACGCTGGAACGGTGGCGGGCCTGGTGGCTGCAGGATTTTGCCCCGGGACGACGGTGGCAGGCGGCGCGGGGATTTTTCATTCCGCCGCCGGACGAGGTGACCCTGCCGTGGTCGCTCTGGCTGAGTTTTGGCCAAGCAGGACAGAAGGCACTGCTGGATCTGCTGCGTTTCCTGCCCAGGAATTAAGGGGTTGTCCACACAGTTCACGTGAAGGGTGTTTCCCTCCATCCCGAAGAGCGATAAAATGAGGCATGCGCTCACAACGAGTGATAGAACTTCAGGAGAGGGACATCGCGTTTCTGCGCGGCTTGTTTGAATGCCGAGTGATGACTACCGACCATGCGGCCTCACTTTACTTTGATAGCCGCCGCGAATCGGCGAAGAAGCGGCTGCAAAAACTGAAATCGGCGGGGCTGATCGCCGAGCGTTCACGAAAGCAATTTGAACCCTCCGTTCTGTTTCTGAGCCGCCTTGGACTCGCCACACTCAAGCAGCAGGGCATCTTGGAGCTCTATCCGGCCTTCGACATCGCAACCCTAACGAGGCGCGCACACGTCAGTGAGATGACACTCCGACACGAGATGGCCGTACTCGACCTAAAGGTTGCCGTTCACGTCGCCGCTCGTTCCCACGAGAATCTCTCGATCATCGAATTCACGACATGGCCACGTCTCAACCAGTTTGAGGCAGCGGGTGTCGTGATTAAGCCGGATGCCTTCGTCCGCATCGGAGATCGACAGCCGGATGGGACGGTCGAGGAGCACAGCTTTTACGTCGAAGTCGATCGTTCGACTGAACCGCTTAACTCGTTGTGCGAGCGTGCTCGCGCATCCGCCGCTCACTGCAAGTCTGCCCATTTGACTAGTCGAGCCGGCACCCCATTCATGGAATACCATAAGCGTCCCTTTCGGGTGCTCTATGTCCTGCAGTCGCGTGAGCATCGAGATAACATCGCTCG
>ORJL010656192.1_pt1 | contig 11570 bp, 9 predicted proteins | sample 1779941 | NCBI WGS metagenome assembly ORJL01 (sample SAMEA104232317, study PRJEB22302) | groundwater metagenome | biome: forest; feature: aquifer; material: groundwater | place: USA | collected 2011-08-07 | depth 5.8 m | reverse complement strand
TCGCCAAGGGCCAGGTCAAGGGAGTCCTGGAGGTCTTCCATCGTTCCCCCCTTGAGGCTGACCCCGAATGGGTGAACTTCCTGGAAGTTCTGGCCGGCCAGACCGCTATCGCTGTCGACAACGCCTCGCTGTTCGAAGACCTGCAACGCTCCAATGCCGAGCTAACGATGGCCTATGATGCCACCCTGGAAGGGTGGGTGGGCGCGCTGGACCTGCGCCATAAGGAGACCGAGGGTCATACCCTGCGGGTCACGGAGATGGCAGTGCGTCTGGCCCAGGCCGTCGGCCTCGCCGACTCGGAGCTGGTCCATGTCCGGCGCGGGGCGCTGCTGCACGATATCGGCAAAACCGGGGTCCCCGATAGCATCCTGCTTAAGCCCGGGCCCCTTTCCGAGGAAGAGTGGACGACCATGCGCCGCCATCCGGCCTACGCCCGCGAGTTCCTATCCCGCATTGCGTTCCTCCGCCCGGCCCTGGACATCCCCCATTGCCACCACGAGAAGTGGGACGGTACGGGATATCCCCGGGGCCTCCGCGGGGAGGATATCCCCCTGGCAGCCCGCATTTTCGCCATAGTGGACGTCTGGGACGCCCTGCGGTCCGACCGCGTCTATCGCCCCGCCTGGCCGGAGGAGAAGGTCCGGGAGCACCTCCGCTCCCTGTCCGGCAGCCACTTTGACCCCCAGGTGGCGGAAGCCTTCCTGCAAATGCTGAAAACCGGCGAAACGTAGAGAGGGGGCGCTGGAAGCGCTGCCCGGATAGTGAATCGGCAAGGCACAACTCGATACAAGATTAGATATGGGTGCCCGTCTGGTTTTGTGCTTGAAGGTAGCAGTCTGCCGAATAAATTCGGCGCTGCGCTGGGCGTAACGCCGAATTTATTCGGCAGACTGTGCGAGTCCCCAAAAACTTTGACGGGCAAGCTTGACATAGAGAGGTTTTTCTCTTAAAATTATACTACGGGGTGTAGTAAGGTATGAGAGACAGATTCAAGTTCAGGTTCGACCCTAACCGAGTTGGAATGGCCAAGGTCCTTGGCCCCCTCGAGACGCTGGTCATGGAGATCCTTTGGGATAGGGGTCCGTCAACTGTGGGAGATGTTCACGCAGCTTTGAAGGGGCGGCATGAAATAGCCTATACCACCGTGCTGACCATCTTGAGCAGGCTTAAGGAGAAGGGACTTCTGGAGCGCACGCTGGTGGGCAACTCCCATCTATATTCCCCAACCATGACCAGGGAGGAGTTCACAGGCAGGGTGGTAGAGCGAATCGTGGACGGCCTACTGGAGGCCTTTAGCCAGCCGGCCCTGGCCTACTTCATGCGTCGTTTAGGCCAGCAGGATGACACCCTTCTCAAGGAGCTGGAGAAGCTGCTGGCGGAGCGGGCCAAGGAGCAGGGGGACCGATAAATGTTCAATTCCAGCTCCCTGGTCGATTTCCTCAATGTCTATCTGGTAGAGTACCTAACCCACTCGCTCGTAGCGGCTTTGATCGTTGTTCCGATTTCGGCATGGCTCGTGAAGTCCTCCGTGGCCCGCATTCGATCCCTCCTCGTGCCTTTGCTTCTACCCGTCTTTAGCCCCCCGCTGTATTATGTGCTGGTTCCCGGCCGCCGGGACCTACCCGTCATACCGCTAGACAGGCTATTGGGCTTGAAGCAAGGGCTGTCCTTCGTGAGCCAGTGGCCAGAATTCACAACAGTCTTTACCCTGGCCTTCCTCGCGGCCACGCTCTATTTCCTGGGTAGGGGAGCCATTGCACTGACTGCCGCCCTTTACCTGCCCCACCGGTATCCCAGGCCGATCCCGGAACAGGAACGCCGCCTGGACCGCTTGCTGGCCCCGCTCCTGGCCAGGGCGGGCCTGCCAAGACCCCTGATTCTGCAGAGCCCTTCCTGGCATCCATACTGTTGCGCCTTCGGATTCCGCCATCCTTACCTGCTTCTGTCCACGGGCCTCTTGGAGGGCCTGGACGATGCCCACCTGGAAGGTGTCATGGCCCATGAGCTAGCCCATTGCCTGCGCCGAGATCCTTTTCTTAACCTGCTTCTGCTGACCCTTCGTAGCTTTTTCTTTTTCAATCCCCTGGTTCACCTGCTCTGCCGGGCCGTAACCCAGGAGCAGGAGCTGGCCTGCGATGCCCTGGCCATCCGGTTGGGCCAGAGTCCGCTCACCTACGCAGAGAGCTTGGTGAAAGTGTGGCGGCAAGGCTTCTCGGTGCCGGCCCTCTGGAAGCCCGCCGCCTCCGGATTCTTGACAGAACCGGCGGCCCTCCACAGACGGGTCATTGCGGTTCTGGAAAAGAAGGGCCTGGAAAGGGCGGAGTACGGGCGGCTCCTGGTTGTTGTGACGGGCTCCCTGCTGGTGGGACTCTTCTTTATCTGCTGAATCTTTTTTTTAAGCGTTTCTACTACAGTGTGTAGTACGCCTTACCAAAGGAGGCCCGACGATCAGAAAGGGTGGAGACGTAGCGCAAAGCAAGGGCATTTCCGTTAGGGTGGGGAGATATTGCGGTGAAATCAGGAGGTCCACCGAAGATACCGCCAATGGAGTGCGCAAGAAGATGGTGGCGCTGACCAGGGAAGAGCAACGGCGAAAAGCCGTCTTGGATAAGGTTAACCGCGGGGAAATGTCATTGGCGCAGGCCGCCAAGGCCATGGGATTAACCCAGGGGTATGTACGGAGGCTCCTGGCCGGGTACAGGGACCATGGAGTCCAGGCACTGGCTCACGGCAACAGGGGCCGAAAGCGGGTTAGAGTTCTATAATCATACCCGCGATACTTCTTCCAGGTTCTGAGGAGCTTCCAATCCAACCACGGGAGCAACCCTTATCCACTTCCCCAGTCCAACGGCGGGAAAGACTTCCGCTTTCCAGCGGGCTCGAAACTTGGAAGTTACGTTTTCGAGGTCTGCAACGTCCTGGGGGTCAAATTCAGCATCCCGCTATCCGCATCCGATTGCACCAAGGCCAGCCCATGCCAGTTGCCGGCAGCTTCCGCGGAATCTTGACGCCCACCCGTCCGCCGTGCTCCGTCGTGCCTCGCTTGACAAAACGCCGGAAGTTGCTATAATTCTGCCAATCGTCTAAGGGTCCCTTTCAACCGGCAGTTGCTCCGCCGCATCATGGTTTCGTTCACAGAGTCGAGAGGACGGGATATTGGAAGAACGTCTACCCACAGCCAGGATTGACCGGCGCCAGTTCCTTAAGATAGCGTCGCTGGCGGGAGGCGGCATCTTCCTCGTGGCCTGCGCCGCGCCGGCAGCGGCCCCGACTGTCACGCCAGCTCCCAGGGCCGCCCCGGCCACGGTGGCTCCAAGTACCCCAACGCCGGCTGCTAAGCCCAAGATTTCCGCCAGCATCGACTTTGCTGCGACGGCGGGCGGGGTCGGGGTCCATATGATGCCGGCCCTGGTCGCCCAGGAGCTTTTCCTGAAAGGCGAGGGCATATCTCAGAGGATAACTGCGTTCAGCGGTGGAGGTGATACGGTCCGCGGTGTGGTAACAGGTGGCCAACAGATCGGGCAGCCGGCTCCTAACGCGGTGGCGATCGCTGTCGCCGAAGGCCAGCCGATCCGCATTATCGCCGACAACCTGCCTTTTGCCACTATATTCTGGATCGTTAAGCCCGATTCGCCCCTGAAGTCCATGAAGGACCTAAAGGGCAAGAAGCTGGGGTATTCCCGCCCCGGGTCGGTCTCCCAGACTTATGCCTTCACCGCACTGCGGGCCCTGGGCCTGGAGCCGGACAAGGACGTACAATTGGTCTCAGCCGGTGGCGCCCCGGACCAACTGGCAGCCGTAAAGGGAGGGGTTGTCGATGCCGGATGGTTAACGGACCCGCTCCTTACCCAGGAGCTTCTCAACAAGGAGATCCGCATCCTGGCCAACACCAACGAGTTCATCCCAGCCTGGAGCGAGAGCATGATCGCCACCACCGTGGACTACACCAAGTCCAACCCCGAAGTCCTGACCGGGTACCTTCGAGCCCACCAAAAAGCCCTGGACTTCATCAAGAGCAACACAGAGAAGGCGTCGGAGATCTGGGGCAAAGGACAGGGCGTAGCCCCAGAAGTGGCCAAGGTGGCGGTGAAGAATTATCCCATAGAGAAGTTCACCTCCAGAATAAACCCGGCTATCCTTAAGGCCATCACCGATGACATGCTGGCCAACAAGCAGATAAAAGAGGCGCCGGACTGGAAGCAGATCGTGGACCAGAGCTTTCTGGCCCCGGAGCTCCGGAGCCAGATATGATCGCCCTCGCGCTCCTCTCCCGTGTTCCATTGTGGCGCTTCGGTAGGGCTTCATGGTGTTTGGGAGGTTTGTCTGGGAAGCTATCCTTTCACAAGGTCGCCGGGGAAGCCCCCCCGGGTCCACGTAGTGGTCTTGAACGTGACTTAAGCCCCTGACAGGGGCTTCGAAGCGAGTGTGAAGGTGAGCAATAGTCATGTGGCTTGTGAGTCCACCAGAGTACTGAAGGAGGACGAGAAAGAGCAATGTCGGAAGAGAATTTCTGGGAAAAGTTCAATGAGGGGAAGATCGACCGGCGCACCTTTGTGAGGGTGGCCAGTCTCCTGGGTGGAGCGGCCGTTTTCGGCCTTCCGCTGCTTGGTTGCCAGCCCGCGGCCCCCACGCAGGGTTTCGAGATGAAGATGGCCGTCCCTGGCGCCATGCTCCAAGTTAGCGGGGTCTACAGCGGTGATAACCGCAAGATGTTCGGTCAAGAGGGAATAACCAACGCTCTGACGGAATTCGCCGGCGGGGCGGACCAGGTGCGGGCCGTCGTCACGGGTGGCTACGCGTTGGGGGTGGTCTCTCCTACCGCAGGTATGTCCGCCGTGGAGGCCGGGGAGCCGGCTCGGCTCATCGCTGGTGGATACGCCGCCTCCGGAGTGGGATTCATCGTGAAGGCGGACTCGCCGATAAAGAAGCCGGACGATCTAAAGGGAAAGAAATTCAAGATCTCCTATAGCCGCCCCAACTCCAACTCCCATATCGTCGCCTTCCTGGGACTCCAGAAGCTGGGCATAGACTCGAACGACAAGAACCAGGTGGAGTTCATTGCCGCCGGAAGCACGGCAGACTCGTGGACCGCGGTGAACGCCGGCCTGGTAGACGTGGGATGGAGCACCGAGCCCACCATATCCGTTCTGGAAAGCAAGAAAGAAGGCCGGCTGTTGTGGATGACACCGGACCTGGTGAAAGAGTGGGTTGATAATGCTATAATGACCAACCAGGGTTTTGTTGACTCCCATCCCAAAGAGCTCAAGTCTTGGATGAACGCTTTTGTGAAGGCTACCGACTGGGTCAAGAACAACTACGCTGAGGCTGCTAAGGATCTGGCCCAGGTTCTGGGCATAGACGCGTCCATAGCCCAGCTTGCCATGAACAAGGTCGCCAAGGAGGCGTGGAGCGTCTCCATGCCCAAGAAGAGCTTGGAACAGATGGCTAAGGCCTCTGTGGATTTCAAGCTCCTCAAGGCTATGCCCGACTGGAAGGTCTTTGTGAACCAGAGCTTCCTGCCGGAGAACCTGAGGGACCCCAGCTACTAGGCATGAACGCAGGCCTAAGTCCCAGGGCGCTGTAAAAGACGCAATAGGCAACGGTGCGGGCCAAGATAGTGTATAAGGAGGACAAAAGAAAGGCCATGTCAGAAGAGAACTTTTGGGAAAGATTCAATGAGGGGAAGATCGACCGGCGCACCTTTGTGAGGGTGGCCAGCCTCTTGGGTGGAGCGGCCGTTTTCGGCCTCCCGCTGCTGGGTTGCCAGCCCGCAGCGCCGCAGCAAGGCTACGAAATGAAGGTGGCGGTCCCTGGCTCCATGCTCCAGGTTAGCGGGGTCTACAGCGGTGACAACCGTAAGTTGTTCGGTCAAGAGGGGATAACCAACGCTCTGACGGAATTCGCCGGCGGGTCGGACCAGGTACGCGCGGTCGTCACGGGTGGCTACCCGTTGGGGGTGATCTCTCCTACCGCGGCTATGTCCGCCCTGGAAGCAGGGGAGGCAGCTCGACTCATTTCTGGGGGATACAACGCCTCCGGAGTGGGATTCATCGTGAAGGCGGACTCGGCGATAAAGAAGCCGGAAGACCTGAAGGGAAAGAAATTCAAGATCTCCTACAGCCGCCCCAACTCCAACTCCCATATCGTCGCCTTCCTGGGGCTCCAGAAGCTGGGCATAGACTCGAACGACAAGAACCAGGTAGAGTTCATTGCCGCCGGAAGCACGGCAGACTCGTGGACGGCGGTGAACACCGGCCTGGTAGACGTGGGGTGGAGCACCGAGCCCACCATATCCGTTCTGGAAAGCAAGAAAGAAGGCCGGCTGTTGTGGATGACGCCGGACCTGGTGAAGGAGTGGGTTGATGTGGGGATAATGACCAACCAGGGCTTCGTCGACTCCCATCCCAAAGAGCTCAAGTCGTGGATGAACGCTTATGTAAAGGCTACCGACTGGGTCAAGAACAACTACGGTGAGGCTGCTAAGGACCTGGCGCAGGTTCTGGGCATAGACGTGTCCGTCGCCCAGCTTGCCATGAACAAGGTCCCCAAGGAGCTGTGGAGCAACGCCATGCCCAAGAAGAGTATGGAGGTCATGGCTAAGGCCTCTGTGGACTTCAAGCTTCTCAAGGCCATGCCCGACTGGAAGGTCCTTGTCAACCAGAGCTTCCTGCCAGACAACCTCAAAGATCCCAGCTATTAGGTCACCACGTGGGAGCGCCGGCGTCTCCCCGGCGGGACGCCGGCGCTCCTGGCAAGGCCTTGGCGGACCGAAAGCGTAGCATGAAACGCCCCGAAATTCATGGATTACAGATGTGTGTACGCGGTGCTAAAGAAGAAGCAACAGGCTCTAGCAGCCCCGCCCCGGGCTAAAGCCATGGGCTACAATAACTGAAAAGCCAAAGATGCACCTGATGAGCCATTCCCCTGACTATGCCTGCACACTTGCCCGGCCCCCCTTTTCACCTAGATGGAATTCGGGGTGTTTCATGCAGGGGCGGCCGGCCTCCGTCGTGGCAAGGCATGCCTTGCCACTACAGGGGCGGCCGGCCTCACAATACAGGGATCATGGATATCCGTTTACCGGGTCGCGACCACCCGGGGACATCGGCCGGCACGTAATCCGGCGGGCCTCAGGGCCGTTCGCAAACCGCTCCTCAGCAGCTCCCGGAGCATAGGGCGGACACTGGGAACTGTTCCAAAGTTATTTTCCCAGCCGCTTGCAAGGGTCTATCTCAAAGGTATTTTTTCCAGCCGCTTGACAGGTTCCGGTTGGAGCGGTAAACTCGGTTGCAAGTCGCAATCGGGACGGTCGGGGGGAGGAGCAATGGCTATTTACAATATGCTCACCATGCTCACCGCATATGTCGAGGGGGGTGTAGAGCCATCATGAAGGATACGGTATGTTTGTCACTCAGGCATGTCGCGATGACCTACGCCATGCGCTCGCCCAGCGGGACGGTCGTCGAGTTAGAAGCGGTGCGGGAGATTACTCACGATCTCAGGATGGGAGAATTCGTGACCATCATCGGCCCTAGCGGTTGCGGGAAGTCCACCCTTCTCGAGATAGTCGCTGGTTTGCGGAAGGCCAGCCGGGGCGATGTTTACATCTGGGACCAGCGGATAACCGACCCCCATCCTTCCATCGGCATGGTCTTTCAAGAGGAGTCCACGTTCCCGTGGCGCACGGTGATGGAGAACGTGGAGTTCGGGCTCGAGGTGCGGGGTGTACCCAAGAAGGAGCGGCAGAAGACGTGCCAGCGCATCATCGAGATAGTAGGGCTGCACGGGTTCGAGCACAGTCACCCTAACGCCCTTTCTGGAGGTATGAAGCAGCGGGTAGCTATCGCCAGAGCCCTGGCTACGGACCCCGAGATACTGCTGATGGATGAGCCCTTCGGCGCCCTGGACCAGCAGACCCGCCTCTTCATCGGACAGGAGCTGCTTCGCATCTGGGAGGCGACGGGTAAGACTATCCTCTTTGTTACCCATGACATCAACGAGGCCGTTTACCTCTCAGACCGGGTGCTGGTAATGTCCCACCGCCCCAGCGTCGTGAAAGCAGTGGTGGAGGTGAACATACCACGGCCTCGGGATACCACTACCATCACCCTGGAACGGTTCCATGAGCTGACCAGCGCACTGTGGGAAATCCTCCGGGAGGAGTCGGAGAAGGCCCTGGCCATGCCCAGAGCGAAAGTCCCCAGCTAGATCAGACAGAGACAGTCCGATGCCAGAGAGCTATCCCAAAATCCGGCCCCAGTGGGTACAGTGGTCCATTATAGTCGGCTTCGTTGCCATATTGGAAGTCCTCAGCCGCGGGGGTATCGTCAAGCGCACCATCCTGGTATCCCCTTCGGAGATGTTCGCTACCCTTGGGGGCCTCATAGTTGCCAACGATGTGACGCCTCACTTTATCCGCACCATGGTCGAGACCTTCGCCAGCTTTGCTATGGCCGGCGCCCTGGGGATTGCCATAGGCATCTTCTTTTGGAAGTTCGCCCGCATTGGGAAGATGTTCGAGCCGTATATCGTCTCTGTCTACGCCATGCCCCTGGTGATGTTCTATCCTCTCCTGCTTATCTTCCTTGGCCTGGGGTCCCCGCCCATCATCTTCATTACTACCATATCCAGCATAATCCCGATTATCCTGAATACTACTATCGGGTTCAGGGAGATCCGGGAGGTGATGCACAAGGTCGCCAGCAGCAACCGGTGTACCCCCTGGCAGACCTTTTCCAAGGTCCTCTTCCCGGCGGCTACCCCTTACATCTTCACGGGTCTCAAGCTAGGGTTCATCTACGCTTTGATCGTAACTATCGGCATGGAGTTCATCCTTACCGACCTGGGGCTGGGATTCCAAGTGCACCAGTTCTATGACTTCTTTAACACTTCGTCCATGTATGCCTACATCCTTTTGAACCTGATTATCGCTATTTCAGCCAACGTCCTTCTCTTCCGGGGTGAGGGGGCCATGAGGAAGGAGAGAACATGAGGGCCGTTGGAATCCAGAGCGTAGCGCCTGAGCGGCAATGGGTAGTACCTGCGGGTACGGTTCTGGTAGGGGTAGTGGCGGTGGTACTCTGGGCAATGCTGGCCGTGTCACCTGCGGGCTTCGTGGTAGCCTCTCCCCTGCGCGCGGTGCAGATCATGATAGCGGGCGTGGTGGGGCCCGACCCCGTGATCCTGCCCCACGCCGTCTCCACCTTTTCAGCGGCCTTCATCGGCTTTGGCCTGGCCATCGCGGTGGGGCTCACCTGGGGGATATTTCTCGGCGTAAGCTGGTACTGGCGCGCCGTTTGGGAGCCCATTATCCTTTCCACCTACTCCATTCCCAAAATCATACTCTTCCCCATTTTCCTGTTTGTCTTCGGTATCGGTCTCTGGGCCCAGGTCAGCATGGCCTTCATCCACGCCGTCTTCCCCATCATCGTCAATGTGATGACGGGGGTCAAAGAGGTCAACACAACCTATGTCAAGGTGGGCCGGTCCTTCAGGGCGAACCCCTGGCAAATGGTCACCAAGGTCTATTTCCCTTCTATAGCCCTGTCCCTGGTGGTGGGCCTCCGGATGGGTTTCAGCTTTGCCATCCTGGGGGTGGTCCTCTCCGAACTCTTCGCTTCAAGGGAGGGCCTGGGGAGGCTCATCATGCGCCGGTACGCCGTGCTGGACATCAACACCATGTTTGCTGCTATCCTCCTCCTTTTCGTCGTGGCCTTCGCAGGCAATCTCCTTTTCTGGCTGCTGGAGAAGAGGCTGCGGGGCACCCGCTAGAAGCGGGTCTTGCTGCGCGGCCTGGGCTGGAACCATGTCAACCGAGATTTGGCGCTAGGTGCGCATGGCCGTGCGCCCCTACGACTGTGACGTCAGAATGCCTGAGACAGACCACTGGTACTCGACCATGGTGAAGAAGATAGGTGTCCTCACGAGCAGTAGCGAAGCGACCCCAGTGCGCGACTATTCCCCGGGGGGCGGCCCCGGATAGGTATGACCACACTGAACCGTGATCGGCTCCGGCGGGGCTGGAAAGCCCCGCCTATCGGGACTGACTATCGGGACTGACGGCCTTCGTGTTGCTCGATAGCCGGCCCTTTCCAGGGCCGGCGGGCGCTATCGTTCACGGTTGAATGCAGTCGTACCCCCCGGATAACTGGCACCCGGATAATCACAAATTGGAGGGATGGAGAAAATGAGGTCGTTGAGAAGAGTCGTATTGCCCTGTTTGCTGCTGGCCCTGGTGGTGATTCCACTGACGGCCTGCACAGCCGCTACGCCTGCAGCTACGCCGATCGCCAAGGCTACGACGGCGGCCGCACCGGCGGCCACGTCTGCGCCCGCGGCGACGCCGGCAGCCAAGCCTACGTCCGCCGCGACGCCGGCGGCAGCGGCGCCGGACAAGCCCCTGGAACCCCCGTTTACGGTGAAGATGGGCATTCTACCCATCTTTTCCGCGGTGAACATCTACACGGCCATCGAAAAAGGGTTCTTCAAAGAGCAGGGGCTGAACATCGAGCTGGTCAACTTCGATACCGCGGCCAAGATGACTGCCCCGCTTACCACGGGGGAGTTACACGCTGGAGCGGGAGCCACATCCGCGGGCTTCTTTAACGCCATCCAACGCGGTCTTCCCCTGAGGGTGGTAGCCGACTGGAACAGCGGTGCCAAGCCGCCCAGCACACTAGCCTTCGTAGTCCGTAAGGACCTGGCAGACTCAGGAGCCGTCAAGACCTTCGCAGACTGGAAGGGCAAGACGGTGTCCATCAACGCCCCTGGTGTCTTTTCGGAAATACTTCTGGACCAGGCCGTCAAGAGCGGAGGACTTACTATCAAAGATATCAATTCGGTCATTGTGGCCTTTGACCAGGTACCTCTGGCGATGTCCAATAAGTCCTTGGACATCGGCCTGACCAACGAGCCCTTCGTCACCATGGGGATGGACCAGGGAGTCCTTGTCCGGTGGAAGGATATCGCAGACATGGACCCAGGAAGAGAATATTCGGTTATCCTCTACTCTCCAGTCTTCGTCAGGGATAACCCGGAAGCTGCCAAGCGATGGGTGCTGGCTTATCTGAAAGGCGTGCGGTACTATACCAAGGCCCTTCAAAGCAAGGAAGGGAAGGCTGAAATCATAGCTATCCTCGGGAAGTACCTTACGGTTAAAGATCCCACCTTCTACGAGCGGGTCATATTCCCATATACCAATCCGGACGGATACGTCAATGAGAAGACCATTACCGGGGACCAGGACTGGTACGTTGCCAACGGACAGGTCAAGGAGAAGCAAGACCTCAAGACCATCATCGATAACCAGTACGTGGACAATGCCATAGCAAAGCTGGGGAAGTACCAATAGGCGGCCAGCTCATGGCCTCCCGCCACCTCCTGGCTCAATGCTAAAGCAAAGTTTGGGAAGTTCCAATAGGCTGGCACTGGAACACCGTCCACAACTTAGTGTCATTCTGAGCCGGAGCGGGATCTAAAGGCATGCTTGGCATAACAATGGGCAGCGGAGGCGAAGAATCTCGCGCTCTCCGAAGTAACGAGGTCTGCGTCGGAACGGGTGAGATTCTTCG
>ORJL011133006.1_pt1 | contig 11573 bp, 5 predicted proteins | sample 1779941 | NCBI WGS metagenome assembly ORJL01 (sample SAMEA104232317, study PRJEB22302) | groundwater metagenome | biome: forest; feature: aquifer; material: groundwater | place: USA | collected 2011-08-07 | depth 5.8 m | reverse complement strand
TTCGCCTTGGCGGTCTTCTCCTTAGGCTACTGGATCGGCCCGCCGATCAACCGCGACTCCGGCGAGTCGGCGGTGTCATGCACCTGACCGATGCTTCATTCGAAGAGTTGAAACTCCCAGATCGTTGGGCCGTCGGTGGCTTCGGTAATGTTAAGACGCACGCGCTGAGCGGTGACGGGATCGAACTTGGCGGCGAGCCTCGCGCCGAGTTCGTCGCCCCGGTAACAGGCCTTCCATTGCTCTTCCCGCCAGTACTCGATGGCGAACTTGCGGACGCGCTTCAACTCCGGGTAGGCCTGCTTGATAACGGCGCGGCTTATCCTCGTCGGCTTTCCAAGATCAACCTCCAACCACGCCGACTTGGTGCCGGTGTCGGTCGCCCAGCGCGTGTCGCTCTTGCCATCAACGGCCTTATCGGGGCCATATTCCGCCTGCTGTTGGAAGGTGTTCGACGCCGTGGCTTTGGCCTTCGTGGTCAGTGACACCGCTTCCGGCACATCGACGGCAGCGATGTCGAGCGCAGAGCCACCCAGTTCGAGCGCGACGACGGTGTCGATTGGTTGGCGGTCGCTTTCGGGAACGGAGACTTCAAGGCCTGTCGCCGTCTGCCGAACCTCGGCCTTGCCGCCGTTGAGCACGCGGCTGCGAACGATTTTCGCGGAGATGGCGGGTAGGTTCAGCGCGTCGCCGGGCCACTCCAGGATGTGGAGGTAGATGGTGTTGCCCTTGCGTGTTGAGACGCCGTAGTCGGCTGGCTTGAACGGCCCGCCGCGCGTGCCGTAAATGCTCTCGCCGTTTTTCGCCAGCCACGCGCCCATCTCCCTCAGCAAGTTCGCCTGTTCCGGGGCGATTTCGCCGGTGGGCATCGGACCGACATTCAACAGCACGTTGCCATCGCCGCCAGCGCAGCGGATCAACATGTTCAAGCAGGTTTCGAGCGATTTCACCCCATCTTGCGCCCCGCCCCACGCCCACTGGCCCTGGCGCGAGGTCGTCATGCAGGATTCCCACGGACGCTGGTCGTCGTAGGCGCCGACGTGTTGTTCCGGCGTGTAGTAGTCCGCGTTGGTCGAGAGGATCTGGCGGTCGCTGTTGCCTACTCCGAGGTCGAGCCGATTGTTGATGACGATCTTCGGTTGAAGGCGTTTAACGAGTTCGTAAGTGCGCGCCTGATCGTAAAGCGGTTCGCGCCCATCCCAGTCAAACCACAGCAGGTCAATCGGGCCGTAGTTACTCAACAGTTCCCGCAGTTCCGCCTGCATCCGGCCAAGGAACGCCGCGTTGCGGTCGGTACGGAAGTCCGGATCGCGCCAGTCCATCGGCGAGAAATACCAGCCAATCTTGATGCTCTGCGCGCGCGCCGCGTTCGCCAGTTTCGCGCAAATGTCCTGTTTGAAAGGCGTGGCTGCGATGTTGTAGTCGCTGGCCTGCGAGTCCCAGAGCAGGAATCCGTCGCAGTGTTTTGCGGTGAGCACGATGTATTTTGCGCCGGCGGCCTTGGCGGTGCTCACCCACTGCGCGGCGTCGAAATTCGTTGGATTGAAATCCTTGTAGAGGTTGTCATAGACAGCGGCGGGAATCGCGCCCTGGTTCGGGCACTTGGGATTGGTGTTGGCGCGTGACCAACTGATCTCCGTACCCTTGAGGCTCACCGGCCCCCAATGAACGAAGATGCCAAACCGCGCGTCCGCCCACCACTGGAGACGCTCGGGATGGGAACGCGGGGTAGCGGCGGACGGGGCTGGCATGGAGTCGGCAGCCTGGAGTGTCAGACTGGCGAGGCAAAGATAGGACAGGATTAGGGAAAGCTGTTTCATAGTTGGTGTCGGCTGTCTTGCCGAACGTGTCGAACATGCTCATGGCACAGTCGTTTGAAACCGGTTCAGCGGATACAATAAGCGCTCTCGCGACGAACTCAAGACCCACTTAACGACATTCACCCCAACGACCCCTTCTCATCCCTGGACCGCTTCGAATCCGCGGGTGCTCAATCATATCTGTCATTGAACTGTTGGCAGAGTCTCCTTCAGATATCGCGTCAGCGTTTCGAAAAGGTGGCGCTTAGTGTTGTCGCCTTCGCTGATGGCGTGGGTGCGGTTGGGATAGGACATCAGAGAAAACTGTTTGTTCTGCTTGATGAGTTCATTGATGAGCGCCTCGCAGTTTTGGTAGTGGCAATTGTCGTCGCCGGTGCCATGGACGAGCAGGAGGTTGCCCTTCAATTGGTGTGCGAAGGTGATGGGTGATCCGTCTTTGAAGCCGGCTGCGTTGTCCGATGGCAGTCCCATGTAACGTTCCTGATAGATCGTGTCGTAGAATCGCTGATCGCTGATGAAGGCAATGGCCATGGCTGTGCGATAGATGTCGGGGTAACGAAGGATGGCGTTGAGGCTCATGGAACCGCCGCCGCTCCAACCCCATATGCCGACGCGGTTGGGGTCCAAGTAGGGCCGGTCCTGGAGAATCTGCCGTGTGGCGGCCGCCTGATCGGACGAAGCGAGAATGCCGATCTGCCGGTAGATGCTCTTGCGCCAATCGCGCCCCCGCGGTGCCGCAGTGCCGCGGCTATCGACGCTCATCACAACATAGCCCTGCTGGGCCAGCAGGCAGTGCCACAGATATGTCTGACCGCCCCATCCGTCCGCGACAGTCGTTCCGGCAGGCTCTCCATAGACATGGAAGACGAGTGGATACAACTTGGCGGGATCAAAGTCCGGAGGCTTGATGCACCAAGCATCGAGCTGCACCCCGTTGGTGAGGCCCACGCGGAAGAACTCGCCGGGGCAGGTCCTCAATTTCGCCAACTTCTCGCGCAGGCTGGCATTATCGGCCAGGACGCGGACGCGCTTGTGTTCGGGCAGACGAATCAGTTCGATGACCGGCGGTTGGCCGAAGCGCGAGTAGGTGGCAAAGGCCCAACGGCAGTCCTTCGAAAGGTCGTAGGAATGAGTGCCCGGCTGGTCTTGAGGTGACACCCGCTCAATTGCGCCGCTTCCGTCGAGCGGCGCACGGTAGAGGTGCCGTTGCGTGGGATCGTCCGGCGAGGCAATAAAGTAAACGCATCCCTGCTTTTCATCAACGCCGGCAATCCGAATCGCGTCAAACGCGCCAGGCGTCAGCAGCATCAGTTGCTGGTTCGTTCGCGCCACCGCGTAGATGTGCTGCCAGCCATCGCGTTCGCTCAGCCAGAGGAATCGTCGCCCGCTCTCGATCCAGTGCCAGTCCTCAACCACCTCCACCCAGGCGTCATCCCGGTCTCTCAGGAGCGCTTGGCTGCCGCCGTTCTTGACGTTGCCGCTGAAGACGAGGTTCGTGTTCTGAAGCCGGTTAAGCTGTTGAAAGACCACGTGTCGGGAGTCCTTCATCCATTCCATCTGCGGAATGTAGTGGTTCCTCGGATCGGCGTTCGCTCGAAACCACCGCGTTCTCCCGCCGCTGGCGCGGACGACTCCCACGCGGCAGGCGGAGTTGGTCTCGCCGACCTTCGGGTAGGGGTAGGAGGTGGTTTTGGGATAGGCGGAGTCGGTGTTGTTGATGAGCGTGAATTCGCGAACGCCAGAAGTGTCAAACTGCCAATAGGCGATATATTCCCCGTCGGGGCTCCACCGAAACCCTTTCCGCAAATCAAACTCCTCCTCATAGACCCAGTCCGAAGTGCCATTGATGATGGTGTCCGACCCATCCTTCGTGAGCCGGGTGACATGCAGGTTGTCGATGGACTGAACGAAGAGGTTGTTCTCGCACACGTAGGCCACGCGTCGGCCATCAGGCGACAGAGTGGCGAACATGAGCGTCGAGGGCTTGGCTTTCCCGCCCAGCTTCTTAAGTTCCCTTGTTTTCAGGTTAAACACCCAGTAGTCGCCTCGAGTCTCCCTCCGCCAGACGCGCTTGGTGTTGGTGAAAACGAGCAACTTCATGCCGTCGTCTGACCACGCATAGTCGTCGATCTTGAGGGGCTTTGATTCGCCACGCGCCAGGAGGTCGGCCGCAGACACCAGGACTTCGCCCTGGCCCGATTCCGGATCGCAGCGCACGATGTCGTTGGCGTCTTTGATCGTTTTGGATTTCTCAAGCGTGGTGTATCCCGAACCGTCCTTGAGCCAGCGCGCGGGGCCCCAATCCTGGGTCTTGAACTCGTCCTTGCCGAAGATCTGATCCACTGTCAGCAGCGAGCCGTCAGCCGGCTTCTCGGCGGAGAGCGGGACGGCAACCACGTTCGTTTGGTTGGTGGGCTTGGAGAGATCGGGGTTCTCAGCACCGTGCGACGTGGCTTGCAGAAGTAGCAGCAAGATGCCAAGTCCTGGCCAACTCACCCGCGATGAGGTTCTTTTGTGGACGCTATTCATGATTCGTTTCAACGTTGGCCTTGTTGATGGTCAGGCAAGGCCCGGTGCGCTGGAGCGGGCCTCGTCGGCGCGATAGGGACACCCGATGACGTTGGGAAATCTCCCCATGCCATCCCGCGGCCCGGGTCCCCGGCCGCACTGCGATTGCTCAAGCGGCGGAGGGTTTTGCCGGCTCACCCAACGCGATCACCTCGCGCCGAATTCGCTCGATATCCGCCGCTTCCAGCGTAAGCCCGGCCCCTTTGGCGTTTTCGGTGACTTGGGCCAGGGTTCTCCCCCCCGCTAAGACATGGGTCACGCCCGGTTGGGCCGCCGTCCACGCGATGACCAACTGCGACAGGGCACACTCGTACTTGCGGGTAAGATCCCGCCAGCCAGCCAGAAGGTCTAGCACGCGCTTGCGGTTCACGGGGATGAGCCACTCGTTCCAGTACGTGTTGCTCCGGATCTCCTCGGGCTTGAACACCCGATCCATCCCGATCGCGCCGGCGAGCAACCCCTGCTCAAGGGACATATAGGTGAGCGTGGCCAGGCCGTTCTTGGCGCAGGCCGGCAATATCTCCTTCTCGGCTTCGCGATGCAGCATGGAATAGCGGAATTGGTCGCTTATCACCGGGCCGCACCGGAGGTTCTCGTTCAATTCATCGAGAGAGACGTTGGAGACACCGATGGCGCGGATCTTGCCCTGGTCACGCAGCTTCGATAGATACGCGATCGTGTCGGCAATCGGCGTGTGATCCGGCGGTGTCGAGGGCCAATGGGTTTGGTACAGATCGATATGGTCTGTGCCCAAGCGGCGCAGGCTGTTCCCCCCCTCGATCTCGATCGTGTCGGGGCGCAGACTGCGATAGACCTTCCTGCCGTCAAACACGGCGAAGAACGAGCCGCGGGCGTCATCCCACCAGATACCGCACTTGGTCGCCACCAGCACGGAGTCGCGCCGTCCGCGAATGGCCTTGCCCACGACCGTTTCACTGCGGCCGAAGCCGTAGCCTGGCGCGGTATCGATAAGGTTGATGCCTAGGTCCAGCGCGCCTTGGATCGTGTAAATGGATTCCCGATCGTCGGGGTCCGTGCCCCACATTTGTCCGCCGCCCAGCACCCAGGCGCCTAGCCCAACCACGGAGGCGGAGAGGCCAGATTTTCCGAGAGGTCGATAGTTCATATCGCAAAATGGAATTAAAGGTTGTCCAAGTTCATGAGAAAAGTGTCATTGTGTCAACAAGGCGCGGCGTACCGAAATTTCCGGGTAGGTTCCACCCAGACGGCGGATCTCCTCCAACCCCGCCGCGTCAGCCACCCGTCCAAGCGCCACTGCGGCCGCATAACGCGTATCCGTCGCGTTCTCAAGATTGGCCACTGTGCGCAGCAGGACAGGTTGGGCTCGTGAATCACCGATCCGTCCCAAAGCCCACGCCACCGCGGCACGCCAGCATGGCGTAAGATCGTTATGCAGAAACAGCACTCCTGGACCCAGTGGATCGGGCCGTCCCCCAGCCGCTTCCGGAGCCGAGCGCTCGAGCACCGTAATCAGGCCTTTCACCGAGCGTGCATCACCCAAGTTGCCCAGAGATCGGGCAAGGAAGAAGCTAACCCAGTGGCGAGTCGGCAGTTTTAGCACCACCGGGATGCCCATGTCGAAAACGCGAGGGATACTGACCGGTTGATTCCAGTACCGTTCCAAGGCCTCACGGATGCGTGGCTCAAAGGAAAGATCTCGACAGGTCAGCGAGAGGACCTGCGCCGCCCGATTTTCCGCATCCGGCTTCCCCCCCCATGCCTGGTGCGTCAACCCGATCGCTTTCTCGATGCCCCCCTGTTTAGATGCTCGCGAATCTCCAAGGATTGCAAGGCAGGTCTCAATGACCGCCACCGCCTGTCCGCTGCGCCGGATCACCCGGCCCACCAGCGTCTCGTAATCATCGTTCCCCGGTAGCAGCGCGCGGTCCGGATCCGTCGGCAACGAACGAATCAGATCAGGCACAATCGAACCTGTGTTGGTGGCGCCGATCGCGTCCAGTGCTTCAACGATAAAATAGTGCACCGGGGAGGCATGACAGGCCATCAGGGCCTCGTGGTCGCCGTACCAGCGCGTGTATTCGGGGTACTCCGGCAAACGGGAAAAGGCTTGGATCAAGGCTGAGACAGCCTCTGGTGTGGCAATCCGGCCGAGCGCCTCCACGGCGGCTTCAGCGAGGAACAAGTTCGCTTTCTCAGGATCCGCGTTTTGGCGCAACGTCTCCGACAGCATTTCCACCGACCCCGCGTCACGCAGCCAACCCAGGGACCGGACCGCAGCCTGTAACGTGCGTGGATTGACGTCGGCTAGCGAGTTGAAACGCGCTTCGTCGCCGCGATAGGTCTTCCTCCAGTCTGGGAAGGGGTTCCGCAGACGTTCGTGAAGCACGTAGTCGCGCAGGTTAGGTCGTCCAGCGTCGCCACCAACATGCCCCAACGCAACCGCCGCGTGCCGCACGGCATCCCGATCGTTGCTGGAGAGTCTTCTGACCAGACCCTCTTCGATCCTCTCCCAGGAATTCTGCTGGAACCACTCATGCCATCGCTCGGCCTGACGGACCTGCTCGGGGTTGCCGGCGCATGGGTCGAAGGGCTGTGCTTGTCCGGTGAGATTCTCCAAGGCCATCGCCGCCGCTTGAGCAACGAGGGGATCAGAGCCGTTCAATGCTTCCAGCAACGGCGGCACCGAATCCCGAGTTCCACAGGCTGAGAGGGCAACGGCTGCGGCCACTCGAACATCGCGATTCTTGTCCCTCAGAGTTCGGGCGAGTGCTGGAGCGGCCGTCCTCTCGCGGAAGATGCCAAGACGTTGAGCAGCGCTTATCTTCAGGTCCGCGTTGACGTCCTTCAGTTGCGCCGTCAACGCCAAGACTTCCTGCGCGCCCGTGGCAAGAGGATCAAGGGTCTCGCCGTGCCGGTTGATGCCTGCGACCTCCCGGTACCGATCCAACTGCAACTCCATCAAGCCGGTCACCGCGGCGTTATTGCCGCGAAATCGATGCGGCTTGCCCAGGCCGACCAATCGCAGAGGTTTTACCTGCAAGGCCTGCATCCTCGGCGCCCCGTTCGGTGGCGCAGCCTGCCTGGGCTGATGGCAGCCGACGCATCCGCGCGTCTCACCGGGCCGGACATAGATCCAGGACATTTCATTCAGCTCCGAACGTCCTTCCCCATCGACTGCCTGAAACGCAATCGGTGTGTCGGCCGGCACCTCAACCGCGAATGAACCGTCCGGCATCAGCGGAACTGTGCCCAATTCCGTCACCTCGCTGCCCGCGTGCACAATGTAGGAATGGGAGGAACGAAGGGTAAGCCCTTTCCCCGCCAGCACGCGAATTGCCCTTACCTGGGACCATCCGGCGGTGGTGTTTCTGGTGAACCGGGCATTCTGGCAGAGCAAGATGCCTGTCGCGTGCGGATCCGCTGCTTTTTGAACCTCCACCTGGGCTGCCAACTGCGGCGGGCGTTGGCGTTCCCCGAGGAACACCGGCGAATGCAGCGGCGCGTTCGTCGATTCAAAGAGGACCGTCACCTTTCCATCCTCCTGGCCAGGATCCACAATGGCAATTCTCTCGTAGCTCGTCTCGTGCGCTCTCGGGTTTGCACGCCTCGATCGAGCCCCGCGCGCACCCCGCCTGGGGAGTGTGCACAGCAACCTGCCATCGGGCAGCGCAGCCACGTCGCCCGCCGCTACCGCCAGATGCCGCAACTCCGCCGCTGTGCCTCCAGGGCGTCCCACCGCAATTCCGGATCCGGTCAGGAATGCCACCCGCCCGTCCGGTAAGGGTGCCGGGCTGCCGCAGTTGAACGCTCGCAGCCTCCCCCCGTATTCAGGACCCAGGTCCAGGCCAAACTCCGTGTAGCCCTCCGTGCCATCGGGATGCACCGCGTGCAGCAGCGTCTCCACCTTCCCGCGATCGAAGAAATTGTCGGATCGGATGAACAGTATTCTGCCGTCCGCCAATACCTCGGGCTCGTTATCAAAAACCAGGGTGTAGGTGAGCGCGGTGAGGTTCCCGCCATCGGGGGTCATGGTAAACAACGAGCGTGATGGCGGATTGTGATATTCCTCGAACGTGCCGATCCGGGTCGATGTGAACGCAATCCTTCCGTCCGGCAATTCGCAGGGATCAATGTCGTGGAACGGGCCGTCGGTGATCTGCTGCGGTTTCCCTCCCTCGGCTCCAATTCTGTAGATGTGGAAAAAAGGTTGCCGGTTGGGTGCCATGGAAACATAGATCCACCGGCCATCGAAGGACACCGTCGGCGAACCCAGCGCTCCTTGCCCGGCGTCGAGGATCAGGCGCGGAACCACTCCCGGCTTGGCGGGTTTCAGAGCGTAAAGTTTGCGACCGACTTTCATTGGCGCGGGCAAGTCGTGTTCGGGAAATGCCCGGGAATCGCGAGGGTTGAAGATCGTGACCGAAAGGCTGTCATAACTGTCGCTGGTGGGAGACGCGGGCCGATAGAGACTGCAATCCTCGCCCACGAAGAGCACCGCCTCGGGCCAGACATAATCGGCAGGGGGCACCAGTTCGTCCCCAGGATCGCGGCGGCCAGCCGCCTCACGGTCCGGACGCACGGCAAGTTTTCCCCACGGCGTCACGCCGAAGACGCCAAGCGTTACAGATGAGGTCCAGGCCTGGTCGTTCAGGTCGGGTTGCTGCCAGTTGGGCTCCTCTTGGGTGGCGCATTTCCACGAAGGATCAGTCTTCAGCTCCGCCTTTTGTCCGTCGGCAAGTTGCACGACGAGTTTCGCGAGCAGACCCGCCGGGCCCGGCGCCGTGTTGACAGCTTCGACAGCGATCACGTTGTGGCCCGCTGACAGCAGCCGGGCGACGTCAAACCGCTTCGCCCGATTCCACGCGTTCGGATCCGTCTCGCTTTCGCCCACAAACTGCCCGTTCAGGAAAACGGTATAAAGATTATCCGCGGCGATAATCAATTCAGCCGATTGAATTTGCGCCTTTTCGGACACGGGAACACTTGCGCGAAACCAGGTGGCCCCCGCAGGCTGATCCAGGGCCGGGTGGCCTGCCGGAGGCGGGGACCAAATCCACTGAGCGCCCTCGAAATCCACAGTCTGCGCCCTGGCACCCGCCAACAGCGCAAGACCCGCGAACGCCACTAGCCAGAAGGAGCCCCCTCTGGGCGAAGACTGTTTTCCGGTGAATCGCGCGTATTTGATGCCAGCAACGTTAAATGAAACTCGAAGCCGTTGCCAAGCTCGGAGTGGACAGGGTCCTTGCGTAGGCGGCTTTCGACTTGACGAGCAGTTTGCATCGCGAATAATGACCATGAAGACACTCAATACCGAACAATCAGTTCGACTAACATGTAGCCCTCATCCACGCGCGCAGGATGGGACGCGACCTCCTGGCAGACCATGAATCCGAAGCGACTCAGTGCGATTGAAATCTCCCAGCAAGCCAGGCTGCTGCCGATCGAGGCGGTTGCCGCCAAGCTCGGCATCCGGGAAGACCAAATCGAGTTCTACGGCAAGACAAAAGCCAAGATCACGCTCGACCTTTGTCAGCTCTCCCAGAACGCTCCGACGGGCAAACTGATCCTGGTCACCGCTATCAATCCGACCCCAGCCGGCGAAGGCAAGACCACGAGCAGCATCGGCCTGACCGACGCTCTTTGCCGTCTGGGCCAGAAGGCCGTGGTCTGCCTGCGCGAGCCGTCCGTGGGCCCGTGCTTCGGTGTCAAGGGCGGTGGCACTGGGGGCGGTTACGCTCAAGTGGCGCCGATGGAGGACATCAATCTCCATTTTAACGGCGATTTCCATGTGGTCAGCTCCGCCCATAATCTGCTGGCGGCAATGCTCGACAACCATTTACACCACGGCAACGCATTGGGCATCGACCAGCGCCGGATCGTCTGGCGCCGCGTGCTCGATATGAACGAACGTGCCCTCCGGCAGATCGTCATTGGCCTTGGCGGCAGCGGCAACTCCATTCCCCGCGAGTCCGGCTTCGATATCACGCCGGCCTCCGAGGTCATGGCCACACTCTGCTTTTCGGAGTCGTTGCCGGAATTGAAAGAGCGGCTCGGGCGCATCGTCGTGGCCTACTCGCAAACCGGCAAACTCATCACCGCCCGCGATCTCAAGGCCGATGGCGCGATGACCGTGCTGATGCGCTACGGCGTCCAACCCAACCTCGTGCAGACGCTCGAAGGCAACCCCGCGCTCATCCACGGCGGCCCCTTCGGCAACATCGCCCACGGCTGCAACTCCGTTACCGCGACTAAACTAGGGCTGCGCCTCGCCGACTACACCGTGACCGAGGCCGGCTTTGGCGCCGACCTCGGCGCGGAGAAATTCGTTAACATCAAATGCCGGAAAACCGGCCTGCGCCCGGACGCAGCAGTGCTGGTCGCCACGGTTAGGGCCTTGAAATACCATGGCGGCGTCAGGGTCCCGGATCTCGCCCAGCCGAATCTTCCGGCGCTGACGGCGGGCTTGGGCAACCTGCTCAAGCACATCGAAAACCTCCAGTCCTTCGGCCTGCCAGTCGTTGTTGCGATCAACGTTTTTGCAGGCGACACCGAGGACGAGTGGCAGGTCATCGGCGACGCCTGCGCCCAGGCGGGTGTGCCGGTCGCCCGCTCGGAGCACTTCGTCCGGGGTGGTGCCGGCGCTCAAGAGCTTGCGCGCCTGGTGATGGAAACCGTGGCCAAGTCGCCCGGTGGCGCCTTGAATTTTACATACCCCGACAACATTCCTTTGCTCGAGAAAGTACGCTTGATTGCGCAGAAGGTCTATGGCGCCGGTGACGTTGCCGCCGAGGGCAAGACTGCGGAGAAGCTCCGCTCGTTCGAGGAGGCTGGTTTCGGCCAGTTGCCGATCTGCATGGCCAAGACCCAATACTCATTTTCCGCGTCGCCGATCCTCCGCGGCCGCCCGAGCGGATTCACTGTGCCGCTGCGGGATGCCCGCTTGAGCGCCGGCCCCGGTTTCGTCGTGGTCTTTTCGGGTGACATTGTGACGATGCCGGGCCTGCCGAAGGTGCCGGCAGCCGAATCGATGGATGTCGATGCCGACGGCCACACTGTGGGCCTGTTCTGATCCCGGGCAACCAGCCCCGCTAGCGGGACTTTACAAGATAGGATGGGGAAAACGCGTGGAAAGGGTCGTGGAGTGGGGCTGGGATGGTTTTCGGCGCTGTATGACCTAAGCGCGCTGGTAGCGGCTTAGGTTGAGTT
>ORJL011933823.1_pt1 | contig 11576 bp, 13 predicted proteins | sample 1779941 | NCBI WGS metagenome assembly ORJL01 (sample SAMEA104232317, study PRJEB22302) | groundwater metagenome | biome: forest; feature: aquifer; material: groundwater | place: USA | collected 2011-08-07 | depth 5.8 m | reverse complement strand
GGCGGGGGCGCGGGGAGGCGGGACGGGGGCCGCGCCGGCCACATGCCCCCCGCGAGCCGCTACCTGCACGTTGTATTCTTCTGTCACGTGGCGCTGGAAAAGGCGCTCAAAGCTGTGGTCTCCGAGGTCACGGGGAAGTATGCTCCCAGGACCCATAACCTGCTTGACCTTGTGAATCTGGCTCGCCTTACGCCAACTCCAGAACAGAGGGAGTTCCTTACCGAGCTCAACGATGCCAGTATCCCTACCAGATACCCGGAGGATCTGCGCGAAGCGGTGAGAGTGTTCACGCGGGCACGAGTGTTTCGTATCTTGCAGCAGGCACAGGAGACCATAGCATGGATAAGATCTCACCCGAGCTTGGCCGAATCATAACTTCATATCGCGAGGAGTTGGCACGCCAGGGGATCAAGGTCACGGCGGTGTACCTCTTCGGCTCCTATGCCCACGGCACGCAGCACGACGGCAGCGACATTGACCTGGTCATCGTTTCGCCGGACTTCGCCAAGCTCGATCTTTTTGAGCGCTTGCAGACATTAGGCCGCGCCGCAGGCAGGATATGGCAGCCCATCGAAGCCTACGGTGTGACGCCGGAAGAGATCGAGACGAAGTCGCTGTCCCCGTTCTGGGAGTACATCCTGGAGAGTGAGGCGGTGCCCATAGCCCAGTAAGGGGCCGGGTTCTGACTTCCACACAGGGCCGCCGCCAAACAGGTGGAGGCCCTTCTCCACTTGGTGCGCCTGAAGGGGGTGAGGGCGAAGGTCAGGGCCAGCGAGATCGTCATGGAGGAAGGCCAGGCCGTCGTCCGGCTCTGGCCCGAGGCAGGCTGGAGCCGGAGAAGCTGGCCTCCCTGTTCCGTCGGGACCCCGTGACGGTCGCCGCCAACCAGGTCCGCCTTAAGGTGGAGGGCGACCCGAAGTGGAAGGAGAGGGCGGGGGTTCCGACAACGAACGCCTAGCAGAACTCGCATGGTTGACTGGCAGACCAAAAAGCGCATAAATGGTGGTGTTCAGGGGACTCGGTTTGGAGTATCGGAGCCGACTGGTCCAACTGCGACGGAAGACGCTGGTTGTTGGGCCCAGAAGGGGGCGATAGTGTGAGGTCTGATTGGCCTTCGCGGACAGAGTTGCTGACATAGGCTATGAAGCTTCAAACGGTCGAAGATAACCTGCGAGATTGGAAAGAAGGCATCTGCAGCCTAATGAATGGGTGGCTGTTGAAGCACTGTCGCATATACAAATGGAACACGCCAGACCCAGAGAGCTCGCTTGTCATTATTAGCCCTAGCGGGGACTATGCATGGCGAGAACTCGATGAGCAAGGGCTACGGATTCAGGGAAAGCTACTGGAGGAGTACAGACGCTTCCACTCTCTCGTTGGCGTCCTTCTCAAGAAACAGCCGCAGGATTCAATCGCCGTGCTGGAGGAAAGTCATGCAGAGGTCCTGGAGGTGGTCGAACAACGGAACACGTGGTGCAAGAATACGCAGGAAGCGCTCGCCCATGTTCTAAAGGCACTGAGCGTGCAAACTGGCTTGATCGCCCGGCTCTATGATTCCAGCGAAGGTGAACCATTGTTTGTGCCGGATACCAATGCGTTGCTCTACAACCATGCGCTGGAAAGCTGGAGGTTCGCCGGTATTTCCAAATTCACTGTGGCTCTGACGCCGACCGTCCTCTCAGAGTTGGACGCCCAGAAGATGAACCACCGGAATGAGAAGGTTCGCGAAAAGGCGGAAGCACTGATTCGTCAGATTAAGGAGTACAGAAGGAGGGGCAAACTAATCGAGGGAGTCCCTCTGGCCAGTGGAGTAAGCCAGGTGGTAGCTCTTGCTGCGGAAGCGGTTATGGAGGAAACGCTTCCTTGGTTTGACGCCAGTATCAATGATGATCGCGTTCTCGCGTCCACAATTGAGCTGATGCGTAGCCGGCCGCGTTCATCCGTAGTCATAGTTACTCGTGATATCAACATGCAAAACAAGGCGGAATTCGCCCGCCTGGCATTCGTGGAACCTCCCGAACCTTTGAGTGGTTCCACGTGACCCACCTTGCAGAATGGCGTTGACTGTCTGCTTGCACTAGGCAGACAAGTGGCTGCTGTCAGCCCATGTGCATACTATGATGTGGGAGAGGGGCCCGAGCCTGTGGTCTTCGTTCGTGCCGTTGCAGTAAAGCTGCGTAATCGGGTCCGCAACGGCGGAGAGGTGATCGAAATATGAAGACACTTGAAATGGCTGATGCCGTAGCTTCATTGGCGGAATATGCCCAGGATGTAGGCAAAGAGCCGATACTGCTGACCGTCGGCGGCAAACCGGTAGCCGCGTTGGTGCTGTAGAGAACGCGGACTTGGAGACAGCAACCCTGAGCGTCCATCCGCAATTCCTGGCGCTCATTGAGCGGTCACGCACACATCAGAAAGCCGAAGGCGGCATTTCTGCCCGGGAAATGCATCGCCGTCTGGGCCTCTGACAGAGAGACCTGGCCGGAAGACGGGAGAAGACTCATATGAAGGCAGGTCTCATACTCGTCACTATCGTGGCGGTTCTCTTGGCCGTTTGGATGCTGCGGCGCTCGGGCGAGCGACCCATTAACACCTCAGACATGCCGGACGATCCGGACGGGCAGGTACTGAGGCAACTTGTCCTCGCAGGGTCGGACTTGTCGAAACCCCATGATGCAGAGTTCTTCCTATACTTCCCGGATGAAGAGCGCGCTTCGAAGGCTTGCCGTGAGCTCACGGCCGAGGGATATACCGGTAAGGTTGAGCGCGCCGCACAGGGGCCAAGTTGGCTATGCTTCGTGACCAAGCAGATCATCCCCTCTCACGGCGTCATGGTCGCAATCAGGAAGCGCATGAGTGAGTTGGCGCGAGCAGGCGGCGGGGAGTACGATGGATGGGGGGCGCCGGTAATGCGCTGAAGGCTGCCCGGCCAGGAATCGCGATAGCCGCCGCGTCCAAACTCGGCGTTCAACTCATGAAGGTCTGAAATGGAAGTCTACACTTATTCCGAAGCAAGAGAGAAGCTGGCCAGCGTACTGGATAAGGCAGAAGCGTCGGGGAAGGTCCTCATCCGCCGAAAGGATGGCAGCACCTTCGCGTTGACCCCCGAGCGGGCACAGCGCTCCCCTCTGGATGTGCCCTCCATTCGGACAAGCATCTCCACGAAGGAGCTCGTTGAAACGGTCAGGAAAGAGAGGCGTAGAGCAAGAGGGTTGAGCCGACGCGCCTGACCTGGTACGTCCTGTCCTCAGAGTTGGATGGCCGCCTCGGGGCGCGAACGAGCGCTGGCCGCCGCACAGCCAGGGCGCAACGAGGCCGCGTATTTGGTGGGGCCTGTGAGAACAGATTCTCCCGCTGTCCCGAGCAGAGGTCGGGCTGCTTTTGTGGATCCTATTCTAGAGGACCGGTCAGCAGGGGTAAGTCAGGCCGCCCGGGCTAGTTCTGCTCCGGAGGGAGCAAGCCACTGGGCGTAACCATTTGCCCGCACCGCGTGCACTTGTGGCCGGTCACCCTGGCGGGCGACGAAGGGTCCTCTCGCAGCGCGATACGGTGGGTGAGGGGGTGAGTGCACTCCAGGGTCGCTCCCGTGGTCTGTTCCGGCGCCTTTCGTCCTCCGAAGAGCTTCATGATACACCTCCTGTGGCGTTCAGGGATATTCTAACATTCTTGTCAACAATCTCACAAGAGGCTCACGGAGGGCGATAGATGTGTCGCCCAAGAACAACTACACTTATCGGGTGATATTCGAGTGAGACCCCAGGAAGTGGCAGCCGCCCTTTCTGGCTAAGGGATCTTGTCCACCCAGACCCACCGCGCCTCGTGCAATGGCACCACGATGTCAGCCATCTCCTTGATCCTCTTGGCGCTGTTGTAGGCCAACACCGGGTCTGTGTGCACGCCGGTAGTCGCCACCGGCCCGGCCCAGTGCATCCCCGGCGGCGGATTGTAGATCTCGTCGTTGGAATCTATGCCCTCGATTATGGCCAGCCCCTTCGCCGTATTCACTGCCACGGACTGACCACCATCGGTGTGACCCGGCGTGAACAGTATGTCTATCCCTTCTTCCACATGATGGTCCCCCACTATCACTTCCCAGTTCAGTGTATCGAGCACTTCCTTGGGACAGGGCCTGGGTTCGTGAGGGGGAGGGTTTCGATGGAAATCCAGCTCGGCTTTCTGCACCAGGAACCTGGCCTTGGTGAACATCCCGGCGCAGAACCGGTGGTCGAAGTGCAGGTGAGTCTGAATAACCAGGTCGATGCCCTCAGGTTTCAGGCCCAGCTTGGCCAGCCCTTCCGGAAGGGTCTGTATGTGCCGGGTCCCCAGAAAGCCGTGCTTGGTAAGGTCCTCTACCGTTGTCCCCGAGTCTACGATGATACTCTTGCTGGCTCCCTGAATGCAGAATACGCAGTAGGCCATGGGGATCGGCCACCGTGCGCCGCTCCGGAACAGTCTGGATTCCAGACTCAAAGCGCCGAGTGCCAACGGTATGGGCCTGATGGTGTAGGTCTTCACGTTAGGCTATCCTCCTTCGCTCGTTCGTTGTCGCCACGTTGTCGTTCATCGAGCCGCCGTCCCATCACGTGGGACCGCTTCACCAACTTGTCGCTCATTGAGCCAATGACGTCAGTCGTTACCATGGGTTACTTGCATAGTGGCGTGGCGTATTGAGGACAGCGACCCGCAGGGCTGGGATCATTGCTACGAAAGTGCCCTTCCTGGTGCCATTCCCGCGAAAGCGGGAATCCACGCGCGCTGCTGTCGAGACGTCTTGCCCGTTTCGTGGATTCCGGCTCGGGGGCCGGAATGACATTTTCATCCTTAACGGCGTCCCGATGCGGCATCGGGACATGAACGATTCCGCTGAAGGTAGCGCTGTACAACACTGCGCTCCCCCCGACCAATCCATTCTAGCATCTTGCATCAACTGGCGGAATGGCGCGGCACTGAACAGGGACTCGGTGAACAGGAAGAACGGGACCGAGCGGTGTCGCTGGGGTTTGGAGGAGAGAGCAGTCCGTCATGGTGCTCCTGGCGCCACATCTGCCCCGCTTGGCCGTCCGGAACCCGGCTAATCGGGGCAGCGCCAAGAGCTGTTGGTCGTGCCTCAGCGCCTCTGCCGCGACCGGTTACTTGATTTGGGGGCCTTGGCGTCTTTCTCCGGACCGGCCCCGTTGTTGGAAAGGGGCAGCGCCCGAAGAACGTTGATAACTCTGTGACTGAACAGTTTCCCGTCGAGTCCGAGGACCGCAGACTCGCCTTCGGTGACGGACTGCATCTCCACAAAGGCGTACTTGCGGACCTGCCCGCTTCGTATATACTCGTCGCTCATGATCCTGACGGATCCTACCTGCCCGAACGGCATGAATGCGTCCCGCACTTGGGCCTCGGTAGCCGATACTGGTAGGTTGCCCACAAACACGTTCATGTTTCTCCCTTCGAGGTGGAGAGGACCGACCCGCACAGCACCGGGTCCTACGCTCCACCAACCGAGAATACCAGATGCCAAGACCAGAGGGGGCCGCGAAGCCCCCCGGTCAAAGAGCCTATCTAGGACTTCGGGCTGCTCCCGTGAGAGGTTGACCTCTTCATGAAGCAGTCGTTGCAGTAGACTGGCCGACCGCCACGAGGCCCGAAGGGCACTTGAGTCTCTTTGCCGCACTGAGCGCAGACCACGTTGCGCATCTGATGTTCGCTTCTCGCGAGCGGGCTGCCGCCGCTCCCACGGGCTGTCCGACATGTTGGACAGCGGACAGGCTCGTTGAGCAGACCGCGCTGCTGGTAGAACTCTTGTTCCCCGGCAGCGAACGCGAAAGCTTGCCCACAGTCGTTGCATGTCAGGGTCCTGTCCTGGAAAGCCAACAGCGACCTCCTGGTTTCAATAGTCGGCGGCTATCAAGGTACCGATGGCTGTCGCGGTTTCGATAGGCAAGGTCGGCGACATGTTGTCACTGGTGCGCTGCAACACTGCCTCTTCTATCATCATAGCAGGTTTTCTCCCGCGCCGTCGGTGCCACCCCGTGACATGATTGGTCGCCTCGCGCGGTGTGACTCTGCGAAAGGGCCGTCTGCGCGGAACGTATGTAGGCCAACCAACCTACCGCCTTCCCCTGGCTACTGTGGCACCCGATCCCTGATGGCGGCCAGCGCCGGTCGGCGCCGTAGGCCCTCCATCCGCACCTATGCTGAATAACGTCTGGGCAGGCATCACGTCCTGATCATGACAAGCACCATCTTGAATCTACTTGCCGCATGGAGGGAGTGCGGCTGGCCCGCCGGCATGATTATCGTATCCCCGGCGGTGAGATCAAATGGTTTGCCGCTTATAGTGACTCCGGCCTTGCCGTCCAGTACGGACACCAGGGCATCGAAGGGGGCAGTATGTTCGCTTAGCCCCTGACCCTCGTCAAAAGCAAACAAGGTCACGGTCCCGCTGGCCTGGTCCAGTATTGTCCGGCTGACGACAGAGCCGTTCTGGTAGTCCATCAGGTCCATCAGCTTGACCACCCGCCCGACGAGCTTGTCCTCCGCTTTCGCTTTCTCATGCGGCGTCATGACACACCCCTTCTTTCAAGAATCGAGCCTCCACCCTCCTTTGGCCTTCCCAAAAGACTATACCAGTTGCAAAGCCGGAGTTCGAGCTGCAGAGTATCGGGTTGTCCGGCGAATAGAGGCCGGGATATACTGATAGCATCCCATTTGGACCCTGGCCGAGACCCGGGACCCCCAAATGGGAAATCAGGGCATGAAGGAGACTGGACCGTGGCAGCAGCAGTCTTGAGCAAGACAGCGCGGTACAAGCAGTCGATTTGCTGGCAGTTCTTCATTGACAAGGTCAAGGCAGAGCGACTGGTCTCAGGGGCGGCCGCCATCGGGTATGCCGGCTTCGACTACGCGCCCCAGGAGAGCTGGCCCCTGATACTGGACCACGGCCTTCGCGTCGCCGCCATAAGGGGCCACATCTCCGCCACCGAGGGCCTTAACCATCGCGAGAACCACGACCGGCTCGAAGATGAGCTCGGCTCCAACATCGAGCTGGCTGGCCGGAATGACATACCCGTGGTCATCTGCTTCTCCGGCAACCGGGCGGGCCTTTCGGACGAAGAAGGCATCGAGAACACCGCCGAGGGGCTGCGAAGGGTCGCCAAGGCGGCAGAGCGCAACCACGTTACTCTTTGTATGGAGATGATCAACAGTAAGATCAACCGCCCCGACTATCACGCCGACCGGACATGGTGGGCTGTCGAGGCATGCAAGCGTGTCGGCTCACCCGCTGTCAAGGTGGCCTACGACTTCTACCACATGCAGACGCAGGAAGGCGACATGATAGCAACCATAAGACAGAACATCGCACACATCGGACACATCCATACCGGAGGAGTGCCCGGCAGGAACGAGCTTGACGGCACCCAGGAGATCAACTATCCCGCTGTCATGAGGGCCATTGCAGCCACGGGCTATGCCGGCTATGTCGGACACGAGTTCACACCCAGGGGCAACCCTTTGAGGGCGTTGCGCCAGGCTTTCAAAGTGTGCGACGTGTGAGTTAGAGGTGCCGGTACACCAACTGCTCGAAGCCCCGCAGGACGCGGATGCAGGCGTCGTCGTAGAAGGGCAGCACCTGCATCATGATGACGGCCGCGATGCCCCGCTTGGGGTCAACCCAGAAGTGCGTGTTGTTGATGCCGCCCCAGCTCAGGCTGCCAGGGCTGCGCACTCCGGCGACTGCTTCGTCCCGCGAGGCGATCTGGAAGCCCAGGCCGAATTTGTCACGCCCGGCTCCCAGCGGGAACGGCCTCGTCCGGGCCGGGTCGCCCACGGGCTGCTCCTCGACCACCAACCTGCCGATCTGGTTCCGGCCCATCATGCGCACCGACTTCTCGTCGAGGAGCCTTGACTTGCCCAGGCTTCCGGCGTTGAGCAGCATCCGCAGGAAGATGCCGTAGTCTTGGGCCGTGGAATAGAGCCCGCCGTCGCCTCTTACGACTGACTGCTGCTCGGCGGTGTTCGGCTCCTCCACCAGCACCCCGTCAGCTCTGCGATGCACCGTCACCACCCGACCGAGTTTCTCGGCCGGCACGGCGTACGATGTGTCCCGCATCTCCAGCGGCTCGAAGACCCGCTCGCGCAGGAACACGTCAATGGTCTGGCCGGATAACGCCTCGACAACCTTGCCCAAGACTCGCGTGCTGGCGCCGTAGGTCCACCTGGCGCCCGGGTCGTGCAACAGCGGAAGGTCTTCCTCGGTCTTCTGAGTGCCCTGCATAAGCTGGAACAAGGTCGGACTGGCAAACCCGTAGCCGATGCCTGAGGTGTGCGACATCAAATGGCGGATGGTGATGGCCCGCCTGGCCGGCCTGGTGTCGTACGTGCCATCAGCGGCGTTGAACCTCGAGATGGCCAGCGGCTTATCAAACCTGGGAAGATAGTTCGATACCGGGTCAGCGAGACCCAGCTTGCCCGCCTCCATGAGCATCATCGCCGCCACCGATGTGATCGGTTTGGTCATGGATGCGATGCGGAAGATGGCGTTGCCCGGCATATCCACCCGGTGGGCCGCATCCAGCTTCCCGAAGGCGCCTTCGTAGAGCTCCCCGTTCCGGTCTAGGACCAGCGCCACAACGCCGGGAATATCCCCGCGTTCGACGGCTCCCGCCAGGAACTCTGAAAGCGAGTCACTGCCTTCCGCCGAAAGCTTACTGGCGGACAGGTTGGCAGTTCTCGGCGAGATCTCGTTCACGTCTTCGCGGGCGGCACTGCGGGCCTCTGGATAAGCTCGAAGATGACTCCTCCGGTCTTGTCGCTGTCCAGGTAGGCGAAGCCGCTGCCGTCCGGCCGGGTGAAACCCTGGGTTATCTTCAGGCCAGCCTTCTCCGCATTCCCTTTGCTCCGTTCCAGGCTTTCCACCAGAAAGCCGATGTGATGGATCCCCTCGCCCTTTTCCTTGAGGAACTCCTCGTGAATGGTCTTCCCGTCTACCAGCTCGATGAGTTCGATCTGGATGGGGCCGAGGTTGAAGAAGGCCCTCTTGCCGCGGTAGCCGGCGACCTTTCCATAGTAGGTGGCCGTGGGATACGACACGTCTCTGAACTCGAAAGGCCCGAAGCCGTACACTTCTTTGTAGTAGCGCACAGTCTCGTCGATGTTCTTGACCACGATCCCTATCTGGCAGAGGCTGCCAGGCTGAAGAATCTCACCTTGCTGTCCACGACCCTGTTGGCTCATCTCCATACTCCTTTCCCAAAGTAGGGGCGGACCTGCGTGTCCGCCCGATCCTCACCCCTTCAGCACCCCCTCCCGGGTGAACACCTCGGCCAGACGGGCGATGCCCTCGCGGATCTCAGACGGACTGTTGTAGCCGAAACAGAGCCGGGCGAAGTTCTTGCCGGAGACTCCGTCAGGTGCGAACATGGCGCCGGACTGATAGCCCACGTCGGCGTTCATCGCCTTCTCCTGCAGGGCGACCAGGTTCGATCCCTCGGGCATCCGCAGCCAGATATAGAGGCCGCCGTCGGGATGGCTCCACGTCGCCGCCGGGCCGAAGTTCTCTCCCAGGGCCGAGAGCATGGCGTCGCGCTTGGCCCGCAGGACCCGGTTGTGGTCTTCGATGTGTCCTTCCAGGTGCGCCACGGAGTAGCGGTGCACGGCCAGGGCGGAGAACTGGTTCACTCCGCTGCCGCTCTTGATGGCGCGCATTCGGTCCATGACCTCGGGCGGGGCCGTCAGATAGCCCATTCGCATCCCCGGCGCGATGAGCTTGGAGAAAGAGCCCACGTACATCACCAGGCTGCTATCGTCCTGCGAGTAGATGGAGGTCACCGGGTCGCCGTCGTAGCGCAGGTCCACGTAGCAATCGTCCTCCAGGATAGGCACGCCGTGACGCTGGCATATGCGCAGCACGGCTCGGCGGCGTTCCAGGGGCATGGTCCATCCCTGCGGGTTCTGGAAGGCGGGGATGAGGTAGATGAGTTTGGGCTTCTTCCCCTCGCCGATAGCCTTCTGAATGGCGGACTCCAGGGTGTCGGGCAACATTCCGTCCGAATCGGATGGGATGCCGCGCACGTCCGCTTTGAACCGACGGAAAGACCCCAACGTCCCCGAGTAGAAGAAATCGTCGGCCAGGACCACGTCGCCCGGGTCCAAGAGGGCCTCGGCGACCATGTGGATGGGCTGGCCGGAGCCGTCGCCCAGCATGATGTCGTCGGGTGAGACGTGGATGTCGCGGTCTCTGGCCAGCTTCTGGGCGACGAACTCGCGCAGAGGCGGATAGCCCTGGATGTTAGGGTAAAGGGCCAGGTCTTTCCCTTCCGCTCGCAAGGCATCTTTCAGGGATTCTACCAGGTCGTCGAGGGGCACGGACTCGGGGTCGGGATAGGCTATGGCGAAATCGTACTTGGCCCGGCGGACGGGCGCTCTTGGACGAGGCGGAGGAGCGGACTTGGCAAAGAGCTTATCGAAGGCGAACCTGTCGGGCATGGGGTAGTCCTCCTGGGGGCAGCCGCGAGGTTTTCGGACGATGCCAGTGTAATGGTTCTGGGCGGTACATGCAACGATTGGCCGGCCTCGTTATGGAAGCGCCAACATCAGTCAAGGGGACGAACCTAACCGTAATCCGTGGGTTCCGCCGGGCCTCCTCAGAACTGTCATTGCGAGGAGCCGCAGGCGACGAAGCAATCCCACACTGCGCAGCCGAGATTGCTTCGCTTCGCTCGCAATGACTCCTAGATCCGTGGGTTGGCTTGGACCACCCAAATAGTGCCCCTCTTGAATCCGGACTCACGGATTCAGGCCTAACCCCTGGCCCTGAGCGAAGCCGAAGGGGAGAGAGGTCCGCCGGGCACTCGCGTCTTCATCCCTGGTGGCGTCTATCACAGAGGTCGCCCCGCAACCTCCTACAGCGGCCTGAACCCGGGCCCGGGGGCGAGATAACGCACCACCTCGCCCAGGTCTTTGATACGGGGGCAGTCCGGCGGCGCTGTGGAGATGCCGTCCCTGTCCAGGAGCAAGGCGTGGATGCCCACGCCTCGCGCCCCGACCACATCGGAATGGTACTGGTCGCCGATGTGGATGGCCTGGGCCGGAGCCACGTTGGCCCGCTTCAGCGCCTCCATGAAGATGGCGGGGTGCGGCTTCTCGAAGCCCACTTCCTCGGACGTCAGGGCGAACTCCACGTAGCGCGCCACGCCCATCCGTTCACATATTGCCTGCATGTCCCTCCTGATGTTGGACAGCAGTCCCAGGGTGATGTTCCTGGACCTGAGCTCTCTCATGGTGGGCAGGGCATCCTCGAAGAGGGCAAAGTCCGAAGGGTGCCGGCGCACTTCCTGGAATATCTGGAGGCCGAGCTCAGGAGCCACCGTCACTCCCGCTCCGCGCAGGAGCGTGGCCTCGTACTCGGCCCAGAACCGCTGCTGCTCCTCGGGAGGCCGCTGGCCGATGGAGAAGTAGGCGTTCTCCTTGGTCATGAACTCGTCCGCTGCGGGGTAGGCCATCCGCAGTGAGAAGGGCGAGACCTCCACCCCGAAGACCTTGCAGGCGGCGACCTGCTGGTCCTCCCTGGGCGGCCAGAACCGGGC
>ORJL011915818.1_pt1 | contig 11577 bp, 13 predicted proteins | sample 1779941 | NCBI WGS metagenome assembly ORJL01 (sample SAMEA104232317, study PRJEB22302) | groundwater metagenome | biome: forest; feature: aquifer; material: groundwater | place: USA | collected 2011-08-07 | depth 5.8 m | reverse complement strand
GCAGCCGAAAAAAAAGCGCGGCATGAAAAAGAAGAGGAAATCGCCAAAGCCCTGGTAAAATCGAAGGCGCAGGAAGCGGCCAAAACGCCTATTTTCACCCCGTCAAGGCACGAGGCTTCGCAAAAAAGGCTGTTTGTGCCCCTGATGTTTTATCCGCCGAAACTCGCCCCGAAGCTTGCCCGCCCGTTTTTCGGCCTGGCATCGCGGATTCTGGGGGAAAAAAGCTTCCTTGCGGCCGACCTTAACAAGCTTGACGAAAAGGCAAACCCGGTCGAATACATGGGGATGGCGCTGCTCAACTCCTTTTCCTATTTCGTGCTGCTCTTGGTGGTCGGTTTTGGGGTGCTGAACAGGGTGAAGTTGAAGGATGGCCCCATGTGGGCCTTGGCCGGCTCGCTTTTCATCGCGCTTTTCATTTTGATGTTCGGCATGGCGTACCCCAAGTGGATGGGAAACAAGAAAACGCGGCAGATAGACAGGGATTTGCTTTATGCCGCAAGGCATCTGCGCATCCAGACGACCGCCGGGGTGCCCCTTTTCAACTCGCTTGTGTCCGCAACAAGCGGATACGGAGCGGTATCCGAAGAGCTGAAAAAGGTGGTGACAAAGGTGCAGGCGGGGGAGAGCCTGGCATACGCGCTTGAGGAGTCGGCGCACAATAACCCGTCCTATTATTACAACAGGATTTTGTGGCAGATGTCAAACGCGGTGAAGGCCGGAAGCGACATCGGCCCGGTGCTTTCGGAAATAGTGGACTTTTTGGCGGAGGAGCAAAGGATCGAGATGCGCAATTACGGCGCGCAGCTGAACACCCTTGCCATAATGTACCTGATGATGTGCATCATCGTGCCGACCATAAGCCTGATTTTCATTCTTGTGGTGTCATCGTTTGCCGAGCTGCCCATAACCGACACCTCGCTGGTGTTCATGATTGCCATATTCGCGTTCATCCAGTACATGTTCATCGGGATAATAGAAAACCGCAGGCCGGCGGTAGCTATATAGCTGGTGCTTATGGAGCCTCCGTTTGAAAGGTACCGCAAGTTCTGGGCAAAGGCGCTCAACTACAACGGAATACCGAGCGACGCCAAGAAATTCTCCGAAATGCTCATTTTCAGCTCGGTCGGCATGGGCGTGCTGTTCTCGACATTATACCACCAAAACCCGCCGTTTGCGGTGATTGCGTTTGCGTTTGTTGTCATAATAGAGCACGTTGGGGCATTCGCCTACCTTGCCATCGGGACGAACAAGCGCGCAGCGAGGGTGGAGGAAGTGCTCCCGGATTTTTTGGAGCTGATGGCCTCCAACATCCGCTCGGGGCTCACGCCGGACAAGGCGCTTCTTATTTCGGCAAGGGAGGAGTTCGGGGCGCTGTCCGACGCCGTATACAAGGCCGGCACCAAAAGCATCACAGGCATACCGCTTGACGAGGTGATGCTGGGCATATCCGATAGCATCAAATCAGACGTGCTTGGCAAGACCATGAGGCTTGTGGTTGAGGGATTGAGGTCGGGAGGGGATTTGCCCGAGCTTCTTTCCAAGACTGCGCTTGACTTGAGGAAATTCAGGTCGGTCCGCAGCGAAATAAACTCGATTATCCTAAGCTATGTGCTGTTCATAACCGCGGCCATTGCACTTGGCGCGCCATTGCTTTACGGCATATCCAGCTTCCTTGTGGACATAATGGTGAAAATCCGCAGCAAGGTGGCGATTAACGAGGCGACAGTGGCGAAAATGGGAGGCAGCAGCATGCTTCAGGGCAAGCTGCTGCTCACTTCAGACGGGGTGGTGATGTTCGCGTTAGTCTCGATTATCATTACGGTGTTTTTCGGCTGCGTGGCAATAGGGAGCATGACTTCCGGCAGGAGGGTGGAGGGGCTGAAGTATTTCCCCCTCATTGCCGCAATTGCCATCGGCCTGTTTTTCGGGGTTCGGGCAGGCATGGGGATAGTATTCGGGAACCTGACAAAATTCGCCTGAAAAAAAGCCGGGATGCAGGAAAGAAGGCTGCCGGGCCGGTTTAGTCAAAGCAGATTACGAACGATTCCGAGGCGGAGTTTTCCTTGATCAGGTTCGAAAGCCCGCCGGCGTGCTTTTTTATCGTGTCCATTTTCTTGTTGTATTTCTCGGTGTTAAGGAACACTTCCACAAGCGAGGACTTGAGGGGGAGGGACCCCGAATCATACGATATGTGCGACACTTCCCAGATCGGAAGCTCGATGAATTTTATCGCGCGAAGCTTTGTGAGCGGCGGGGCGTAGTATTTTTTCTCGCAGAGGTAAACCTCTATGCGGTCCTTGAAAATGACAAGCTCCCCGAACTTGTCGCGAGTGCCGAACACGATGTCCCCGAATTCGGATTCGTGCTCGCTTTTCATGTAGCCCTTTGTGAAACCCATGCAAGTTACCTCATGTGCATAGGGAGCGTGAGTTTATAAATTATTTTCAAAAGGTGGCGGCGCGGGGATTGGCATTGAAGGGCGGCTTGCGGGAGCTTGCCCGCATATGCGCCTTATTTGGGCGGCTTATGGCAGTTTGCTTGCTTCGACCATCAATGCAGCAGCATTGGTGGCCCAGGCGAGCTTACGGAAGCTTGCTCGCCTCGACCTTGTGAATCCTGTAATCCTTGTCCACTTCCTTCACTTCAAGGCGGCACTTCCCTAAAATCAGGACGTCCCCTTTGACCGGGATGCGGCGCAATTGGTAATGCAGGTATGCCGCCACCGCCCCGTAGCGCTCGGAATCGGGAAGCTGCATGTGCAGCTCCTTCTCTATGTCGTGCACGCGCGAGTCGCCGGAGAGCATGATTGCCTTCAGCTTTTCGCCCCCCGCCTCGGGCACTTCCTGCACGCCGCCCCCGCCCGCCCCCAATTCGCCGACTATTTCCTCGATCAAATCCTCTATTGTCACTATGCCTTCCATTTTGCCTTCGGAGTCAAGCACTATTGCCATGCGCACGTCGGACTTCTGCATTTTGCGGAACAGTTCGGATGCCACCATTTCGCGGGAGACGAAAAAGGCGGGGTCGAGCACCTCCCGCAATGAGGAGAGGATTGGGGCGGCAAAAAGCTTCTTCACCTTGAGCACCCCCACCACCCGCCCGTTTTCGTCAATGACCGGGTAGTGGCTTTTGCCGAATTTCACTATCTGCTTCACCATCTCCTCGCGCGAATCCTCGTATTTGAGTATTTTGACGTTTTTCTTGGGAGTCATCACTTCCTTCACAAAAGTGTCGTTGAAGTCAAGCACGCGCTCAAAAAGCACCTTTTCATCGTGCGAGATGGTCTTGTCCTCCACCCCGACCTCAAGTATGCTGCGGAATTCCTCCTCTGTAAACCCTATTTTCACCCCTGCAATCGGGTAGACGCCCGGCACCGCCATGTTGATTTTCTCAAGCACGATTACGATTGGGAAAAGCGCGCCGGAAAGGAGTTCGATTGGCTGCGCCGCAAAAAGCGCGAAGGTGTCCGCATGGTTGGTGCCGTAGTTCTTTGGGATGATTTCGGCGAAAACGATGAGCACGAAAGTGAGGATGCCCGCGCTTAGCCCGAGGAATTGGTCGCCGAAGTAGGCGGAGGTGGTGTGGGCGACTATGAATGAGGCGGCGATTGTCGCAACGTTGTTGGCAAGAAGTATTGTCATTATGGTGCGCATGGTGTTGGCTTTGATTCGCGAGAGGGTTTTTGCCTGCGGGCTGAACTTTGTCTTTTGCATGATGTAGCGCAGGCGCAGGCGGTTGATTGTGAGGATGGAGGCTTCGCACGCCGAAAGGAATGCCGCGATGGCAAGCAGGGCGATGACAGATAGGATTTCGAATTCCATGCACTGATAATGGAAGGTGGCTTTTAATAGGTTATTTTACTGCCGGTTTGGGCTTTTCCCCTGCCCAATAGGTTATTTTACTGCCGGACCAAGCTTTTCCCCTGCTCCGGCATCCTGGCGTTGGATTCTTGCGGGCGACTTTTTTTCATGCGTGATTTTTCCTTGCAGGGATTCCGGGATAAAATTCAGGTCATGTGACAGTTCCAAAAGGGCGTTCAAATCGCTGGGGAATAAGATGCCCTGAAGCCAGACGATTTTTCCGCCGCCGTGCTTTTCCCCGCCATTGGCCAGCATTACCGTGTTGCCATTGCCGCTGCATTTGTCAAAGCACGAGGAGAATTTGACAAAGAAATTGCCCAGGTGCCCGAGCTTTTTGCGTATTGCAAGTTTTTCCAGCGTGGCTGCAGGGCAGCCGGTGCAGATGGCCATTGCAGAAGCCGGGCGTGCTTCCAATGCTTTTGCTGGGGCTGGGCGTTTTTTCATAAGCGGATTATGATGTAGAAGGCATAAAAACAAACCGTGAGCAATAGTGGCATGGAAGACGGGGAAAAGGCGGCCCTTGCGGAAAAGGCGAAGAGGCTTGAGGGCAGGCAGCTCTACGTGAAGGCCGCGGAAGCTTATTTTGAAGCCGGCATGAAAGAGGAGGCTGCAAACGCGTATGAGACAGGGGGGGCGTATTTGAAGGCCGAAGAGCTGTATGAGAAAATCGGCAGGCCAAAAGATGCCGCAAGGTGCAAGAAGAAAAGGGAGGATGCGGCAAACCAGCCCACATGGTCGGACATGCACGCCGAATTCCAAGCTGACAGGGGCAATCCATACTAGTCGGCAAACGGAAATTGGGAAGGGGCATATTCTTCTCCCCCTGGTTGATTTTGATGAAATCGAAAACAGAATACCTGTGGTTCAACACGAAAAAGGAAAAAGAAATAGTGCCGATTACCGGGGAAGTGGCGCGGATTGTTGCATCAAGCGATGTGAAGGAGGGGTTTTGCCTTGTTTCGGCGATGCACATCACCGCCGCAGTCTATGTCAATGACGAGGAAAGCGGATTGATTGAGGACATAATGGAATGGGCGGAAAAACTGGCTCCGAAAGGCAGCTATAGGCATCATCACACGGGAGAGAGCAATGGCGATGCGCATTTGAAAAGATTGCTGCTTGGGCACCAAGTGGTGCTGCCGGTTACGGATGGAAAGCTGGATTTGGGGCCGTGGGAAAGGGTGTTTTACGCCGAGTTTGACGGGCAGAGAAGGAAACGCGTCATTGTAAAAGTGATTGGTGAGTAAAAAGGGGGAGGGAATGGATAATTGCGAAAGTTATCGGGGAGTGAGATGTTGCAGTTTTTGCCGCCAGAAGTGAAATTTCTTCGGCAATAGACGGAAATCCTGGCGGCGCGCTTGCCGGGTTAAAAAAACTTTCCTGCGCTTAATTTTTCCATGGCATCAACTCTTGGAGAGGAAGCTATAGGGCTGCACAGGAAAATGCGGGGAAAGATAGCGATAGCCCCGAAATTCCATGTGTTGGACAGGAAAGCCCTTTCGCTTGCTTATACTCCGGGCGTTGCGGACGTGTGCCTTGCCATTAAGGAAAATCCGGAACTGGCTTACGAATTGACCTGCAAGAATAATTTTGTAGCAGTAGTGAGCGATGGCACGCGCGTGCTGGGATTGGGCGACATTGGGCCCCTTGCAGCAATGCCGGTGATGGAAGGGAAGGCGATGCTGCTCAAGGAATTCGGGGGAGTGGATGCCGTGCCTATTTGCCTCTCATGCACTGGCGAGGATGAGATTGTTGCCGCAGTGAAGGCTATTGCGCCTTCGTTCGGTGCGATTCTGCTTGAGGATATTGAAAGCCCAAAATGCTTTGCTGTTGAGGACAGGCTGTCCGAGATGCTGGATATTCCGGTTTTCCATGACGACCAGCACGGGACGGCGATAGTGGTGCTTGCCGCGCTGATTAATGCGATGAAAATTACAGGGAGAAATGACAAGGCGGCAGTCAAGATTGTTGTCAATGGGGCAGGTGCAGCAGGCGTTGCCATAGCGAAATTGCTTTCGGCATATGGATTTTCCAATTTGAATGTTTGCGATTCAAAAGGGGCATTGTGCGATGATAGGGAGGATTTGGAGGAGTATAAGAAAAATGTGCTTGCCAATATTCCCGGGGCGGTGTGCGGGCCGATGAGGGGCGTGCTAAATGGGGCGGACGTGTTCATCGGGGCGTCAATGCCAAACATACTCAAATCAGAAGATGTGAAAACAATGGCGCCAAAATCCATTGTGTTCGCATTGTGCAATCCTGTCCCGGAAATAAGCGAGGAAGAGGCGAAAAAAGGCGGGGCGCTTGTTTATGGAAGCGGAAGGTCGGACAGCTCAAACCAGATAAACAATGTGCTTGGGTTTCCGGGAATTTTCCGAGGGCTGCTGGACTGCAGGGCGCGCAAGATGACTTACGGGATGAAAATTGCGGCGGCAGAGGCGATTGCGAAAGTTGCGGAAGGGAATGGGTTAAGTGCAGATAAGATTGTGCCTGACCCGTTTGATTCGGCTTTGCGGGATGCGGTTGCGAAGGCGGTTGTTGGGGCGGCAAGGAAAGAAGGGGTTGCCCGCGCCTGAATCTTTGCGGGCGGAAAGGAAAGAGGAGTTGCACGGGCGTGATGCGGGCAAAGATTGGTGAGAAGGAAGGGGTTGCGCGTGCATGAATTTGCCAGGGTGGCAAGGGAAGAGGGAGTGGCAAGGGCTTGATGCGGGCAAACTGGCGGCAGGAAAAATGGCAGCCGATTCTTTCGGCGTGATTTGAATGCCGGAGCACAGCACCGCCATATTACCAATGCGCTTAAATAGGGTTAAATGCCCAAGTTTAATATGGACTTTACATCCCGCGCAAAGCGTATTGTAGCCGAATTCAGCGGCCCAACCGCCCAACTGTTGGCTCCGGAAAAAAGGCTGGAGAAAATTCGCGGCTACTTGCAGAATTCAATCCTGGTGGAAAAAGCCATACTTACCCCAAGGCTTTCCGAAGCGCTTGAAAAAGGCAAAATCGGCATTTATTACGGAATCAACGTATCCCCATTGCTTGAGCCTCTGGACCAGATAGACTCGCTTTTGGTCTGCAGGCGCCTTGAGCAATGGATGAACCAGGACACCGTGGTGTTTGTCGCAGGCAAATACGGGGTGCTGAACGCCAAGGACGCGGTAGGGTTGGAAGGCAGGGGGCAGGAGCTGGTCGCCCGGGAGCAGAGCAAGAAAAAGCTCATGAACGCCGTCATGGCGCATTTTGAGCTGAAGGGAGAGGTCATGCTCACAGACGAGGTGTGGGGAGACAAGCTGTACTGGGAAATAGCAGGGCAGCTTTACCAGACAGGGCAGATTGGCTACACCCGCGGCTATTCCGACATGCAGGAACGCATCCTTTTCTCTGAAGTGCCAAAAACACTTCTGGGAGATATTCCCGGCTGGGTATCGGAGGCGCTTGCCGCAGAGCGTGCGGTGGACCTTTACTCCCTGTTGGAAATTTCAGAGGCGCTATACTTGAGGGAAACAAAAGACGCGAGAATCAAGATAGGTCCGCGCCTTGAGGAGGAATACGACATTTACATCCAGAGGGTGATGGATGTCATCCACATCACGCAGGCGGTGGATTTGCGCTCCAATCCGCAGAAGCCCAATTTCGTCACCCCTTACATTTTACGGCAGGGGGCGGAAAAGAACAGGATAGTTTTCGGCGACACCGAGGCGGACATTGCCGGGAAGCTTGAAAAGATTGACAAAACGCCGCAGCCGATATTTTATTCCCAGACATTGCATCCGCTTTTGCGGCTGCTTGCGTATGTTTCTGAATACCAGGAAATGACAGGCAAAAAACTGCTGGACGTGGCAGCCATTTTGGGGCGCCCAATGGAAAAGGACATGCTTTCCGAACCGGAGCATGAGCAAAAAAAGGTTTTTGAAAGGCTTCGCGGAACCACAGGTGAGATTGCCGGAGCCATCCACTCGCTTCTTATCGAGCCCATTCGGCGGTTGATGGACGATGCGTCCTGAAATTTATTTGGACTATGCAAGGCTTGCCGCCCCTCCTCCGGCTGCGTTCATAGCAAGGCTCAAAAAAGCCTTGGGGGGGTTGGACAGATACCCGGACACAGATTATAAACTGGCAAAAGGAGCAATAGCCCGCCGCCATAAAGTAAATGCCGGAAACATAGCCCTTGGAAACGGGGTTGACGAGCTTATTGATTCCATAACGCGGCTTGGAAAGGAGGAAGTTATCATCCCCACCCCCACATTTGGGCAATATGAAACAGCTGCCAAACGCATGGGGCGGAAAATCAAGCTGATAGATTGCATTTCCGTTGCCGGTTTTGATTTGGCTGCCCTGGAACCCCATTTGCCAGAAGCCAGGCTCATCTGGATATGCAACCCCAACAATCCGATGGGGTGCGGGCTGGATACGCGCCAAATAGAGGATATCGCAAATCGCACCGGAGGGCTGGTGGTTGTTGATGAGGCGTGCATCGGCTTCCCGGAAAAAAACACCCTTATTTGCCAAGCTCCAAAACGCAAAAACATGGTTGTGCTGCGCACCTTCTCCAAAAGTTTTGGCTTGGCCGGATTAAGAATCGGATACGCGGTTGCAAACCCGGATTTGATTGCCCAGCTTGAGAGCATCCGGCAGCCGTTCAACGTAAACTTGCTTGCGCAAGAAGCCATTCCCCTGGCGCTGCAGATGGAAAGCGCATTCAAGGCGCGCTATTTGAAGATGGCAGAAAGGCGAGAGAAATTATCGGCGGCACTGGTTGCGCTGGGTTATGATGTGATGCCTTCGGAGACAAATTTTGTCACGTGGAAAATGGCGGATAAAAAAGCCGCCATCCGGCTTTTCAAGAGGTTGCGCAGCCGCCGCATCCATATACTGCCCCCGGGCAGCGACGAATTCAGCGGAATGCCCGGAAACTGGTTGAGAATAACGGTTGGGTCGGAATTTGAGAACCGGCTGCTGATAAAAGCGGCCAAGGATTGGCAATAATCCGGATAAGTTCATTCAGCTGGCCCGGTCATTTTAGCAGGGTCAAGCAATTTGTCCAATTCCTCTTTTGTGAACAGCTTTTTTTCCGCAATTACCTCTTTTATCGGCAGGCGCCTTTTATCCGCCTCCTTGATTAATTCGGAAACCTTGTCGTAGCCAAGCTTGGGGGCAAGTGCCGTTGCCACAATAAGGCCGGACATCAATGCTTCGTGCGTGCGCGTTTCATCAACAACAATGCCGTCGATGCAGAATGTGCGGAACATGCCGCAGGTGTTTGTTAGGAGTTCTTGGGCGGAAAGAATGTTGTGCGAAATTAGGGGAGTGAGCACATTCAGTTGGAGCTGGCCGCCCCTGCATCCCAATTCTACGGCGTAAATGTGAGACATGGCTTGCAATGCCGCCATTTCAGCAGCCTCTGCAATTGAAGGGTTTATTTTTCCCGGCATGATGGACGAGCCCGGCTCCACTTCGGGCAGGCGGAATTCGCCTATGCCCGCGCGGGGGCCGGAAGAGAGGAGCTTGAGGTCGTTTGCAATGCGGTGGAGGGTGGTGGCAAGCTGGTTCATGGCCTGCGCATAGGGAAGGAATGCGTTCATGTTGGAAGTAAGTTCTACGGGGGAAATGCCAGATGTGAGCGCAAGGTGGGTGTTCTCCGCCAATTTTTTCACCATCAATTCACGGAATTTCGGATGCGTATTGATGCCTGTGCCGATTGCGGTGCCCCCGATGCCCAATTCGCCGAGGCGGGAGGTGGCTGCGTCAAGGGCGAGGCGGTCGTTTTTGATTGCAATTGCAAAAGCCGAGAAAAATTGTTCGAGCGTGAGCGGCACGGCATCCTGCAGATGCGTGCGGCCGGTCTGCACCACATGGGAATATTGTTTTGCCTTTTGAAAGAGGGAGGCTTCGAAAGCGGCGGCGGCGGATGAGAGTTTTGGATGCTCATGCAATACGGCAAGCCTGATTGCGGTGGGGATTACATCATTTGAAGACTGGCTTTTGTTCACGTCGTTGTTTGGGTGGATTATGGAGTAATTGCCTCTTGGCTTGCCCAATATTTCAAGCGCGCGGTTTGCAATCACCTCGTTTGAATTCATATTGAATGGGGTGCCCGCCCCGGCTTGAATAACATCAAGGGGGAATTCGTTGTCGAATTTTCCTTCCGCAACTTCTCGTGCTGCCTGTTCGATGGCGTTTGCCTTTTCAGGCGGCATCTGCCCAAGGTCTAAGTGCACTTGCGCCGCGGACTGCTTTATCCTCCCTAGCATGTGGATGAAGACAGGGCGGGCGCGCATATTTGTCAGGTTGAAATTTTTGGCGGCGCGGACTGTGAATACGCCATAATAGGCATCGTCTGGAACCTCGACCTGGCCTAAAAAATCCTTTTCAACGCGCATGCAAAACCACCATTAAGATTTTGGATTTGGCAGATGGGGGAAAGCAAGCATAAAAAGTGTGCCGTTGATTTGTTGGCTTGGTGCGTCAAATGTCGATATACGAAGTTGAAAAAACTCCCGTGAAGGGGATAAAGGAAGCCGAGGCGCTGGTTAGATGGACAGATGCGTGCGAGGAAAGCGTGCCGATTATGGCGCCGAAATTCATTTTTTTCGTGCTGAAGCTGCATGGGGTGAGGAATGCGGTTGCCAATATTTTGAAGCAGGAGTCCATATCGGTTGGGGCGGAAGCTTCGGTGTCGCAATACTGCGTGAACTGCTCCAAGCCAGCAAGCAACGTCGTGTTGGCAGGCACGCTTTCGCAGCTTAGGAAGCTGGTTGTCAAATTGAAGCAGCAGGGCTATCAGCTTCCAGAGGCGGTGGGGCCGGGATACAAGGCGCTGGCGGATGAGATAGAGGAGCAGATAAGGCGGCAAAAGTAGGAATTGCCAGGCAGGGCGCAGGCGTGGCTGAACTGGCGGGCGCCAAATCAGAATCTCCGAAGAGCGACCCGCGCTGATGCGCGGGACCGTGCGCGAAGCGCACGGTATGTTCGCTCATGCGCCCTGCTGCGGCAGGGCTTACGCCAACTGCAAGGCAGTTGGCTGTTCGGAGATTCAACCGCCGGCTTGAGGCCGGGGGTGCACCGGCGGCAACCGCCGCCGATTGTCTCGCCAACTCGGCGACAACCAACAGCCCCGCTAGGCTGTTGGTGCACCGGCGCGCCTCGGAGCGCGCCGGTTGATGCGCGGCATTCACCCGCGCTCGAAGAGCGCGGTACTCTGCCGCCGAGTTGACGAAAGGCAAAAAAGGCCGGCAGACTGGCAATCGCCTTGCCGCATGGCAATTCGGCAAAAGACGAAAAATCAGCAAAAGCTATTTAAACACCCGTTCTGTTTATACGACGAAGACGGCTGCGGCCGATTTTTCAGTTGGGTGATTTGATGGCTATGAAGAAGACGGAAGAAAGCTGCGGCATGTGCGGCATGCACCTTTGCCAGCAATGCGCAATCCCGAATATCATTTTCGGCCTGCTGCTGATAATTTTAGGCCTTGGGATGTATTCGGCAAACTGGTTCAATTTGGAGACCATAATCGGGGCATACCTCGGGCTGTGGGGCTTGTTCTCCCTGCTGATGAAGAAATAAATTTTTTATTTTTTCATTAGCTTGGAATTTCTATATCCAGCCGGCACTGCGCTCGACTGCTGTCGAGCTTACGTCAAGCCCCCCGGGCTTGACTGTGCCGGCTGTGCGCCCGGCGGCTCATCCGCCGAGCGATTCCAAGGCGCACAAAGTTTGTTC
>ORJL011655957.1_pt1 | contig 11578 bp, 6 predicted proteins | sample 1779941 | NCBI WGS metagenome assembly ORJL01 (sample SAMEA104232317, study PRJEB22302) | groundwater metagenome | biome: forest; feature: aquifer; material: groundwater | place: USA | collected 2011-08-07 | depth 5.8 m | reverse complement strand
TCGCGGATCAGAACAAGTTCATCGGGCCTTTCGCGTACTGCCCTCACGCGCAGCCCTTCGTATGCTTTGCACGCATCATCGCTCAAGGGCGATGGTGCTATTGGTGTTTGCATCGACTGAATTGATACCCACCCGTACCTAGCACCGGCGTGAACCGCGGCCTGCGAAGAGCGTCCGGAAAACGTGGCTTTATCGGGTGCCGAGGGCATCTCGCCCGTCGGGTGCCACTGGCGGCTCGTCCGCCAGAGCCTTCATGTGGCGATGGGAGTCCCTTGACGGGTGCGCGCCTGGAACTACACTTCTAGGACGCTGGCCCTGAGCAGCGAAGGGTTAGAGTCCGCGTGGCACAATTGGATAGCGCGTCGGCCTCCGAAGCCGAAGGTTACAGGTTCGAATCCTGTCGGGGACGTTGCTTCGCGGGTGCCGTGTTCTTTGTGAGACACGGTTTCACTTCGACGATTTCTTCCGCGGATAGGCCTGGCGGGCGCGGGATCTTCCGGTCTCGCTCATACGAATTCCAGTCATTAACTGGGCTTTGGCGTATCCGCGCCATTCACGGTTTACAGAGCAGGGGCGCGCGACGGGCTCCGGCGCCAATTTGGATGAAAACTGTCGAGCCTTCCGTCCCCCACCCTCGCAGTCGTGAGGATGGGGCACCGCTGCGCATCCGCGCCATTCACGGCTCACAGAGCCGTGGCACACAGCGGGAGCGCGGTCATTTAGTGGGACGCGCATAAGGGGCGACTTATTGTTCTGCCCCGACCACAGGGCGGCGCGTTACCTTGGCGGTGGGACGCGATGGTGCGCGGTCTGCATTCGGATTCAAAGTGACAGGGCGTGTCGCTGCGACCGCGCTCGGTCCATGGATCGCATGCCGTCCGAGAAGCGGCGCGCATTCGGACGGAGCGTCCCCATCCGGGCGGTGGGTCGCGAAGGGCCGAAAAAGCGGGGATTCCGGGGTTGGACTGGACGCGCGCTGCGGGGTGCGGCGCTCGGGAGCGGATCAAGGGGCACACACCGAAGTCGCTGTTGAGGCTGATTTCCGTCGATATCCCACAGCAGGCGGATTTGATCGGGCGACGCGCAAGGCGTATACTGGGACGCCGCATCGTGCCCGTGGGGTTTCGGGGCGTCGGTGCGGGAGGGGGGAGCGGCTCGTATCGCCGCCTTCGATCAGCAGGGGGTTTCAGCAACATCACCGACCGCGCGAGTAGCGTACCACGGGCGTCCTGCACCGCGCGCGGAACGCGCGGCGTTGTGCGTGTGGGTCCTGCGGTGGGTCGGACCGTGCGTCGCGGAATTCCCGGGTCGAATCCTTCAGCGACAGATTTCATGATGGGGGGGCACGTGCCCGTTGGAACAACGTTGAGCAAGGTGTGTGGTATGACGAACAAACGCGAAGAGCGGAATTGGGGACGGTCGCCGAGGACGATGTCGGTGACATGGTGTGGCACCGCATGGGCGGTCGGCTTGTTGCTTGCGGCCGTTCCCGCGTGGGCGGGACCTGGCGCGGACCTGTGCGAGGAAGCGGTGGTGATCGAGGGTCCGGGCCCGTTCGCGTTCAATAATGCGACGGCGTCCCAGGACGGTCCTGAGCACATCGACTGCAGCTTCTTCCAACAAGCGCAGATCGATCAGGATGTTTGGTTCGCCTGGTTTGCGCCGGTCACGCCGTGTCCTTTGGGGTTCGTGCTCTCCACGTGCGGTCAGACGACGGTGGATACGAAGCTGGCCGTGTATGCGGGAGCGACCTGTCCTCCCGCTCCGCCGTTGGGATGTTCCGACGACAATTGCGGCCCGAGTCCGTTCCGGCAGACGCGTGTGCTGTTTCACGCCAACCCGGACGATGTTTTCCTGATTCGCATCGGGACTTTTCCCGGTGAACCGGGCGGGACGGGAACTTTTACGATCACCTGCTCCTCGCTTCCCGCGAACGACAATTGCGCCGCGGCGCAGACGATCGTCGATGAGGGGTTCTTCCCTTTCGATAACACGCTCGCGTCCACGGACGGCCCGCAACACGCGCGATGCGCCGACGGTCGCCAGCCCGGTACGGATCACGATGTGTGGTTCTGCTGGCAGGCGCCGTGCAACGGTCGGGTGTACGTTTCGACGGACGGCCAGACGAACGTCGACACGAAACTGTTCGTGTATGACGGCTGCGATTGCTTTCTCGGCGAAGGGGATGTCGTGGGATGCAGCGACGACTTCGACCCGAACGTGGCGGGGAATCGATCGTCGCATACGTCGTTCGAGGTGACGTTGTTGCACGAGTATCTGATCCGTATCGGCACGTTCGTCGACACCAACGGAGGCGTCGGGACCTTCTCGCTTTCCTGCGGGCTGGCGGAATGTCCGGCCAGCGGCAGTTGTACCTCGTCGCACTTCAACGCGGGATGTTCGAACAAGAGCTGCTGCGAGGCGGTGTGCGCCGAGGATCCGTTCTGCTGCGGCGGGCAGAACGGGCAATGGGATTCGCGCTGTGCGGTTCGCGCCAGCGGCGTTTGCAATGGAAACTATAGCACCTGCGCTCCGACGGCGGGATTGTGCAGCACGAACCACGCCGGCGCCGGATGCAGCGACAACGGGTGTTGCAACGAGGTGTGCGACGTGGATCCGTTCTGCTGTCTCGTGAAATGGGACCAGTTCTGCGCGGAAAAAGCGGCGGGGTTGTGTAATCCGAACGGGTTCGCCAGTTGCCAAGGCGGTGCGCCGGATTGCGATGATCCGTTCCGAGTCACTACGCCGGGGTGCAACGACGTGAGCTGCTGCAATTCCGTCTGTCAGAAGGATACGACCTGCTGCGTACCGAGCGGCGGGTGGGATCGGGTATGCGAATTGGAAGCGGCGGGCAGTTGTCACCTCGCTTGCGGGGTCGGGGCGGGTGATTGCTTTACGGGCCACTCGGGTGCGGGTTGCAATACCGACACATGCTGCGCCGACGTTTGCGCGATGGATCCGTTCTGCTGCCTGTTCGATTGGGACGGAGTGTGTGCGGAACGCGCGGCGGCGCTGTGCTCCCGACCGTGTGATCCGGGAACGGTGCTGTTCGTGGATCCGCCGACCGGCGTGGTCGACGCCGGGTTGCCGGTGGATCCGTTCGGCGGAGCAACGCTCGGGATCTCCATGTTCAACGTGACGGCGCCCTCCGGCGGCGGTGCGAACTGTTGGGGGTTGTGCGAAACGCAGTCCGCGGGCTCGCCGAACTCGATCGTGACCGTGGACGAGACGCCGCTCGGCGGCGGGCAGTCGTCGTACCTGATTGCGCTGGGTCGCCCCATCACGCCTTCGGCCGCGACGACGCTCACTTATACCGCGGATAACAACGCCGCGACGACAGGCGAGTTCATCGCGCACGCGGGCAACGTGAGCGGCGATGCCAACGCGAACGCGGCGGACGTGCAGACGCTGATCGATTGCTGTCTGAATCAGACGTGCGTGCCCGTGTGGGGTGATTTCTCCTGTGATGTGGATCGCAGCGGATCGGTGACACCGGCGGACCTGATGGGCGCGATCGACGCGCTGAACGGCGCGGGCCTTCTGGATCCGACCGACAACACGGTGCGTCCGTCGGCTGCGGGGGTTTGCCCGCCGCAACCGTGACGGGTGGCGCGAAAACCCAGACGGCGCCGGGCATCCAAGAACCACGCGCCGGCGCTCGTGGCTCGTAACGCGATCGGCGCGTGCCGCACGATTCGGACCATAGCGCCAAGGTCGATCCCGAGAGTGGGCGGGTAAGCCGAATTTTGTCTCGTCGTTCGCACGACGGGGCGATCATTTGTCTGGGCCGACGGTCGCCCGTCGGCTCGAGCACCCTACCCGCGGCTCAAACGAGACGGGTCGCCTCTTGCCGCCTACATGGGCTTGCTGGCGGTGGGGTTTGCCCTGCCGCGATCGTCACCGACCGCGCGGTGCGCTCTTACCGCACCATTTCACCCTTACCGCGGAAACGTCGAAACGTCGAAACACGGAAACCGGAACGGGCATCGCTCTTGCCATTCTCTTGTCTTGACGTTCTGACATTTCTACGTTTCCGCGGCGGTATCTTTTCTGTGGCACTTTCCCTCGGCTCGCGCCGGGTTGGCGTTACCAACCACCGTTCCCTTTCCAGTTCGGACTTTCCTCCCGCGCGGCGGGTGAGACGCTCGACGTTGCGAAGTCGAAGCCGGGCGCGTCACCCGCCGCGCGAGCGATCGCCTTCGCCCACTCTCAAGATCGACCGGGTGATGATACTCGATTCCGGGCGTTTGACGCGACGCGTTTGGGCGGTCCGGTGTGGAGCGGCGTCCCCCCATTCGTATCCACGACCTCGAACGACCACTCGTGGACAAGCCACCCGTGGTACCCAGCGGCGGCGGACTTCGAGAAACGAAGGCTCCTACCGCACAAAGGGCTTGCGGCGAAATTTCGGAATACTCGTGATAGAATGGGGGTTAGCGGCGTGGGGGGGTCGCAAGGAGTGGTCCGGCGCCTCGGGACTCCAAAAGGAAACCATGCGATACCGATTGAGTTGGCCGATGTCCGCGCTGATCGGCGTGTCGATCGTCGTTTGGGTGTGGACCGCGCTTCGTGCGGCGGGCGATGCGGCGCCGAACCCGAACGACGCGTCGTCGGTGAGCCTCATAGTGGAAGGGGATCCGTCGCCGCGGGTGGACTCCGGCCGTCCGCCGCTTGGCATGGACGCACCAACACGATGGGCGGAAGCGCGTTTTCGTGAAGTCCCGCGCGATCCGCCGAGGCCACGAGTGTCGAGACCCATCGAGCGCGTCGGAGCGCGGTCGTCTCGGCAGCGGGCGACCGTCGTCCGCGAATCCTTCGCCAGCGTTCAGGTGAACGTTGACGAGAACGGGGAGAACATCGAGGGCGATGTCGCCAACGAACCGTCGATCGCCGTCGATCCGACGCGGCCGGGAACGATCGTCATCGGATGGCGGCAGTTCGATTCCGCGAGCAGCGACTTTCGCCAAGCAGGGTATGCATACTCCCACGACGGCGGGCAAGGTTGGACATTTCCCGGCGTGCTGGAGCAGGACGTGTTCCGTAGCGACCCGGTGCTCGAGGCCGACCTGGATGGGAATATCTATTACCACAGCCTCACGGTGGTGAACGGCGATTTCACTTGCGACATCTTCAAGTCCGTCGACGGCGGCGTGAACTGGCTGCCCAAGGTGTTCGCGTACGGCGGCGACAAGGCTTGGTTCACGATCGACAAGACGAACAACGCGAGCCGCGGATTCCTCTACGCGGCCTGGAGCGCGAACGCCGGGTGTTGCGGAACGAAGATTTTCAATCGAAGTGTTGATGGCGGTGCCGGTTTCAGCTTCCCCGTGAGCGTGCCGCTCAGTCCGCGCTGGGGGACCGTCGCCGTCGGACCGGACAGCGAAGTGTACGTCGCCGGCACGATCGGCAATGAATTCGTCGTGGCGAAGTCCGCCAACGCGAAGGATCCGAACGCGACGCCGCAGTTCGATCAGATCGGGTTTTCGGATTTGGGCGGCGCCTTGGCGTCGTTTCGTCCCGTCAGTCCGAATCCCGACGGACTCCTGGGTCAGGTCTGGGTCGCGGTCGACCATTCGACGGGGTTACGACGCGGGCATGTGTACTTGCTGGCGTCGGTTGATCCACCGGGGCCGGATCCTCTCGATGTGATGTTTACGCGGAGCAGGGACGGCGGACTGAACTGGGACGCACCCGTTCGTGTGAATGACGATGCGCCGGGGATCGATGCCTGGCAATGGTTCGGCACGATGTCGGTGGCGCCTTCGGGTCGTATCGACGTTGTCTGGAACGACACGCGGGATGATGCCAGCGCCCAAACCTCGGAGCTGTACTATTCCCAGTCAAGCGACGGCGGTCAGTCGTGGACGCCGAACGTTGCGGTAAGTCCCGCGTTCAATAGCCACATCGGGTACCCCGGCGGACAGCAGAAAATCGGGGACTATTACGACACGGACTCGGACGATCTTGGAGCGAGCGTCGCGTATGCGGCGACGTTCAACGGGGAGCAGGACGTCTATTTTCTTCGTATCGGCGGTGCGGATTGCAATCACAACGATATACCCGACGACCAGGACATTACCAACGGCACCAGCGGGGATTGCGACGGCAACCTCCTCCCGGACGAGTGTGGTCGAGACTGCAATGCAAATGCAATCCCGGACGCCTGTGAGGTTCTCAACGGGGCGGTTGATGATTGCAATGAGAACGTGGTTCCCGATCTCTGCGAACGGGATTATGACCTCGATGGCGAGATTGATGGCTGCGATTCCGACGTGGACGGAGACGGGGTTGTGAATGGAACGGACGTCTGCCCGTTTACACCGCTGGGGTTTCCCGTGAAACCGAACGGCGGTCCGCTGGGCGATCTGAACGCGAATTGCCGGCTCGACCTCGCGGACCATCCGCGATTTGTCGGGTGTATCCTGGCCGGCGGGCCGGACTCCTCGCCGTCCCGTCTTTGCGAATTGGTCTTCGACATCAATGGAAATGGATCGGTCGACCTCGCTGACTTCGCGAGGTTCCAAGCGGGTTTCGTAGGCGGAGAACCGTAGTCCCTGTAGGGTCTGCTGTGCGGACCTTTCTTCGTCTCGGAAGGTGTCCGTCTTGACTGTCAATTCACCCGTCGCAACGCGTCGACGACGTGCAAGCGCCACGCCGACCAGGATGGCCAGACGGCTGCGGCAACCCCGATGATCGCCGAAATGCCAATGGCTTTCACACACACGGCCGGGTCAATGGTCAAATGAAGGATGAGGGGAACCTGGAACTCGCGGAGTGGTGTGTAGGTGAATGCGACATACGGGCCCGCCGCGCCGACGAAGCCGCCGAGCATACAAAGGAACAGGCTCTCCGACTGGATCAGCCCGAAGATCAAGGGACCGCCGAAACCCAGGGCTTTCAGGGCGGCCAATTCGGTGAGGCGATCACGGAAGTTCATGCTCATGGTGTTGGCCGCAGCCAGGATCGCCACGAGCACGGTCACGGTCGCCAGGATGCTTAGGTTGCGCGGCAGATCGAATTGCTGCCGGATGTACTCCATCATGAAGGACTTCTCGTCCTGTGTCTTCGTTTCGTCCGGTGTTCGCGCGAACTGGTCATCGATGAGCTTTCGGTAGTGATCGACATCCGCGGCGGTTGCACATTTTACGAAGAAGAAGCTGACCAGGTCCGTCGGTCCGCCCCAGGCTTTCAGTTCCTCGTTGTAATAGTCCAATCGGAAGAAATTCGTAATGCTGTCCGTGGTGCAGGGGCTGATCGCGATGACCTTGAATTCCAAGGGGCGATAGGGCGGGAAGGATGGGATCATGGTGACTCGATCGCCCTTCTTCCATCCCAATTGCATGGCCGTTCCCGACCCGACGACCAGTGCTCGTCGTTCACGGACCCACTCGGCGGCCTCCGCGTCCGGCGGTGCGTGTTCCGGGAAGGTGACCAGGAACGTGTCCGGATCGACTGCGAGGGTAGAAAGCGGCATGGGGTTGCCTTCGACTTTGCCGCCGATGAACCGAGTGCCGCAGACCCACAGAATGCGGGACTTGGTGGGATCCAGTGCTTCGATTTTCGCGCGATATCCGCCGGGAAGCGGGTTGACTATCGACGCTTTGTGTGTAACCGCCAGACGCAGTTGCTTCGACGAGTTGTCGAGAAACCGCTCGATGCCGTCGACCACAGCCATCGAAAGCACATAGATCATAATCGGCAGTGCGACGGCCGCTCCGGTGAGCAGGGTTCGCATCGGATTGCGAGCGAGGTTGCGGAGTAGGTAAACGAGTCGCAGCATGGGAAAGAGAGCTTCCGGTCGGATCGATTGGTGAACGTTGGGACGTTTTCCTGTACTTCGTATGGAGCTTCGCCGCTACGCCTGTCTCAATGCCGACACAATGTGCAGCCGCTTCGCACGCCAGGCTGGGAAAATGGCCCCGACCGCGCCGATCACGGCGACCGAGAGGAGTGCCCATAGGGCGATCGCCGGGGTGAGCCGAATCTCGAAGGCCATGGTGGTGAAGCTGCTGCTTCCGAACATGTCCTTGGTGCTCCCGACCAAAGATAACCACCCCGCGCAACCAAGGCATCCTAACACTCCGCCAAGCACGGCCAACAGAACGGCTTCGATCACAAAACCGGTCAGTATTCCTGCGCCGGTGTAACCAATGGTGCGGAGCATGGCGATCTCCCGCGTTCGCCCCGCGACCATGGAGAACATGGTATTGGCGATGGAGAAGACCGCGGCCAGGCACATGACAACCACGAGGAGGTTGATTACCCCCAGGAACATCCTGACGTTCCCCGCTTGTTGCTGCCAATATTCTCGCTCGGTGGAGGCGGCCATCTCGATCGAGGGACCATGAATTATCGCGATGGCGGCTTTGGGGTCTGCCGTGTCACGGAGTCGCAGTTGCGCCGATGAATACATGGTGCGATTGTAGGAATTCATCAGCGACGGAAGGTATCCCCAGATCTCACTTTCCATCGGTCCGCCATCCGCACTGAAATGCCCCACGATCGTGTAATTGCGATCCCCGCTGTATCCGAGTCGCAAGGTCTGGCCGATCTCCAGCCCGCCGAATTGCTTCGCGGCGGACTTACCGACGATGACCTCCGGCGCTCCGGTGGAGAATTGTCGTCCGAGCACTTTGACGTTTCGATGGACCTGGAACGCTTTCTCGGTCACGCCGCGGACGGCGACATTGGCGGTGGACTTTCTTGGGTCGTTGAGTCGAGGAAGAGACACTTGCACCATCATCTCCGGGCTGATGAGGGCGGCACCGGTTACCGTGTCGCGTAGGACGTCGCTGAGTTGTTCCAGTTTGTTGAATTGATCGACGGGAAGGGCGCTGTTGCTCTCGGAGGTGGCGCCGTTTCTGAGGACGATGATCTTGTGGTCGTCGCTCGCCATGGACAAGGAAGTCTTGAGCGCCGCGGCGAACCCCATCATCCACGTTAACACGCCGACGACGGCCGCGACCACCAGCACCGTCAGGAGCGTCGTGGTCTTTCTAACGAAGAGGCTTCGCCAGTGATAGGTCAGAGGTAGAGCCATGTGTCACCAGGTTCCGCAAGCACGAATTACAAATTACGAATTACAAGTTACGGCGTGACATGGGCTCTTGTCGCGCTGTATCCTTGTCGCGGTCATCGGGTCGGCTCGCGACCGACGTCAGTCGGCGTTTATCTGTCATTCGTTATTCGTAATTGGTCATTCTGGATCCGGTATTCCTAATTCACTCTCCGCAGCGCATCCACCGCTCGCAGGCGCATCGCCTGATAGCCGGGCCACAGTCCCGCTGCGACGCCGACGACGAGGGCGATGACGAGGGATCCGACCACGCCGACCGGGGAAAGCTCCAACGATCCGATGGGTCCGAAGCGCAACCCACGGACCGGGTAGAGCCACAAGTACATCGCGACGGGTACAATGCCCAGCAGGGATCCCGTCATAGCTAGGATCAGACTCTCCGCGACCACGATGGCGAACACGCGCCGCGACTGAAATCCGATGGCCTTAAAGACCGCCAGTTCGCGAATACGTTCTCGGAAACTCATCATCATGGTGTTGCCCGCCACCAGCGCTATGATGACCACCACGACGACGGCGACTACTTGCATCAATCCGGGTAAGTTCCCGGACGCCTGTGTGAAGTTTGCGCCAAATGCGTTTTCGTCTTCCGACTTGGTCTCGTCCGGACTGTTGGCCGTTAGGGCATCAATGTCGGTTTGCAACGAGCGCAATCCCTCGGCGGAGCTGCACTTGATCCAGAAGATGTTGACCGTCGCGCCGTCGACGCCGGCCTCCTTCATCGATTCCACAAGGTAGTCGCGGCGGAAGTAGAAGAAATTCGTTCGCTCGGTCGATTCTGTGACTTTCGCGATGTAGAACTCGAGCTTGAGGTAGGGCGGGACGCTGCTTTCCAGAACCACGCGATCGCCGGGCTTCCATTTGTACAGCTCCGCCGGGCCGCGCCCTACGACCGCTGCCCGCTTTTCTCGATTCCAGATTCCGATTTCGGCGTTGGTCATGCCCAGCTCGGAATAGACGATGGGGAACGTGTCCGCGTCGGCGGCTAGGCTGGTGAGGACATTCTGGGTGTTCGGCACCCGTCCGCCGAACCAGCGCATTCCGCACACGGCGCGTAATCGTTCCTTCGGGGGATCCTGTCCCTCGATCTTTCGCCGTAGCCCCTCGGGAAGATACACAGTCAATGAGACCTTGTGGTGCACGCCAAGCCGCAATTCCTTTTCGTTCTGTTGGGCGATACGAGAGAGCATGGCGACGAAGGAAAGGGCGGCGACGAAGATGGCCATGGGCAACGCGAAGGCGATCGCGGTGAGCGCGGTGCGAAGCGGGTTCCGCTTCAGGTTCTGCATGAGCACGTAGGTGATGGTCATAGTCGTCGCCGGCACCGGCCGCTTCGATCCGTGCTTGCGGTTGCACCACCCTCGAACGATCAACGGAAGAACACGTGGCACGGGTTTTCAACCCGTGTTCGCACCGGTTGAAGACCGGTGCCACATTGGTTGGAGGGATCCGCTCCTAATTCAGCCCGGCGCCGACGGCCGCTCGCTGCCGAGTGTGTTCTTCCCGTTCCAGCACGCCCTTGTCCAAGTGCAACGTTCGATGTCCGTGGGCTGCGGCGCGGGGGTCGTGCGTGACCATTACGATGGTCTTGCCGAACTCGGTGTTGAGGACGTTCAGCAGGTGCAGGATTTCCTCCGATGTCTTGAGGTCGAGATCGCCCGTCGGTTCGTCGGCGAGAATGACTTCGGGATCGGTCACGATGGCGCGGGCGATCGCCACGCGCTGCTCCTGTCCGCCGGAAAGTTGGTTCGGGCGGTGGTCCGTTCGGTCGGCGAGTCCGACCACGCTGAGCGCCGTGGCTACGCGCTGCCGACGTTCCGAGGCGGACATGCGGAAGAGCAGCAGGGGGAGCTCAACGTTCTGCGCCGCGGTGAGAACGGGCACGAGGTGGTACATCTGAAAGATGAACCCGACGTGCTGACTGCGCCAAGCGGTCAACTGTCGCTCGGACATCGATTCCAAATGTGCCCCGCCGACGCGCACCGAGCCGGAGGTCGGCGAATCCAGTCCGCCGATGAGATGCAGCAGCGTCGATTTCCCCGATCCGCTGGGGCCCATCAGCACCGCGAACTCGCCGGCGGGAACGGTCAAATCCAGCCCCTCCAGCACCGGAATGGGAAGGCGGCCCTTGGTGTACAGCTTGCGTACGTCGCGCACTTCGATGTCCGCACTGCTCATTGCGCTCTCCCGGCGTGACCTCGATAACGTCGCTGCGGAACCCGTTCGCCAAATCGGGTGCGGAAAGCAAACAGCATATCGGGAGCGTCCGACGGGTCAAATGGAAGAGTGCGTGTGCGTTGGGTGGCTCAGCCGGCGACACTTCCGGCGGAGTACGCCGTGATCCTACAAGGCACGATCGCAAGCGCGTGGTGGAAAGGAGCCACACGCCACCCGGCGCTCTTTCTCGTGGTCCGCGCTTCGCCACGCCCATCGTCGATCCTGTCGCGCGCCGTCGGCGGTCCGTCCCCCACCCTCGCAGTAGCGAGGATGGGGCACCCACCG
>ORJL011153556.1_pt1 | contig 11579 bp, 8 predicted proteins | sample 1779941 | NCBI WGS metagenome assembly ORJL01 (sample SAMEA104232317, study PRJEB22302) | groundwater metagenome | biome: forest; feature: aquifer; material: groundwater | place: USA | collected 2011-08-07 | depth 5.8 m | reverse complement strand
GGCAGAGACCCTGGGATTCATCAAGGAGGTGGCCGACGCCGTGGTCCGGCTGAGACGCGAAGGCCTGCCGGTGACGCTCGACATCGTGGGACCGGCCTACGCGCCAGCCCTGGCACGGCTTCGCCGGACGCTCGACCGGTTGGGTCCCGCGGCGACCGGCGTCCGCTACTCGGGACCAGTTGCGTTCGACACCCTGCACGAGCATTACGCCGCCGCTGATGCGTTCATCTTCGCATCCAGTTGCGAGAACCTTCCGAACATCCTCCTCGAGGCGATGGCGTCGGGACTGCCAATCGCCTGCTCCAACCGTGGACCGATGCCGGAAGTTCTCGGCGATGCCGGCGTCTACTTCGATCCGGAGAATCCAGCGGACATCGCCAGCGCGCTGACGAGCCTCGTCGAATCGCCGGCGTTACGAGCGGAGAAAGCCCAGGCCGCGTTCGAGCGCTCGGAGGCTTTGTCGTGGGGTCGCTGTGCGGCAGAGACCCTGGGATTCATCAAGGAGGTGGCCGACGCTTACCGCCTGGCGCAACCCTGAATCTGAGACTCGGGTGGCCGTTGAACGCTGGCTGTGCCATGAACGCATCGGCTCACAGTTCATCGAGCGCCAGCACAGCGTGCGTCTGGTCTGGAATTACCTGTGGCGCATCGGACCGGTTGCCGTGTGGCGCAAGATTCGATCGCGGCTGGCCGAAGAGCGACGAAACGACAAGATCATCGGGATTGGGATCGGGCATGTGACGGTCGCGCCGGCCGGCAGCTCCTTCACCCAAGGGCAACCCGTGATCTTTCTGGCCACGTGTCACTCCACTGAGTGGCGGCACCTGTCGCTCGATGTCGGCTTACTGGCTCCGTTCGGGGGGCGGCCGAGTCGAGGCACAGGAGCCGATCTCAAGCTCCCGCCAGCGCTTCGCCAGTACGCGGGTTGGTCGCCTGATGCGGGAGTACCACTGGGGAGCGCCCCGATCGAGCGGGAGCTGAGCCGGATGGCCTCAGACCTTGACGCCGGAGTACCGAAGGCAGAGTTCCAACCCTCACCTCCCACACCGGCAGCGAATGAGCGGCAGGAGAATGCCAACCAGCCCACCGGCCGCAAGACGGCGGTGGTCTTCGGGCTCGGTAACTACGCCAAGACGTTGATTGTTCCGTCCATCCGCCGCCACCTCGATCTTCGCACCGTTCATGAAATCGATCCGGACCAGATCACCGCGGCCTCCAATCTCGGCGCCGGCTTGGATACCTGTCCCTGGCCCCGGCCGGACGAGCGCCACGACGCATGGTTTATCGCCGGCTATCACCACACCCACGCCGACCTGGCCCTCCGTGCGTTGCGGGACGGGGCCTACGCCATTGTCGAGAAGCCGCTGGTCACCACGCGAGCGCAGTTATCGGCTCTCGAGGCCGCGCTAAACCAAGACGGCGCGACGAAGTTGTTCACCTGTTTTCAGAAACGGTACTCCTCCTGGAACGATCAAGCGCGCGCCGACCTCGGCGTACGAGAGGGCGATGCCGTGGACATGCATTGCCTCGTCTACGAGATCCCGCTGCCGGTCCGCCATTGGTACAATTGGCCGAACTCCGGCAGCCGAATCGTGTCGAACGGCTGTCATTGGATTGACTATTTTCTCCACCTGAACAGCTACAGTCCGGGCGTGGACTTCGACGTGCAGCCGCTCCGTGGCCGTGACCTTGCCGCCTGGGTGCGGCTGGAGAACGGTGCGCAACTCGTGATGAGCCTCACCGACACAGGGAGCGAGCGGCTGGGCGTGCGGGAAGTCATCGATCTGCGCGCCGGGCGCGTGACCGTACGCTTGACCGACAGCGCAGTCTACGAGTCGGAGAACAGCTCACGCGTGTTGCGACGCCACCGGGTCAACCCCCTTGCCGCCTATCAAAGCATGTACGATTCCATCTGCGTTCGCATCGCGGCCGGCCAGGCGGGGGATTCGCTGACGTCTCTGCGCTCGACCGCGCTGATGCTTGACCTTGACGAGCGCCTGCAAAAGAAGGCTGCGACTCGATGAAGCAGGTGCTCCAGAACCTCAGGACGGGTGTGACCGAGGTGGCCGAGGTGCCGGCGCCTGGCGTGAAGCAGGGCCAGGTGCTGATTCGAACGGCGCGAACCCTCGTGTCCGTCGGCACTGAACGGATGTTGGTCGAGTTCAGCCAATCCTCGCTGATCGGCAAGGCCAGGTCGCAACCCGATCGCGTGAAGCAGGTGTTCGACAAGATCGGGACGGATGGTCTGGTTCCCACCGTCCAGGCCGTGTTCAACAAGCTGGATCAGCCCCTGGCGCTCGGCTACTGCAACGTCGGTGCGGTTCTCGACCTGGGCAGCGGCGTCGACGGCATGGCCGTGGGCGACCGCGTGGTATCCAACGGCAAGCACGCCGAAGTTGTGAGCGTGCCCAAGAACCTCTGCGCGAAGGTGCCCGACGCTGTCAGTGACGACGAGGCGGCCTTCACCGTCGCTGGCGCCATCGGCCTGCAGGGGGTGCGACTCGCACAACCCGAGCTTGGCGAGGCGGTCGTGGTGACGGGGCTTGGCGTGATCGGCCTGATCACCGTCCAACTTCTGCGCGCCAATGGCTGCCGTGTCCTGGGAATCGACGTTGACGCGGCCAGACTGGCCCTTGCGCGAAGGTGTGGAGCGGAAACGGTCGACCTGTCGATGGGCGAAGATCCTCTTGCCGTGGCCGCGGTGTTCTCACGCGGGCGCGGCGTTGACGCGGTTCTGATTACGGCCTCAACCACGAGCAACCAACCCGTGCATCAAGCGGCCCAGATGTGCCGCAAGCGGGGTCGCATCGTGCTGGTGGGTGTGGCGGGCCTCGACCTGTCGCGCGCGGACTTCTACGAGAAGGAACTGTCGCTTCAAGTGTCCTGCTCGTACGGTCCCGGCCGATACGACCCAGCTTACGAAGAGAAGGGCGTCGACTACCCGGTCGGCTTCGTCCGATGGACGGAGCAGCGCAATTTTGAAGCCGTCCTCGACATGATGGCGGACCGCCGCATCGACGTGCGCCCGCTCATCACGCACCGATTCCCCATCGCCCAGGCAGAACAGGCGTATGCGCTGGTCACCGGTGACGCGCCACCCCTGGGGCTGTTACTCGACTACCCTTCGGCGGACCAGGCGCCGGATGCGGCCCTGCGGCAATCGACGGTTGTCCTCTCCGAGCGCGTGGGCACTGGTAGTCCGGGAAGGGCGTCGGTGGCCTTCATGGGATCCGGCAACTACGCCACCGCCATTCTCATACCAGCCTTCAAGAACGCGGGAGCACGTCTTCGTATCGTGGTGTCAAGCGGTGGCGTCAGCAGCGTCCATGCGGGCCGCAAGTTTGGTTTCGAATCCGCGACGACGGATTCAGCTGTGGCGTTGGCAGATCTAGATGTCAACGCCGTCGTGACCCCCACGTGTCACGACAGCCACGCACGACTTGGCTGCGCCGCGATCGCGGCGGGCAAGGCGGTCTTTGTCGAGAAGCCCCTGGCATTGTCAATCGCGGACCTCGCCGAGATCGAGCGCGCACACGCGTCGGCGTGTGCCGGCGGCGCCAAGCCGCTTGTAATGGTGGGATTCAACCGGCGATTCGCTCCGCAGGTGGTGCGAATGCGAGAGCTCCTGGGGAGCGTCCGGGAACCCAAGGCGTTCGTCATGACGGTCAACGCCGGCGCGATTTCCGCCGATCACTGGACGCAGGACTCAGACGCCGGCGGCGGGCGGATTGTCGGAGAGGCGTGTCACTTCATCGACCTCCTCAGGTTCCTGGCGGGTGCATCCATTACCGCCGTTGACGGCGTCGCGCTCGGGAGGCCGGCGGGCGCCGCGACCGCAACCGACAAGGCGAGTCTCACTCTCAGCTTCTGCGATGGATCGATGGGCACCATTCACTATCTGGCGAATGGCCACCGGTCCTTTCCAAAAGAGCGCCTCGCAGTGTTCGCGGGAGGCCGCGTCCTGCAACTGGACAACTTTCGCAAGCTTCGGGGCTACGGTTGGCCGGGCTTCAAGACCATGAACCTGTGGCAGCAGGACAAGGGCCAGCGGGCCTGCGCGGCCGCGTTCGTGCGAGCCGTCGAACACGGTGGCGCCCCGCCAATTCCGTTTGAGGAGTTGGTGGAAGTCAGCCGGGCCGCGATCGAGGCCGCGTCACAGTTGAGATGAGCGCAGCGTCCACGCCGACCCCATTGATGCTGGCAGCGGCGACGCGGTACTTCGAAACCGTCAGGCACTTGACCGCCAGGCAAATTGTGGCGCGGATTGAGCTCAGGGCCGCGGTCCGCGTCCGCCGTCTGTGGCCGGCCGCTGCCAACCGGCTCTATCGTGGGCGAGTCGCCCGTGCCGATCTGGTCTGGCGGCGCGACCTTCTGGCGCTTTGCCGATCAGCCCGAGACGTCCGAGACGCGCTTGACGAGCCGGCGAAACGGGCGGTCGTCGGCGCGGCACATGACGTTGGTCAAGGACGCTTTCAGTTCCTGAATGAACGCGGTGAGCTGGGCGTCCCACCGGACTGGTCGGCTCCATCGAAGTCACAACTGTGGCGATATCACCTGCACTACTTCGATGCGCTGATCGACCTGGTGATTGGGTCGGACCATCCTTGGCCGGCCGCCCGGGAGTTGATCGAAGGCTGGATCGCGACCAACTCGGTCGACGGCACTCGCGCGACCGGGGACGCATGGCACCCGTATGTCGTGTCTTTACGGATGGTGAACTGGATGCTGGCGTTGTCGGCCATCGGCGCCGCCAGCGATGTCCCCGTGTCAGTGAGGCACAGCCTCGCCGAGCACGCTCTGTTCCTGGAGCGGAATCTCGAAACGGATGTCGGCGGCAATCACCTGCTGAAGAATTTGAAAGCGATGGTCTTTGCCGGCTGCTTCTGGGACGGAACGCAGGCGGGTCGCTGGCGACAGCAGTTCACGGGGCGGTTCGTCCAGGAGCTGGATCGCCAGCTCTTGAGCGATGGCGGGCATTACGAACGATCGCCGCTGTATCACAGTCAAGTGCTGTGTGACGCCATCGAGGTCGCGGCTTTACTCGTATCCCGGCGCGATGAACTTGCAGCGCCATTGTTGCGCCTTGTCAATCGGATGGACCGATTCCTGACCGAGGTCACCCATCCAGACGGCGAGATCGCGCTGTTCAACGACAGCGCGTTCGGAATGACGCCGGCGCCCGCCCTTCTGCACCGTGCCGTGGCCGCTCTTTCCGGGGAACAGACGGGCCTCACGACTCCGCGGCTGGCTTTGCTGATTGGGTCAGAAGTCAGGCCGAAGGTGGAAGAGCCGGTGACGGGCCTCGGGGAAGGCAGCGGGTATGTCGCCGTCCCTGGAGGCAATTCCACTCGATTCCTTCTCGCCGACGTTGGCGCCGTCTGCCCCGACGACTTGCCCGCCCACGCGCACGCCGACCTGCTCAGCTTCGAGCTGAGCCTTGACGGCCGGCGAATGATCGTCGATTCCGGTGTGGGTGAGTACGCTGCGGGCCCCTGGCGCGACTACTACCGCAGCACCCGCGCGCACAACACCGTGGTCGTGGATGGAACCGAGCAGAGCGACTGCTGGGGCAGTTTCCGGGTGGGGCGCCGGGCGGCACCGGCGAACGTCGTGCTCCAGCGGGACGAGCAGACGGTTGTTCTGGAAGCTGAGCACACCGGTTACGACCACCTCCAGGCAGGTGCCCGGCACCGGCGCCGCTTCACCTGGACGAACGACGGCTTCTGGCTGATCGCTGACTCGCTGATTGGCGGCGGACAGCATTCGTGGTCCAGCCTCTGTCACTTTCACCCAGAAGTTGAAGTGGCGGATCAGGGGCCGTCATGGATTCGACTCGTCCGCGACCGATCGGTTCTCGACCTGTGCTGGTACGGATTCGGCGGCGCCAGCATCGTGCGAGGTCAGTCCGATCCCATCCAAGGGTGGTACGCTGACCACTTCGGCCCCGCGGCGCCAGCGGCCGTGCTTGTTCTGGACGGTTCGGGTCCGCTCCCGGCGCGCTTCGGCTATGCGATGGTGCCGCAGCCCTCCCGCTCCGCGGCGCCGGCGGCGGTCATGCTGCAGGACACCGGCGTCGAGATTTGCGTCGGCGGCCGGACCCGCCAGCTTCCCTTGGCTTCACAGAGTAAGTCCGTAGCTGCGACCTGATGCGAATCGCGTATCTCTGCCAGTATTTCCCGCCGGAAATCGGTGCACCTGCCGCTCGCGTCAGCGAACTGAGCGCGGCGTGGGCCGCCGCGGGTCACGAGGTCACGGTCATCACGGGTGTTCCGAACCATCCGACGGGCCGCGTTCCGGCCGAGTACCAGGGCACCTGGTTCCGGAAGGAACGGAAGGACGGCGTCTCGATTTGGCGAAACTGGCTTTATGCGACCCCGAATGAAGGCTTGGTGAAGAAGACGGTGAGCCACCTGTCGTTCATGGTGTCGAGCGCCATCCTCAGCACGCCTCGTCTCCGCGGCCATGATGTGGTGATCGTTTCCTCGCCCACGTTCTTCTCCGCCTTGACCGCCTGGTTCATGAGCCGCGTCTGGCGGGTGCCTTTCGTGTTCGAGGTCCGGGATCTGTGGCCGGGCATCTTCGTCGAGCTCGGAGTCCTGAAGAGCCGCACGCTGATTCGCGTACTCGAAGGCATCGAGATGTTCTTGTACCGAGCCGCGGCACAGGTCGTGGTGGTCACCGAGTCGTTCGGCGCGAATCTCCGAAGCCGTGGCGTTCCGGCCTCGAAGGTCGCCACGATCACCAACGGCGTGGACAGCGCGTTCTATGTGCCGGCTCCGCGCGGCAACGAAATCCGTGGTGCGCACGGCCTGATCGATCAGTTCGTCGTCCTCTACATCGGCGCCCACGGCATTTCCCACGGCCTGCACGCCATCCTCGACGCCGCCGCACTAACCCTGGACGATCAGGGGATTCGTTGGGTGTTTGTTGGAGAAGGCGCCGAGAAAAGGTCACTTGTCGCCGCTGCCCAATCGCGGAAGCTCACTAACGTGCAGTTCGTTGAGGGCCAGCCCAAGACCCTGATGCCGGCGTGGTACGCCGCCTGCGATGCGGCGCTCGTACCACTGAAGAACATCAAGATGTTCGAAACGTTCATTCCATCAAAGATGTTCGAAATCATGGCCTGTGGGCGTCCAATCATTGGCGCCGTCAAAGGCGAGGCGCGCGAGATTCTCGAACGCTCGGGAGGCGCCGTGGTCGTCGATCCAGAGGACGCGGCTGGCATTGCTGCGGCAGTGCGGCGCTTGCGAGGCGATGCCACCCTTCGCCAGGATCTGTCGCAGGCGGGCCGACGGTTCGTCGTCGCCAACTACGACCGGAGAGATCTGGCGAAACGCTACCTGTCCCTCCTCGAACTGGTGACGAACAGGCCGCCCCAGGGCGGGTCGTGATCCCGCGACTGGTCGTGGTCACGGGCGCGACCGGGTTCACCGGCCCATATGTGGTTCGCGCCCTCCGTCGGCGCTTTCCTGATGTCACCCTCCGCTGCCTGGTCCGCCCGACCAGCAATCGTCGGTCGCTCCTCGACGCCGGGGTCACGGAATTTGCGGTTGGCGATCTCCGGGATGTCGAGAGTCTGAGGCGGGCATTCGAGCACGCCGACACGCTGGTGAACGTAGCGTCGCTCGGCTTCGACTGGAACGAAGCGCTGTTCGAGGCAATCAGCGGGTCGCCCTTGCGGCGCGGCGTGTTCATCAGCACGACCGCGATTCTCACGCGGCTCCCGGTCGCATCGAAAGCCATCAGGGAACGCGGGGAAGCGCTGGTCATGACGAGCGGGCTGCAGTGGACCATCCTGCGTCCGACGATGATCTACGGGACCGCCCGCGATCGGAACATCTCGCGACTCATCCGATTCGTTGAGCGATCCCCTGTCATCCCCCTGGTCGCCGGCCACGCGCAGCAGCAGCCCATTCACGTTGAGGATGTGGCCACCGCCGTGGCGGCGGCACTGGCGTCGAGGTCGACGATTGAACGAACCTACAATTTGGCGGGTCACTCCCCGATGTCCCTCGAACAGTTGATAACGACTGTTACCGCCACAATGGGACTCCGCCGATTCATTATTCCCGTTCCGACGCCGATCGTGAGGGCACTCGTCGCGATCTACGCGCTGGTGTCGAGGAGTCCCAAGCTGCGCGTGGAGCAGATCAACCGCCTCGGCGAGGACAAGTCCACCGACTACACGGCGGCTGCCGCGGATTTCGGGTTCGAACCGATGAGGTTTGAGGATGGCGTCCGTGCGGAGATACGGATCATGCGGGGCGTCTCCGAACAGAAGGGATGAAGACATCTTTTCGACTAAAATGCGAGGTGGTAATGGCAAGGCCTGACGATCGAACGCGGCGCACCCCTGGCATCCCGGCTTCCACAGTGATCGCTCTGCTGTTCGCGGCGCTGTTTCTTCCAATCGATGCTTACGCCTACATCGACCCCAGTGTCGGAGGTTATGTCTTCCAGGTTCTGGCCGCATCGGCGGTCTTTGCGCTCGTCGTCATCAAATTGTTATGGCGGCGCCTGATCAACCTGGTGACTGCACCGTTCCGACGCCGCCAGGCGTGACGGACTCGTCGTTGGTTGCCGGCGACCCCAGGCACCCCGCCTCGTTCCGGGATCCGGCTGGTTTCATCTTCGAACGCGACGGCGTTCTTTATCGTCGCATCCATGAGTCCTTCAAGCAGGACTACGACAGGCTGATCGAGAGTGGGCTTTACGCGTCGCTTGTCACCGACGGACTGCTCGTTCCTCACGAGGAGGTACTCGACGAATCGATCGCGAGCGGTTCCTACAAAGTCATCAAGCCCCTTCGCGTCGAAACACTGTCGTATCCGTACGAGTGGTGTTTTTCGCAGCTGAAGAGCGCCGCGATCGCCACGCTGCAAATCCAGTTGCGCGCACTCAGTGTGGGAATGACGCTGAAAGACGCGACGGCCTACAACATTCAGTTCGTCCGCCACCAGGCCACCCTCATCGACACCGTTTCGCTTGCCGTGCGCCGCGACGAAGGACCGTGGGCGGCTTACAGTCAGTTTTGCCGGCATTTCCTGGCCCCGTTGGCGTTGATGGCGCACCGCGACCTTCGCCTCGGTATGCTCGGACGCATCTGGAACGACGGCGTCCCTCTCGACCTTGCGAGCCGGCTCTTGCCGTGGCGGACGTGGTTTCGAAGCGGGCTCCTGATTCATTTGCACCTGCATGCCCAGAGCGAGCGCCGCCTGTCAGGCAGGCGCGACTTGCTCCAGAACCGGAAGCGCATTCCGCTTCCGCGCCTGATCGCGCTCCTCGACCATCTGCGACAGTCGATCGAACGACTCACTCACTCCAACGCCGGCAGCCGGTGGTCGGGCTATGCGCCGGAGGGTCACTATCACGCCACCGCGCTCGACGAAAAGCGCGCTCACGTCAGACAAATGATCGACCGGACGGCGCCACGGACCGTGTGGGACTTCGGGTCGAATCGAGGTGACTTCGCGAGGCTGGCCGCCGCGGGCGGCGCCGCGGTCATGGCGTTCGACTCGGACCCGTTGGTTGTTGATCGCGCGTTCAAGTCACTGGCAGCCGACGGTGTTCAGCGAGTACTGCCACTGGTCATGGACCTCGCCAACCCGAGTCCAGCGTCGGGATGGGCCCATGCGGAGCAGAGGTCATTGACCGACCGGGGCCCGGTCGACCTCATCTTAATGCTCGCCGTCGTGCACCACCTGGTGATCGTCAACGGAGTTCATTTCGAGCAGATCGCCGATTGGTGTGCGCGCTCGTGCCGGTATCTGGTCATCGAGTACGTTGACCGAGAGGACCAACAAGTCCACGACATGTTACTCGGCCGGCCGGCGGGCGCCGCGGCGTACGACCGGAACTCCTTCTTGTCGGCCTTCGAGCGGGTCTTTCGGCTGTTGGATCAGAAGCCGCTGGCCGGGGGCACGCGGGTGCTGTACTTGTTCGAGGTCCAGGGAGACCGGCGATCATGACGCGGCAACGGCGTGGAGTCGTTCAGAGAATCCAGTTCTGGCCGTGGCACCCGCTGCTTTTTGCCGTCGTTCCCGTACTCTTTCTCTTTGCCAACAACGTCGAGTACATCCCGGCAGACCAACTCGCGGTGCCGATGGGTGTCAGTCTCGTTTTCGCGGCGATCACTTGGGCGGTCGCGGCGCTGTTCCTCCAGTCCTGGAAACACGCCGCTCTGGTCGCCACACCGCTGGCCTTGGCGACCCAAACCTACGGGACCTTCTATGAAGTAATCGCCTCCAACGTACAGCGGGGCACGGCGAACCACGCGATTCTACTGGGTGCGAGTTCGGCAACCGTCCTGGTCGTACTGATCGCGTGGACCGGCGTGGTCGCGTGGCAGCGGCGGCGGCGCACGTTTGACGCATTCACGTCAGCACTCAACGCCGCCGGCGCATTCCTGATCGTCCTCAATGCCGGCATCGTGCTGGCTGGCAGCGCTCCGGCGCCGGCCGCGTCAGGTCCACGACCTTCCGGAACGCCGAGAAGTGTCTTCACACTGGTCGTGGACCAATACGCCAGTTCCGAGGAGATGACGGCCGCATACGGCGTCTACGATAGCGCGCTCGAAGGCTATCTCGAGAACCACGGGTTTCGTATTGCCCGAAATGCCTCCACCGGCTTCAGCAACACCGCGCAGTCGCTCGATGCCTTCCTGAACATGAATCCAGCGGGAAGTGGAACCGTGGCCGCACGCCGGTCGTCGGGCATCCGATTGGCGCGTGAGATCGGGTTGACTTTCGGCGAAGCCACGCCACGCTGCCATGGTATCCGCCAGAACAAAGTACTGGCCAGATTCCGGGACGCCGGCTACTACACCGTCAACATCGGCTCCTGGTTCGACTGCACGCGCTACAACCGCCTCGCCGACGAAAACGTCAACACATATGGCTGGCAGTTCCGTGACGAACTCAACGCCCTGACCGTGCAGGCGAGCCTCGTCCGCCTGGCGTGGACCGGTGACAATGAAGGACTGCGACGAGGCATTGACCGCCAGTTCGCGGCATTCAGCGAAGACCGAAGTGCGTCGAGCCCTACCTACGTATTCGCTCACTTGATCAGTCCCCATCCGCCCTACGTCTTTGACCGGGACGGTCACGAACCGGCCAGTGGCGCCACGCCGGCGGAGCTCTATCGCCAACAGCACGAGTACATCTCATGGAAAATCCAGGAAGCGGTCGACGCCATCCTGTCGAGACCCGGACCCCAACCGATCATCACGGTGCAGTCCGATCACGGTGGGAAGATCGATGTCAATTCGCCGTTCGCGACTCAGGTATTCTCGGCGATCTTGTTGCCTGAAGACCTCGATTCGGCGTGGCGCGACGACCTGCAGCTGGCGGACACTTTCAAGATCGTGTTCGCGTATCTGGGTTTCGATGAATGACGACCGCGTCCACAGGCATGAACGCGTCAATGGCGGCGCTGCTGGCAGCCACAGTGCTGTTCTCGGCGCTGTTGTCGTGGCTGTTGCGTGCGGTCGCGTGGAGGCGACTGATTCTGGACACGCCCAACTCACGGAGTTCTCACGCGCAACCGACGCCTCGGCTCGGCGGCGTCGCGATCGCGATCGG
>ORJL011651214.1_pt1 | contig 11580 bp, 7 predicted proteins | sample 1779941 | NCBI WGS metagenome assembly ORJL01 (sample SAMEA104232317, study PRJEB22302) | groundwater metagenome | biome: forest; feature: aquifer; material: groundwater | place: USA | collected 2011-08-07 | depth 5.8 m | reverse complement strand
CTCCAAATTTGGCGAAAGCATCTTTTAAAAATTCTTTATCTTCTATTGCTTTAGTTCCCAGAACAATACGCGTTACTCCCAGCTTAAGAATGCTCCGTATCGCATTGATACTTCTTACCCCACCACCAAACTCTACCGGGACCTTAACTGCTCGAACTATATCTTTGACAGATTTTAAATTCTTGGAAATACCAGTGAAGGCTCCGTCTAAATCTACAATATGCAGAAATTTGGCACCCTGTTTAACCCAAGACTTGGCAACTTTAACCGGATCATTAGAATAAACCTTCTTTTCTTTATATCCCTGCACAAATCTTACAACAGAACCACCCTGTAAATCGATCGCCGGTATTATTAACATAGGTTAGCAAAATTTTCGATGATCTTTAGCCCAATACTCTGGCTTTTTTCCGGATGAAATTGCACTCCATATACATTATCCTGCCATACGCCTGCTGCAAAATCAATTCCATAATCACATTCAGCAGCAATAACTCTTTTATCTTTGGGAACCGGATAGTAAGAATGACAAAAATATAAATAAGGATTATCCGTCATATTCTTAAATATGGGGCACTCAGGATTAAATTTAATCTGGTTCCATCCCATATGCGGAACCTTGAAATCACCTTTCGGGAATTTCTTAACTGCCCCCTTTAATACTCCCAATCCTTTTTTAGCTTTAGCTTCTTCGCTGCTTTCAAACAAAAGTTGCATACCCAGGCAGATACCTAGGAATGGCTTTTTATTCTTAATCTCATTTTTTATTACTGCAACTAAACCTTGTTTTTCCAATTCAAGCATAGCATCATCAAATGCACCCACGCCAGGCAAGATAACTTTTTTACAAGATGCAATATCCTTGGGATTATTTGTGACTAGGACTTTAGCCCCATACAAATCCAGCGCTTTCTTAACACTGTGAATATTACCCATTCCATAGTCAATAACCGCGATCACTTAATCAATTACCCCTTTAGTTGAAGGTATACCTTTTCGGCGAGGATCAATTTGTGTGGCAATATCTAATGCTTTTCCCAAGGCCTTAAAAACCGGCTCTAATGTAGCATGCAAATCCGGATTAGGATTATCTATTTTTATATTTAAATTCATTCCCAGCTGCTTGGCAAGTGCCTCAAAGAAATGCTCAGCATATTTAATGTTATATCCATCTTGTGGCTGAGGATCAGAATAGCCTGATGGAGCTGGCCCTATAGTGAGTTTAAAAGAACCTCTACCACTAATATCAACGGCGACACTCGCAGTAACATCCTCCATTGGTACCGACATAGACCCAAGCCTATTAATCCCAGACTTATCTCCAAGCGCCTTCTTAAAAACCTGCCCTAAAACAATACCTAAATCTTCATTGGTATGATGAATATCTACTTTTAGGTCTGCTTCTTTAGTAACAACCTCTAAATCAAAATGTCCCCAGAAAGAAAATAATTCCAACATGTGATCCAAGAAACCTATCCCTGAATTAATCTTTGAAACTCCAGAACCATCAATATTTAACTTTACGGTTATATTTGTTTCTTTAGTTTCTCTCGTTATATCTGCGATTCGTTTTTCCATATTTTACCTTTCCCTAAACTATCAACAACCCAATAATATTAAAATCTAACTTTAACCGAATCTAAATGTTTATCCAAACCTTCAATCCCGGCAATCTTTTCTAACGGGTCTTTTATCTTTTCCAAAGCTTTCTTGGAATAACTAATAATATGATTACTCTTTAGGAAATCTGAAACAGATAACCCGGAGAAAAACCTAGCGGTTCCGCCAGTAGGCAAAACATGGCTTGGTCCGGCAACATAATCTCCAACCGCAACCGGACTATACGGCCCTAAAAATACCGCGCCGGCATTCCGTATCCCTTTAAGTAAACGATTTGGATTTTGCACTAATATCTCTAAATGTTCCGGTGCAATCTTATTACTTATCTCAACTGCCTGCTCTAAATTCTTAGTCAGAATAATAAAACCATCCTGACCTTCAAGCTTGGATTTTACTTCCAAAGCCAAAGACTTAGAATTAGTAATAAGAATCGCTAAACCCTTCGCGTGCTCTTTCTGCGCAGCAAGATCAGAGATAATAAATTTAGGGTTGCTAAAACGATTTGCGATGATTACTAGATCTGTTGGCCCGGCAATCATATCAATATCCACCTGGCCAAAAACCTGCCTCTTAGCTTCGCTCACATAAATATTTCCTGGCCCAACGATCTTGTCTACCTTAGGTATAGTTTTAGTCCCGTATGCTAAAGCAGCAATACCTTGTGCCCCGCCTACGCGGTAGATCTCATCCACCTTTAATAAGTTTGCGACCACTAATATGTGTGGATTAATAAAACCATTCTTATCCGGAGGAGTAATCAGGGCTATCTTCTTAACTCCGGCTATTTTTGCAGGCAAGACTGTCATATAAACCGTAGATGCCAAAGGAGCAGTCCCTGCAGGTATATATACGCCTACACGCTCAAGTGCCGCATAATTCTCACCTAAAACAACCCCATCACCAACCTTAATTCTCCACGACTTTTTTATTGCCTTACGATAAAAACGATTAACGTTTTCTATAATAACCTTGAGGCTTGAGACAAAATTCGGGCTAATATTCTGATATGCCCCGCTTATTTCAATCTCTGAAACCTTTATCTGCCTGGGCATTAGCTTTACACCATCAAACTTTTTAGTGTATTTTAACAATGCCTCATCACCTAAAATACGCACATCATCAATAATCTTCTTTACCTTATCCTCAACGCGCGTCTTTCTAAAAACAGAACGATTATAAATTTTATCAAGCTGTTTGCTGGTAGACTTAATTATTTTCATCTTATCCTCATATTTACAGGCCTCTTATTATATCTCTAAGCTTCTCAAATGCCAATGTAAAATTATCCGGTTGTGTTCCTCCGGCTTGAGCGAAATCTTTTCTGCCTCCGCCGCTTCCACCGATAATTGGGGCAATCTGGCGTATTAATGCTCCGGCATCCAAACCACGAGATAATAATTCCCCGGTTAGAGCAATAACCAGAAAAACTCTTTTAGTAGCTTTATCTTCGGAGCCCAAACAAACTATTGCCTCTCCTGATTTTTCTTTTATTTTATCCGCCAATAAACGTAGTTCATCCATGCCCAAATTTTCTTCTAAAGAAATAATAGTGTTTGTGCCATTGATCTTTACGCCCTTCTCAATAACTTGGGGTGCTAATTTTTGAAGATACTGGCTCTTTGCAATCTTCTGTTCTTTCTCTGACTCCTTTTTCCGCTCAAGTTCATTCTTCTTATCAGTCTCCGCAATAGCCATCTGCTCCTGCTCTTTAATAAACTGCTTTGCAAATTCACCGGTCACAGCTTCAATCCTTCTGATCCCGCTAGCTACTGATCCTTCTTGGGCTATCTTAATTAAGCCAATTTCTGATGTATTATGAATATGCGCACCGCCGCAAAATTCTTTTGATATACCACCTATTGAAACAACGCGGACTTTTTCGCCGTATTTTTCACCAAAGAATGCCAATGCCTTGGTCTCTTTAGCCTCTCTTAGTGTCATCTCATTAATTTTCACCGGGTGATTACCGGAAATATAATTATTCGCTTCATCTTCCACTCTGGCTATTTCGTCTTCAGATAATCCTTTAAAATGGGTAAAATCAAAACGCAGCTTTTCTTCAGAGACCAGTGAGCCCTGCTGTTGCACATGAGAACCTAAAACCTTCCTTAAGGCTGACTGTAATATATGCGTCGCAGTATGATTTCTGGCGATTCTTAACCTGCGTTCAATATTAATTTTAGCTACCACAGTATCACCAACCTGCAAAGCCCCGGAACTAATTTTTCCGATATGCACATAAAGATTATCAATTTTTTTGGTATCCAAAACCTGGAAAGAATTACTATCGTTTTCTAATATCCCGCTATCCCCGACCTGGCCCCCTGACTCTGCGTAAAAACAGGTTCTATCTAATACAATCTGACCGCTATCACCCGCAGAGATCTTATCAACCTCTTGGCTATTCTTCAATATGGCTAACACCTTAGCTTCTGTTGAATTATCCTTATACCCGGTGAATTCGGTTGCTTCTAACTTTAGCCCCAAACCCTTAACGTCAAAAACATCGCCTTTCATCGCACTATTTGCCCTTGAGCGATCTTTCTGAACCTTAAACTCATTCTCTACGATAGCCTCATCATATTCTAAAGAATTAGAATGAAGCCAACTCTTAGTCAATTCTATTGGAATACCGTGAGTATCATAAAGCTCAAAAACTTTTCTACTAATCTCTATTAAGGCCGATTTAGTCTTTAAGCTCTCTGGATTATACGAATTAAATACCATCTTATAAATATTTGGCGCATCGTTTAAAGTAATAATAAACCTTTTCTCTTCGCTCAAAATAACCTGAGCTATATTCTCCTGTCTATCCGTCAACTCCGGATAAGGCTTACGCATAATTTGCGCAACCAAAGAAACCAACTTATAGATAAAAGGTTCATTTATTCCTAAAGATCTTAAATGCAAAACGCTCTTGCGGATAATTTTTCTTACAACATAACCACGCCCTTCATTTGAAGGAAGAATTCCATCGTATATTGAAAATACTACAGCCCTGATATGGTCCGCAATGGCGTAAAGCGGCTCATTTCCAGAAGTATTAGAATCTCCCTTATTTCTTAATATCTCCTTAATAATCGGCTGGAATAATTCTGTCTCAAAATTATTGAGCTTACCCTCCATCACCGCGGTAAGCCTCTCGAGTCCCATACCAGTATCGATATTTTTATTTGGCAGAGGAACCAAGCTTCCGTCCTCCTTACGATTAAACTGCGTAAAGACTAAGTTCCAGATCTCTACAAATCTTCCACAACTACAAGAAGGATCACAAACAGATTCACCACATCCTACGCTCGGGCCGAAATCATAGAAAATCTCAGAACAGGGGCCGCAAGGGCCATTAGGACCTTTTGTTTTTGCTTCTGCGGGCCAGAAATTATCTTTATCGCCAAGTTTAACAATCTTTTTCGCGGGAATTTTAATCTCTTTGAGCCAGATATCATAGGCTTCATCATCATCTTTATAAACCGAAACCCAAAGCTTATCTTCATTAATCTTCAATTCCTGAGTTAAAAATTCCCATGCCCAGGTGATCGCTTCTTTTTTAAAATAATCGCCGAAAGAAAAATTTCCTAACATCTCAAATAACGTATGATGAGCACTGGTTTTTCCAACTTTCTCCAAATCATCTGTACGCAAACACCGCTGGCTGGTAGCTGCGCGTTTAAAGCCAGAATCAAAACCCAAAAATTCTTTTTTAAACTGATTCATCCCGGCAGGAGTAAATAAAACTGTGGGGTCATCTCTAGGCACAAGAGAATCACTCTCAACTATTTTATGACCTCTGTCCTTGAAAAAATCCAGGAATTTTTCTCTTAGATTGTCTGCTTGCATAATTTATTTAAGGTATCAATAACGATATCAGGAGAGAAACCTCGGCGAATTAGATAACCGTATACTCGGCTTTTGGCCTTTTGGGGATCTACGTCTTTAAGTTTTCTTAACCTGTCCGTAGCTAAATTTACTACAATTTCACTCTCAGAGTAATCACTCTTTACTTCGCTTAGCTTATCCTCTATAGCTTCTTTAGCAATGCCCTTTTGCCTTAACTCTTGCCTTATTCTCTTGAGCCCTACTAACTGCCTTAATCGGGAATTAACCCAGGCCTTGACAAAAGCCCTATCATCGATAAATTTCTTATCCTTTAGGAAAGCAATAACTTTTTTTATCTCTCCTTCGGGAAATTTCTTCTTTTTAAGGCGCTCGTAAAGCTCTTTTTCGCTGCGTAATCTAAATTTTAGCAGGAAAAAAGCATATTCCTTAGGCAACACTAATCTTCTTCCTCACTTCTTTCTCTATTGCGTCCTGAAGCTTTGGATTTTCTTTTAAAGCTTTAATTGCCGCATCCCTGCCTTGGCCGACTTTTTCATTATTAAACGAGATCCAAGTCCCGGATTTAGTCAAGATCTCGAGGTTAACCCCTGCGTCTATTATCGCGCCGGTCTTAGAGATTCCTTCATTGTGCAAGATATCGAATTCTGCCTCACGAAACGGAGGCGCAATCTTATTCTTGACTACCCTTACCCTTACATGCCCGCCAATAACCTTATCTCCTTCTTTTAAAGTTGCGATCCTGCGCACATCCAACCTAACTGATGAATAAAATTTTAGTGCACGGCCTCCAGGAGTAGTCTCAGGAGAACCAAACATTACCCCAATTTTTTCTCTAAGTTGATTTATAAAGATTATACAGGTACGCGATTTACTAATTGCGCCAGTAAGTTTTCTTAATGCCTGGCTCATTAGTCTAGCCTGAAGTCCCATATGTGAATCACCCATCTCGCCTTCTATTTCAGCTCGAGGAGTAAGTGCTGCCACTGAATCAATTACTACTAAATCTACAGCATTTGAGCGCACCAAGGTTTCGGCAATCTCTAAAGCCTGTTCACCTGTATCCGGCTGAGAAATAAGAAGATCATCCAGATTGACGCCGATAAGTTTTGCATATGTAGAATCAAAAGCATGCTCCGCGTCAATAAACGCGGCAACCCCGCCTTTTTTCTGGTTCTCTCTAATTGCCGTAAGCGTAAGTGTTGTCTTACCCGAAGCCTCAGGACCGAATATCTCAACTACTCTTCCGCGCGGTAAACCGCCAATTCCCAAGGCAACATCAAGAGTTAACGCTCCTGTAGGAATAGTCTCTACATTGGCTTTAACATGCGCACCCAACTTCATAATTGAACCCTTACCAAACTGCTTCTCAATCTGGGCCAAAGCCAGTTCTAGCGCCTTGCCACGATCAGAGATATTTTGAGCTTCTTCTTTCTTATCTTTTTCCTTTGTAACCATGATTACCTCCCAATTATTCGCATTTTTATCTAAGTTTTAGATTAAATATTATATCCCAGCCATACTTTACTGTCAAATAATATAATCCCTCCTTCCCACCCTAATAGACGCAAGAATAAGCAAAATCTAACTAAATAAAATGCCCGCTATTTTTAACTACAATGGGCATTTTATTTATCCTTAGCGATACAAACAAATAAGGGATTACGCCTCATTAAAAAAACCAAATACCACGGCCTTCTTGACATCTACTATAAAATATGTTAGATTTAACAGATTATGGAAGAAATAACTAAATTAAAGGCTGAGCTTGAGCGGACCAAGACCGAATTAGGAATACTTCATGAAGTCTCTAACGCCATGCGCACTACCTTAAAGCTTGATGAAATCCTCTATATAATCCTCACCGGGGTAACCGCCCATATCGGACTAGGCTTTAACCGAGCGCTTCTTTTCTTGATCAATGAAACCGATCAGCTTATAGAAGGAAGAATGGGAATTGGCCCTGAAACAGGCGAAGAAGCTAACCGAATCTGGAGCCAGATTGAAGACGAAAAAAAAGATTTGGATGATTTAATCAGCGCCTACAAAAGCTCCGATAAGATTAATAGCGGGCTTGAATCCGGGTTCAACAAACAAGTCCAGCGTATCAAGGTAGCGATGCATGATTCAAATGAAAATCTACTCTCCCTGGTAGCCCAAGAGGGAATGCCTTTACATCTTACAAAAGAAACTATCGTAAACTACAAAAATGCGCCTATAGTACAACTACTAAAAAATGATGAGCTAGTCCTAATCCCTTTAAAAGCTAAAGACAAAATTAACGGTATAATTGTAGCGGATAATTTTATTACCCGAGAGCCTATCACCAAAGACGATATCCGCATGCTTAATATGCTCGCTAACCAAGCTGGTTTAGCGATTGAAAACTCGCAACTTTATGAAAAAACTGTAATGCTCGCTAACCTGGATTCTCTCACCGAACTCTGGAACCATGGTTATTTTCAATACCTTCTTAATAGAGAATTAGAAAAAACCCGAGCGATACAAAGACCCTTAAGCTTGCTTATGCTAGATATAGATTATTTTAAAATATATAATGATGCCTTAGGCCACCAGTCAGGAGATAAAATTTTGAAAGAATTGGCAACTCTGCTTAAGAATCAGTCTAGAAAAATGGATTTTGTCTGCCGTTACGGCGGTGAAGAATTCGGAATTATCCTGCCGCAAACAGACAAAAAAGAAGCGCTCCTAATTGCCGAGCGCCTAAGGGTAGATATTGAAAAACATATCTTTATGCACGAGGAGATTCTCCCCAACAAAAAACTTACTGTAAGCCTGGGGATATCTTCCTTTCCGGAAGACGGGCTATTACCTGCTGAACTTATTGCCGCTGCTGATAAATTCCTCTATCTAGCCAAAAACAAAGGCCGCAACAAAATATGCTATTAAACTAAGCAGCGCTTACTACTTCTTCTTCTTTTGTTTTATCTTTATCACTAGCAAACTTAACTGAAACTATTTTAGATTCCCCAGAATGCTGCATGGTAATTCCATACATTACATCCGCATTAATAATAGTCTTTTTGTTATGAGTAATCACGATGAATTGTGAGCCTTTAGCAAATTCCTGAAGCGCACGAGAGAATCTGTCAACATTAGCTTCATCTAACGCTGCGTCAATCTCGTCAAGTATACAAAAAGGCGATGGCTTTACTTTAAATATCGCGAAAATCAGGGCAATCGCAGACATGGACTTCTCTCCTCCTGATAAAAGCAATACATTCTGCAATTTCTTTCCCGGAGGCCGACAAATAATCTCAATACCTGATTCCAGCGGATCCTGCTCGTCAATTAGATAAACTTGCGCGTCTCCACCGTTAAAGAGCAAGCGGAAATAATTTCGAAACTCTTCGCGCACTTTCTCAAAAGTCTCCATAAACATCTGCTTAGTAGTACGATTAATCTTTAAAATTGCCTGATGAAGGGAATCTTTTGCAGTAGTAAGGTCAGTTTGCTGCTGAACCAAGAAATCATAGCGCTTCTTCAATTCATCATATTCCTCAATCGCAACCAAATTAACCGAACCATATGAATCTAACTTGCTTTTCAAAGACTCTATTTCTTGGTAAAGCGCCGAAATATCTAGGGCTTCATCAAGAGGCAAGACAGTATCGAGATCTATTTTATAGGCTTGCGAAATTCTCTCTTTCAGAGAACTATATTTATATTCTATATCCTTATCCTGCATCTGTAATTCATATAATTTATTTTTCAAATTATCCAATGTTTTTCTGTCCGTTTCGATCTTTAAAGCAACATCGCCGGCCCCAAGCGAAACCTGTTCATAGCCGGCTTCGGCCTCTTTTAAGGCTAATCGCTTAGTTTCAATATTTTTGCCAGACTCAATAATCTTAGTTTCGCAATCGCTTATCTCCAAGGCCATTGCTTCTGATTTAACAAGTGCTTCCTGAATCTGTTTTTTAGTATTATCGAAATTATATTTGTCATGACTATATGTTTCTTCCAATAATCTTAAAGTAGCTTCATCAGATACTACACGCTTATTTAATGCTTCGAGCTCAGTCTTAACCTGAGTGATAATTACCAAGAGATCCTCTCTTAACTTGCTATTTAAGGAGATATTATCTTCCTCCCTTAAAATGGCATCTTCAGCCATACGATGGCTATTGTCTAATTCTGATAGAGAGGCTTGTGCAGACTTAATATTTGCCTCAAGCACCCCCAACTCCTTTTGAACTTCAGTTAAATCTAAGACTATTAAATCTTCTTCTTCTTTAATTTTGTTAAACTGATCTAAAATAGTGTTAGCTGAGGTTTCTTTATTAGCAAGGTTAATTTCTTGAGAACGTAACTCCTGCCCTAAAACAGATAGAGATTTGTTTATTTCGCAGATATTTGCTTCTTTAACCTGTTTTGAAATCCTCAAAACACCTAGGCTCTCTTCTATTTTCGCTATTTTTTCATCGATCCTTAAAGTATCGAGTTCTATCGGCTTGGCTTCTCCAGATAATTTAAAATTAGCCTGGCCAAGATACGACTTATCCTCATCGCTTAAACTAACCGTACTATTTACCTGGATTACTAAGCCGCTAGTCTTATCCGCAGGAAGCCTATCCAAATAAACAAGTGCATTCATTGTTTCCGCCTTATCCAGATACTTGGCTTTCAACTCTTCCAAGAAAGCCTTATGCGACTCTAGGGCCAGCTTTTGTTTCTCCAAACCGTCAATCTCGGAATTTATCGAACCTAGGGATTGACCTTCATTTTCTAAATTCAATTTTGCTAAGCTAATTTTCTGGTTACAGCTATCAACTGCCATACGGGCTAAAGCTACCTCATCATTAATTTTCTTAAGGTTCTCTTCAGTTATTGCCTTCTCTTCATAGGCCTTGGCCTTTTCAATCTCTAACCTCTTCTTACGCGCTAAGAATACCTGCTCTTGAGAGTTAAATTCTGAAATCTGATTACGCCCCTGAGCTATCTTGTTAACAAGATCCATAATCTCTTTTTTATATTGCGATATGGCCTCCAGGGATTTCTTAATACTTGATGCAAGGACATTAATCTTTACATCTTTTTCCGCCAACTCTTGAGACTTCATTTCAATCGAGCCCTTTAATCCGGCATATTCATCTCTTACATTAGTTAATTTTTCTTCCTCAATCTTTAGCTTGGCCTCAAGCTGAATTTCCTGTTCTCTAAGGTGCACCTGAGAATTATTTAACTCAATAATTTTCTCACGGTTAAAGTTTATACGCTCATTGTTCCTTACAACCTCATTCTCCAGGCTCATTAATTCATTCTTAGCCTGCATCATATTATCTTCAAGGACCTTCAATTCTTGAGAACGGGACGAAATCTTTTGCTCCTGTTCGCGAATAACACTAAGGAGCTCTTCTTCACGCAATTGCAACTCTTTTAAATTATTGATAACTCCATCTTTTTGCTCCAATAGACTTTTTTTCTCTAGAATAGAGTGAGATATCTCTTTGGATTTTAACTCATCAAATACCTCTCTGTATTTACGTGCCTTATTTGCTTGGCGCTCAAGGCTCCCTATCTGACGCTTCACTTCAACGACAATATCATTAACACGCAAAAGATTTTGCTCGGTCTCGTCAAGCTTTCTTGTCGCTTCTCTCTTCTGGGCCTTATACTTAGTGATCCCGGAAGCTTCATCAAAGACCATGCGCCTCTCTTCGGGGCGAGAGCTTAAAACCAGATCTATCTTGCCCTGCGCGATTATAGAGTAACTCTCCGCGCCTATCCCCGTGCCAAGGAGTAAATCAAGAATATCTTTTAACCTCACCTGATTTTTATTTAAGAGATATTCGCTCTCACCTGAACGAAATAATCTGCGGGTAATTGCTACCTCATCGTTATCAAAATTAAAATAACGGGTTCTATTATCAAAAGCTAAAGTAACCTCGGCCATACCTAATGGTTCGCGTTTATCAGTACCATTAAAAATTACATCTAACATCTCAGAACCACGCAGAGATTTAGCTGATTGCTCTCCTAAAACCCAGCGTATGGAATCAAAGATATTTGATTTACCGCAGCCATTTGGCCCGACAACTGCAGTAATCCCAGGCTCAAAATGAAGCGTGGTTTTTTCAGAGAATGATTTAAAACCAACTAATT
>ORJL010474495.1_pt1 | contig 11582 bp, 9 predicted proteins | sample 1779941 | NCBI WGS metagenome assembly ORJL01 (sample SAMEA104232317, study PRJEB22302) | groundwater metagenome | biome: forest; feature: aquifer; material: groundwater | place: USA | collected 2011-08-07 | depth 5.8 m | reverse complement strand
GCTGATCTTATCGCCGAACTCCTTGATGTTCTTCTCGACACTATAGACCATGGCATCGGCCTGGTTCCGCGCCTCGATCGTCTCCTTTTTCTTTATATCTTCCTCCGTGTGGGCTTCCGCTTCCTTCACCAGACGTTTAATCTCCTCTTCCGACAGGCCGCTGGAAGCGGTGATCTTGATGCTCTGCTCCTTGCCGGTACCCAGGTCTTTCGCGGAAACGTGCACGATACCGTTAGCGTCGATATCGAAGGTGACCTCAATCTGGGGCACCCCTCTGGGCGCCGGTGGCAGACCCACCAATTCAAAACGGCCCAAAGTGCGATTGTCACCCGCCATGGAACGTTCCCCCTGGAGCACGTGAATGCTTACGGCCGGCTGATTATCCGCCGCCGTAGAGAAAATCTGGCTCTTTTTCGTCGGAATGGTGGTGTTCTTTTCGATCAGCTTCGTCATGACTCCGCCGAGTGTTTCGATGCCCAGCGAGAGAGGCGTAATATCGAGCAGGAGCACATCCTTCACCTCACCGCCCAGAACCCCGCCCTGGATGGCCGCCCCAATAGCTACCACTTCATCGGGGTTCACGCCTTTGTGCGGCTCTTTACCGAATATTTCCTTAACCTTCTGCTGAACTTTGGGCATCCTGGTCATGCCGCCCACCAGGATTACCTCATCGATGTCCTTGGGCGTTAAATTGGCGTCCTTCAAGGCTGTCTTACAGGGCGCTACAGTTCTCTCGATCAAATCTTCCACCAGGGACTCTAATTTTGCCCTGGTCATCTTCAGACTCATGTGCTTGGGACCGGAAGCGTCGGCGGTAATGAAGGGCAGATTAATATCAGTTTCCATGGCCGTCGAAAGCTCCATCTTCGCCTTCTCCGCCGCTTCCTTAACCCGTTGCAGGGCCATTTTATCGGTTCGGACATCGATGCCGGTGTCCTTCTTAAATTCCGTTGCCAGGTATTCAATCACTCGCTGGTCGAAATCTTCACCGCCCAGGTGCGTATCGCCATTGGTCGCCTTGACCTCAAAAACACCCTCTCCTAACTCCAGAATGGATATATCGAAGGTTCCGCCGCCCAGATCGTAAACGGCGATCTTTTCGTCCTTTTTCTTGTCTAGACCGTAAGACAGCGCGGCCGCCGTCGGTTCATTGATGATGCGCAGCACGTTCAGTCCGGCGATCTTGCCGGCATCTTTAGTGGCCTGCCGTTGCGAGTCGTTAAAATAGGCAGGTACGGTAATGACGGCATCGTTAACCTTTTCGCCCAGGTAATCTTCAGCCGTTTGTTTCATCTTCGCCAGGATCATCGACGATACCTCTGCCGGGCTGAAGTTCTTGCCCCTGACCGTTACCTGGGCATCGCCGTTCTTGGCTTCCGTAATCTGATAGGGAACGACTTTGATATCGTACTGTACTTCTTTCGCCGAAAATTTCCTGCCGATCAGCCTCTTGACGGCATAGACCGTGTTCTCCGAATTGGTGACGGCCTGCCGCTTGGCAACCTGCCCCACAAGCCGTTCTCCACTTTCGGTAAAGGCCACCATGGAAGGCGTTGTCCGCTGGCCCTCCTGGTTAGGTATCACAACGGGTTCTCCCCCTTCCATTACGGCAACACAAGAATTTGTGGTCCCCAAATCTATCCCGATAATCTTACCCATATAAGTATTCCTCCTTAATCAAGTAACTGATAATTAACGATTTATATTTAGCTTTATGCATCTTATACATCCTTCTTATTTCTAGCCTTGCCCACCGATACCTTAGCCGGCTTCAACAATCTGCCTTTCAGCAGATATCCTTTTTCAAATTCCTCGATCACCTTGCTGTCGGCGTGCGCCTCACTTTCCACCTGCATCAGGGCATCATGCAAATGCGGATCGAAATCTTCCCCCACCGCTTCGATTTTTTCCACCCCGTGCTTTCCAAGACAGCAGAGGAGTTGGTCCTTGACCAATTTAAACCCCTCTTTAAAGGCCCCCAGGTCGGCGGATTGGCAAGCCAGGTCCGTGGCCCGGTCCAGGCTGTCGATAATCGGCAGCACATCCCGGATCAGGATCTCGTTGCCGTAAGCGATGGCTTCCGATTTTTCTTTAGCGGCGCGCTTCTTGAAGTTTTCCAAGTCTGCCAGGGCCCGGAGATATTTATCGTAATGGTCCGCGGCCTCTTTTTTAACTGCCTCAAACTTAACCCTCAGTTCTTCCAATTCTTTCACACTGCCGGCACCTCCGGCATCCTCCTGCGCTTGATGCTTCCTGTCTTCACTACTTTCGGCTGTATTTCTCGTCATAGTTCCCCATTACTATCTCTGTCATGACTGTTGCAGCCGTTACTACTTGCTATCCGGCCGCTGAAAAAGCCTAAAATCCACCATTTCACAAATCACATGACCGACGGTTATATGCGTTTCCTGGATTCGCGGCGTGCTGTTGGAAGAAACCTTCAACGAATGATCGACAATCCGGGCAATGGCTCCTCCATCCCTGCCAGTTAAACCGATGGTCACTAAACCCATTTTTTTGGCTGTTTCGAGGCCTTTTGTTACATTAGGAGAATTACCGCTGGTGCTTATTCCCCAGGCCACGTCTCCCTCCTGCCCTAAGGCCCTGAGCTGCTTACTGAATATCTCAGCGAAATCATAGTCATTACCAATGCTGGTGATGATGGATGTGTCAGTACTAAGGGCTAACGCGGCCAACGGCGGTCTCTCGATGAGAAAACGGTTCACAAATTCCGCCGCCAAGTGCTGGGCATCGGCAGCTGATCCGCCATTGCCAAAGATCATAATCTTATTGCCCCTCTTCAAGGCGGCCGTCAGCACCTCTACAATTTCGACAATCTTGAAAAGGTTCTCGTTGACAAAGATATCCTTGACTTGACTGCTCTCTTTAAACGACCTGATGATGTGATCTTCCATTAATATAACATGCCGACGGGTCGTTCCCACTTCCCCATAAATTTGGCTTAATATATTTACACCCCCCAATCATGTCAAGGGTGGTAAGGTAAGAAAGGTTAATGAATTGAAGGGAAATTGAGTCGTGAGCGGTTGATAAACTATAGGCCCGTGAGGTTCAGATGTCTTTTCCTGTCCTGAAGTTCCGCCAACTTGCCTTTATTCCAGCCCGATACGCGGCTGAAGTATTGAGTTATCCGGGCGATCCCTTCAACGTCCTTGGCCCCGCAGGCCGGACAGGTATCGCCGAGGCCGCGTGAAGTGCTGCCACAGCCTTCACAGGTGATAAATTCGGGTGAAAATACGAGTTCATCGTTAAGGGTATCATGAAAGACGGCGGTAACAAAATCGGCCAGTTTTTGGGGATCGGGGAGGTAATCACCCAGCCAGACATTCGTCATCACCCCTCCCCTGATCAAGGGGTGGAAAATTCCCTCTTTCTGCGCCTGTTCCATAGGGTTTACCCCGGCGGCAACACTGAGGTGAGTGGAATTGGTATAATAAATCTCTCCCGTAGACAGATTACCTTGGACAAAATGGCCAGCCTGCGGGGAATGATATTTCAGATCCAGCCGGGCAAAGCGATAGGCAGTTGTTTCGGCGGGCGTTTGTTCGATAAGAAATTTCATCCCATACTGCTGACTCAGCCTTTCGACCTCTGACTGCATATGGGCAATAACCTTGCGCCCGAAAGCCAGCCCCTCCGGTTGATGCAACTGCACGCCTTTCTGGACCTGGACAAGCTCATTCAAGCCCGCCACGCCCATCAGGTAGATGGCGTTGTTCATCCGGAGATAGGAATAGCCGTCGTTCTTCATGGTCAGCATCGCCAGCGGGCCGGAGTCCCCGTAAGAAAGGAGCTTTTCCATAAAATCCCTCTTCTGATTGTGGGCTTTTACGGCTAGCTCCAGGCGTTCAGTAAGCAGCACAAACAAGCGGCTTTCATCACCGTCGGCCCTATAACCCAGCCGCGGCAGATTCAGGGTCACGTTCTGGATGGCAAAAGAGCGGCGCTCCCAGGGGAAGGTAACCGCCTGCCGGCCGTTTTTTTCCTCCGCGACATTGAAGCAGCCGCAGGAATTTCTGACCCGGGAATTCCGATCAAAGACAAAGCAGGTGTTCCCCTTCTCGCCGGCTACCGCACAAATGTGCTTCAGGAACTCACCATGTCCGGCTGCCTCGAAAAAAGATTTACCGATGTGCACCAGGGGGCGGGGAAAAATGAAGGGCCTCTCACGGGCGTCTCCCTTCCTGAAAACATCAAAAATTGCCCAGGCAAAACGCTGGGCCTCGGGTAAATAGTCTTTATAGGTCCTGCCCCCAATTTCACCCGCCGGACCGATAACCTGGTCGTTTTCCAGATGCTGCGGCACTTCCCAATAAAGATGGATATCGGTGAACATGGACTGCCCGCCCCGCGCGGAGGTCAACTGGGAAAATTCATAAATGAGCATCTGGGCGAATTGCCTGACCTCTTTGTCACTCATGGCCGTGATAAAGGGGGCGAAAGAAAAGTTTACGGCGTCCCAGGAGATCACGCCGGCAAAGTGTCCCTGGAGAGTGGTGCTGAATCTCACCATATGCGCCAGCAAGACTTCTGCGTGTTTCGCCGGTTTGGCCTGGGTCATGGCATGGGGAAGATTGAGACCGAATTTTTTTAAATATTCCAGAGACTGGCAGGAATTGTAAGGCCGATCGACATACCCCAAGCCGTGGATATGGAGGTCCCCCATCATATGAGCCTCCGCAACATCCGTCGAAAAAACGTCCATCAACGCGTATTCCCGCTTTATGCCTTCGGCCAGGATAAGATTGGTACCCTCCGGACTATGAGGGAGATTGGCGTTTTCCTTATTCTCCCTCAAAATCAGCTGGCTCACGTCATAGAGAGGAAAACCGAGGCGGGCGTGCATTTTTCCCGCATGCTCCAGGCCCCTCTCCACAAGCTTGGCGTCCACAAGTTCACGGATGAGCGGCGACGTCAAATAGCCGATGCCCGACGATAGAATCTGTTTTTCCACTTCCTTGCTGATCTCCTCGGCCGTTCCCTCATCGATATCGGTCTCACGGATCAGGGCGTCAACGATCCGTTGACGATTCCAACGGGTCACATCCTCAGTGGAAGTTCGCACGAAGAGAGTTATGTCGGTAGTTTCACTTTCCATGCTTTTCTACGCCCTTATATTACCCTGCCGGGCCGCATGATGGGCGGTGCCCCTCATGCAGCGTATCTTGTTTCGTCTGTCAAATCAGATGTTGGTCTTTGAGCTCCCGCCAAAAGAGTTCAGGGTCCTTTCCGCGGCGAGTGCCAGCTCTTCATCATAATCATGGCTCAGGGAAAACACCCGAAAGTGCACGATCCGGGCAGGAATGAATCTGTAGATATCCTGCAGGGGTTCGAGTGAGGTATGTCCGGTCGCCGGATTGAAAATATTGATCCTTTTTTCACTTTCCACAACCGGGTTCAATGGGCGTGGATCCTGGGTTGCCAGGTCAACCCGCAAAGAGATTTTTTTCAAGGTTTCGGGAAGATACTCCCGTATCTGATCTTCATAGTCTTTACTGCCGGAAAAAGCAACACCCCGGGGGATCTGATCGATGGAGATTTCGGCCGTAAAGGACATCTTCCACTTCACCTCCCGGTTGTGGAGCTTCGCCCATTCCTGGCCGAGCTTCCGTTTCTTCGCCTCGTCGCTTGCCTGCCATTTCTGGACGTCATGAAAAAGCCGCCATTCATCGAGGCAAAGATAATCGTCCAGGGCCTCCACCGGGTTGGCGGGAAAGATGATGTTCATGGTATCGCGGAAAATCTCTTGCAGGTGCAGATCCAACGCCCGAGTGGTCCGGTGAAAATAGACATTCGTATAGAGGTTAAGGCGGGCATTCAGGAAACGGCTTAAAGCGGAAATACCGGCCTGATGCAGGGTCAGCCCCTGGCTGGTAAAAAAAGTGTAGAACCGGAGCCGGTGGATATCCACAATATCCAGTGAAAACCCTGTAGTATAGGCATCCCGTTGGACATAATCGAGGTTGTCCACAGTATAGATGCCCGAGAAAAGTTGGCGGAGCAGCTGTAGCCACCGCGGCCGTCTTTCATCCCGGCCGGCGGGCCGCCTTATCAGGTAAGCGACATACCCGGGGTCCAGCCGCTCGCCGTCGGCGAAGGGGCCGCTGGGGCTCCGGGTAATCTGCTTTATTACCCTTCCCAGTTTCCTGGTGATGATCTGCTGCCCCAAAACCTCATGGGTTAGACCATGCAAATTGAGAAAATTATCGTCAAAAAAATGGCCATAGGGTCCGTGCCCCACATCATGCAGCAAACCGGCCAGCCGGACAAGTTCCTCGACATAATTGCCCGACGGCACATCCCGACATATTTCGCCTAAACTGGGATAAAGGTGCTTCCCAAATTCCCCGGCCATGTGCATCGTGCCCAGCGAATGCTGGAAACGGGTATGTTCGGCCGCCGGGTAAACCCACCGGGCGCTTTGCAATTGATAGATGCGGCGCAGCCTTTGTACCCAGGGAGAATCGATCATATCCTTTTCGGTCTTTTCCAGGGGAAATTCCGGCGTCGGTACGGTAAAAAAGACATAGTGATAGATGGGGTCGGCAATCAATGCCATCCCTTTATATATACTTGAATACTCCTTAGTTGTCTTCATCTGTCGCTTTTACACCATTGGGGGTAAAACATCAAATCCCTATCCCGAGCAAATTTGAGATATTGCCGCCAAATATGCGTTCCTTTTCCTCGTTGCTGCAACCGGCGCGGCTGAGCAGTCGGTCGATAAATTCCAGCTCCCGCCGATGGCCGAACCAGGGCCAATCGGTACCGAAAATGATATGATCGGGGCCGTGCAATTCCAAAAGGCGGAGAAAATCAGCCTCCGCCAGGGTATGAGCGGCAACGGAAGTATCCAGGTAAAGATTCTCGGCCGGTTGGAGGAAGCGGACAATCTCCGCCGGCGGCGCCGCAAGTCCGCCCATATGCGCCGCCACGATGGTCAGCTCCGGACATCTGCCGGCGATGTCCGCCAACAGGGAGGGCGTGGTTGTGTATTGGGACGGTGTTCCGAAGTATCTATGAGCCTCGTAAAAGGTATCCAGGATGACGAAAAAGGGCTGGGCAACGGCATGGCCTATTTCCGTTATCAACTCAAAAAGAGCGGCAGTTTCCGGCGCCGCCAGGGAAAATCTCTGGGAGAAGGAACAGAGCTTGATCATCCTGATCCCCAGGGAATGCAACCGCCCAAGTTCTTCCCTGTTGGCGTTGAAACTTGGGTGTAACGTCCCGCCCGTATAGAGGAAGTCCGCTTCGGCGGCCATTTCGATAAAAGTATCGTTGGTCTTCGCCACTTGTTCTGCAGGGGCAGTGGGCAGCAAAAGACAGGCGGCCACATCGGCGGCGCTGGTTTCCCGCCGCAGAGAAGCAAGGTCGGTGCGACCGGGGGCTAAAGCTGCTTCCAGGCACAGCCGGCCGACCAAATCTTTTTGGGCGGCGCCCCTGGCAATTACCTGGGGGGAAAATACATGCGCATGACCATCGATAATCATCTTCGGCTTCAAATTCCCAGTTCCCGGATTTCCCGGATAACATTCAGAGATTTCAATTCTTTGCCCAATAGATGGACGATAAACCGTTCCAGAAAAAGGCGGCTTTCCCGGGCACACTGTTCCGGAAGGATGAGGCGCGTGAGTTTCTCCCTCTCCAAATCCTTCCCCAAAAGCATCGATTTCACCGTCCCCGTGGAGATACCCAGATAATCGTAATCACGGGGGAAACAAGTCCCACATTTCACGCCTCCGTCCCGCACACTGAAGTGATACATGGCGCCATTCTGTACGGGCATACGGCAAGCCACGCAATAATCCAGCACCGGCTCATAGCCGATGAGTTTCAGCAGCCGCATCTCAAAGAAACGGACCAGGTCTTCGGAGGCGCTTCCAAGGTCGAAAAGTTCGAGAAAATCCGCGAGCAGCCGGAACAACTCAGGATTAACTTTATTTTCCAAGGTAAATTGGTCTGTTATGTCGACCATATAGGACGAATAAAGGGTTTTTTTCAGATCAGCCCTGATCCGGGGGTAATGATTGATGACCGTGCCTGCTTCGATAAACGCCAGGCCTTCCTGATGGCGCCGGGAAAAATGCAGCTCCAAACAAGAGAAGGCCTCCAGGGTGTTGGCAAAGCGCTTTTGACTCCGCCGGGCGCCCTTCGCAATCCCCTTTACCTTGCCGAAATCAGCGGTGTAAAAGGTTACAATCTTGTCCGATTCACCATAATCAAGGGAACGCAGGACGATGGCTTCCGTCCGGTAATTGATGCAGGACTTCATAAGTTACCGTTTACCTGGCCTTCCCTGTACCTTATTTGCCCATCTACCATCGTCAGGATCGCTTTTCCCCGCAGCTCCCAGCCGGCAAAAGGGGTGTTCTTCCCCCGCGAACAAAGGGCGGCAGGGACGACGCGCCACGACTTGGCGGGATCGATGACGGTCAGATCGGCGGCGGCGCCGGCCTCCAGTGTGCCGCCAGCAATGCGCAGGATCCGCGCCGGCAAGGTTGTCATCTTGGCAATCAACTGGCTGAGTGTCAGGACTCCTTCTTCCACCAGCCCCAATCCCAGGGCCAAGGAAGTCTCGAGACCACTGATGCCGAAGGAGGCATGGTCAAATTCGACTTCTTTGTCCGTTCGACCATGGGGTGCGTGATCGCTCGCAATTACATCGATGGTGCCGTCCTTGAGCCCTTCTCTTATCGCCCCGACGTCATCCGCCGAGCGCAAAGGGGGATTTACTTTCCCGTTGGTGTCATAATTCTCCAGATACTCGTCCGTCAGGGTGAAATAATGGGGCGCCGTTTCCGCCGTCACCGCGATCCCCCGCTTCTTGGCCTCTCTTACCAGGGACACGGCCTCTTTTGTGCTCACATGCGCGATGTGGACCGGCGTTCCGGTATAATCCGCCAGGATTATATCCCTCGCCACCATAACGTCTTCGGCGCTGCCTGGTACGCCGGACAATCCCAGCCTGGTGGCCGCCGATCCCTCATTCATCACCCCGCCAGCCGACAAATTAAGGTCTTCACAGTGGGAGATAACGGGCATCCTGAGCGAGGCGGCATATTCCAGGGCACGGCGCATAATGCCCGCATCCATGACCGGTTTGCCGTCGTCGGAAAAGGCAACCGCACCGGCATCCTTGAGATCGGCAAATTCAGCCAGCTGCACACCCTTGGAAGCCGCGGTGACGGCGGCGATAGGATAGACGCGGACCAAACCGCACTCCTGGGCCTTTCTTTTGATGAACTCCGTCACGGCGCGATTGTCGTTGACGGGGCAAGTATTGGGCATACAGGCGACCGCGGTAAACCCGCCGGCCACCGCGGCCTGGCTGCCAGTCCAGATAGTTTCCTTGTATTCAAATCCCGGTTCCCGCAAATGGGTGTGCATATCGATGAGTCCCGGCGTTATCACCATGCCGTTCAGGTCGAGTGACTCCAGACCTGCGTTCTTGCCACGGCGGCCGGCCGCCGCCGGCGAAATACCTTCCGCCACCCGGGCGATCCTGCCGTTTTCCACCAGGATGTCCAGGGGACCGAAATCGAGCTGCCCGGCGGGATCGACTATCCTGGCGCCTTTCAACAGGTAATTCATATTAACCTCATGCCTTGGAGTCCTCCGCACATAGATAGAGAAGCGCCATCCTCACCGCCACGCCGTTGGTGACCTGGTCAAGAATGATGGAATAGGGACCGTCCGCAATCTCTGGTGAAATTTCCACCCCCCTGTTCACGGGGCCGGGATGCATCACCAGCACGTCTTCTTTGGCCAAGCGAATATTGCGGGAATTCAAACCAAAATAGGCGGCATATTCCCGGAGCGAGGGGAATATGTTTTGTTTCTCCCTCTCGGTCTGAATCCTGAGCATCATGACGATGTCCGCATCCCGGATAGCCTCATCTATTTTGTGGAAAACAGCCACGCCCATCTTTTCAATACCCCGCGGCATCATGGTTGCCGGACCGGCTACGGTCACATCGGCGCCCATTTTGGTCAAACCGTAGATGTTGGAACGGGCGACGCGGCTGTGGCCTATGTCTCCGACAATAGCTACCTTGAGACCGGCAATTTTTCCCTTACGGGCGCGAATCGTCAGCAGATCGAGCAAGGCTTGGGTCGGGTGTTCGTGGGCGCCGTCACCCGCATTGATGATGGAAGGTTTCATCAGGCGGGCGAGCATATGCGGGGCGCCGGCAGCACTATGGCGCATGACGATAATGTCGGGATTCATCGCCTCGAGATTCCTTGCAGTGTCGATCAGTGTTTCTCCCTTTACAACACTGCTGGTCGACGCCGATATATTGATGGTGTCGGCGCTTAACCTTTTCCCGGCAATTTCAAAGGAGGTCCTTGTCCTGGTGCTGGCTTCGTAGAACAGATTGATGACCGTCTTACCCCGCAACGTAGGGACCTTCTTTATCTCCCGGGTAGATACTTCCAAGAAAGAGTCGGCCGTATCCAGGATAAAATTGATCTCTTCCACCGACAGGTCCTGCATCCCGAGGATGTCTTTTCTTCGCAACTTCATCATCTGCCCTCAAATCAATAAGTCAGGCGGCCTGTTCGATCACTACCTCATTCACGCCATTTTTTTCGGCCAGATTGACCGCCACCGCTTCCCAAAACGACGAAGGCAGGTTCTTCCCCACAAAATCCGCCCGGATGGGCAATTCCCTATGCCCCCGGTCAATGAGAACGGCCAGCTGGATCAGGTTGGGACGGCCAAAATCCATCAAGGCATCCATAGCCGCTCTGATAGTCCGGCCCGTAAAGAGAACATCGTCGATAAGCACCACCTTTTTTTCATCCAGGGAAAAAGGGATGTCGGTCTTCCCCAACCGCAGTTTTTTCCGCCGGAAGTGCAAATCATCACGATAAAGGGTGACATCCAGAATGCCCAGCGGCAGAACGGCGCCTTCGATAGCGGCAATTTTCTTTTGCAGTCTTTGCGCCAGATAAATGCCTCCCGTCCTGATGCCTACCAGCACCAGTCCTTCCACGCCCTTGTTTCGCTCCAGCATTTCATAGGCAATTCTGGTCAGGGCCCTGTCAATGCCTTCCGCGTCCATAACCACCCGTTTCTGCCCCATTGATCGTCCCCCGGCAAAAAAAAACCCCCTCACCATGCGGCAAGAAGGCCAAGTCTCAACTCAATGTCAACCCAGTGTTCATCTTGTGTCCTTTTTCAATCTCTCCGGATCAAATTAAAAGGTAACTTTATTTTGTGGCAACGAAGAGGGACGGGCAGCAGCCCTTCCCATAGTCATATAGTCATACGATGGCATCTTATATAATGCCCGTCACACCGCTGTCAAGCTAAAAAGTATTTGCACCGACGCCCGGAACCAAGGAGGCCGAAGGAAGAAGTTTATTGACATCTGTCAGAAAAGAATAATAAGGAGTTATGTGTAGATGAAAGTGTTATCCTACAAGTGCGAGGGCTGTAAATAAAATGGATATGCCGGATCTCATCAAAGCATGATCACCCTAACCCCGATAAACGGGATAATTTCTAACTTGCTAATTTGGAACTAAATTAAAGTGAAATTCCTTATCCTTTCACT
>ORJL010016058.1_pt1 | contig 11582 bp, 11 predicted proteins | sample 1779941 | NCBI WGS metagenome assembly ORJL01 (sample SAMEA104232317, study PRJEB22302) | groundwater metagenome | biome: forest; feature: aquifer; material: groundwater | place: USA | collected 2011-08-07 | depth 5.8 m | reverse complement strand
GTCTCGAAGAGGTCGGCGGCCATGCCGGCGCAGTCGCCGACGTTGTCGCCGACGTTGTCGGCGATCACGGCCGGGTTGCGCGGGTCGTCCTCCGGGATGCCCGCCTCGAGCTTGCCGACCAGGTCGGCGCCGACGTCGGCCGCCTTCGTGAAGATGCCGCCGCCGAGACGCGCAAAGACGGAGATGAGCGAGCCGCCGAAGGCGAGGCCGAGGAGATCCTTGATCGCCGAGTGCGGCGTGTGGCCGAGCCAGTCCGTCAGCGCCCAGTAGTAGCCCGCGACGCCGAGCAGGCCGAGGCCGACGACGAGGAGGCCGGTGACCGAGCCCGCACGGAACGCGACGTTGAGCGCGGGCGAGAGACCCGAGCGGGCAGCCTCGGCCGTGCGCACATTCGACCGCACCGCGACGTTCATCCCGATGAAGCCGGCGGCCGACGAGAGCACGGCGCCGATCAGGAAGCCGACCGCCGTCCCCCACCCGAGCTTGTTGTAGAAGCCGAGCACGAGGAACGGGACGACCGCCACGCCTGCGATCGTGATGTACTGGCGGCGCAGATACGCCGCGGCGCCTTCCTGGACGGCGCGCGAGATCTCCTGCATGCGCTCCGTGCCGGCGGGCTGACGAAGCAGCCAGGCCGTGAGGTAGAGGCCGTACACGACGGCCGCCGCCGCACAGAGCAGTGCAAACAGCACTGCGTGGTCACTGAAAAAGCTCATACGTTCAGGGCTCCCCTTGATCGAGTCGAGCGCGTCACAAAGTGGCCCGGGGAAACCCCGGCGCGCGCAGGTTTGTATCAGATCCGGGGATTTCGACCGCGTCACAAGCGAGCGGCTTCGCCTCGCTCGCCTTCACGGGGGAAGCCATGTCTTCCCGGTGGGCCCCCTTCTTCGTGCTCACGGCGAGGCGGGGTGACTGCTGCGAGCTACTTCGAGGCGGCTTCGGCCGCAGAGGCGAAGGCAAGCTGGAGGTTCGCGACCACCTGCTGGATGTCGCGCTTCGGCCCGTCGTCGAGCAGCGGGCCGAGCGCCTTCAGGGCGTCGATCGCGAGCCGGGCCTGCTCGAGGTCGCGCACGTCCGGCGCGAGCTTGCCGAAGGCGAGCGAGGCGAGCATCGAGCTCGTGTGGACGAGCAGGTCCGAGACCCTGGCCTTCCGCAGCTCCTCCATCAGCTGCTCGGCACCGGCCTCAGCCTGCGGCGGCGGGGGCTCAGCCGGAGACTCGCTCACCGGCCCGCACCTGCTCCGCGAAGATCTCCTCGATCGACGCGCCCTCCGTGTGGCGTGCGATCTGACGCTCCGCCGCGTTGCGCTCGGGAATCGCGAGCCAGTGCGCGGCGCCGAGCTCCTCGGCGACCGGTTGCACCCACGCGAGCAGCTGCTCGAGCCGGGCGCGCGCGGGAATCGACTCGCCACGCTCGAAGTCGATCAGCTCGCCCGAGAGCCCCCAGCGCAGCGCGCGCCAGAGATTCTCCTCGAGCAGCCGGTGCGGCCAGTCGGGAAGGGGCTCCCCCTCGTCGAGCGCCCGTGCGATCCGCGCCGTCAGCGAGTAGCAGAACGCCGCGAGCGAGCGCGCCTCGGCGATGTCGGGCTGCGCGTCGCAGATCCGGATCTCCACCGTGGGGAACGCGAGATGCGGCCGGACGCTCCACCAGATCTGCGTGTGCTCCGTGACGGAGCCCGTCTCGTAGAGGAAGCGGAGATACGACTCCCACGCCTCCCAGTCCCCGAAGCTGTCCGGGATCCCGCAGCGCGGGAACATGCGCGTGAAGATCTGCGTCCTCGCCGAGTGGAGGTGCGTGAACATGCCCTCGACGAAGGGCGAGCTGGCCGACAGGGCGAGCAGCTCGGGCAAGTAGTTGCGCAGCGCGCTCGTGACCTGGATCGCGCGGTCGGCGCCGTTGATCCCGACGTGCACGTGGAGGCCGAAGGTGTTGTTGCGCCAGACGACGTAGCGCAGCAGCTCGTCGTTTCGACGGTAGTGCGGCGTGTCGATGATGCGCTGGTCCTGCCAGCGGCTCCAGGGATGGGTCGCGACCGCGGAGAGCCCGACGCCGACACCGTCGGCCAGCGTGCGCAGCTGTGCGCGCCGCTCCCCCAGCTTCTCGGCCGCCTCGGCGAAGGTCTCGCAGCGGCCGGTGCGCACCTCGACTTCGGACGCGATCAGCTCGCCCACGAGGTGCGGCTCGAGCTCGGTTCCCTGCGCCGCCTGCTGAAGGTCCTCGAAGCGGCTGACGAGCTCGAAGGTCGCCGGGTCGAGCAGCGCGAACTCCTCCTCGACGGCGAGGGTGAAGTCCGTCGACGCCTCGAAGGCCGCACGCGATGACGCGAGCAGCTCCTCGTAGCCGACCTTCTGCTCCTCGCCCACGGTCGAAACTCTAGTTACCGAAGGGCTCCAGCAAGCGCTCGGCCACCCTCGACCAGCTCCAGTTCCGCTCTACTGCGGCGCGCGCGGCGAGGCCGAGCCCGCGGCGCTCCTCGGCCGGCAGCTCGAGCAACGCCCGCAGGCGCTCACGCAGGCAAGCGGCGTCGCCGGTCGGGAACGAGACGAGCCCGCTTCGATCGGCGGGGTACGCACGGGCGATGCCCGCCGCCCCCTCGGCGAGGCCGGAGTGGTCGGCGACGACGGGAGGGACGCCCGCGGCCGCGGCCTCGGCGGCCACCATCCCGAACGCCTCCGGAAAGATCGACGGGACGACGGCGACGTCGACCAGCGGCAGCAGGTGCACGAGGTGCCGGTGCTCGAGTGCGCCGGTGAAGAGCGTCCCCGGCGGAGCCAGCACCTCGAGCGTCTCGCGGTAGTCGCCGAACCCGACGATCACGGCGCGCGCGTCGAGCCCCTCCATCGCCTCGAACAGCACCTGGACGCCCTTGTTCTCGATCAGCTTGCCGAAGTAGAGGACGGTCGCCGCCTCGTCGGCGAAGAACTGCGCGAAGCGTTCTGCGTTGCCGGGATCGGGATGACGCTCGCCACCGCCGACGTGGTCGCGGCGCGACTCGTCGATCAGCGCCGCCAGCGCGGTGTCGCGCTCTGCGGGCGCGAACTCGTCGAGGTCGACGCCGGGCGGCACCTCGTGCACGCGGTCGACGTGACCGACGACGTCTTCGAGGACCCGGCGGATGTGCTCCGACCCGACGAAGACCGCCGCGGCGCCGGCGAGCACCTCGGCTCCCCAGCGGGCCAGACGCTCGTTGCCGCGCATCGAGTACTCGAGCTCGGAGCCATGCGCCTTCACCGCGAACGGCGCGCCCGCGGCGGCCCCGACGGCTCCGCCGAGCAGCACGTGATTCGCGAAGACGCCGTCGGCCGGCAGGAGCCCGTCGAGCGCCGACGCGTTCGCGTCGACATATGCGTCGAGCTCGGCCGGCGTGAAGTCCTGGAGGAGCTTCGCTTGCAAGCCTTCGTACTCGTCGAGAACGAACACCGGCAGCAGCCCTCCGGGCAGGTCAGGCACGACGACCTGGGCGCCGCCGAGGTCGTAGAGCTCAGGGTGGCGCTCCTGGCACACGACGACCACGTCGTGCCCCATGCGGCTCCACTCGCGCGCAAGGGCGCGCGTGTAGACGTTCGAGCCGGTGCCGCCGAGCAGGTAGCCGTGCCAGAGGAGGATGCGCACGAGGCGCAGCCTATTTACGTCAGGTGGAAATAGAGCGCGTAGAGCAACTCGACCGCCGGGTTCGACGTGTGCACCGTCACGTCGGCGGGCGTCTCGAGCAGCGCCTCCGAGTAGTTGAAGATGATCTTCACGCCGGCGGCGACCAGGTCGTCGGCGGCGTTCTGTGCGGCGTCCGCGGGGACGGCGAGCACGCCCACGATGATGTTCTTGTCGTGCACGAGCGCGGCCAGGCGCCCGTACTCGCTGACCGTGACGTGACCGACGGGCCGGCCGAGCTTCTCCGGATCCTTGTCGAAGACCGCGGCGATGTTGATGCCATGCTCGGCGAAGATCGGCGAGCTCGCGATCGCCTGGCCGAGGCGGCCGGCGCCGACGAGAGCGATGTTGTGCTGGCCCTGCGTCCGGAGGATCTTGCGGATCTCACCGAGGAGAGACTCGATGTTGTAGCCGACGCCGCGCTTGCCGAACTTCCCGAACGCCGAGAGGTCGCGGCGGATCTGCGTCGCGTTGATGTTGGTGTACTCGGCGATCTCCTGCGAGGAGATGCGGGCCTTCCCCATCTTCCGCGCCTGCGTCAGCACCTGGAGGTACCGAGACAGGCGGGCTGCGACCCCAACCGTCAAGCGGTCCGCCACACGTCCTCCATTCGTCGAGCTTGTAACAGCGCGGACCGTTGTAGCAGCTACGACTCAGGCCCCGCTTGTGCAACCGCTTGGCGAAATGCACTGACATGCACGTGATATGTGAAGCGGCGGCGTCCGTCGATCTCGACGACCGGAAGCCACTCGCGGTATTCGGCCTCGAGCGTGTCGTCGCCCGTGATGTCCACCTCACGCAGGCGGAAGCCGAGCTCCACCTGGAGCGTCCGTACCTGCGCGAGCGCCCGCTCGCAGAGATGGCAGCCCTTGGCGTGGTAGATGACGACGTCGGCGGCTACGGGTAGATGCCGCGGGTGATCGTCGCCTCGGCGACCCGCTTCACCGCGACGCCGTACGACGCGACGCGCATGGGCACGTCGCGCGCCTGCGCCGTCTCCCACGTCTCCTCGAACGCCCGGCTGACGATGTCGTTCAGCTTCGCGTTCACCTCGGACTCTTTCCAGAAGTACTCCTGCAGCCCCTGCACCCACTCGAAGTACGAGACGACGACGCCGCCTGCGTTCGCAAGGACGTCCGGGAGGATCAGGATGCCTTTGTCCTCGAGGATGGCGTCGGCCGCGGGCGTCACGGGGCCGTTGGCGCCTTCGCAGATGATCGAGGCTTTGACGCCGTCGGCGTTCCGTGCCGTGATCACCTGCTCGAGCGCGCAGGGAGCGAGCACGTCGACGTCGAGCAAGAGCAGCTCCTCGTTCGTGATCGCCTCCGCGTCTCGCAGGCCGTCCAGGGTGTGGAACTCCCGCTTGTGCGCGAACGCGGCCGGGACGTCGACACCCTTGGCGTTGTAGAGCGCCGTGGTCGAGTCGGAGATCGCCGTGACGATCGCGCCCTCCTGATGGAGGAACAGCGCGAGATAGCTTCCCACGTTGCCGAAGCCCTGCACGGCGACGCGCATGCCCTCGACCGAGCGGTCCAGCTTCGCCGCCGCGTCGCGAATGCAGTAGAGCGCGCCCCGGGCGGTCGCCTCCTCGCGCCCGAGCGAGCCGCCGACGGAGAGCGGCTTCCCCGTCACGACGCCGAGCACCGAGTGTCCCTTGTTCATCGAATACGTGTCGAAGATCCACGCCATCACCGAGCCGTCGGTGCCGACGTCCGGCGCCGGGATGTCCTTCTCCGGCCCGATCTCGTTGATGATCTCGCTCGTGTAGCGGCGCGTCATGCGCTCGAGCTCCGAGCGCGAGAGCTGCTTCGGGTCGACGACGACGCCGCCCTTGGCGCCGCCGAAGGGGATGCCCATCAGCGCGCACTTCCACGTCATCCACATCGCGAGAGCCTTCACCTCGTCGAGCGTGACGTCGGGGTGGTAGCGGATGCCGCCCTTCGAAGGACCGCGCGCAACGTTGTGCGTCACCCGGAAGCCCTTGAAGACCCGCGTGGAGCCGTCGTCCATGCCGACGGGGATCGAGACCTCGACGGACTTCTTGCACGCACTGAGCACGCGGACGAGGTTCGCGTCGATGTCGAACACCGTCGCCACGCGCTGGAGCTGCTCACGCGCGATGTCGTAGGGGTTCTCGCGAAGGTGCGAGGTGGGTGCGTCGACCGTGCTCACAGAGGCGGTATTCGAAAGTGTATGACGAGTATACGGAAGCTCAGCGGAGGGTGAACGGTAGACGGCGCCGGCTGAGCGGGCGCCCCTCGACCGGGTAGCCCACGAGCTTGACCACGTACTCACCGGCCGGGAGCAGCCGGCCCGCGGGATCGCGGCCCGTGAGCCCGAAGGTGTAGCGACCGGGCAGCACGTCCCGAAGCCGGGCGAGCAGGCCGACGCGCGTCCCGTCGGCGCGCCACAGGTCGACGTCGAGGAGCTGCAACGGCCGGATCTCGGGCCGTCCCGCGACGCCGAGCACCCGGCCCGCGTCGATCGAGAGCAGGGCGGGCGTGACGTCGGACGCCTTGAACGACTTCGCCGACAGTGTCGCCCGGGCGATCAGGTCGACGCCGTCGCGGCCGAACGCGATCGCCCACGGCACGTGGACGCCCCCTCCCCCGTCGACGCTCGCGACGATCGTGCCGCCGGCGGTGGAGCTGCCCGACGGCGCCGACGCGGTGAGGGCGTTGACGCGAACGAGCACGCTCTGCCCGGGCTGCAGGAGCACGCGGTGGGGGCTGAGCCTGAAGTCGACCGCGGCGGCTCCCTCGTCCTGCGTCCGCACGCCGATCGTCGCCCGCACGGGCCGGGTCGAGAGGTTCGTGAGCGTGAACGAGGCCTTGACGCGCCAGCCCGCCCCGCTGGAGCGGCCGAGAGCGAGCGTCGCGGGCGAGGCGGCGATCTCGCCGGCAACGGCGGCTCCGACGTCGACGGTGCCCGATCCCTGCGCGGTGACGGGATCGATCGCCACCGTCCGCGCCGTACCGACGAGCAAGCTCTTGAGCGCGTCCGCTCCGAGCGACGGCCTGGCCTGCGCGAGGAGCGCGGCCGCCCCGGCGACCGTGGCCGCCGCGGCGCTCGACCCGTTCACGGTGACGAAGCGCGGCGAGCCGTCGGCGCTCGCACCCGGATCCGACGTCGCGAGGCCGACGCCCGGTGCGACGAGATCGGGCTTCACGCGGCCGTCGAACGCGAGGCCCGACGACGAGAAGCTCGCCACGCGCCCGACGTCGGCGACGGGCACGCTACGTGCCGATCCGAGCGACACGGTGGCCGTCGCCCCTGCCGCCAGACGGGCGAGGAGCGCGTGCGCCGCCTCGACCGGCAGGGAGACGACGGGGATGGGCACCGCCTCCTGCAGCCCGAGGCCGCCGGCCGGGAGCGCGGCGGGGCCGCCGTAGAGCAGCACCGCGGAGGCGCCGGCTGCCGCCGCGCGCTCGGCGGCCGGCGCGGGCGACGCGCCCACCGGCACGAGCGCCGCCCGTCCCGCGACGATGCTGGCGCCCGTGCGGGTGAAGAAGTCGGTGAGCCGTGGCGCGGTGCGCCTCGTCCCCCCGAGCGTGTCGCGTGGCACGGCGACGACGAGGTCGAGTCGCCTGTCCGGCGACACCGCGCCGGACAGCGGGGTCGTCGTGTCGAGCACTGTGGCGAGCCCGGCGCGCACGACGATCCGGGCCTCGTCGGCGTGCGTGCGCGCGTCGACCGCACCGACCGTCAGCGCTGCGGGGGCACCGCCGGGCCCGGCGATGTCGCCGTAGCCGGCGCCGGAGCCACCGTCGTTGCCGGACGGCGCGACGACGAGCGTGTCGAGTGCGAGCGCGCCGGCCGCGGCGCGGGCCTCAGGCCCGTCCGTGAAGCCCGCGAACGGCTCGGCGAGGGCGACGAGCGCCACCCGGGCGGCGTCGTGCGCGTCGCCGTCGTCGTTGGGGTCGACCGCGCGGTCGAGGCCCGCGATGATCTGGTCGCTGCGCGCGTAGATCGCCCAGTGACCGAACGCGTCCGGCTGCCAGCCCGCCACCCGAACCGGCAGGACGGCGGCGCCGGTCGCGACCCCGGACAGGCCCGACGGGCCGCCGCCGCCAACGAGCAGGCCTGCCATCTGCGTGCCGTGGCGCTCGAGCTGGGAGGAGTCGTCGGGCCGCGCCGCGGCGAGCGCCGCCGAGTCGCCGCCGATCACGTCGATGCCGTCCAGGACGCGGCCGCGGAGATAGGGCACCGCCGAGTCGACCCCCGTGTCGAGCAGCGCGATCGTGACGCCACGCCCGTCGATACCCGAGATCCCGATCTCGGGACGATGCCCCGATCCGGGCCCGAAGTCGGAGCGGGACAGCACGTCGCCCGAGATCGTCGACGGGTACGCGATGCGGACGGGATAGACGCCGACGACGTCCTCGTCACGCTCGATCAGCGGGATCGCGCTCGGGTCGAGCACGGCCGAGAAGCCGTTTAGGACGCGCGCGAAGCTGTAGTCCGGGTGCACGGACACCCCCGAGAGCGCCAGCCGCGAGACGAGCAGCTTCTGCGCCGAGAGCGCCGTCCCCGTCCAGGCGCGCTCCTGGCGCGTGCCGACGACTCCGCCTGCAGCCGCGACGCGCTGTGCGAGCGACGGCGTCTTCAGGACGACGATCACGCGCTGTCCGGGAGCGACGCGCGGGCGAGACCCGACGAGCCCACGCCAGCCCGACGCGGCGGTCGGCGGCGTGGCCGTCTGCCCTGCGCTCTTGCCGCCGGTAGCGAGGAGAACCGCCGTCGCGGAGACCACGAGCAGGGCAAGCAGGAGGGCGTGCCGCGGCTCAGCGCGAGGCGTATGCATCAAGGCCAAGATAACCGGGGTACGGGACGGGGTCGGCGAAACGCCCCGCCGAAGCCACCATCGCCGCGTTGTCCGTGCAGAGCGGCAGCGGTGCGAGCGCCGCGGCCGGCAGCGCGTCGCGGAGCTCGGAGTTCGCCGCCACGCCGCCCACCACCGCGATGGTGGGTGCGCCCGTCTGCTTCGCCGCCTCCTGCACCCGGCCGACGAGCGCTCGGACGATCGCCCGCTGGTACGACGCGGCGAGGTCGGACCGCCGCGCGGCCAGCTCCGGCGGCGAGAGGTCGCGCGTCGCGTAGAGAAGCGCGGTCTTCAGCCCGGAGAAGGAGAAGTCGAGCCCCGGGACGCGGGCGACGGGAAAGTCGTAGGCGCCGGGGTCGCCCTCGCGCGCCAGCCGGTCGATCTCGACGCCGCCGGGGTAGCCGAGGCCGAGCAGGCGCGCGCCCTTGTCGAACGCCTCCCCTGCCGCGTCGTCGAGCGCGGTGCCGACCCCGGGTGGCTCCGCGTAGCCGCCCACGTCGGGGAGCGGCGTGTGCCCGCCGCTCGCGAGCAGGCAGAGAAACGGCGGTTCCAGGGCGGTCGGCTGCAGGTAGAGCGACGCGACGTGCCCTTGCAGATGGTCGACGGGCACGAGCGGCAGGCGCCGTGACCACGCGAGGGCCTTGGCCGCGGCGAGCCCGACAAGCAATGCGCCGATCAGGCCGGGCCCCTGCGTGACCGCGATCTTCTTCACGTCATCGAGCGTGACGCCGGCGTCGCCGAGCGCCTCCCGGATCACCGGGATCACGAGCTCGAGATGCCGCCGCGACGCCACCTCGGGCACGACGCCGCCGTACTGCGCGTGCAGGTCGGCCTGAGACGCGACGACGCTGGAGCGAATCTCACCGTCCTCGGTGACGACCGCGGCGGCGGTCTCGTCGCAGCTCGTCTCGATGCCGAGAATCACCCCGTTCCCGCCCTACCTGCTCGAACCTGGTTCGGACCTGGTTCCAGCTTTGCGGCTCGGATCCGCCGAGCCGCATGATCAAGCCGTACCGCACCCCTCGGACCTGGTTGGGACCTGGTCCCAGCTTCGGCGCTGTGCCGCGCGGCCTCACCCCTCGGACCTGGTTCGAACCAGGTCCCAGACTTGGCGGCGCCCGCCCGAACGAGCCGTGTCGCGGCGACGCGCTGCCTCCGGCCGGCGGCAGCGATCTGCCGGAGACGGAAGCCCGCCTGGAGCCGCGCCGTCGACCTCAATGCGGGGCTAGTCGCGCGACGAGCGCGCGACCGGGTCCTTCCACATGATGAGCGCGTCCTCGCGGTTGTCGGTGTAGTAGCCGCGACGGATCCCCCGCGCCTCGAACGCGAGCCGCTCGTAGAGCGCGATCGCGGTGGCGTTCGAGACACGCACCTCGAGCGTGTAGCCGCGGCGCGCGTCGTCGGCCGTCAGCTCGAACAGGCGCTCGAGCAGCATCGTCGCGATGCCCCGCCCGCGCTGGTCGGGATCGACGGCGATGTTCATCACGTGCCAGGCGTCGACGTAGCGCGAGACGACCAGATAGCCGCACAGCTCGCCGTCCTCGCCCTCTGCCTCGAACGCGCCGAGGCAGATCGAGGTCGGCTTGGCGAGCTCGCCCGCGAACATCGAGCGCGACCACGGCGTCGGGTACGACCGGCGCTCGATCTCCTCGATCGCGCGCAGGTCGCCAAGGCCCAGGACACGCAGCTCGATCGTCGTCATCGGACGCTCTTCACTGCGTCGGGAACACGCAGATACAGCGGCTCGATCTGCTCCACCGGGCCGAAGTCGCGCGCAAGCTGCGCGTGGAAGCGCGCGCGCGGACGGTGCCGCTCATCCGTCTCGGGCGGCACGACCGCGCCTTTCTCCTCGAGAAGCTCGCGATAGCGCAGCGCGCCGCCGCCGACGTACACGCCGCCCGCCTCGACGGGCAGGTCCGCGGGCGCAAGCACAACAGGGCGGCCGTCGACGAGCGTGAACACCTCACGGCGCCGCGCGTCGACGACCGGTGTCGCGCCCGGCGCACCGGCTGCGAGCGCGTCGAGGGTCGAGACGCCTGCACCCGGCAGGTCGAGCGCGAACGCGAGCCCGCGCGCCGCCGCGAGGCCGATGCGCAAGCCGGTGAAGCTACCGGGCCCGACGCCGACCACCAGCGCACCGAGATCGCGCGGATGCGCGCCACCCTGCCGCAGCAGCGCGTCCACGTCCTCGAGCAGCGTCACTGCCCGTGAGGTGCGCTCTCCGAGCACCTCACCGTCGTCGACGAGCGCGCTCGTCGCATCATCCGTCGCCGTATCGAACGCCAGCGTCAACACTCGTCGATCGAGACCATTCTGCTGGCTCCGGGCGCGTGGCGCAGCTGCACCGCGAATCGCGCAGGCGGCAGCACCCCCTCCCCGGCCTCCGGCCACTCGACGAAGACGATCGCACGCTCGAAGTACGGCTCGAGATCGCCCCACTCCGCCGCCGACACGCCCTGGAAGCGGTAGAGATCGAGATGCGAGACCTCGGTCTCGGCGCCGTGGTAGCGGTGGCCGATCGTGTAGGTCGGGCTCGTCACGCGCTCCCCCACGCCGAGCGCCTCGCACGCGCCGCGCACGAAGGTCGTCTTCCCCGAGCCCAGCTCGCCCGAGATCGTCACGACGTCGCCCCCGACGAGGCGCCGCGCGAGCTCGGCGGCCAGCGCCTCCGTCTCCTCGGGCGAGGATGTCTGCTGCTCGGCCACGCCACCAAGCGTAGAGCCCAGGGCGAGCAGCACGAACAGGGCGTCTAGAACAGGCCGAGCTGCTCGCTCGCCGCGTGGGCGGCGACGAGCTTCAGCTCCGGCTCGGCCGGAGGATCGACCGGCTCGGGCGCGCGGCCGAGCAGCTGGGGCAGCCGCGCGAAGTCGGCGGCGAGCACGGTAAGCATCGCCGGCGTGTAGAGCGCGGCCGCCGGGTGATAGAGCGGATAGAGCAGCACGCTGCGGCCGCCGATCGTCGTCTCCTGCTCCTGGCCGTGCACGCGTGTGATGCCGAGCGGGCGGCCCGAGAGGAGCTTCGTGGCGAAGTTCCCGAGCGTCGCGACGACGAGCGGCTCGATCAGCTCGATCTGGCGGAAGAGGTGGCTCTCGCACGCCTCGATCTCGTCCGG
>ORJL011163088.1_pt1 | contig 11584 bp, 11 predicted proteins | sample 1779941 | NCBI WGS metagenome assembly ORJL01 (sample SAMEA104232317, study PRJEB22302) | groundwater metagenome | biome: forest; feature: aquifer; material: groundwater | place: USA | collected 2011-08-07 | depth 5.8 m | reverse complement strand
GAAATAATAATATTCAGGCACTACATTGAAAATTCAAAAATTTAATATCTAACTATATCAATGGGTTACGACTTTTGCATGCCTGATTTTTGCCCCATTTTCCACCTTTTTTATGACGAATTTGCTGAAGTTGGGTTAAGTATAGGAGGTACGAATCCCTGGCCAAACATTAACACAGCAACCATGGGAAACACAAGCATCCACCGCAACCCAACAGACCGAAGGCAGACAATCGCTAATAACAAAACGAAAGGGGGATAAATGGCGTCCCCCAGCCGCCCCAGAGCATAGGCGTTTTGTGGAGCAAAAAATGATAAAGGGTAGTAGGGTGCAAGGCACAAAAGCGACTCAAGTGTTGAACCGGCATCGGCGTGTTCGAACAAAAATGGATTACCGTTTAGTCGTTTGCGATGAGTGAGTTCGGTCAAATATATCAGATACACCTCCTCCCAATCACCGCCTGTAATACCAACTATTTTTCCGATTCCATGAGCATTTCTCGCAAAAATTAAATGTGGTAAAAAATATACCCACGCAGTCGTCAGCATGAATAAACCAACGATAATAATGGCTCGCCACTTTGCTAGCTTCACCAATAACTGCCTTAATAAGCCCCGGTTTTATCGTAACGTTTTACATACATTCAGTATCTTTCTTGCCGTGATTTCCCAAGTGAAGGAATCCACAACCAGCCTTCTTCCGTTTTGCCCCATGGTGTTCATGAGTGCACTGTCCTTGAGAAGCCCGATGATTGCGTCTGCTGCAAGTTTAGAATCATCTTCTGGCACGACGATGCCAACATTATTGTTCCCCACAAAATCTCTATACGACTCGTCCGCAATAACAGGTCTTCCGCAGGCCAGATATTCATATAGTTTAAGGGCAGATCTTCCGTTTATTTTTCCAACGCCTGCAAGGAGATATATGCCAGCGTCCGCCGCATTGATATAATCCGGCGCCTTTTCATATTTGACTTCGCCCACAAAATCTACATGGGACGCCAGTCCGAGGCTTTCCGTAAAACTCATGGCGCTTCCCAATAAATATCCTGCGCCAACCATAATCAGCCGCGCGTCGGGTAAGTTTTTTTTGACTTCTTTAAAGATGCGGAGAATGCGATGTATTCCGTGGTGCGGATAAAAACTGCCCAGAAATATTAAATAATGAGCGTGTGGCTCCAAGCCCAGTTGCCTGCGCGCCTCTTCCTTGTTTTTTGGATAAAAGAGACTTGCATTAACACCATTTTCTATCACCGAAACCTTGTACAACTTTTTATGCGTTCGGCAGAGTTCGCTTTTGATGATTTCATTGATGGTGACTACCCTATGCGCTAAGGTGAAGTTTATGTGCTGAAAAAACCTGCATATTCTTGGTCTTACCTTACTAGCGCCGATATTCTGCAAATCAACCGAAGGGATACCGTTTATTTCCAATATGTGGGGTATCTTAAAAATTAATCCTATCAAGGCAGGGACGATAGACAGTCCCATCTCCCGTACATAAAAGACATCAGACTTTAGTTTTATTTGATATGCAAATAAATAAAAGAAAAGACACACGTAATAAATATATTCATTAATAAATCTGACTTTAAGTGTTGGGATGTAGACGGTATGAACGGTAGTTTCGTTTTTATATTTGCCAATGTTTGGTGCAAATAGAATTACGTCATTTCCAGCTTTTTTTAAATGCTCGGTAACCTCTTTTATATGGGTCGTTGACGCCCTCTGCAGGCTCAAGTTTTCATAGCAAATATAAAATATTCTCATGAAAATATCGCGCTTTAGACAGTCATGGATTAGATACAGAGATACGAAAATGAATTTAAAACGCAGTTCTGATGGATTGTTCCTGTAGGTGGTATTGTGCAGAGTGTTAGGTTGGTAGCGGGGGTGGGATTTGAACCCACGGCCTCCGGGTTATGAGCCCGACGAGCTACCAGACTGCTCTACCCCGCGTTATTGTGTGAATACATACCCGTCTGTGTTAGGCTGCACTCGGTTATCACTAAAACAGTATATCAGCCCATCGCTAACAGTCAAGGATAAAAAAACTTTCCTTTTTCCCCAATGGTTCTGGTACAATGATTTATAGCATATAAAAGGAATACCCCGTTGGTTATGCAATGGGTAACAGAGGGAACCCCATCCCCACCTCTCCCTCAGTAATGAGGACAATGTGGCAATGGAAGGACTTACACGGGGCGTCTTGAACAATTTTAGGTGGATATTTACATGAAAATATTGGTTGTTGGTAGCGGAGGCAGAGAGCACGCGCTTGTATGGAAGATTTCGCAGTCGCCCATGGTAAAAAAAATATTCTGCGCGCCGGGAAATCCGGGAATTGCAGAAATAGCTGAATGCGTGGATATAGAGTCGGAAAATATAGACGGCCTTTATAATTTCGCAGTGAAACAAAAAATTGATCTGACCGTGGTTGGCCCTGAAGACTCGCTGGCAGCCGGAATTGTTGACAAATTCGACGAAGGACACCTTCACATATTTGGCCCCAGCAAACGGGCGTCAATCCTGGAAGGCAGCAAGGTATTCGCAAAAACCCTTATGAGAAAACACGGTATTCCCACGGCAGACTTTAAAACCTTTGATGATTTAAAACAGGCGAAAAAACACATTGCAACGTGCGGCTTTCCCTTAGTTATTAAGGCAGACGGGCTGGCCAGGGGAAAAGGCGTTTTTGTGTGTAAGACGGCTGAAGAGGCCGATAAGCACATAGATGATATCATGAAGGAAAAAGTCTTTGGATTCGCGGGAAATAAGATTGTCGTTGAAGAGTTCCTTTCGGGGGAAGAGGTTTCAATTCTTGCAATTACCGATGGCCAGACGATTGTTCCCCTCGCGTCTGCGCAGGACCACAAGGCGGTCTATGATGGCGACAAAGGGCCTAACACGGGTGGAATGGGGGCGTATTCACCGGTTCCCCTGGTTACCGAGCAGATGCAGTTTTCGATAGAGGAAAATATCCTTGTGCCTGTAGTACATGCCATGAAGAAAGAAAACCGGCCATATAAAGGCGTTATTTATGCGGGATTAATGATTACCAGCGCGGGGCCGAAGGTGCTGGAGTTTAACGCCAGATTTGGCGACCCGGAAACGCAGGCTATTCTTATGAGGATGAAGAGCGACCTGGTTCCCGTCCTGCTGGCAACGGCAAAGAACAATTTGGAAGACGTAGAAATTGAATGGCATGGACGCGCTTCTGTCTGCGTGGTTATGGCATCCAAAGGATACCCCGATAAGTATGACAAGGGTGTCCCCATCTCAGGACTCGCAGCATTAAAGGAACTATCCACTGTGCAGGTTTTCCATGCCGGGACTTCTATGAAAGACGGCAGGGTTGTGACGAATGGCGGGCGGGTGCTGGGCGTTACCGCTGTTGGGAAAGATTTACAGGAAGCCCAGAAGCATGTTTATGAGGCGGTGCAAAAACTATCGTTTCCCGGGGCGCATTACCGCAAAGACATTGGGGCAAAGGCCATACATGGAAAAAACCCGAAATTCTAAAAAATACCTTCTTACTTCTGTTTATATTTTGTGTATAATGACGAATTATAGTTTCATGAGTCGGAATTTATCATTCGCCAGCGAGAAGGATAAGACATTCTGGGATAAAAAATACGAAACGGAGGGGTATATTTTTGGCAAGGAACCCGTCGGGTTTTTAAGGGAGCATATTGACATCCTACCCAAGGGAAAGGCGCTGGATATTGCAATGGGCGAGGGGCGCAACACTGTATTTCTTGCAAAAAATGGGTTCGTGGTAGATGGGTGTGATATTTCCGAAATTGCCGTTAAAAAGGCCTTGTATCTGGCAAAAGAAAACAACGTCAGCATACATGCATTTGTGGCAGATTTGGAAACTTACAAACTACCGAAAGATACGTATGATGTAATTGCATGCTTTTATTATCTCCAAAGAGACCTTATACCCCAGATGAAAGAAGCGCTGAAAAATGGCGGGATGATTATTTACGAAACATATACGATTGAAAACTGGGAGCGGGGGCTCGAAGGTCCGAAAAACAAGGATTACTTACTACAGCCCAACGAGCTCCTGGATATGTTTAAAGACCTGAAAATTATTTATTACCGGGAACTTGTTTTGGATAACAAAAAGGCTGTGGCGAGCCTGATTGCAAAAAAATAAAATATATGTCACTATTGCAAAACGTAACAGACAAGCAGCGAGAGGCTATTACCCATATCGAAGGCCCACTTTTGGTAGTGGCCGGGGCCGGCAGCGGCAAAACCCGTGTGATTACACGCCGTATCGGCTATTTGATGTCGCAGGGGGTAAATCCCTACAACATCTTGGCGATCACTTTTACCAACAAGGCATCCAACGAAATGGTTGATCGCGTAAAACAGTTTTCATCGCATAAGGGGCTTTGGGTTTCCACCTTCCACAAGATGTGTTCCCGCATTCTGAGAAGCAGCATAGAAAGGCTGGGGTACTCGCGGGATTTTACTATATACGATACGACGGACCAACTGAGCCGCATAAAGGCTATTATGGCAGAACTTCAACTGGACACGGCGCACTGGAAGCCGCGCACCGTAGCCAGTTCTATTAGCAACGCCAAAAATAAGCTTACCGGACCGGAAGCCTTTGCCTCAGCGGCCGCCGGTTATTACAATCAAAACGTTGCTAAAATTTATACAAAATACGAGGCGCTTCTGAAGGCAAACAATGCCCTGGATTTTGACGACCTCCTGATTAAGACGGTAGAGCTCTTTAAGAAGCACCCGGATGTGCTTGAGATGTATCAGGACAAATTCAGGTTTATCCTTGTTGATGAGTATCAGGATACAAATTATACCCAGTATACCATCACGCGGCTTCTGGCAGGTAAGTATAGAAATATCTGCGTGACGGGCGATCCGGATCAATCTATCTACGGCTGGCGCGGGGCGGATATCAAAAACATTATGGATTTCGAGAAGGACTATCCCGATGCAAAGGTGGTGCTGTTGGAACAAAACTACCGCTCTACGAAACATATCCTTCATGCGGCTTCCAGCGTGATCCAGCAAAATAAATATCGAAAGCCAAAAAACATCTGGACGGAAAATATGCTGGGTGAGAAGCTCAAGGTGATTTCGTGCGAAGATGAACACGGCGAGGCGGAAGAGATTGCGAAACTGATAAAGGGGCTTGCCGGCAGGGGGATTAAATACTCCGATACCGCTTTATTTTACCGTACCAATGCCCAGTCCCGCGTGCTGGAAATTTATCTGAGAAACCACGGGATTCCTTACACAATTATCGGAGGCGTGGAATTCTATCAAAGGAAGGAAGTTAAGGATATCTTGTCGTACCTCCGGCTCTGCATTAATCCTCACGATGCGGTTGCGCTGGAACGTATAATCAACACGCCCACACGCGGCATAGGGAATACCACCGTTAAAAAACTTGAAGACTGGGCTGCCGCACAAAGTACAAGCCTGCTTGACGCCATACGGAATGTGGATGCAATACCCGATATCAAAGGCAAGGCCGCCCTGCTGGTAAAGGGGTTTTCCGAACTTGCCGCAAATATACAGCGATTGCCGAAATCGCCCGTAGAGAACATCGTCAGGCGGGTGATAGAAGAAACGAAATATATAGAGTTCCTCCGTGAATCCGATGAAAAGGAATCGAAAGACCGCATTGCCAACGTCGAGGAACTGGTGAACGCCGCTCATGAGTATGATGAAAATTATTACGAAGGCGCCTTGCAGGGATTTCTGGAGGAGGTTGCGCTGGTTTCCGACGCGGATGAACTGGAAGACGACGTTGACGCTGTAACCCTCATGACACTCCATACGGCCAAGGGATTGGAATTCCCCGTTGTTTTCATGACGGGTATGGAAGACGGACTATTGCCTCACTCAGAATCTAAAGACGTAGATGAGGATATCGAAGAGGAGCGAAGGCTCTGTTACGTGGGTATTACACGGGCAATGAAGGAACTCTTCCTCACGCATGCAAGAAGGCGGACTCGCTATGGGCAAATGAACCCATGTGTTGCATCCAGATTTTTGGATGAAATACCGGATGAAATTATAGACAGGATTGATAAAACAAACCGCACGTATGCCTTTAATACTTTTAACGCGGGTAATAAGAGTTCCCATGATGCGCTGATCAATTTTGATTTCAACGACAGAGATACCCCTGATTTTACAAGTCCTCCAGCAGAAGACAACTTCGCGTCCTTTTCGAGCGGGGAAGTAGTCAGGCATCCTGTTTTTGGTATTGGAAGGATACTGGAAGTATCCGGACGCAAGGAAAAGGCGAGTGTCAGGGTAGATTTTAATGTGGGCGGAACAAAGCACCTTATGTTAGCTTATGCAAAATTAGAAAAGATAAAATAATTAAAAGGGGACATTCCTGATGGAAAAAATATATATGGACAATGCATCCGGCACACCCGTACATCCTGACGTGATGGAGACGATGCTTCTGTGTTTAAAGGATGGGTTTGGCAATCCATCCAATTTACACCAATTCGGAAGGACTACGAATGATGCTATACTGGCAGCGCGCGGACAGGTGGCAAATCTTATTCATGCCAAACCAAATGAAATTGTATTCACCTCAAGCGGCACCGAGGCCAACAATTTTGCCATAAAAGGCATCCTTCCGCCCCAGAAAAAGAAGGGCAACCACATCGTTACCACACAAATAGAACATTTTTCTGTGCTGAATCCCTTGAAATCACTGGAAAAATCCGGGTATCTGGTCACTTACCTCCCTGTTGATAAATATGGGATGGTAAGTCCGGACGACGTGAAAAGGGCAATTACCCCGACGACAACAATGGTGTCTGTTATGTACGCCAATAACGAGATCGGGACAATTGAGCCGATTAAAGAAATCGGGGCTATTACGAGAGAGAAGGGCGTTATTTTCCATACCGATGCAGTTGCTGCGGCGGGGAATATTCCTATAGACGTTGTGGATGCACATATTGACGCCTTGAGCATGTCGGCCAATCAGTTTGGCGGTCCGTCGGGAATTGGGGCGTTATACGTGAGGGAAGGAGTGAGAATACTCCCGTATATGGAAGGCGGCGTCCAGGAAGGCGGGCGAAGGGCGGGAACTGAGAATACGCTTGGCATCGTGGGCATGGGTAAGGCGGCGGAGATGGCGAAGGTGGAAATGGCGCAGCGCATTGATAAGGTTCAGAATTTGAGAAATGGGCTGAGAGACGGTATTATGAAAAGTATAAGCCATGTGTATGTCAATGGCCATCCGACAAGTCATTTACCGGGGAATCTCAGTTTGTGTATAGAGTTTATAGAGGGAGAATCGGTTTTATTATTTCTGGATATGCAGGGAATTGCTGTATCCAGTGGTTCAGCATGTACCTCGCGGTCGCTGAAGGCGTCTCATGTGATTACGGCTACCGGTGTTGATGCTGCTCTTGCCCAGGGGACGGTGCTTTTCAGCCTGGGAATCCAAAATTCTGAGGCCGATGTTAAATACGTTTTAGAAAAATTGCCGCCCATTGTTGACCGTTTAAGGCAAATGTCACCCCTGTATAATCAGGCGAAGTAGATTCCTTATGATTAAAGGAAAGGAGGTTTTTATGGCGACAAGTACCATTGAAAAGAAAAAATGTACGTACGAAGATTACCTTAAGACCCCGGAAGATAAGAGGTATGAGCTTATCAATGGAGAATTGCTTATGACACCATCACCCATCCCCAATCATCAAAGAATCTCCGGAAAACTTGAATTTGTGGTGAGAAAATTTGTAACGGAAAACAACCTGGGTGAAGTATTTGATGCGCCATGTGATGTATATCTCGACGACGAAAACGTAGTACAACCGGATATATTATTCATATCAAAAAACAGGTTGGATATTATAGGGAAAAGGAATATACAGGGTGCGCCTGATCTTGTGGTAGAAATAATCTCAGAAAACAGTGTTTACAGAGACATGGTGCAGAAAAAGAGGTTGTATGCGAGGTTGGGCGTGAAGGAATATTGGATAGTAATTCCGGAAGAGGTAGAGGTAGAAGTTTATACGCTGAAAGATAATAAATACCAACTTTGTCGTACCTATAATAAAGGTGATACACTCGAACCACCTTCCCTGAAAGGCTTGAAAATAGAATTAAGAGAAATATTTTAAAATAAGGAGTTTTATATGCAGTACAGTCCAAAGGTCATGGATCATTTTGCAAATCCCAGGAATGTGGGAGAATTTCCTGATGCCAGTGGTGTGGGAGAGGTTGGAAACCCCGCGTGCGGCGACATCATGAAGATGTCCATCAAGGTGGAAAATAACGTAATCGTAGACGTGAAATTTAAGACCTTCGGTTGCGGCGCCGCCATAGCCACCAGCAGCATTTCCACTGAAATGATTAAGGGAAAGACCATTGATGAAGCCTTACAACTTACCAACAAGGCGGTAGCAGAGGCACTGGACGGACTGCCCCCGGCCAAGATGCATTGCTCTGTGCTTGCTGAAGAGGCCATCGAAGCCGCGATTGATGATTATCTCAAGAAGACAACCGGCAAAGGTCTTGAAAAAAAGAAAGCACACGCTCACGACGAGCATCACGAACACTAAAAATCCCCCTTTTTTAAAAAGGGACTTGAACGGGTAAGATTTATATGGAATCAGATGAAACATTGGACTGTTACGGCCTTATGTGTCCTATGCCTATTTTTAAAACGGCAAGCAAAATCAGGGATATTGAAATAGGCAAGGTGCTTGAGGTCGTTGCCACGGACGAAGGTATTAAGAAGGACATCGTTTCCTGGTGCAACACAACGGAAAATGAACTCCTGGGCATCGAAGAAGCAGACGGCGAAATTCACGTCTTTATCAAAAAACTAAGATAAATGGAAACAGTTTAGTTTTTTGATTTTTTGAAAAATTCCTGCAATGGTGGATTACCGTGCCTGTAGGGGTAATTCATGAATTACCCCTACATACGATCACTAAGGCATTTTCTTCCATGTATGTTTTCAAAAAACCAAACTGCTACGATAAGCGTTGCTGTAGAAGAGGGGGTTAAAAGGAAGCTTATAAGGATTTTAACTTTATCGGTATTACTGAGTTTCTGTTATAGAGATAATCTTTTTGCAGAACTAACACGGTCTGACATAAAGGAAGAAATCCAGCACGTAGACAAACGTATTGATGATTTAAGGACAGAGGTTCAGGGCATACGGTCAGAAATTACCGGCATCAGAACAGAAGTCAAAGCAGAGAGCAAAGACATACGGTCAGAAATTACTGGCATAAGAACAGAGATTGCAGAAGAGGGTAAAGATATAAGGTTAGAAATTAATGCAGTCCGGCTAGATTTGCAGGATTTGATAAAAGACGTGCGTTCGGATTTGCAGAGTTTTCTCTTATGGGGTTTTGGGATTGTATTTGCCGGCATCTTTGCGCTCATCGGGTTCGTTTTGTGGGACAGGCGGACGGCCATTGCACCAGCTACACGGAAGAATTAGGAGATGGAAGAAAGGGAAAACAAGGTTGAGTCGGCATTGAAGGAGTATGCGGAAAAAGAGCCCCGGCGAAAAGAAGCTCTGAAACATGCCGGATTATTGTAGTATTGCCTATAAAAATGTTTATTTTTAGATAACCAATTTTTTGTTTGGGCAGGATGCTGTCACACTTTTCAAAATTATTTTCATACCACGAACTCCTCGTAAATATTGCCCTTCGTGACATCAAGGCGCGGTACAAGCAGTCGCTTTTAGGCGCGACCTGGGCTATTATCCAGCCCTTGTCTCTGATGTTAATATTCACGGTTGTCTTTTCGAAATTCTTACACGTCAATACGAACGGCACACCATATCCCCTTTTTTCATACTGTTCTTTACTGCCCTGGTCGTTTTTTGCATCCTCTCTGACCTTTGCAATTCCCAGTCTTATCAACAACAGCAACCTTATCACCAAGATATATTTTCCCCGTGAAATATTTCCTATGGCGGCTGTAACGTCCTGTTTCCTCGATTTCTTGATTGCAGGCGTCTTGTTTGTTTTTATGATGTTTTACTATCAGGTTCAGATCAGTTGGTACATTCTTTTTGTCCCCTTCATTGTCTGCATACAAATTCTATTCACCCTTGGAATTTCCTTGTTTGGCGCCGCCGTTATTGTATTTTTTAGAGACGTTCGTTACATCGTCCCCCTCGGTCTGCAGCTCTGGATGTTTGCCACGCCAGTAGTGTATCCAACGCACAGTGTTCCCGCAAGGTATTTATCGGTATATATGATAAATCCCATGGCAGGCATTATAGATGCCTATCGTCATGTTATCTTGTACAAAAGCCCCCCCGATATGAAATATTTGGGTATGGCATGTATTTTCTCTTTGTTTACCTTTGGCCTGTCATATCGTTTTTTCAAAAAGATGGAAATGAAATTTGCTGATGTAATTTAACCATGTCTAAGACCGTAATCAAATTTGAGGACGTATCGAAAAAGTACACTCTGGGTCACGCGAACCTTGATGGACTCAGGAAGTTTTTGCCTAAAATAATAAACAGAATTACCGGCGGCGAAAACTTCTCTTCACAAAACGAAGGCGATTTCTTTGCGCTAAAAAATGTTACCTTTGAGGTAAAGCAAGGAGAAGCCCTGGGTGTGGTAGGACCAAATGGGGCAGGCAAAAGCACCATTTTAAAGCTCCTGGCGCACACCATCGAACCTACTTCAGGAAAAATAATTACTGACGGGAAGATTTCGGCCTTAATAGAGCTCGGCGCGGGTTTCCATCATGAACTGACCGGACGTGAAAATATATATCTTTACGGCTCCATTATGGGATTAAAGAGAAGAGAAATTCATGAAAAATTTGATAGCATTGTTGCTTTTGCTGAACTTGAAAAATTCATAGATACTCCGATTAAGCACTATTCTTCCGGCATGTACGCCAGGCTCGGCTTTGCAGTGGCGATTCACGTGGATCCCGACATTTTACTGATAGATGAGGTGCTAGCAGTAGGCGATATGAATTTTCGGAAAAAGTGTTACGAAAAACTGCACGAAATCCTTTCCCGGGAACATACGACCATTATCTTTGTTTCACATGACATCTATAGAATTCAATCTCTGTGTAAGAAGACGCTCTTTTTAAGTGAAGGGTATATTCAGAAAATTGGGCATACACAGGAGGTTGTTTCGGATTATTGTAATGAAATGAACAAGTCTATGATTTCGAAAGAGCCAAAACATCAGGAAAAACGGTGGGGGACGGGTGAGGTCAGAATAACGGAAGTGTATCTTTCAGATGCAGCAGGAAAAAGAACAGAGACTTTTGAGACGAGTGGCAATGTCATACTTACCCTGAAGTATCACTCAGCCAGGAGGATCAACAATCCGGACTTCCGGTTTATTATACAAACAATTGACGGTATTGAGCTTATCTGTGCAAATTCGGCAAATACTGACCACAGCGTGGATTGTATCGAAGGAGCAGGTAGTGTCCGGTGTTGCTTTGAGTCTGTCCCCCTGCTTCCGAATGCTTATACAATTACTGTGGGTGTAAGTACGATGGATGGACAGATTGATTACGATTTCTGGCCAAATGCTGCCAGATTTGTCATAACG
>ORJL010653839.1_pt1 | contig 11584 bp, 23 predicted proteins | sample 1779941 | NCBI WGS metagenome assembly ORJL01 (sample SAMEA104232317, study PRJEB22302) | groundwater metagenome | biome: forest; feature: aquifer; material: groundwater | place: USA | collected 2011-08-07 | depth 5.8 m | reverse complement strand
TGGAATGCCGCCAGGAGTGCCGCCTGGAATGCCGCCAGGAGTGCCGCCTGGAGTGCCGCCAGGAGTGCCGCCGAGAGTGCCGCCTGGAATGCCGCCAGGAGTGCCGCCGAGAGTGCCGCCTGGAGTGCCGCCTGGAATGCCGCCAGGAGTGCCGCCAGGAGTGCCGCCAGGAGTGCCGCCAGGAGTGCCGCCGAGAGGGCCCATAACGAGGAATTGGAACGCAGGCTGATGATGCTTGCGGAGTCAATTAAGCCGTGGGTGGATGCAACGAAGAAGGAGGCTGTGTGATGAGCATCGTTATCGAAGGCGAACCCGCAACTGACCGCGCCATTGCAAACGGACTTGCTGCCTCCATCAACAGCCGCATAATATCGCTAGGTTGGCTGGTTGAAAAATACAGAGGCGATGGGAGCTACGAGTCTACCAGAATTGCCAACGCATACGAGGGAGTGATGGAATGGCTGAAGGTAGACGTTGCGATGTATAGGCAGGAGTTGGATGAGAGGGAGGGGGAGGAATAACCGTGAGGATCAAACGCATCGAGGTCAAGAACTTTATCGGCCTGTCCGAGTTTGCTTTCGACCCGGGAAAGATCAACCTACTTCTAGGTCACAAGGGAAGTGGAAAAACATCCGTTATCGAGTCGCTTGATAAGGCGTTCACCAACAAAAGCCGCCGCACCGAAGTCGTCAGACATGGGGAAAACGAATCTACCCTCTATATTCAGACTGACGATGGACTGGAGATTGAGCGCCGTATCCGCCTGGACCGGGGCGACTACCTGAAGATCAGGAAGCCCGGCGAATCTATCCCGCAGACCGAAACCTTCCTCCGTCTCCTCATAAACGGAGAGATATTCCGACCACTGGAATTCACCAAGAAATCACCCGAAGAGCAAGCAAAGATTATCCTCAATATGTTAGAAATACCATGGGCCATGGACGACATCAAAAACTGGTTTGGCGAAATCCCCACGGATGCCCATTACGAGGCTCATATTTTGCAAGTGCTGAAGCAAATAGAGAACATATACTACACGCAGCGCGAGTCGGTCAACAGGGAGATTACCGTCCTTAAAGCTCAGGTGCAGGGGATCAAAAATGACCTACCCCAGAATTATGATGGCGACTACTGGCGTGCCCAAAAGGTCCAGGAGTATTACGGCAAGGTGGCCGAGGCAGAAGAACTCAACCGCAAGATCAGGATTGCCCAGGGGCTTATTGACGGGCTTGAGGACAGGACTGCCGCAATCATGGCCGGTGCCGAAGCTGAAAAACAAGTCAAGAAAAGCAGTTATGACCGGCAGCGGAATGACATCCGGGAATATAAACAATTTCTTACCCAGAAGACAGAAAAGGCTAATGACATCATAGCACAGGCAGACCAGGCAATAGCCAATTCCGATCAGCGATTGGATCTTGAACTGGAAACGGAAATTGAAAAACTCCGAGCCACCTATGTTCAGAAGAAAACCACTGCCCGGAAGCTGATTGAAAGTGAGGCCGATGAACAGAAAAAGGCCATCTCCCAGTATCAACAAGGGATCGCCACAAAGGACCAGGAGCTTTTGAATCTCGACGAACTGGAGCTCCAGTCCATAGTCGCAATCGATAATAGTGCTAAGGAACGGGCCGAAACGGAAAATGCCAAGGCCGGAAATGCCCGGACCATCCTTGAACAGTTCCAGCCGGTCGAAGTCGAGCCCCTGACCAAACTGGCCAACGAAGTAGCCCATATGCAAAGCTTCCTCCGGGAATTCGACCGGATGGAAGATATCATCAAAACCAAGATGGCTCCACGGCAGGAACTAAGTCGGACGCTTACTGCCAGGATAGAGAAGGCCCGGGATCTTCCGATGGAACTCCTGAAAATTGCCGCCGTTCCCATTCCCGAAATCAACGTAGATAACGAAGGGCGCATCCGTATTGGGCAAACGCTTATTGACGGACTGTCTGAAGGAGAACAGCTGGAGTTAGCCTTCCGGGTGGCCAAAGCCCAGTGTGGAGCTCTGAAAGTTATTTGTATAGACGGGATCAATAAAATCAATGAGGCTGATCGCGTCTGGATCGACAGGGAAATGCAAACCGACGAATACCAGTATTTCGTCATTTCAACCCAAGACGGCGATCTGAAGGCCGAGATTAAGGAGGCAATAGCGTAATGAGTGTAAACAATACGGCGGTTGCTAAAAAGGAAAACGTTGCTGTAACTGTAGCCCAATTTCTCAACGCAGATACTACCAAAAAATACCTCGACGGCATCCTTAAACAGCGGGCCGGTCAGTTTGTTACATCCCTGGTTAGCTTATCAAACCTCACGCCAGGGCTTACCGGGGCAGACCCCAGGACGCTGATGTACTGCGGACTTAAAGCGGCCAGCCTGAACCTACCACTGGATAATAACCTGGGATTTGCTTATGCCATCCCCTATAACAATAAAAAGGATGACGGAAAGGGCGGCGAGATCAAAGTCCTAGAAGCCCAATTCCAGTTAGGCTACCGCGGTTATGTCCAGCTTGCCCAGCGGACAGGCCAATATAAAAATATCAATGTTATCGATGTACGCGTTGGAGAGCTTGAGAAATGGGATCAGTTCACTGAGGAATTAACCCTGTGCCTGATCGATGACCTTGAGAAACGTATCAAGCAGCCCGTGATCGGGTATGCCGGTTATTTTGAACTGCTGAACGGGTACCGGAAAACCACCTACTGGACAAAAGACCGGGTAATGCAGCATGCCAAAAGGTTTTCCAAGGCGTTCAAATTTGGGCCTTGGCAGACCGACTTCGACCAGATGGCCAAAAAGACCGTCATCAAAGAGCTATTGAGCAAATGGGGTCCATTATCCACGGAGATTATCGATGCGGTTAAGTTTGACCAGGCAGTCATCCGTGAGAAGGAAGGCGCGGAAACCCCGGACTACATTGATGTGCCTGGGGACTTTGTGGTAGATGCCACGAACGAATCCAGCGGCGATCTCGAAGCAGAATTCCAGCGGCATCTAGTGGAGGAAGCCGCGAAGGAAGGTGCCTAGAATGGAACTAACCAGGGCTAATTACCACTCCCTTGAAGCAAACCTACATTACATGAGCAACAGTTTGTATGGCAAATTCGTTGAATGTGAATCTGCTGCCGTCGGATATCTCTCCGGGGAATGGGTCGAGGAAACGCCTACAGCTTTTCTGATCGGCTCATACGTTCACGCCTGGTCGGAAGGACGGCTGAGGGAATGGATATCCGAACATCCCGAGTGCTTCAAGAAAGACGGGACGCTGAAGGCCGATTTCCAGCACGCTAACACGATGATAGAAACACTGAAGAATGACCCTCTCTGTATGTACACGCTCCAGGGGCAGAAGGAAGTTATAATGACCGCCGAATTTGCTGGAGCGCCATGGAAAGCCATGATGGATGTCTACAACCAGGAGAGGCGACGCATTGTTGATCTCAAGACAACCAAGAGCATAGCTGATCATGTTTGGAACGATGCCCAAGGCAAAAAAGTTAATTTCCTGGAGATGTACAACTACCCGCGGGCAGCGGCCTTGTACTGCGATATCGAGCGCAGGGTAAACGGTAGGGAGCCAGGGGATTGGATGGACTACTTTGTGGTGGCTGTGTCAAAGCAGGACTATCCGGACAAGGAAGTCATCGACATGATTGACCCGCAGCGGTATAAGTATGAACTGGAGTTGATCGAAATAGCCATGCCGCGGATCCTGAAGGTCAAGGCCGGGATACTTGAGCCGATGCGGTGCGGAGAATGCGACTATTGCCGATCAACCAAGAGACTGACCGGGGCAATACATTACATGGCGATCTGACCATGAACGAAAAGTAATCACGGCAGCCGATGTCGCGCATGGGAGGCGATTGAAGTGTCGGATTGTGCAATATGCCGCGAAACCCTGAAGCCGGGGGAGCGGATCGTGTGCGGCGAGTGCCGGTCGGAACTGGAGCGAAAAGTGGCCGAAGAGTTGAGAAAGGTGGTGCGAAAAGTTGGCTGACAAGAGGGAGATCAAGTTTCGCGGTAAGCGTGATGCTGACGGCGAATGGACTTATGGATGGCTTGTCATTGAAAATAATAGCAAAAAGATGCCGGTAACTGCATGGATCAGTCGGCTCTACCACAGAGGCGAATGGGAGCAGGTAGACCCCAAAACAGTCGGCCAATTCACCGGCCTCCGCGATAAGCACGGCAAGGGTCTTTATGAGGGGGACTACCTTGCCTGCCGCAAATATGTTGGTGGTAACTTCGTGGATTATGCCCACGAAAGAGGTTCGGTGGGCTTCAAGAACGGTGCCTTTTACCTGATACGCAAAGAAGGTTATTACCGCCCATTGGATTGGATTATCGACTATGAATTTGAAGTCATCAGCAACATCTACGAACACCCGGAACTGCTGGAGGTGGCCAACAATGGCTAATGTATTAATCGCTAACAGCAGAATTGACCCGCAATGCTTCGTTTTTATCGACCCAAAAATTGTTGCGCGAATAGAACATATAGAGGCCATGCTGGAGGCATCTGAAAAAGAGAAGCGCGCAGAAGCCCGTGTGCGGGTGCTGGAGGAAGCGTTAGAGGAGCTTCTTGCAAAAGTACAGTTTTATATAGCGCATGAATGGCCTTCGGATATGGGATGGATTGAAATATTCCTGTGTTGCACATTAAACGACCTCGACGAAGGAGGTACACCCGATGTGCGATAAGCCTGTTCGTGGCACGAACTTTGCACTCCCGCGCGATCCCCTTGCCGAACTGGAGCAGTTGAGGCGAAGGGTGGAAGTTATGTCGCAAGTAATAAACGATGCAGCTATGGGCGATATGGGATGCCCACATCAATACGGGCTAAAAGACTTTTACGACAAAGAATGTTGCGGGTTTGAAGCATCTATTCTCTGCCAAAGTTGTTACGAATACGCCCTCGCCCAAGCCGAAGGAGGGGAATGAAGATGAGAGATGCAGATAGTGGTCGCCGGATGACAAACCTCCAGTACCAGCAAACGCAAGACGCGCTGTTTCGTTTAGCTAAGAATACCTTTGGTTTAAACCTCGATGGCCTACTTCGCCGAATTAATTTAGTACATACGGCAGCAATCAGTAATCCTGATGGCTATAAGAAAGCTTCGGAGAAATTAATGCAGATCGAACGCCTTGCTCGTGCAGCGGTCGAGTTCAGGAGTGTTGCGCTGGAGGTCACGGACGGTTTGCGCGAGTGCCGGGAAGGGGAGTGGAATGAAAGTGGGAGATTCTAAAATAGAGTGGACAGACAAAACATGGAATCCGATAACCGGATGCACTAAGATTTCACCGGGTTGCCAAAACTGCTATGCCGAGCGCATGAGCAAACGGTTAGCAGGGCGATGCGGTTATCAAGCGGATGAGCCGTTTAGGGTGACTATGCACGCCGATAGGTTGCAGGAGCCTTTGCGGTGGAGGAAGCCCTGTAAAGTGTTTGTGTGTAGCATGGGTGATTTATTTCATAAAGATGTGCCAACAAGCTACATCGCTCAGGTTTTTAGAATGATGGAATATTGCACTCAGCACATTTTTTTAGTCTTAACTAAACGCCCGGAGCGCATGAAACAGTTGATAAACGGCGTAGTGACGGGGTGGGAAACGGAACACCGAAAACACATTTGGTTAGGCGTTACAGCCGAAAACCAGGAACAAGCAGATAAGCGCATTCCCATTCTATTGAGCGTCCCCGCGGCTGTTAGGTTTTTGAGCATTGAACCGATGCTAGAGCCATTAACCTTAGCGGGATTCGATGGCGTCAATACATACCGCCCTTGGCTGGATAAGGTTGCCTGGGGAACGCCGTTAATAAACTGGGTTATTTGCGGAGGCGAATCCGGTCCCGGCGCAAGACCGATGCACCCCGATTGGGCGCGAAGCCTACGCGATGAGTGTGCCAATGCTGGCGTGCCATTCTTTCTGAAGCAGATGAGCATCAACGGCAAAATGGTCAAGATGCCCGAGCTGGACGGCAAGGTATGGGGCGAAACCCCATGACCGCCCACCGCCTCACCAGAGGCATCCTCATCTTCGCCGCCATCTACTTTACCGCACAGGTGATGCGGTTCTGGTGGCAAGCAGCAGCGTTCACAGCGTCCCGCATTGGGATGTGATGCAGTTATCCACAGGGTGATGGGTAGAAAAGTTATCCACAGTTTGACACAGCGGCAAGAGGGGGTGGGTGAGGATGAAGGTGATGGTAAGGGTGATGAGCGCGGAGTGAATCCACATGAGTTCATGCAAAAACAAAGCCTTCCCTACGAAGCAAAGATCATTCACGCACAGATCAAGGCCCGGGAATTTTACGAAACACTAGACGGCAATGTATTCTGCTCCGTTGGTGGCCTGGACAGCTTAACTCTGCTAACCTTTCTCAGAAAGTTTGTAAGCAAGGATATCATCGGCGTTTCGGTATCGGTCCTGGAGGATATAAGCATACAGCGGATACATAAGACCTTTGATAACTTCGTCAGGCTAAAGCCGTTGAAGGGAAAAGCGCAGGTCATTGAGGAGCACGGCTACCCTGTAATATCAAAAGAAAAGGCCGGTAAGATACAGCTGCTACAAAATCCCTCCGAGAAAAACGCAACAGTTAGACACGCCATAATGACTGGAGAAACAGGCAAGTTGGGCGGTTATCGGAACATTGAAACGGGTTCGCGGATGAGGTTGCCTCAGAAATGGCTGAATCTATTTGGGGGACCGGAGAACGAGAAATACGGCACCAACTACCAGTCGGCCCCGTTTAAGGTATTTCCTGATTGCTGTTACTGGATGAAAGAGCGCCCGGCTGACCTTTGGGCCAAGGAGCATAAAATGCACCCGTATATGGGGCTTATGGCCTCTGAGGGTGGTCAGCGACAAAAGGCGCTCACGAAACATGGCTGCAACTATTACGGAAAGACGGTAACCAGGTCCTGCCCCTTCGCCATATTCAACCGGCAGGACATCCTTCAGTTGGCTCTTGACCTGGAGGTTGAGGTTCCGGCCATTTACGGGACCATCGAACGGCTACCAAATGGGACTCTCTACACAACCAGGGCGCAGCGGACCGGCTGCTCAATGTGCGGGTTCGGGATTCACATCGAGAAGCGTCCGCACCGGTTTGACAGGCTCAGGGAGGACAACCCAAAAGAGTGGGAGTTCTGGATGCATAAGATGGGCTGGGGTAAAGTTCTTGATTACATCGGGATTAAGTGGGAGGACGAGTTTGTACCCTACACACAGCAAGAATTCGCATTTAAGGCTAACCAATAGCAACGCGTTCTTCTCCTTAAAGGGGGTGGTAATATTCCTAACCGGATCTTAAAAGAAAGCATCTGCACCAGCGAAACAATCGACCAACTTACGCCGGAAGAAGAACGCTTCTTCTATAGACTAATTGTGAACTGTGATGACTACGGGAGGTTGGATGGAAGGGTTGCTATAGTCAGAGCTAAGCTATTTCCGCTAAAAGTAGACACGATTAAGGAAAGAGATATCGAAAGATGGATCACTAGGCTAATCGATGCAGAGTTAATTTTAATTTATCAAAACGAGGACAAGCATTATATACAGATTATCACCTGGGAGCTACATCAATCCATCCGAAACCAGAAAAGTAAGTATCCCGACCCAAACGAAAGTGTTTGCATGCAATTGAATACAGTTGCACACGGATGTTCCCGTAATCCAATCCAATCCGAATCCAATCTAGAATCCGAATCCAATCCAATATTGCGCGAGCGTTTTGAAAAACTGTGGGCTGTTTACCCAAAAAAGAAATCTAAAGGCGACGCACTGAAGGCATGGCTGGTCATAAAACCGAGCGAGCAATTACTAGCGGAGATGCTAACCGCACTGGAGCGGGCCAAGACCTCGGTTGACTGGACAAAGGATAAGGGGCTGTTTATCCCTTACCCTGCCACATGGCTTCGTCGTGAATGCTGGCTGGACGAACAAGGGGTGGACAAGCCCCCTCCTAACAAGTCTAAGTTTGCTGAAATTTACCAAAGTTGAGGTGATCCACCATGTACGCACCTGTATCCCCTGACGAACACACCCGACGCATGACACTGTACGCCCAAGGGTTGAACGATTACACAATGGCCGACGCGTTGGGCATCAACTGGAACGCTATCCGACACTGGCGGCACGAGAATAAACTTCCTGCCAACAGTAAGCGACCCGCGCCAAAGAAGCTGACGCTTGAACAGGAGAAGCGCAGGAGGGAGATGTATGAACGGGGCATGACTGACCGGGAAATAGCTAAAGTACAGGGAGTCACGAGAAAGGCTATTTATAATTGGCGGGCGCACCGGAGGCTAGGCGTTAATTCCGGCGGTTGGGCAGGAGTGCCAATGTACGATGTCCTACCGGTCGCGGGTTGCCAGCTTGTCAACGGGTTCCTGCGCTGTGCGGTGGCCTACGCGAAACAACTACCGCCGGGGCGGAAGGCAGACATGGGCATGTTTATTGCCGAGTGGCGCAAGCAGAAGTTTGGGGTAGTCCGGGGCAAGTGGGTTGGGATGAGAACGATGAGGGAGGCGGGAAGATGAGGATTGTTAATAATATTGCTGTGCCAACAGGAAACATTCTTATTGGGCAAGGTGAACACGGTTTGCTTGAGTTTCTGTCCCTTGGCGACTACGGGAAGGATGTAAACCTAAACCAAAACAAACCTGCACAGCACACTAATTTATTACCGCTTGAAGAAAAGTGGGTGATAACGGTATCGACCCAATACGGATGCAGTATGGGTTGTTCGTTTTGCGATGCTCCCTTGGTGGGCGCGGGAAAGAACGCGACATTCAGGGACATAGCGGGCGAAATTTTATCGGCTATTAATCTCCACCCCGAAGTGGAGGGCACGAAAAGGTTAAACGTCCACTTCGCAAGGATGGGAGAGCCTACTTGGAACCCTAATGTTTTGGATATTGCTAAGTGGCTAAAGGTGCATATCGATCCAGAATACCGCGTTCATCCTGTTGTCTCAACCATGATGCCGCGTAAGAATATTTGGCTAAAAACATTCATCCATACATGGATGAGGATAAAGAACAGGGTTTACCGAGGCGAAGCGGGCCTGCAATTAAGTATAAACTCAACAAACGAAAAAGAACGGGCAAAAATGTTTAATGGTAACGCCTCGTCGTTTTGGGAAATACAGCAGATTATGGACGGCATTATTCCCAATGGCAGGAAGATAACCCTAAACTTCGCGGTTGCCGAGTATGAAATAAGCCCGGAAATACTACTACGCTATTTTAACCCAAACACATACGTCATTAAATTAACGCCCATGCATGTTACTTTAACCGCGGCGGAAAGCGGCATAAAAACACCTGGCGATTACACGCAACCATACCCATACGAACATCACGCAAAGGCATTGAGAGATGCGGGTTATGAAGTTTTGGTGTTCATAGCGTCTCGGGAGGAAGATGAGGGGCGCATCACCTGCGGGAATGCAATATTAAGCGGCACAGTCCCATTTGGGGCAGGGAAAATATAGTAACACCCCGCGCCTAACGGGACGCGGAAGGAAGTTTTACAATGGCGATATTCTGTTCGCCGGAGTGCGAGGAGTACGGTGCGATGTGCCAGATATGTTTCTACTACGATCCGGCGTTTGACGGTGAAATATGGCGCATGGACATCGAATACCGGCAGTACGATGTTTGCACGAAGCATGAACGCCGCACCGAGGGATGGCTGGTAGATTGCCCGGACTTTAGATGCCCGGCAAGTGGCGGGAAGGACTGGAAGGATCGTTATGTGTGTGAATTGGAGGGGGATGACAATGGTTAAGCGAGTGTGCTTATTTTGCGGGATGCCCTGCTACAGCGCAGACGACAGGGGCGATTGGGTTTGCCCGAGATGCGAAAAAACGATACCGAAGGAGGAAGCCAATGCGAATGAAGGACCTCGCACCGCACCGCGACCTCATCCTACAGATGCAGCAGACTAACTCGTGCGCACAGATAGCGGATTACCTCGCGCAGGAGTACGGCATAGTCGCGGATGACACGGTGGTATGGCGGTACATCAAGGGTGAAGGGGTACAGAAGGCGCGAACAGCGGGGAATAAGGCTAAGAAGGGGGTGGGGTAAATGCTGTGTTACTGTGGATGTGGTCGCGAGGCTGAGTTTATACACGCTAACGGAAATTCAAGGTACCCGTTATGCCCCGAGTGTTTTCTGCGGTGGAAAGAGTTAGTTCCGGGAGCGATAGAACAGGCCATAGAGTGGGGCAGAACATTTGAGAAGTTAGTCATTACGGATAGCGGCACAGACAAACATAAGTGGTAACGGGGCATCGTTGAACCTGGGGCAAATAGAGGGGTCTGGGGGCATTATGGAAGGGGTGGAGATATGTGGACTAAGGTAACAGCAAAGTTTGAGTTTGAGGACGGAAGCGAGTATACCACTGGGACGGTTATTGACGAGAGCAAGGAAGGTCATGTGATGCTGAAAATGTCTAGTCTGTGGCTATCTGCGGTTAGGTGGAAGGAGCGACAATTCTCAAAGGGAGGTGCTAACCCTGGCGATAACCAAGGCGAAGGAGTCAACAGCTAATTGGGATGCGGTTAAGAGACCATCGGGAGTTTGGGTAACCGTTCCCCATGTACCGCCGAGCCTGAATGTATGGTCGAGGAAGCACTGGCGGGTGCGGCATAAACAGGTGGAGGAGATGACCGAAGTCATGAGGTTGCTGAAAGCGGCCCGCAAAATACCACGATATGAACGGGTGGAAGTGCAGTTAGTTTATTACTTCAGGGACGGGCGGAAGCGCGATCCTGATAACTACGCAGGGAAGTTTATCCTTGATGGGCTGAAGAAGTCGGGCATTATTGCAGACGATAATTCAAAGGTGCTGAGGTTGCCACAGCCTGAGTTTAGGGTGGACAAACTGATGCCGAGAACGGAAGTATTTATTAGCGAGTGGCATAGAGAGGAGGACTAACCTATGTCGGATTGGTGGCGGTTTTGGCTAATGGGTGCAATGTGGACCCTGTTCGGGTACTTACTACGGCGGTGCATCGAACTGCATAACGAGCGGGCGGCACTAATGGAGGAAATATGGAAGAAGCTAGGAGGGGAGGAACCACCATGTGGGCAATAGCGATAACCTTTTTCCTGCTCGGCGTGGCGATGATGGCGGGGCTGGCGTATGGCATGCCGTTGTGGCGGAATGCGCGGGACATGCGGAAGCATTGGGGTATGGAATTAGATGGGAATAATAAGGTAGTACGGTTGGGGAGGCGATGGGAGTGACAGAGAAAACAATTGAAGTCAAGGTAAGTTCAGTTTATATTTTTCCAAACGGAATGGTTGCTGTTTTTGATAGTAAGGGAGAGCAAGTTCCTGAATTACAGGGCGAGTGGACAGAAAAAGCAAAGCAAATATATGCCGTTAGTGATGCGGATACCACAATCAGCTATATAGGGCGGTGATAAGCCATGACGGAGAACGCACGCCGGAAGGAGTATTGCTCAGTTTGCAGCAGATTTGAGGATTGCAGAGTTTGGTGGGGGATCAGGTGTAATCGAAACGGCGGGAAGAAGATACCAAGATTGCGGAGGGT
>ORJL010485097.1_pt1 | contig 11586 bp, 8 predicted proteins | sample 1779941 | NCBI WGS metagenome assembly ORJL01 (sample SAMEA104232317, study PRJEB22302) | groundwater metagenome | biome: forest; feature: aquifer; material: groundwater | place: USA | collected 2011-08-07 | depth 5.8 m | reverse complement strand
TCGAGTCGGTGAAGAAGACCCGCAAGATTCTGCTGACCTCGGATGCCTGCGAACGTGGCAGCGCCCTTCAGACCATGGCCGCCAGGATCACGCAGTTCGCGTTCGATGAACTGGACGCCCCGCCCGTGGTCGTCGGCGCCCGCAATTGGATCACCCCGGCCGACGAAGTGGAAGACGCCTTCTTCCCGTTTGAGGTCGATATCATCAACGCCGTCCACGAGCACATCCTGCCTCTCAAAGGCTACACCGTCACCCGGGACTGCTCCGTCGGCGAGCAGTTGCGCTGCAACGCCGCAGGGATTTGACACTACCGCGGCACATCTTCAGCCCGTAGCAGCGGCCGTCACTCCGCTCTGACCCCCCCCCCCCTTGCTGGCCGCCCGCCTGCCTCAGCGATGAATGATCCGGCTTACGCCGGATGCTACCGTCATCGGAGTAGCTACCGTCGCCCGTCGTACCAGATTGGGCAGGCATCGCGGCTGCGCTTAACCCCAGAGGGATGCAGGACGCACCTCGCCAGGAAACTGAGATACTCGCGTCCGGTGTAGAGATCGAATTTGCGTGCGGACGTGGCCATGGGATGGCGGTGGAGGATCTCCACCCGCTTTCCGTTTGCCCGCGCCCAGCGCTTCAGACGGCGGCTGAAATCGATCTCCTCCGAGACGAACAACTCCTCGTCGAATCCCCCCAATTCCCTGAAAGCTGCGGTCAGACAGAAAAGAAACGATCCAGGAGCCCAACGGACTATCCGACTGAGCCTGTTCCAGAGTTCGACGACTCTAGTGCCGCGTGATCCAGGCTGACCATAGCTCAAAGTACTCCCTCCACCGGCGCACCGCCCGTCGGCGATCACCTGCGCCATGTCCGCGAACAGCTCGGCGGTAGGGAACGAATCGGCGTCGATGAACAAGAGCCAGTCGCCCGTGGCCGCCGAGGCGCCCCGATTTCGGGCGCGTCCGATCTGGTTGATGGGCTCGAAGACAACCGTCGCCCCCGAGTCATGCGAAATCGTCGCGGTTCGATCTGTCGAGTTGTTGTCACAGACGATCACCTCCACCTCCCACGCCAGCAGGGTGAACGCGGTGGACGCCCTGGCCGTCGCCTCCAGACAGCGTCCGATCAGCTTTTCCTCGTTAAAAGCCGGAATGATGATCGATATTCTCAATGCCGCTCCTTATGCACCAACGCGATAGCCAAGGCAAGCTGGGAAGTCAACAACGCCTTCAGCTTGGCTAGAGTCCCTCAAACCGGCCTGGACCCCCCGTTCAATTAACCTTACGCTGCTGGTGCGGTTCATGCGACCTTATCCGACTTACGCATTATGTGTGGCATCGTTGGCTATATCGGCAAACAACAGGCGGCTCCGATCATTCTCGATGGGCTGCGCCGCCTCGAGTGTCGCGGCTACGACAGCGCCGGGATCTGCGTGCTCGACCTCGGTAAGTTGGATACGCGGAAGAAAAAGGGTAAGATTGTCGAGGGCCTGGGTCCCCTGCTCTATTCCCAGCCCCTTCCGGGTCGCCTCGGAGTCGGCCATACACGGTGGGCCACCCACGGCCCTCCCTCCGATGAGAATTCGCATCCGCACTCGGATCAGAGCGGACGTATCGCGCTGGTACACAATGGAGTGATCGAAAACTTCGAGCGCCTCAAACACCGGCTGATCCAGGAGGGGCACCGGTTCCTCTCCGCCACAGACTCCGAAGTCCTGGCGCACCTCGTCGGAGCCCAATACGACAGGCTGCCCCCCTCTACAGACCAGCCCGGAGCCCGGCTGACCCAGGCGGTTATGAATGCCTTGCGTGAGGTGATCGGCACCTACGGCGTTGCCGTAATCAGCAGCGACGAACCCGGCGTCCTGGTCGGCGCCCGGCGCGGATCTCCCCTGATCGTTGGACTGGGCCAGGGCGAGAACTTTCTCGCCAGCGACGTCACCGCCATGATCGCCCACACACGACAGGTGATTTACCTCAACGACTACGATGTTGTTACCCTCACCGCCGAGAATTACCAGGTGGCTAGCATTGTATCGGGAACCGCCACAGTCCAGGTGAGCCAAGTCGAGTATAGCGCCGACGCCGCCGACCTCGGGCAGTTTCCGCACTACATGCTCAAGGAGATATTCGAGCAGCCACGTACGATCGAGAACGCCCTTCGGGGCCGCTTGGATCACGATGAGGCCACCGCGCGGTTTGGCGGGCTCAACATGAGCGCGGCAGAACTCCGCGAAGTGGACCAGATCGTCATCGCCGCCTGCGGCACGAGTTGGCATGCCGGCTTGGTGGGTGAGTATCTCTTGGAGGATTTCGCCTGCGTGCCGGTGGAGGTCGAGTACGCCAGCGAATTCCGGTACCGCAACCCTCCCATCGAGAAGCACACGCTCGTCCTCGTCATCACGCAGTCCGGGGAGACCGCCGATACTCTCGCGGCCCTGCGCGAGGCCAAAAGGCGCGGGCACCGCGTCCTGGCCATCTGCAACGTGGTCGGGAGCACGATCGCCCGTGAAGCCGATGGGGGCGTGTATCTCCACGCCGGACCGGAGATCGGCGTGGCGTCCACCAAGGCGTTTACGTCCCAGGTCACCGTTCTCACGCTGCTCGCCCTCTTCATGGGACGTCTGCGAATGATGTCCACTACTCGGGGAATGGATATCGTAAAGGCTCTGGAAGCCGTGCCCAAACAAATGGAGCGCATCCTCACGCAAAACGAGCGAATCCGGCAAATCGCTCAAAAGTACGCCCAAAAGCGCGATTTTTTCTATCTCGGACGTCAAATCAGCTTTCCGGTGGCGCTCGAGGGCGCTCTCAAGCTCAAGGAAATCTCCTACGTGCACGCCGAAGGATACCCTGCCGCCGAGATGAAACACGGGCCGATCGCCCTGATTGACCGCGAGACCCCTTGCGTGATCCTGGCGCCGCGCGGGCCTCTCTACGAAAAAACCATCAGCAACCTGGAGGAGGTGAAGGCGCGCGGAGCGCCCCTCATCGCCATAGCAACCGAAGGTGACGAGACCCTCGCCAGGCACACCGAGGATGTCATCCACGTGCCCGAGTCGCCCGAGTTCCTCTTCCCATTGCTGGCCACAATCCCCTTGCAGCTTTTCGCCTACCACGTGGCCGTCGTTCGCGGGTGCGATGTCGATAAACCCCGCAACCTCGCCAAGAGCGTGACGGTGGAGTAACGACTCGGCGCACTTTGAGGACAGGATTGCAGGATGGGCAGGATGAGAAGCAAACCCGGTTCGTATTCGAGGGCCATGAGAATCCTCAATCCTGCAAATCCTGTTCATCCTGTCAGCCGTTCGTTTCCTGTCTCGGTCGGTAAGTGCGATGCACCTTCATCGCGCAGTCGATGATGGTTTCAGTCAATTGCTAGTGTTCCATGTGATTGGACAGGATGCACGGGATTCACAGGCGGGTGTTGCTGCTTTGGCAATCCACTCATCGAACTCCACTCGTGGGTCCTTGAGGCTTCGCCAGTGCCAAAACTGTGGTTTGGGCGGCGCGAAAAAGAGCCTGCGTTTCCGGCAGATCGGGCACACGGGCGCGAGCGAACGCGGCGCGCAGTTGATCGGCAGTCAGCGGTTCGCGGGTCAGCAGAAACTCGATGTCGGTCAGGTCGTTCGCATCGCCATGCGCCATTTTGGTGAGGATGAGATCGAGCGTGTTGAGAATGCGCGGCGGATTATTCATGGCGGCAGAGCCAGTCGGTTTTCGGCAGACCGCCCCGCGCCGTCACGCCCGCGTGGCTGACGAGGCGGGTCCAGTGGGGCAAGGCATCGGCTCGCGGAACCGGACGGGGCGGCAGGTCGTCTGGCCCTCCGAGTCAGGCTGGCAGGCCAGGCCAGCAATACAGGTTCCCTCCGGCAGTCTCGCGCTTTCGCGGAGATGTCTTGGACGGAGTTGAACCGGTCGCGCACGTCCCACGACGTGGGATTCTCGAAGACCATTCCGCCGGCGGCGCCCCAGAGCGTGTTGCGGTCCATGTTCAGGCACATCTGGAGCCAGGCATGGTAGAGCGGGGCCACGGGATACTGGAACGAGGACTTGAGCCTCCCGGCGAGAGCGTCAGCACGCGCGTGCCATCGGGGGATTCCTGCCAGTGCAGCGTGCTGCCGGTTGGGTTGTCCCGCGTGTAGATGAGCGCGTCGAGACCAAGGCCGGAGACGATTTGTCCGGTTGCCATCGCGATCTCCGCTCCGTAGCATGGCCGTGATGGACAGGTCCTTTTTCGGTCGATGGGCGTGGGTATGTGGCCTCGGCGTCGTTTTCGCCGTGCTGCAGGCGGGGTGTTTGCGGAACGGGCAGAAGAACGACGGTGGCATCTCACCCCGTGCGTCGGTGGGGCGCCTCGCCGCAGGCACCCACATGACGTCCACCGGCCAGTTGCTCACTCCCGCTGGACGGCAGGTGGAATTGCCCGGCATGCGCCCCCAGGCGGTCGCGCTGAGTCCGAACGGCAAGGCGCTCGTTACGACCGGGAAACTCACCAACCTTGTCGTGATCGATCCTACGACAGGCCAAGTGTTGCAGACCCTCTCTCTATCCACCAATCCGCCCGCCGTGAAGAACGACCCAGCCGTTTCGAGCAAGGGTGCCAAGACCAACAAGACCGCCAGTGCCGACACCGCCCAACTCAGCTTCACGGGCTTGGTTTTTTCCCCCGATGGCAAGCGCCTCTACCTCGCCAGCAGTGGGCGGAACATCAGGGTGTTCACCATGGATAAACAGCAGCGACTCAGCCTCCCCACCGCCTTCGCCGTTCCGGACGCGAAGGCGCCGAAACAAACGTATGAGGTTCCGTCCGGGCTCGCGGTCTCGGCGGATAGCCAACGTCTCTACGTCGTCGGGAACCTGGGCAACAAACTGCACGAAATGGACGCCGCGTCCGGGAAGGTGCTCCGGTCCTGGGACACCGGGGTTGCGCCCTACGATGTCGTACTCGCCGGAGGGAAGGCCTATGTCAGCAACATGGGAGGGCGTCGGCCCGGCAAGAAGGATCTCACGGCGCCCGCCGGAAAAGGCACCACCGTGCGCGTGGACGCGGTCCGCCACATCGCCAACGAAGGCTCCGTGACGGTTATCGATCTGGCCAAAGGCACCGTGAAAGCCGAAATCCTGGTGGAACTGCACGCCTCGGCGCTGGCTGTTTCCCCCGACCGCAAGTACGTCGTGGTGGCGAACACCGGCAGTGACACGCTCAGCGTGATTGACACGAAGACCGACCGAATCGTCGAGAAGATCTGGACGCGGCAAACACCTGGCGACCTGTTCGGCGCCCAACCCAACGCGCTCGCCTTCGACGGCACAGGCAAGCGCCTCTACGTCTGTAACGGCACACAAAACGGAGTGGCCGTGATCCGGTTTGAGCCGGAGGACAACGCCTCCTGCGTGATCGGGTTGATCCCGGTCGGCTGGTTCCCGGGCGCGATCGCTTACGATTCCGCCCGGAAGACCCTCTGCGTCGCAAACATCAAGGGCCTCGGCGCGCTGAAAGTGTTCAAACAGGGCGAGCGGGTCAAACTCAGCTCCAAGGACTTCTACGGCACGCTCTCGCTTGTACGCGTGCCATCGGACCGGAAGTTGGCGGCGCTAACCCGGGTCGCCCTGGTGAACATGCGCTACCCGAAACTCGCCGAGGCGAAGCTGCCGCCGCGCGCCGGAGAGCCGGCGCGGCCGGTACCGGAGAGAGTCGGTGAACCGAGTGTGTTCAAGCATGTCATCTACGTCATCAAAGAAAATCGCAGCTATGACCAGGTGCTCGGCGACATGAAGGAAGGCAATGGCGACACCAGCCTCTGCACGTTCGGCCTGAGATACACCCCCAACCAGCACAAGATCGCCCGCGAATTCGTTCTCCTCGACAATACCTACTGCGCCGGCGTGCAGAGTGCCGACGGGCACCAGTGGACCGACAGCGCCATCGTGAACTCGTACATCGAGCGCCAGCTCACGGCGGGGTATCCCCGGAGTTACACCAGCGGCAAGACCGAGGACGGTTTGGATGCCCTGGCGTGGTCCTCGTCGGGCTTCATCTGGGATAACGCGCTGGCGCATGGAAAATCCTTCCGCAACTTCGGCGAATGGATGATCTCCGAGGCCGACTGGAGGGACAAAACCGGGCACAAGGACAAACCTCGCTGGCAGGATTTTTGGAACGACTACAAGACCGGCTCCAACCTCACCCGGCTCGCCTCCCAGCCCGGCATCGAGACCCTCCGCAAACACAGCCCCACCAACACCGTCGGCTGGGACCTCAACGTACCCGATGTCATGCGTGCCGCCAAATTCATCAGGGCGCTCAAGCGCTCGGAGATCAACGGTAATCTCGCCGACTTGACTCTTCTCTTCCTCCCGAACGACCACACCGGCGGCACGCGTGGCAACTCCCCGACCCCGGGCGCCCAGATCGCCGACAACGACCTCGCGATGGGACAGATCCTGGATGCGCTCAGTCACAGCAAATTCTGGTCGGATACCTGTTTGTTCGCGATTGAGGACGATCCGCAGGCCGGCTGGGACCACGTGAGCGGTTACCGAACGACCTGTTACGTCGCCAGCGCCTACACAAAACGCCGCCGGACCGTGAGCACGCGATACAACCAGGTTAGCCTCGTGCGCACCATGGAGCTGATCCTCGGGCTGCCCCCCATGAACCAGTTGGACGCCACCGCGTCACCGATGACGGATGTCTTCATGCCCACGCCCGACCTGACCCCATTCAACTCCGTGACCAACTCCTACCCCCTCGACACCATGAACCCGCCGGCAAAGAAGGTGGCCAATCCGGTCTTGCGGAAGGACGCCATCGCCTCCGCGAGACTGCCGCTGGACGAGGCGGACCGCTGCCCGGAAGGCGTGCTCAATCGAATCCTCTGGCGGGCCATGAAGGGTCCGGACGCGCCCTATCCCGAATGGGCGGTCAAGGCGGGTGAAGACAACGATTAGGCTCCGATGGAATCCTCCCTATCAGGTGCGACGAGGTAGAGAAGCCCGCAATCCAACAGTGTCGTCCATCCCGTCGTCCAGGGATGAAACAAAAAGGCCGACAGAAAGTCTGTCGGCCCTGGGCCCGTAGTGGAGTTTTTGTGTGTTCTGCAGCCGACAGGAGGGTGGACGGCAACAGGCCCTCCCTCACGAAGGAGGGTCAGCGGGGGGCGCTGGCTTTTCGGAAGAGGGCGGCTTCTTCGGGGAGGAGCCTGGCCTTCTCAGCCAGGGCGAAGTAGCGCTTGGCTTTGGCGGCGTCGCCTGTGGCGGCGAGGGCCAGTGCATAGTAGCCGGCCACGGCAGGCTCGTCGAGTTGCTCGGGTTTGAGCTGAGCCATGACTTTCACGGCCTCGGCTGGTTTTTGCTGAAGATAAAGGGAAAATGCGTAGGTGCTCGCATAAAAGGCATTCGTCTTGCCCTTTTCATAGACTTCGAGGGCCAGGTCGTGGGGCTTCTTCTCGGTGGCGTTGAGGAGGAGGGCGACTGCAGCGAGGTTGTTTTTGCGGCCGACGTCGTCAGGGGCAAGCGCGGCCTGTTGGCTGAGCAAGGTCAGGAGGGATCGGGTCTTGCCTCCGGCAAAGAGCAACCCGGCGAGGGCTTGCGCGGCCCCGGCTTCGGCAGGATACCGGTTCACGATCGCCCAAAGGACATCTTCCCTTTCAGCAGGCCAATTCCAGGCGCTGGTGAGGTTCAGGAGGACGGACAGCTTTTCAGGTCGGTTCTCGGAGGCTTTCAGGGCCTTGGAGAATTCGCCTTTGGCCGCGGCTTCCAAGTTCTGGGAGCGCAACGCCCGGGCGCGGTAGGCAAGGCGCAGACATTCCATGTCGCCCCAGTCCAGCTTTTCCAGAAACGCCGCAGCGCCGGCCCAATCTTTGGCCGCCATGAAACACTCGGCCTGAATGATCGGTACCGGCGGGTTGGTGCGGATGTTGGGCGGAAGGGTGAGCAGCCACGCTGCTGTGGTCTGTGGGGTCGTGTTGCTCAGCATCCACTTGGAGAGTTCCTGCACTTTTCCGGGGTGGGTGGCGGCATCGGTTTGGAGGGAGGTCAAGGTGGCGTCAAGCTGGGGTTTCTTGCCGATGCGCACGGCTTCGAGCTGGAGGAGACGATCGCCGAAGGCCACGTTGGTGCCCGCGAGGAGCGGGGTGACAAAGGCAAGGGCGCGGTCGGGTTGAGAGTTCCGAAGGGCGTCGTTCGCAAGCTGTCGCAAGACGTCGGAGCGGACTTCGGGGACGCTGGCAAGGCGCTCGAGGGTGGCGCGGGACTGCGCCACGATGTTCGAGTCGGAGCGGTGCAAGCGCAGGACGGCGAGGTTCATCTGGGTAACCAAATTGGTGGTCTCCAACTGGGCGGCTGCTTGCAGGTGCGCTTCGGCATCGTCGAGCTTCGAGGCAGCGAGCGCAACGGCACTGGCGGTTTTGTGGTACAGAGCGGTCTTCTTGCCTTCGGGATCGACGGAGTCCAAGGCCTTTTGGGCGGTGGCAAGGTCGCTGAACCCGAGGGCGGTACGCGCCAGTAAGAGGCGGTTGGTGAGAGAGTTTGGTTCCATCTGCACCAATCGACCACGCCATTGGATGGCCGCAGGGGAACGGGCCGCCTCGGAGAAGTCTGCCATTAGGCGGGTGGCCTCGATGTGGGCGGGGTTCAGGGCGAGGCATTGCTTTATGCAAAGGATGGCGTTGTTGGGATCGCCCTTCTGCAGAAACTCTTTTGCCTGGCGAATGGCACGCTCTTGTTTCCAAACCCGGTAGCCGCGTCGCGCGGTGTAGCCAACGGGGATAAGGATACAAATGGCGAGGACAGCGATGAGTATTTTACGCATAGAAAGAGCAAAGAGCTAAGGGGTAAGGGCCAAGAGCAGGGGGCGGAGAGCGGAGGGTTCAGGGCTCGGGGGTGAGGGACTTGGAGAAGGCGGTGATGCGGCGACTCAGGGTGTCGCAGGACTGGAGGAGCGGGGTGACTTCGTCCGCAGTGACCAACTCCAGTTGCTGAAAGACCATGAGCATCGAGGCGTCTTCAAACAGTGACCGACGGGCGATGTTCAGGAATTGCCTGAATTCGCTGGTGTGAACACTGCCGGACCCTTCAGCAATGTTGTTGGAAACAGATAGCCCAGCGGCACGCAGTTGTTCGGCGTGGCGATAGAGTCTTCGTTTGTCCAGGCTGTCGGCCAGCCGATGAAACGCGACGGCTAGGTCCCGCGCGTCCCTCCAGATCTCAAGATCCGTAAATCTAAAATGCACCGGCTTCATGAGGGAAGGGCGAAGGGCGAAGGGTAAAGAGGCAAGGGCTCTGGGCGGAGCGCGAAGGACTGCTGCCCTCCGCCCTCCGCCCTCTGCTCAGCGGCCTCTGAGGCCGAGGCAGACCATCATGGTGCGAAGGATGATGCGCACCTCCAGGAACACGCTTTGATGTTTAATGTAGTAGAGGTCGTATTGGAGCTTGGCCAAGGCGTCTTCTTCAGACGCGCCGTACGGGTAACGTACCTGGGCCCAACCGGTGATGCCCGGCTTTGCCGCGTGGCGCATCCGAAAGAAAGGGATGTTCTTGGCAAGTTGAGTGACAAACTCGGGGCGCTCAGGCCGCGGTCCGACCAGGCTCATATCGCCCTTCAACATGTTCCAAAATTGCGGGAATTCATCGAGACGACTCTTGCGCAGAAACCGGCCCATGGGGGTCGTGCGCGGATCGTCTTCCCGGGCCCAAACCGCCCCTCCTGTGAGCTGCTCCGCGTTGACCACCATGGAACGGAATTTGATGACGTTAAACACCAGGCCCCCCCAGCCCACTCGCGGCTGGGTGTAGAAGAGGGGGCCGGGGGAGGTAAAACGATTAACCACCCAGACCAAGGGGATGAGCGCCAACACTGCCAGGGAACCGACGAGTCCTACGCCAATATCGACCAACCGCTTGCATACCATGAAGAAACGCGGTGAACGCGGCGATTCGAGCGGCATGACCATTTGGAGGTTTTGTCCCGCCAACTCCACAGGCACGCGCCCGGTGACTTGTTCGTAAAATCCGTGCCAGGCCGTCACGGCCACACTGGCTTCGCGGCAGGCACAAATGGCCTGGAACATGGGCATGGACAACTTCTCCGGACGGGAAACCGCCAGAATCAGCTCGTCGATCTCATGGTCCCGTACGAGCTCCAGCAACTGCCGATGCGCCCCAATCACCGGGATGCCTTCCACATCCGTACCCTGCTTCTTAGGGTCATCATCGATGAACCCTACAACCCAAGTCCCCCCGAGATAGCCGGGTTTCTCACCGGGTCCATAGACTTGCCTGACGTCCTGGATGAGGCGCTGTCCGGATACGCCGGCACCAACGACGAGGACGCGGTGGTAGAGGGCGCGCAGAGCAAAGAGTTTGAGGTAAATACCACGCCAAAATGCCACCGCGTAGATGGCCGCCGACGGGAGCAGGATGTACTGGTGTCGGCTGGTAGGGATAGGGGAGACGAACGGGATAAGGATGAAGAGAACGCTGGTGAGCAACGCCGTGCGGCAGGCGGCCCAACCCGAGGCGCTGTAGCTGGCGGCATCGGCCAGTTTGGTGCTTTCCATGAATTCATTCACCAGGATCCAGAGAAAGCTGACGGAGATGAAGCTAGGCCAATAGTCGAGAGGGCTGCCCTCGGAGGGCCTCTCGGCGTAACGGGACACAAGGTAGATGAACACCGCGCTGTTCATGCAGAAGATGTCGCCCAACCCAAGCAGAATCTTGCGTTCACTGAAGCGCAGCCGCAGTTTCCGGGTCTTGAAACGGTGGAGAACCGTGAAGTCCGGAAAATACGACTCGTCGTGCGGCGGAGCCGCCGCCGGCGCGGAAGGCGCGTGGCCGACAAGGCCATTGGTTGTGGAATCACTCATGATACTGTATCACGAAAAAGAGAAGACGGAGGACGGAGGACAGACGACGGCGAGAACCAATGATGACGGAGGACTGAGGACGGACGACCGAAGACCTGGTCAAAGGTCCGACTCTGATCCCTTCGAAAGACGACGACAGAAAGTTTCAGGCTTGTCCATCATGGCGCCGAGCATGGGGGGAATACGCGACTACCGGACTACCGGACTACAGGACTACCGGACTACAGGACTACCGGACTACAGGACTACAGGACTACGAGACTGCGGGACTGCGGTAGTCTCTTTCTCCACGGCCTGAATCAAGCCATGAAGGCAGCCGAAGGCTCGTTTCGTCTGTCCCATCAAACTCTCAGTTTCTTGATCGCTCAGATAACGAAGGCGGCTGGCGAGGTGAATGAAGTATTGGGTTTCGGCCAAAGAAGCGCGTGCGATGCAAAGAAAGTGCAGATAATCGCGCTGACTATTCCGGGCGGAACCCTCGGCAATGTTCGCTGGGACGGAATAGGCAGCACGGCGAACTTGGCTGGTGAGACCGTAGATTTCTTCTCTTGGAAAATGACGAGTCTGCTCGTAAACTGCCACAGCGAGATCGTCCGCGATCTTCCAAGCCCCTATTTTTGTATAATCCCTCACGTCAACCTACCTTCGTAGCCTGGTAGTCCCGTAGTCTTGTCGTCCCGTAGTCCCGTAGTCTTGTCGTCCCGTAGTCCCGTAGTCTTGTCGTC
>ORJL011876694.1_pt1 | contig 11591 bp, 7 predicted proteins | sample 1779941 | NCBI WGS metagenome assembly ORJL01 (sample SAMEA104232317, study PRJEB22302) | groundwater metagenome | biome: forest; feature: aquifer; material: groundwater | place: USA | collected 2011-08-07 | depth 5.8 m | reverse complement strand
GCTACCCGCAAGGCGCCTCCGCTGGGAGTATACCAGAAACCGGATGGGTGGGGAACAGGAATCAGAGTTGTTGTCTAGGAACATTAGTCATATTCAGGATCGGCTGGGATGGTATTATGGAGAAGACAGCGCCGCGGACGGCGAGGCCACAAAATACCAAATGCGGAGGTAAGCATGCCACGTCCTACTGAAATACTAAGGAACGAGCACCTGGTTATCAAGCGTATGCTTGATGTCCTCTCGATTGCTGCGGACAGGCTCGAAAAGAGTCAGGAGGTCGACCCCTCTGTGTTCGATAGATCGCTCGATTTCATCCGGCAATTCGCCGATTATTCGCATCACGGTAAGGAAGAGGATGTCTTCTTCGCCGCCGTGGAGGCGGCAGGCATGCCCAGGAACGCTGGTCCGGTAGGGGTAATGCTGGAAGAACACGACGAAGGGCGCAAAGCGGTCCAGAAGATGGCAGACGGGCTGGCGAAATACCGCGCAGGAGACAAGTCGGCGGTCCCCGGCCTGGTGCGGGGCGCTCGTGACTACGTATTCGTGTTGCGAAATCACATTCCCAAGGAGGACGACATTCTGTACCCCATGGGGGATGAGATGATCAGCGCACAGGCGCAAGCCCAGATGGCGCAGCGGTTCGAGGAAGTTCAGAAGGATAGGATGGGAGACCGGCAGCAATACTATCTTAAGATGGTTGAGGACCTCGAGAGGGAGTTCGGCGTCAAGTAGTCGGTTGAACTAGGCTTCAACAGTGCGCATAATGGGTTCCAGGAGGTGACGGCATTGTCTAAAGTAGTAGAAATGGCCCCCGATATCTTGTGGGTGGGCGCCACCGATTGGCATCGCCGGGTCTTCGACGGTTACCTGAGCCTTCCCTATGGCACTTCATACAACTCCTATCTGGTGCGAGGCGCTGACAAGGTGGCGTTGATCGATACGGTATATCGGGAGTTCGAAGACATGCTCCTGGAGAAGGTGGGGAGCGTCCTTGCTCCGGCGAGCATAGATTACGTCATCATGAACCACGCGGAGCCCGACCATGGAGGTGCCATCCCGGCCGTAATGGCGGCGGCTCCGGGCGCCCGGTTGGGGGCCACAAAGCGGGGGGCAGAGATGGCCACGCTTTTCTATGGCGTCCCTTCCGAGAGGTGCCTGGTCGTGGCGGACGGAGATACCCTGGATCTGGGCGGGCGCACTCTTCGGTTCCTGGATACTCCCTGGTTGCACTGGCCCGAGACCATGACCACTTTCTGTCCGGAGGAAGGAGCACTCTTCCCATGCGACTTCCTGGGCGCTCACCTGGCCTCGGACAAGCTCTTCGCCGATGAGGTCGGAGATCTTTCTGTTCCCGAGGCGAAGCGATACTATGCCTCGATCATGATGCCCTTTGCCAAGGGTGCGTTGCGAGCCCTGGACAAGTTCGAGAAGTTGGATGTTCGCTTTTTGGCGCCCAGCCACGGACCGGTGCACAAGGACCCGGGCAGCCTCTTTGCGGCGCAGCGGAAGTGGGCTGGTGGTCCCCTGGAGAATAAGGTGGTCGTTCTCTACGCCACCATGTACGGCTCCACTGAGATGTTGAAGCAGGCCGTGGTGGGAGCGCTTTCGGCCGGGGGGGTTGAGGTAGTGGAGTACGACCTGGGCGTGGCGGACCTTTCCCACATAGCATCCGACCTGGTGGACGCCAAAGCCCTCGTGGTCGGCTCCCCCACTTTCATCGGCGGCGCCCATCCGCTGGTGCATACTGCGGTGGAGACCGTTCGCCTGCTTCGTCCACCGGGAAAACTGGCTGGGATCTTTGGGTCCAGCGGTTGGAGTGGGGGCGCCGCCGCCCATCTGAAGGCACGCCTGGAGTCGGCTGGGTATAGTGTGTTGGACCCTGTTGAGATCAAGGGGCCTCCGGGTCCGGCCGACCTGGAGGCGGCGCGTGTCCTTGGCGCCCAGGTGGCTGAGAGGGTGCGCGCAGGTTAGGGGGTCGCCAGGGGCCGGAAGGCGGTTGGGATTCGCTGGACTCGTATGCGCTGAATCGAACTGTGGAAGTGAGAAGAGCCTCCTCAAAGCCAAGAAGGGTGGACTTGGCTATTGTAGTATGGACGGCGGCGGTCGCCTCTTCTGTCGTACGTGGACCCCGATCAGCCAGGATAGGTGATCGCTTGTTTTTACTGTATGGGCGCCTTCGGCGGACGCCTTCGGCTGATCGGTACGCGTGATGTATGTATTGACACTGGGTCTCCTGCGTGCTACGATTCGTCCGTTCTGATCAAGGACGCGCCAAAAGGAGCGGCCCGCGGCGTGCGGCTTTTGGCGTTTCGATATTAGGACGCATTTGCAGCCAGAATCCTCTTGTGGGGAGGCTCACGTCAAGTTCTTCTTGCTGGCAACGCTTGAGCCGGCGCGGTGCATTGGATTGGCTCCATGCGCATACCCTGCGACTGGGGTAGCAGGCTGTGCCTTACGCCGCGGAGCTAGTGACGTCTAAGAGTCGCGGTGCGGCCGCTGGAGGGTCGGCGATTGTCATCCGTCGCTCATCCTATCGGCCTGGTTGGGGGAGGAAGTGGAGGAATTGGGGTGGTAGATGATCTTACCTGTTCCGGGACGTTTGCCAAAGTTGCTGGGTCGCTGGTGAGCGTGGAATCAACCGCCAGTGACCCTTGCGTCCCCGTGAACGGTTCCAGGATCAGCGTCGAACAACAGATCGCTTTCCTGTCAGCGTTCTTCGACCGGGCGCAAGATGCAGTGGCGTTTGTCGATCGCGATCTCATTCTTTGCACAGCCAACGCCGCCTTTGCCCTGAGGCTTGGCCTACCCGCTACGGAGATTGTCGGCCGGCGGGCTGAAGATCTTTTGCCCGGGCTGAATGAACTGGCTGGGTCGGAGGTCGCGGCGGTGAAAGAGAACCTGGATCTTTGCACCGGTTTCTCCCCATCCCGGTCAGGGGACGTCGGAGACCCTTGCGTTCGGGCTAGCGTGTCCAGCGTCATGGGCGCTGGCGGATTCTGTTTGGGATACATGGTTCGCCTTCAGGACTTGGACGAAGGAAAGCGAGTTGAAGATGCGCTACGTGCAAGCGAAGCGAGGCTGCTGACGGCCCAAAGAAGCGCGCATATTGGGAACTGGGAACGGAATCTGCAAACCAACGAGCTGTGGTGGTCCGACGAGGACTTCCGGATTCTCGGTTTGGACCCGAGCCACGTGTCACCCTCTTTTGAGGCGTTCATGGCGGTGGTCGATCCTGTAGATGTTGACTTCGTGAGGCGCTCGGTTGCGGATGCCTACGAGAACAACGGAGCGTTCGATATTGATGTTAGAATCATCAGGCCGGGTGGGTCCCGAGGCGTAGTGAATGCCAGGTCTGAAGTCTTGTTTGACGAGTCCGGCAGACCCCGGTTGATGACTGGCACGGTGCAAGACATCTCCTCTCGTAAAAGGGCTGAGGATGCCTTGACCAGGTTCAAGCTCGGCATCGAGAGATCAAACGAGGCCATCTTCATGACGGATGTCGAGGGCGCGATCACCTATGCCAACCCTGCGTTCGAGGCGACCTTCGGCTATGCTACCGATGAGGCCCTGGGGCAGACACCGCGAATCCTGAAATCCGGGGTGGTTCCACAGGAGTACTACAAGGTCTTCTGGGACACGCTCCTGGCAGGTAAGCCAGCGGTTGGGGAGATCGTCAACAAGACCAAGGATGGGAGATTCATCACGATCGAATGTTCCAACAACCCCATTCTCGACGAACGAGGGGACATCATCGGGTTCCTATCGATCCAGAGGGACATTACCGAACGCAGACTGGCCGATGAGGCGTTACGGGACACCACGCAAAGGCTGAAGGAGATGGTACAGGCTTCGCCGTCTGCAATAATAGCCTCTAACCGATCGGGAGAGCTTACTATCTGGAACCCCGCCGCCGAGCGGATGTTCGGGTGGGAAGCGAGTGAATTGCTCGGACATCCGATGCCTCTTCCCATACTCCCCCAGAGCGAGGTTGCGGATTACATTGACAAGCGAGACCGGATGCTGGCGGATGGCGAGACGTTTGCCGATGAGGAGACCTTCCGTCTCAGGAAGGACGGGACGCTAATCGAAGTAAGCGTTTCCCACGCGCCCATGAGAGACGCGGCTGGCGCTGTTGTAGGATTGGTCACCCTCATGTCCGATATATCCGCCCGAAAGCTGGCCGAAAGACAGCTCAAGGCGAGCCTAGATAAGTTGAACCAGGCGCTGGAGGAGTCGGTCCAGGCCATGTCGTTGACCGTGGAGATGAGGGACCCTTACACGGCCGGGCATGAGCGAAGGGTCGCCGCTTTGGCTGTGGCTATCTCCCGGAAGATGGGGTTGTTGGACGAGCAGGTCAAAGGTATCAGGGTTGCGGGACTGCTGCACGACATCGGCAAGATCGCCCTCCCTGCGGAGATACTGAGCAAGCCGGGCCGTCTCACCGACCCGGAGTTGACGCTCATCAGGGTCCATCCCGAGACTGGCTATGACATTCTGAAGACTGTGGAGTTCCCCTGGCCGGTGGCGGATATCGTAAGGCAGCATCATGAGCGACTGGATGGGAAGGGCTATCCTCGAGGACTGACGACGGCCGATATTCTGCTGGAAGCCAAGATACTGGCCGTGGCCGACGTGGTAGAGGCGATGTCTTCCCACCGGCCGTACCGTCCAGCCCACGCTGCGTCAGAAGCGCTCAGAGAGATCCGGGAAAACAGCTTGACTTCGTTTGACCCAGAGGTCGTGGAGGCCTGCCTGTGGCTTTTCGAAGAACAGGGGTTTACCTTCGACTAGTACATCTTGACCACACCGCCCAAGTCCCCCTGGAGCCTGTGGGTTCGTCGACCTGCGCTTAGCTCCTATCGGCCTTTCCCGGCGGAAGGGCGCTTGCCCTGAACGACCGGTATGCCCGTCGGACCTGACGGCAGTTTGCCTTGAACCGGTTCGCGCTAGACTTGCTGGCGCCGTCTCACCGCTCGGACCAACGAGACCAGGAAGTAGGCCCAGGCGGGGGTGAAGGCCAACGCCACAGACGCGGCTTGGCCCGGAGGCGGCATATAGCTGAATTGGTCTGTTGGGGCCAGCAGGTAGAAGCGCAAAGTGTCGTACATCCCGGAAGCCAGGCTTATTATTCCCACGAGGCTGCAGACGACCAGCAGGACGGCGAGATACGCCATCTGGAGAAACCCTGTCTGGCGCTCAACCGCAGTCTCCGTTCGTCGCCTGCCAAGTGTGTGCAGCGCCCAAACCAGGCCTCCCACCAAGAACATACTGATGCCCTGGAGCAGGCCCTCCCTGAACTGGCGGTCCTGCTGCTGTTCCGCCTGTCTCTGCTGTTCCTCGGTGGTAGGGCCGCCGGGTAGAGGCTTTTCGGAGAGGCGCTCCGGTGGCACGGCCACCGCGGTGGGCATGAACGGCCGAGAGTAGCCGAAGTCGCGTCCCAGTGCAGAACTCAGCCCAACGTTGAGGAGACCGGACAACCCTATCATCAGCACGATGAAGCCGGCCGCGCTGAGGAGGTAGAAGTAGGCCACCAGGAGAGAGCGGAATGGGATGGACAGAGATTCACCGCTCCGCAGCTTTATGGCGAAGAAGACAACGGCGGCGGCTACTACCGCCAGCGCCAGAACTATCACAACAGGTATTATAACGGAACCAATCATCTCCATTTCTCCTCCTCCGCCCAGGCCCTTCTAACCCAAGCGGCCGGACAGCAGCCCTATGAGTTCGTCGATGGGTACCCGTATCTGGCTCATCGTATCGCGGTCCCGGATGGTGACCTGGCGGTCATCCAGGGACTGGAAGTCGATGGTGACGCATAGAGGAGTACCGATTTCGTCCTGCCTCCGGTAGCGTCTTCCAATGCTCTGCACTTCGTCGTATTGGGTCATCCAGTGCTTGCGCAGCATGGCGTGGACCTCCTTGGCCAGGGCCGTCAGAGGTTCCTTTTTGCTCAGAGGGAGGACTGCGACCTTAACGGGGGCGAGAGAAGGATGGAGACGTAGGACCACCCTGGTCCCATCCTTGTCAGGCTCTTCGTAGTAGGCGTCGACAATGAAGGCCAGGGTGGCGCGGTCAATCCCCCCGGAGGGTTCGATCACGAAGGGAGTGACGTGCTGGCCCGTTTCTTCGTCGAAATAGGTCAGGTCTTTGCCGGAGAACTTGGAATGCTGGCTTAAGTCGAAATCGGCCCGGTTGGCGATCCCCTCCAGCTCGGCCCATCCCATTGGAAAAAGGTACTCGACGTCGTAGCAGTCCTTAGCGTAGTGGGCCAGCTCAGTATGCATATGCTGGCGCAGACGCACGTTCTCCTCTTTGATTCCCAGACTCAAATACCACTGGTACCGGATATCGAGCCAACTTTTCAGCCATTCCTCATCGGTTCCGGGGTTCACAAAGAACTCGATCTCCATTTGCTCGAACTCCCGGCTGCGGAAGGTGAAGTTGCCGGGCGTGATCTCGTTGCGAAACGCTTTCCCTACCTGGGCGATTCCGAAGGGAAGTTTCCTGCGGGTGGTGTTAAGCACGTTGGAAAAGTTGACGAATATCCCTTGAGCGGTCTCCGGGCGTAGGTAGACCTGCGCCCGCTCCACCTGTTCCTTGGCGAAGTCCCTGAATGACTGCAGGTCCTCCGGGTCTACGGGAGATCCCTGTGCGATCAGGGCATCCAGGCTAAACAAGAGATCGTCAAGAGGATTGACCGGCCCGGCGGAAGTCCTGAACATCAGGTTGAACATGCGCGGATCGGTCAAAGCGCCGGACGCCCCGCAGGTCGGGCACGGGGTTTTCGCAATCAGTGGGTAGCTGGAGGGTTCCGAAAGGAGGGCAGGATCTGCCATGGAGGCTTTGCCCGCCTTCTTGAGAAGCTCGTCTTTCGCCTCTTCCGGGCTGTCTTGATAGACGCTGAGGTATCTGGCGTCAGCGCCTTCACCGGCCTGGGCAACCCAGAGACGGTCAGCACGAAACCGGTGCTTGCATTCCCTGCAGTCGACCATCGGGTCGGCGAAACCTGCCACGTGGCCGCTAGCGACCCATACCTGCGGATTCATGAGAATGCTCGCATCCAGCCCTACGATGTCGTCGCGCTCCTGTACCATGGCTTTCCACCAGGCTCGCTTGATGTTGTTCTTAAGCTCGACGCCGAGAGGACCATAGTCCCAGCAGCTTCCAAGTCCGCCGTAGATATCGCTGCTCTGAAAGATAAAGCCCCGTCTCTTGCACAGGGAAACGAGGGTGTCCATGTCCACTTTGGACTTTGTAGCCTTTTCCATATATCTAAATACGCCTGCCTAATAAGAATTCGTTGGCTCCGTAGCCATTGTATAAGCAGTAGGGCCAGTGGTCAAGGAATGGGAGAACCTCTCGATCGCGCCTCCCTTTGCAGCGGTGTTCTGGTCAGGTGCCTGGATTTCAACGACTCCTACCTGGCCAAAGGCGAAACGTGCTTACAACGTTATTGGAGGCGGTGAAGAGGGTGAGAAGACCACCGTGCGGACCAAGGAGGAGGCAACAACCCACGTTCAGGGACTGGATTCCCGCCGCAGCGGGAATGACAAAAGCAAAATTGTCATTGCCGGCCGGGACCGGCAATCCAGGCCCACAAGCTCCGCTGGATGCCCATCTTCCCGGACATGAACGCAAATGTCGCCCCTCTCCCTGAAGAAGCGAATGTGCCACTACCGCGCTTGGCGCGACTATGCAGCGAATCTCCCTGACCCCACTCCCGTCCATTTCTGCACCGGGCTCCAATTGGCGGCGGTCGCCCCAATCGAGTACAATGGCTCTAATGGCTTCTGCTTCGGTGGGCCGGAACGGATTCTCACCCCGGCCTGGGCGAACCAATTTTAGGAAGGTTGCGTACGTGATTCTTAAGCTGCTGCCGCTGGGTCAATTTCAGACCAATTGCTACCTGGTGGGTTCGGAGTCCACCAAGGAAGGCATCGTAATCGATCCTGGCTCCGATCCTCTGGTAATCATAGACCAGATCCGGCGGCTGGAACTGAAGATAGACCTGATCGTAAACACCCATGCTCACATAGACCATGTCCTGGCCATCGAGTCCATCAAGCGGGCGACGGGCGCCAAGTTCGCCATCCACGCGGATGAGATCCCCATCCTGGAACAGGCCCCGGCCTCGGCGGCGAGCTGGCTCGGCTCTCCTGTGACCGTGCCTGCGCCCGACATACTCTTGAAGGACGGCGACATCATCGAGGCTGGTGACATCAAGCTAACCGTCATACACACACCGGGGCATAGTCCGGGAGGCATCTGCCTCTATACTGAGGGTATCTTGTTCTCCGGGGACACGTTGTTTAATTTTGGCATAGGCCGGACCGACTTTCCGGGAGGAAACCACCGGCAGCTACTGAATAGCATTGCTCTCAAGTTGTTCGTCTTGCCTGACGACACGGTGGTCTACCCCGGCCATGGACCAGATACTACCGTCGCCGACGAGAGGCAGGGCAACCCGTTCCTGGTGGGTTACAAGCCAGGCTAGCGGTTCTGGTCGACCTGCGGGAGGAAGATGCGGTACGGGCTGGACCCTAAGGCAACTTCGTCCAGCCAGATATCGCCCTGTCCCGTGAACCGGAAGAGAACCTCCGCCTTCCCCTGGAGCCCGCTGGTATCCACCCATCCCTGTTGCCAGGTGTTCTGAGATAGCGGGAAGACAAACGAGACGGTCTTGTTGCCCACTACCTGGACCTCCAGACGGTCCAAAGTGCCGGGCGCCGGCGTACGATAGAAGAAGGACAGGGCCGTCTGGGACTGAGAGCCGGGTATGGTCAAGGTCTGGCTGAAAGTCCCGCTCTTGCTTATGGTTGTTCCCCAACCGCCCGTGTGGCGAAAGGTCTGGGTTACGACGGTACCCGACGTTATCCATCCTGCCATCCCGCCCTCGAATCCCCCGTTCTGCACCGCGTCGTTCTTCGGGGGCAGGGCGAAATCGTAGTCGATGCTGGTCGTGACTCCGATGGACTTGGGCGGAAGGTTGCCAAAACCTTGCCGTGAGATCGCCACCTGGTAGGTGGCGTTAGCCGGCAACTCCAGGCTGTAGATGCCCTTCCCATCCGTGGTGGTAGTGACCGTACTCAGGCCCGGAGTAGACGCCTCCACGGTGGCCTGGGACACTGGCCAACCGCGGTTATCCACGATACTCCCGTTCAGGAAGAGCTTCACCGTGGTGAATGCGTCACCGTCCCCTTCGGGATAGGGCTCGACCATCTCTCCCATCCTGGCGTGTGAGCGGAAGTAATAGGTCTTGCCTCCCTGGGCCGGGCCGAAGTTGGAGGCAGTCTGGGCTACGTTGGTCAGCCAGTCTTGCCAGGTTCCATCCTTGCCAACGCGGTACTGGATATCGTAAAGGATGGTCCCCCCTACCGTATCCAATCTGCTCCAGGACACCGGGAAGGTGCTTTGAGAAGTGATCTCCGGGAGCGCATTGACCTTGGAGGAAAGATCTGCGTTGATGTGCTCCACCAGGATGAGAGGCGACCCGGGCTGGTCAGACGGGCGGTTAGTGCAGCCGGGGATGTTGTATTTCGCCTTTGGTGGAAGCGTGACGGCGAAGAAATTACCTACAGCGTCGACCCAACTGGCATTTCCGACCTTGTCTACGAGCTGCGCTTTGGGTGTGGACGAAACCAGATTCACGGTCTTCTGAGTGGTACCATTGTTCCAGAGGACGGTAACCTTGCCGTATCCGGGACTGATGAAGGAAATGGACTCAACGTCGTCAACCAGGGTGCGCCGGATGGAGGCTGGATTGGACATGTAGGTGGCAGCTACCTGGTACGCCGTATAGGAAGGACGAATGGTATTGTCATTCCTGACCAGGCCGAAGTTCTCCCGGTAGGCCACGTTGTCATCGTAGAGCTGGAACAGGAAGACCTTGTCCACCCAGGCCGCCATGGCCAGGGCGCTGGCTTGAATTACAAAGGAAGCCTGTTCATCCTGGGTACCCTGCCAGCCCGGACAGAAGACCCCGTCCCGGGTGTTGGCATCATCGTATACCGGCAGGTTCGTCTCGTTCACCCAGACAGACTTGCCGATACCCCTCTTGCTCATCTCGGCGTTGGCCCATTGACCCACGTTCAGGATGTTGTAGGGATTGATATAGAGGTGGAAGGGCACCACATCGAAGAAGTAGTTCTTTGATCGTGCGTCCGGGTCTCCCATGATCTGGTCCAGCACCTTGGTAAAGAACGCCTGATCAGACCAGTATTGGAGACCTCCCATGACCACAGTTGACTGGGGGTCGGCCGCCTTGGCGGCCAGATATCCTACCTTGAGGAGCCGGTAGTAGTTCTGGACGCCGCCCTCCCAGAAGACCGGCACTTCCTGGCCATTGGCCCCGGGCCAGGTGAAATCCGGCTCGTTCCACATCTCCCAGTAGCGTATGCCCCTGCCCTGGGGCCAGCCCTTCTGCTGCGCCAGTTCGCCTCCCGGCATATAGCGCTTCACGGTCGTGTAGACGTAATTAGCCCAGCGGTTTTCGGTGTTGATAGAGCCGTTCGGCAGGAACGGGGGTTGGTCCAGGCCCAAGGGTACGGCGCCCGCCGAGCCAGCCATGAAGGCGGCCCCAGCTCCGGAACGGGATAATCCGCCGGATGGCTGATCCGGGAGATGGGGGCCCACCCCGAAAGGAACGGGAGGCTTCAGCGCGGAGGTCGTGACGCCACCCCAGGACGGGGTGCCCATTAGTATGGCATCCACCTCCAGGCCATTGCGGATATCCAAATCCGCCACCTGGTCCTGGCTGGAGAAGTCCATGTTGTTCCTGGACGTTTCGATGAGATGCCAGTACATGGGCCAGCGGGTGAAAGCCGCCCCGGAGGTCTTGGCCTGGTCATAGCGAGCCTGCGGATTGGCGTAGGGCTGGTTGGAATCAGGGGTCACTCCATCGACGAAGACCAACCCAAAGCGGGGGTTGGGACTGGGCGCCAGAGCCAGCCGAGAGGCGACAGGCTGAGCTGGAGACAGGAGAAACCATACCACCAAGAGGAGGACAGTGACGGCCCATCCTGGCGACCTGAATCGCAGTCGCTTTCTGCGGCTGGCGCGACCCAGGGATCCCACTCTATGTTCGGTCAATGCCGACCTGTGCTCTTGGCCCCACAAACCTCATATGTAACCATTATAAGGCATGAGTCAACTATTTGATGCGCCTGTTTGAGGCAGCCCGTTGTAACAGAATTCCAGCCAGGGCGTTATAGGGGACAACGCCGGTCGTTATCTGCCGGTGACACACCAGACAAAAGGGGAGGAAGAAGCAGATGCATTTGACCAAGACCAGGAAGATAGCGGCTATCGTGACGGCGATCGGTGTCGTCGTAGCCCTGGCGGCTTTCAGCCGTCCCACCACCAGCAGTGCGTTTGGCAACTATGCGTCCGCCATCGGCGTGGCGTGCGGCGCCTGCCACGTTAACCCGAACGGAGGCGGCTCGCGCAATGCGATGGGACAGGCGTTCGAGGCCATCCCGAATCACGCCGGTGACCCGGCGGGGGCTTGGGCCCAGGTAAACGCCCCAACCCCGACTCCGACCGCGGCGCCAGCCCCGACTGCGACGCCAGCGCCGACTGCGACGCCAGCGCCG
>ORJL010655907.1_pt1 | contig 11591 bp, 13 predicted proteins | sample 1779941 | NCBI WGS metagenome assembly ORJL01 (sample SAMEA104232317, study PRJEB22302) | groundwater metagenome | biome: forest; feature: aquifer; material: groundwater | place: USA | collected 2011-08-07 | depth 5.8 m | reverse complement strand
TCTTCATCCTTAACTTCCTCATAAGACAGGCACGTTTCACCTTCAAGTAGCTGTGAAGGGTTTAATCTTATCAGGTTGTCATAGCCTTCGAAGGAGTTGCGAACAAAACAGTAATCGCTAAACTCTGCGACTGGTAGTGGTATATCTTTTTCGGTGAGAGTGCTTTCTGTTTCTGCAACTTTTAGTTCGGGAGTTTTTATAAAATCGTTATAAACTCCGTTTGCTTCGCTATAGATGGAATAAAAAAGCCAAGCCCAGACGCCTATTGAAACAAGTACGACTAAAACATAATAAATCTTCTCTTTGAAGGTCCGCACTGAAGAGTGTTTTATACGAGAAGGTTCTTCCATAAACCCAGTATGTGGTCTCAAAAAAACAAAAGCAAGTTAGTTGGCTCTTTCAACATATTGCCCTGTACGGGTATCGATGCGCACTTTATCCCCTACTTTAATAAAAAGCGGAACTTTTACTTGAAGTCCGTTTTCCAACTTTGCAGGCTTATAAAAGTTAGAAGCGCTGTTGCCTTTCACTCCAGGATCTGCCTCGGCAATGGTTAAAGTTACATTGGGGGGAAGTTCTATTCCCAAAGCGCGCTCTTCCCAAAAAAGAACATCTGTTTGTTGTCCTTCTTTTAAATATGACAACTCCTGACTAATTGCCGTTTTTCCTATTTCAACTTGTTCGTAAGTTTTAGGGTCCATGAAAACTGCATTTTCAGCCTCGTACAGATATTGCAGACGTCTTTTGACCGTATTAATGGATTTAATAGAAGCCCCGTTGTTGAAAGTTTTTTCCTCAACTCCCCCGTTAACTAAGTTGCGCACAGAAACACGGATTGTGGCTCCTCCACGCCCGACTTTAATGTGATGATACTCTAAAACTTTGTAAGGCGCCCCATCCAATTCAAAAGTGACACCTTTTCTTAATTCTGTTACAGGAATCATTTTTTGAGAGTTTCTATAAAGGTATTCATGTCTGCTTTATCGATTCTAATAAACTTACCACCAAGTTTGACTGCCCTTAAATCTCCCCGCCGAACATAGCGCCTAACGCTTTCCGGATCAACTTGTAAAAGCTTTGCTACTTCGCTGGTGGTATAAAAACGCTGTTCTAATGATAGCTTTGGGGTATCTCTTCTTTCAGGTTCAACTGCTTCAAGATAAATATCTAATGAACGATCAATAGCCTCAAACATTAAATTGTAATAATTACTTAAATCGTCCTTGGTCTGACCTTTCTCTAAGGAGGTAATATACTCACTCCTGTCTTCTTTGCGAACTATTGCCGGAGGATAACCTGCTTGCATGAGAAGTAAATTCATCAATAATCTCGCGGTTCTGCCATTTCCATCAACAAAAGGATGAATACTCACTAGCTTGAAATGGGCATCAAGAGCAATTTTAATTGGATGATTAGAGTTGTCACTTTGCAGCCACTTCGTTATAAATTCATCCATTAACTCCGGTACTTTTAGAGCATTGGGCAAGATCGTCTCTGAACCCCGGAGCCGTACCGCTACATTTCTATATCTTCCTTTACTAGCGTCGTCAATCTTATTAAGAATAATGCTGTGTATCTCCAGAATATCTCTGGTGGTTAATTCTTGTCTTTTTTTACTTACCAATGTATGGATGAAATCAATGGCTTCAGCATGGTTTAAAGCTTCCTGGTGCTCAGTAAGACTCTTACCGGAAACCGTAAGACCCTCAACCACCATGGCTGTTTCCTGACGGGTAAGAGTATTGCCCTCTATGGCATTAGAGGTATACGTCAATTCGATACGGAACCACTCCTTTAAATTTTTAATTAACTCGTTATGAAGTGGTTTGTAGCTGTCTAAATGCTGTTTTTTAGCTTGTAGAAGCTGTAGTTTATCATCCATATAAGACTACTTTACACTACACAGATTTGTTTGTCAAGCTAGAATGTATTATAGAATAGTATTAAATAGTCTACTGAGCCTTTAATAAAAATAGTAGTACTTTTTGGTGCGTGCACCGATGTAGTGCTCCTCAACAAAGTGAAACGAGTTGAGGGAAACGAATATCGGTGCCGAGGGAGGGATTCGAACCCTCACGAGCTTATACAGCTCACGAGATTTTGAGTCTCGCATGTCTGCCATTCCATCACCTCGGCAAGCTAAGCTTGCCAACAATCCCGCTCAGCGGGACGGCTCAGACCTATATTCTATCATTTACCAGGTTTAGGCTCAAGGGTAACGAGTTCTAAACGGAAGCGCAAGAAGGGCACCAAGTGAGTTGCTTGAGCATAGTGTTCGACTCCCGTTTCTTTATTCATTAACGATGAGTGCGTCAATTTTTTGGAGTTGGTAGACAGTAGACGTACTCATTGTCTAGATCGTTTGCAAAAAAAAGATCATCTATAAAAGCCACTCTATACTTAGGTACTTCAACCTTATCATCATCTTCCGGCACCCAAATTTTAAAAATAGTTGAGCTTAAATAAACAATAGGCTCCATGCCGATGAAGTAGAACGAGCCTTTTGGTTGCGTATAATCATCCAACCTCTTGTATGCAGCTACCTCTGCACGACAAAGCTCTAGTCCTAGTTCTTGTGCTCGTGCGTTGATTTCTATGATAGTAGGTTTCCCTTGCAAGCCTAGGTCTCGAACTTTTATTTTTATTGTTACAATTGTTACTGCTTCTTTGAGTGTTTCAAATTTAGGATAATGGGTTTCGCCACCGTGGCTGTCTAAGACCAAAAGAAAGCTACTTAGCTGTTTCATTAAATACTCATGCGAGTTTCCTCCAATTTGCAATTCCGCTCTTTCGATTCTTCCATCAGGAAAGGATGTATAAATATTTTTGACGTTTTTTAATTTATCAAAGATTCTGACTAATTCTCCCTCTGAATCGTAATAGACGAGGGGTCCTATAAAAACTTTAGTGCCGCCTGTAATTTGATCTGGGTGGAACGCTATTTGATCAAAGGTTATTCCCGAGAAGAGAGGTAGATATTCAGCATTTTTTCCTTGACCAGAAACACGAAGTTGTTCTGACTTTTCGACCATTTCACACCTTAATTTATCTAATTCAGCCGCCATTTAGCAGATAATATCAGACTATAAGATAGTTGTCAAATGGTGTTAGCAAGAATAAACAGTTCCCTGCACAAACCTCATCACGCTATAACCTAATACAAAATCGCTTTTTTCTTCTGTGTGTAATAAGCCAAGACCTAGGCTTTCTAAAGTAGGAAGAAGGAAATCACTTTTTGCACTTTCTAGTCCCAATTGTTTCAACCTTAGCTGAACTATACGAACAGCATCAATAGAATTACTATCATTTAGTAACCAATCAACTCTATCTTTAGGAACTTCGAAATCATCACTAAATTGATATAATTTGTATGGTTTAGTCCAATTTGTACACAAAAGATTAAACTGTTTAAATAGTATTTTATTTTCAGCTGGAGGAGCTGCTGAATTCCGAATTGACCTGGTTGTAGGCGGAAAGTTTAAATTTTCAAACATTTTTTTAAAAAGTGGACCATAATAGTAGTGGTTCCTGGTCACATCTTGACTACGAAAAGCAATATCAATATTGTTGTGCGCGAGTTTATTTTTTAACTCTTCGTCCGGTTCACTGGTTAAACTCGGTATTAACCACAATGGTATATTTCTTTTTATCTCTTCACGTTTTCTTTTTTCCTCGGCATAAATCTCCTCAAGCCTCTCCCGACGGCGAAGTTCATCAAAATGAGCAACAGTAAGCCCCCAACTGCTACTTGGATGCATACTTTCATTACCTCTACCATTACCCATTTGGGGAATAGTATAACACTTCTACCCAGAATTCAGCACAACCTTACTTAGAAATGAGTTTGACTTGGGTAGCCTCAATATGCTTTAATCGGCTCAATGAGCGTAGAATCTCCTACACACAGCCCGGTTTTAGATTTGAGAGAGCCGGGAGCTATTGAATCTTTGGTTATAGAGGGCAGAACCCCTATTTTTGTTGCGCACTGCGTAGAATCACCCGATAACACTCTAGAAAAACGCGTTTGGGTTATAGTCCCACAAGCTCCTTTTGGATCGGATGATTTGTTGGGCTGGAGCTTTGGCAAGTCATATCACATAATTCGTCGAGGTTCACCCAATTTTGAAGCTGTCGATCAATACGACGTGTCTAGTAAATTAGCCGAAAGCTTTAAACAACGCGCTGACCACGCAGCAATGGTTATTTCTCTTGGGCAATAGCCGCAGAATTTGCAACGTGTTTAGTCTCCCGTTCAAAGAAGCGGATGCGATGGCGTTTAATGAAAAGTTTACTCCAAATATGTATCGGTAAAATATTTGACTACGCTAAAGTTTGTTTTATTAATCCAATGTATGGCCCTGTCTTAACCGCTACATCTTTAAACTCAGCAGGAACTTCTTTTCCACTTTGAACATCTCTATACAACTCTATTAAAAAGTCCATCGCAGATTGATCCTTCATTCCCGTACTCAATACAAACTCCCTAAATGCGCTTAAAACTTCTCTTTGTAAAGACGAATCTGGTTTTGTGTTAATTTTTTCTACAGGAGGAAAGCTACGAGTAATTCTTCCCTCTGCTACTTTTATTCTCTGATTTTCACTGGGTTGTTGATAAATTTGTCTTTCACTACCAGAATCCACTTCTTCTGAAGTTTTTTTTCTTAATTTACTTAAAACCGCACTGCGGATTTTTCCCGCTTCTTTTAGTGTAAATCCTGATTTTTTTGCTATCGTTTCGTCTGACAACCTCCAAGGTTTACTAGTAATAAGATCTAAAACTTCCCGCTCCCCAGCTGTAAGAGAAGCCAGGGCATGCTCTATTGCATTACTATCCATCTCTTGCTCAGTATTACTTGCCGATCGAATAAGATCAACACGGGTACTTTCTCCGTCATCACCTATTGGAGCATCAAGCGAAACCACTGTAATACCATGTGCCGCAAAGTTCTGTAATTGCGTATCAGTTTGCCACCTTTTTATCTGCACAGGGGTTAAGAGTGCAGACAGCCGACTTTCTAGCTCGTCTTGCGTAGGTTCTCGTCCAAACTCCTCTGTAAATATCTCTTTTAGCTGATTCGCTCCATTTATAATAATCTTTACATCTAAAGGAACATGGATAGCCCGTTCACTAAAAACCCCTTGCCATATAGCTCTTTTAATGCAAACAAATGCAAATGTAGAAAAATGAAATCCCAGTTTATAATTAAATCGCTCGACTGCTCTCTTCAATCCCCGTATTCCATAAGCAACTAAATCCAACATCTGATCGCGCGACTCACCCGCACGATAAAATTTCCTCGCCTCGCTTATTACCAATCTTTGATTACCAAGAACCATAACATCATCGACTGTTGAGCAATCTCTATAAGATTCTCGAAAGGATTGATCAAAATAAAAAGATCGCAGAATTATTTTTAATGGTTGCTGTTCATCCCTGCCTTTAAAAAGGCCGACTACCTGATCATTATTTGGAACGGGAAACCTCCGCATCTCTGCAAGATAACGAGATAATCCGTCCAATTTATCAAGATCTTCTGGTTTTGGGACGTAGTTTACATTTCTGTCAGTTATCACCCTGGAGGATTCTGGTCCATTTATATTTCCTTTAATTGGACTTTCTGTCATTTCCATTAAGTAACGGATTTAATCGCGATTTGTGTTAGGCGGAATTAGTTAATTTTATGTTGCTCTTAAGCAGTAGTGGAATCTCCGTGCTTAGTCTCCCGTTCAAAGAAGCGGATACGGTCGCCTTTGAAATGCAGTTTAATTGTTTTCAAAGGTCCGTTTCTGTGTTTGGCGACGTCTAATATACAATTTTCCAAATCATCTTCTTCCTCCCGCCACAAAAACATGACTACATCGGCGTCTTGCTCAATTGCCCCTGACTCGCGAAGATCCGCCAGTTGCGGCTTTCTTGTCCCGCGCGACTCTACCGAACGGTTCAACTGGGAAATTGCAATGACAGGCACTTTAAGCTCGCGGGCAAGATTTTTTAAGCCTTGGGAGATTTCCGAAACTTCCTGCACCCTATTATCCATACTCCTGCCCCGCGCCAACTGCAAATAATCAACAACCAAAAGATCCAAACCTTTCTCAACCTGCAGGCGGCGGGCTTTTGTGCGCATCTCCAAACAAGTCATTGCCGGAGTGTCATCGATAAAAAAGGGTGCGTCGGCAAGAATTCCCATTGCGTCAGAAAGCCTCGTAAAATCGTCCTCGTTTAACCTACCGGTTTTCAGCCTCCAGGCGTCAATATTAGCTTGCGAGACGAGTAAACGGTCAACTAATTCTTCTTTGCTCATTTCAAGTGAAAAAAAGCCGACCGAGCGTTTTTCTACAACCGCGATATGTTGGGCGATGTTTAGAGCAAGCGCCGTCTTTCCCATACCGGGACGGGCGGCAAGTATAATTAAGTTAGACTTTTGAAAGCCAGCGAGTGCATCGTCAATACTGGCAAAACCAGATGGTACGCCACGCAATCCCCCAGGGCTTTTGTGTAATTCGTCTAATCTGTCAAATGATTCTGCAAGCGTGGCGCGGACAGGGGTAAAAGCGCGGTCAACATGCTGCTGAGTTAAGGAAAAGACTTCGGATTCGGCGCGATCTAAAAGGTCTTCTGTCGCAGTTCCTTCGTCCATAGAAAGCTCTACAAGCCTCGCGGCAGAACGCATTAAGGAGCGTTTAATCGCCGAGTCTTTGACAATCTTTCCGTAATGTTCAACATGAGCCGACGTCGGAACTTTATTGACTAGATCTGCTAAATAAGTCACCCCGCCCACCTCGACTAATTTTTTCTTTTTCTTTAATTTATCAGAAACAGTTAAAACATCGATTGGCTCCCTGGCCTCATAAAGCTCAACCATCGCTTCAAAAATAAACGAGTGCCTGTTGTCGTAAAAATGGTCAGCCTGCAAAAACTCGGCTACGTTCACAATTGCGTTTTTATCCAAAAGAAGAGCGCCTAAAATTGAGGCTTCTGCGTCAAACGAATGGGGAGGAATTTTAACCTGGATATTTGCCATATAAAATTGATCTAATTAACCTAATTATTCTAATTGACCTAATTGGTACTTTAAGGTTTATTTAGAAATTAGAGCAATTAGAAATTAGAAATTTAGGATCGTCTTTCTAGGACAACCACCTGTACTTCTTCCGGCATTTTGTCGGGAGTAATTACGAATTTACTGTCTCTGACTGGTTCAATACCAATCTCCTTAACAAAAGCCTCAACGTCTGACATCTCTTCTACTTTAGAAATCGCCAACCCAGGCGCTTTGTAGTGCATGGGTATAATTATTTTTGGTTCGATTTGTGATATCACTTCACTTGCTTCTGATGGATCGATGGTGTAAACCCCGCCAACCGGAACAAGCAACACGTCAACATTCCCTATCGAATCAAGCTGTTCGTCTGTTAGTTTGTGTCCTAAATCACCCAAGTGGCAAATGTTAACTCCATCGATAGTTATTGTGTAGACCGTATTTGGGCCTCTTTCTTCCCCATTTTTATTGTCGTGATAAGTGTGCGTGCCAAAAATTGAAACACCGGCAATTTCATACTCTCCCGGCCCGGAAACAACTTTCGGGTTGCCTTCGACCAACTGCGCCTGGTTGTGGTCAAAGTGATCGTGTGAGACAGTAACAATGTTGGCCTCCAGTTTGGGAAACTTAAAACCTACTTTTTCCGAATCGTAAGGGTCAGTAACAATTGTTACTGTTTTACCTTTTACGCGAAATGAAGAATGACCTAGATATTGAATTTCCATACTATTAGTTTATATGTAATTTGCAATATACCACTTGCCAACTTGGTTGACAAGATATCAGTCATGAGTTATATTGCACAAGAATGCGCAAGGAAGTTCTTGTTGCAATTATCCTTGGGGTCGGGTTAGGGCTCGCTGTTGCCTTTGGAATTTGGCGTGCAAATTTAGCCCTCGCTCCCAAACAAGGAGCTCTGCAAACTGAGGCTCCGCTCATTTCTCCGAAACCTGACAATTTTTCTGAACTCGTAATTACCCAACCTGAAAATAACTTAGTTGCCACAAAAGACACAACACTTCTAAGAGGCGCCGCTACTCCCCGAGCAACGGTCGTTGTTACCACAGGGATAGATGAGTACATCCTTGAGGCAGATGCAGACGGAAGTTTTGAAAAGGAAATTGAGCTTAAAGCAGGCCTAAACGAAATTAAAATTATCAGCTTTGACGATTCTGGTAGTGAATCTCAAAAAAGACTGATGGTTGTTTACACAACGGAAATGGAAGGATCAGAATAATGAATTACGAATTACGAATTAAGGTTTCGCTCGTATCTTTTTCCTTAATTCTTGCTTCTTTATTCCTAATTCCAACCGTTTCAGCGCAGGAAGATTCTTCTCCTTCCGGAACTGACGCGGTCCGCGATAAAGTCCGCAAAACCATAGAAAATCTGGTTAAAAAACCAAAAGCTGTAATCGGTACGCTGGACAGTGTTACGGATTCAACGCTAAAGATAAAAACCGAGGATGGAAAGTTTGTCTTGGTTGCAACAAATAAAGATACTAAATATATCAAAACCACAAAAGGTAAACAAACGGAAGTTAAGTTTGTCGACTTGGCAATCGGTGATTTTATTGCCGCCTTGGGGTATAAAAACGGAGATGGTATTCTAAGTGCCCAACGGGTCCTAGCTTTTGACGAAGCCCCTTTCTTGCAAAAGCAAGTAGTCTACGGCAAAGTTGAGACGAACAAAAAAGGTGTTTTAACCATTAAACATCTTAAAACTGCAGAGGTTTGGACAGTTGAAACGTCAGTCAAAACTGAAATTGCTAAAAAGTTAGACGGAAAAATTGAGGCTAAAGAGATTGAAGAAGAAGACAAAATTGTAGCCGTTGGAACACTGAACACTAAGAAAGATAAGACACTCGTTGCCACTTTAGTACAGGTAATTCCCGGTTCTAAAGGTACGCCACGCCCAACTATAAGCCCTTCCCCAAGTCCAAAAGCCTCTGCCAAACCCTCACCTAAGCCGTCTCCAACATCCCAGCCTTAATCATATCTTCCCTAGCGAAATGAGCTATTGTTCCCGCGCCTGCATATAAACTCAAACTCTGATAAGGATAGCCTGCGTTGTGCAATACCATTTCAACTGGCAAAGACAAATCGTCGTAAACAGATACGGGAGAGTCCCTATAAGCCATAAAAGTCGGGTATGGATTTGGTCCTAAGCATGCACAACTGCCAACTGTATTTAAAATAAAAGTCCCTCCAGAATATTTTTTTGTAGCATCGTTTTTTATAAATCTAGCTGCAATCCTTCTTGAGAAAGAAATGCCCTGCCTTTGCATAAGTTCACAACAAACAAACTCGATTACTTTTCTCGTACTTTCAAATACCTCAGCTATTCGCTCTTCGGGAGAATCTTGAAACCACGTCCTTAAAGACGGAGAAATAATTAAAATTCCAGTTAAGGACATAATCAGTAACGGCTCTGGGGTTATGGGATTATTGCTCTCAATCTCTTTTTGTGTAGTTTGCGTGGCTTTTAAATCCAAAACATCCCGAACGAGATCGCTTGCGGGAGACGCTTGAAAACGCAATCCTGAAGTCGCGCTGCGAACAACAAACATCCAGTTTTTAGGGTCAAACTCGAAAAAATCGTGATGAGGAAGATATACTGGGGCTTCTAGATCCTGTGGTCCTTGCTCATGCCAACTCATAGTTACGTTTATTATAGCTATTATACAGCTTTTTCAATTTAACACAAAAACTAGCTTCGCAAGGAGAGACCTTACGAAGCTAAAATTCAAACAAGGTCGGCGAAGATTTCGGAAGCTTCCTTTTCTGATTTTATATTTAATCGATAAGCCACTCTAAATATAACCTCTGAATCATCAGTATTTAAAAATTCGATTTTCACGCCTGCTTGACGCGCTACTGTTATTAAAATTGCTCTGTGCGTTCCTGATGATTCACCGCTCTCTAACTCCAAACGACCTCCTTCTCCTATTTCTAAGTTTCGTAATAGGTCTACATATTCACCTAAAGGGTCTTTTATTGGTTCACCTGAAAACATGTACCCCATATCGAAAATTGCACTTATGTATTTATAGTTAAGACGCCCTGTCGTATTTTCCAGGTGCTCGTCATTAATTTTAATTCGTAAATAATTTACATATGTTCTTAAATTTGCCATAAAACTATTATCAACTCTACCAAGAGAGTTTCCAGGCATAAAAACTTTAGTAAAGGTAAAATAAGGCACAATTGTCCCCGAGTTTCTCATCAACACTTCAAGAACTCCCAACTCGGTTCTACTTAGATGCACAACCCGACCATCTGGACGTAATAGCTCACGCGTACCTAAGTAAAGTTTAAAACCAAGAGATGACCCAATTACTTCATTGGAGCCTTTTATTGCTTGTTTTTGAATCTCTAATTCACCATCACTCCACCTTTTCATGAATCCAATTTCCTTCAAATCTATAACAAGCTGGGTTAATTCTCCATTTATTGGGAAATTAAGCTTTGGTTTTTTAATTGAGTCTAAATACCTCCGTAAAAGTCCAAGCCTATCACTGTCTGGCTGTATTTCTCTATTAACCATATTAGGTAGGGATTCTAACACATAACAATTAATTTATCTTTAAGAAGATCAAACAATATCGGCGAAGATTTCGGCTGCTTCCTTTTCAGCCTCATTTAGGTCTTTTATCGTATCAAAACCTTTCCAATACCCTTCTGACTTGAACGCTAAGAACTTTTCTTTCGGAAGCTCGGGAAAAGTACTATCTTCCATATCTCCCTTATCAGGCAGAAGATCGTAAATTTCACGGTTAAATAAATATACACCAGCGTTAAGCCAGTGCGGAAGCAAAGGTTTTTCGACGAACCCTTCGATCCGGTCTAAATCATCAATGTGCACAATCCCGTACGGACTTCTTAATTTCACCGCCATCATTGTCGCTATCGCCTTATTTTTCTTGTGTACTTCCTGAAACTTTTCAAAATCTACCCTCCAGAGATTGTCGCCATTCGTGGCATAAACATTATCCCAAGCTTCAGGCAGAAAACTCATTGCTTTTTTAATTCCCCCACCCCGTCCCAAAGGTTCATTTTCTTCCGAATAACTAATCTTAATCCCCCAGCGCGAACCATCGCCAAAGTGTTTCATCAACACCTCGCGTTTATAAGAAACCGCAAAGACGATTTGCTCAACACCCGCTTTTTTCAATTGAAGTACCTGGTTTTCAACGACCGGCCGGCCGGCCAGCGGGATCATTGGCTTGGGTTTATCATCTGTGTAAGGCCTTAAACGCTCTCCTTTGCCTCCTGCCAAGATAATTGCGTAACGTACCACAAGTTATAGTATATGACAGACTTGGAAAATTTGACAAGCGGTTTTAGCCCCAGTACAATACCTCCAAATGCAAATATTGTCTATACAGGTGTGGCACTTTTATCGATCAGCCTAAGGTTGGTTGGTATTTTCGTGCCTAATTTATACCAGCCAACCGGCTGGTTTTTTTGTGGTCAAAAAAGGAGAAATCAAATGGAAAGAGAACAAGTTATCAATCTAAACGAAATAAGGCTCGTGCAGGCTCAGGCTCGA